>ODAI012602576.1_pt1 | contig 10228 bp, 6 predicted proteins | sample 1539321 | NCBI WGS metagenome assembly ODAI01 (sample SAMN02144231, study PRJEB22623) | gut metagenome | biome: sheep rumen | host: Ovis aries | place: New Zealand | reverse complement strand
TGTAGACGGTATCTTTCCATGCAATCTCCGGACCGTCGTCCAGATAGTTGATGTGCTGCTTGAACACCTTCACGATGGAGCCGTTCTCAAGGCGCACGTAGAATTTGGACTGGAATCCCGTGTAGATTGGCTCCTCCACGACTCCCTTGAACACGTTGATGTCCTTTCTGCCGTTGATTTTAGGCTCGTCCAAAGTGATGCGGATTTTCTCAGGACGCACGGTGAAGGCAATCTTCTGTCCGGGCTTGGTCTCCTCGTAATCCGTCACAAGGATGTTCTTGTCCTCCTCGCGTGTGGCGGCGGTCTCTCCCGTAAGCTGTGCCTGCATTCCGAGCGCGGGTGTGTTGAGAGTGACCATGTATTCCTTTTCTCCCTTGGGGGATGTGTAGGGCTCGCAGTTTACCACGGTGCTCTCAAAGAGGTTTGTCTCTCCGATGAACTGCGCGACGAACTGTGTGGCCGGGCTTTCGTAAATCTCAAAAGGAGTTCCCACCTGAAGGACGTGTCCCTGGTTCATTACGGCAATCCTGTCGCTTACTGCAAGTGCCTCGCTCTGGTCGTGTGTTACATATATGAATGTGATTCCAATCTTGTCATGCAGCGCGTCAAGGTCAACAAGAAGATTTGAGCGGAGCTTGGCGTCGAGTGCGGAAAGGGGCTCGTCAAGAAGAAGGACTTTCGGCTCGTTAATCAGGGCCCTCGCGATGGCAACCCTCTGTCTCTGTCCTCCCGAAAGCTGGTTTGGCTTTTTGTGCATGTGCTGATCAAGCTGGACCAGATGAAGATAGTGCTTGACTTTCTCATCGATGGTGGCTTTGTCCACTTTTTTCAGTCTGAGAGGAAATGCGACGTTCTCGTAAACGCTGAGATGCGGGAAAAGCGCATAGCTCTGGAAAACCGTGTTGCTCTGTCTCTTGTTGGGGGGCAGGGGAACTACGTTCTGGTCATCGAAAAGGACCGCTCCCTCATCCGGGAATTCAAATCCTGCGATAATGCGGAGCAATGTGGTCTTGCCGCAACCGGATGGACCCAGGAGGGAAAAGAACTCTCCCTGCTTGATCGTGATGTTGATGTTGTCCAGGGCATGGAAATCTCCGAAATGCTTGGAAACATGGTCAATGGAAACTGTACTTCCGTTCACTGTGGGTACAACTCCTGTCTTTGATTTGATGCGTCATTCCGATGGTCTAAAAGCTCGTCCGGATATTGGCGCACGGTCAGCCCAATTAAAAAAAATGAAACAGACCCTTATCGTACTTTCGACTTATTTTGCGAATATGTCAAGGCTTTTTTGAAAAGTATTTCAATTTTTTTGCGGATTTTATGGTGTTTGTTGAAAAAAAAGGTGCCCCGCAGCCAAATGGGTGGGAGGGGATAAACAGCTGCGGGGCTATGTTGCAGTATTTCTACTGCGAAATGGATAATCTAAATGTCGGTAGATTTAAAAAAAGGATTAGCAAAAACAAATAAATATTTAAAAAATTACAAAAAAGAATAAAAAAAGCCCGCCGGCCACCCCTCCCAGAGTACCAGCAGGCTAAACGCTCCATATCCATTTCGCATATAGAACATATTACATATTATAACAGTTGGGGAACATAAAGTCAAATAAAAAAAACGAATTATTGCAATTTTTTTTCTATTTCAAGGACTTTTCTCCAAAAAATCGATTTTTTATCACAAGATAACCTCAATCAATAGTTTTTGGAGGTTCCCGCAAGTCGTTGTAATCAAGGTTTTTGCCGCCATGAAGGTCCTCAAGCGCGGGTCCGAGCTCCTCTTCCCAAAGCCTGTCCTGAATCATCTTTTTGCCGGCTGTATATCCGATGTGCCTGTCTGCCCTCACTTTCTCACCGTGAAAGTCCGAGCCTCCCGTCGCAATCAGTCCGAATCCGTGCGCTATTTTCTCAAGTCTTTCGGCTTCCGCCACCCTTACTCCCGGATGCCACGCCTCAAATCCCATCACACCCTTCTCATGGATGAGCGCCAGAGTCTCCTCCATTTTGCCCCATGAGACATACATGGAAAGAGGATGTGCCTGAACCGGTATGCCCCCCGATTCCCTTATGGCCTCCACCGCAAAGGCAAGGTCAGCTCCTCCCCGGGGAATGTAGCAGGGTCTTCCCGACGCGAAAAATATGTCGAAAGCAGCCTGTCTGTGCTTTACGTATCCCTTTTCGACCATGAGTTGTGCGAAGTGAGGTCTTCCGATGTTCTTGGTGCCGAATTTCTCCTCAAGCTCCTCGCAGCTTACCGAAATCCCGTTTTCCCTGAGTTTTTCCGCCATTCTTTGGTTGCGGCTCCTTCTCTCTTCACGAAGTCCTGTTATTACTTCCCTCAGTTTTGGCGATGTCCTTTGGAGACCGAGTCCTAGCAGATGGAATTCACCTGTGGGCCAGTCTATCGTAATCTCAATCCCCGGAACGAATGTTATCCCTTGTTTCCGGGCTTCATCCTGGGCTTCTTTAAGTCCGTCGGTTGTGTCGTGGTCTGTGAGCGCCAGTACTGAAATCTTCTTGGAGGCGGCGTATCTTACAAGCTCGGATGGCGAGAAAGTTCCGTCCGATGCCGTTGAATGTGTGTGCAAATCTATCATATTAAAATAAATGTAGCACAAAATCAAAAAAAGTGATATAATTTATGAAGGTTTTGGAGAATTTTGTTGGCAACTTACAGAATTCTGCCGATAAGTAGATATGTGCAGAATGAAATTCAGAACAGGAGATGTTTCTTATGCCAAAAGTGTTGTCCTATGCGAAAGGCTCGATTATATTTTTTGAGGGTGACAGGGACGAGAGGGTCTATATTTTACAGTCCGGATCCATAGTTCTTACCCAGACTGACATGGAGACCGGAAATCAGATCAGCGAGGTCGTCAATGTGGGTGAGTTCTTCGGAGTGAAGAGCGCACTTGCCCGCAAGCCCAAGATGGAGACCGCGAATGTAGTCACAGATACTCAGGTCGTTCAGATGTCTGTGATGGAATTCGAGAAGATTTTCGGCTCAAATCAGGCTGTCATACTTAAAATGCTCAAGGTTTTCAGCAAGAGCCTGAGACAGATTCACAGGAAGACTGAAACTGTCCTTAAAACAGATGCCATTTCCTTCCCGCCGGAAATCGGAATGCTGATTGTGGCAAAATGCTTTTTCGACGAGCAGAGGTACAATTCATGTTGCAGCGTGTGCAATAAGCTGATTACAAAATTTCCGAACGCCTCAAATGTCGATACGGCGAAGAAACTCTTATCCCAGGCTGATACACAGGCCAAGAGACAGGCAGTCTCAAAGAGCAAGATAGACACCATGGCGAGGGTAGCCGCGACAACCGAGGATTCCAACGCACTCAAGCAGTTTGATCTTCCCATGTTCGAGCGTTTCTCAAAGACATACAGCGACGGAGACGTAATCATCAGCGAGTTCGAGCCGGGAGACTGCTTCTATCTGATTCAGTCCGGACAGGTTCAGCTCGGAAAGTGCATAAAGGGAACCATGAAGAACCTGGACATCCTGAAGCCGGGTGAGTTCTTCGGTGAGATGGCGATTTTGGACAACTCTCCACGCAGCGCGACCTGCATTGCAAAGGGCAACGTGAAGTGCCTTGAGTTCAACAAGGAAAACTTCAAGGTTCTCATCACCGGAAATCCGCAGATTGCGATGATTCTTCTGAAGCTCTTCTGCAAGAGAATTTACGACCAGCACCGCCGGTTCAGAATCCTTGTCATAAAGGACATGCAGGCCCGCATTGCAGACGTGTTCCTTATGTGCGATGACATGCTTGCTCCCGAGGAAAGGGGAACCGATGGCTCAAACCGCAGAAAATTCTTCCTTACCATCGGTGACGTGGCTCACTGGGCAGGAATAAGCGTGGACGAGGCAAGGGACGAGCTTTCAAAGTTCTCCGCCAAGCACAAAATCGACATGTTCGATGACTTTATGATCGTGCAGAACATCCAGGAGATGAAGCGCATCGTTGACACATATTTCTCAACCCACGAAAAGAGGAGCCTAAAATCAAGCTGAGACGGCTTTTCTCTCAAGACCGGCTTCCTGTTTTCCCCGGATTTCAGGAGGCCGATTTTTTTTTGTAATCTAAATTTGAGCTTAATAAATTGGTGATTGCATTTTTTGAAGATACATGTTTTCTTTATACCGTAAAGATTTGTAGAAGACAAGTGCTATAAATTGGGGCGGAAAAAATCACAAGGGATTGAGGAAGCACTGCAATGGAGACAGGGTTCGTGGCATCGAATCATTTGCACGGAAGGGAGCGGCAGCGACCTCCAATTCCTATTACCGTGCTCCATGATTCGGTGACGCGGTTCCTGGCGTGAATGGAAGTGCTTTCTCATTTAGGATGGAATTTACCAAGTTCCATTTAGATTTGCACTTGCCTTCTGCATTAATTGCATTTCCCTAGACACCCATGCCTTTTTCTGTTATAATAGAACAGTTTTTGAAAACCAAAAGGGCCCCCGGACAATGGGTGCGGTCGATAAGAGGAAATCATGCCAAAAGTAGAAGTCAACGAAAAACTTTTTTTTAATCTTGTTGGAAAAAAATATGCGATGGATGACTTGTTTGAGAAAAAACTCACCCATGCGAAAGCCGAGCTTGACGAAAAGCCCGATGAGTCACAGAGCGAAAATGAGCGCGTAATAAAAATTGAGTTGAATGACACGAACCGCCCGGATTTATGGTCCACAGGCGGAATCGCACGTTGTCTCAGGGAATACGAGGGAGCCCCTCATTCCGACTACAGCTCTTTCCTTTCCACAAAAGACAATCTAAAGGATTTCGGAGGCCGCGTGATTGATGTCGCCCCTGAACTCAAGGACATCCGCCCGTACCTCGTCGCATTCGTAATCAGCGGAAAACCGATTGACGAGCCCATGCTCAAGGACATCATCCAGACCCAGGAAAAACTCTGCTGGAACTTCGGACGCAAGAGAAAGACAATCTCCATGGGTGTGTACCGTCAGTCCCAGATTAAATGGCCCGTCCACCAGACCGCAGCCGACCCGGACAAGACAAGTTTTGTTCCGCTCCAGGGAAGTGAAAAGCAGACTCTCCGCGAAATCGTCCAGACCCACCCGAAAGGAAAGGACTACGGATGGATTCTCAAGGATTTCAAAAAATATCCCCTGCTCGTGGACGACAACAACGAGGTTCTTTCCATGGCACCGATTATCAACTCTGCTCATCTCGGAGCCGTGGAGGTGGGAGACAGTGACCTTCTCGTGGAGCTTACCGGAGACGACATGGGAAGCCTCATGCTCAGCGCGAATATCGTTGCCTGTGATTTCTTCGACGCTGGATACAAAATCCTCCCGGTGAAAATCCACCACGCCTACGACACGGGATTCGGTACCGACGTGGTTACTCCATATTATTTCCAGCCCACGACCGACGCCCGCCTTAGCGCAATCTGCAAAAAACTCGGTGCCGATTTGACCGAGGCCCAGGTGACGGACGCACTCAAGAGAATGGGAAACGATGTCAGCGTTAAAAAAGATGGAAACGAGACGATTTTTACCGTAAAGCCCGCCCCCTACCGAAACGACTTCCTGCATGAGGTCGATGTGATTGAGGACGTGATGATCGGCATGGACCTTGATTTCTTCGCACCGGCAGCTCCGAATGATTTTACCGTCGGCCGTCTTCTTCCCATCACCGTGTACAGCCGCAAGGTCAAGGAAATCATGGTGGGAATGGGCTATCAGGAGATGATTTTCAACTACCTGGGCTCAAAGAAAACCTACATCGACAACATGGGCATAAGCGGTGAGAACGTCATTGAGATTGCGAACCCCATGAGCGAAAACTATCAGTTCATCCGTCCCTCAATCATCGCAAGTCTTTTCGAGGCCGAGGCACAGAGCGGAAATGCCGTCTACCCGCACAAAATCTTCGAGGTGGGAAAAATCGCCTACATCGACCCCACGGAAAAGCAGACCGGCACACGCACAATCCAGAGCCTTGGATTTTTGACTTCCGCCAACAACGCGAACTTCAACGACGCGGCAAGTGAGGTCAGCACTCTCCTCTATTATCTGGACCACAAATACGAGGTCAGGGAGACCGATGACCCGCGCTTTATCCCGGGAAGACAGGCCGGAATCATCGTGAACGGAAAGCAGGTAGGAATCTTCGGTGAGGTGCATCCTCAGGTTCTTGAGAACTGGCAGGTGGGAGTTCCGTGCGTCGCGGGTGAGATGGATTTGGAATATCTCATGGCGAACGAAAGCAAGGGACAGGGAAATCAGGCTCCTCAGTCAGCAGCGTCACAGCCAAAAAAGGAAGAGACGAAAAAATCCGCGCCCGAGGCAAAAAAGGATGAGGGACCGAAGCTTGCGGAAGATCAGGTCGCACACTTCAACAAATATGTTGAGCTCAAAGTGGCGAAAATCCTCACGGTGGAAAACAATCCCCAGGGAGAGAAGCTTTACATTGAGCATCTGGACGACGGAAGCGGAACCGAAAGAATCATCCAGAGCGGTCTCCGTCCCTATCTCACGTCCGAAGAGCTGATTGGCCAGCACGTGATCATCGCCGCAAACCTTGCTCCAAGAAAGATGCGCGGAGTCGAAAGCCACGGAATGCTTCTCGCCTGTGATTATACGGAGGACGGAAAGGAAAAGGTTGAGCTTCTTACGGCTCCCTGGGCAGCTCCCGGAACTCCCGTAGTTTTGGAAGGGGCCGACCCAACCGCCGAAAAGCCTGCCAAGATTGACGCCGACAGGTTCTTCAAGGTTGAGATTCACATAAACGGAAAGACCGCGAATGTGTCAGGCACAAAACTCGTTGCGGACGGAAAAGCAATCACCACACAAAAATCAGACAACTGTTTGGTTGAGTAGGCTATTCAGGAGATTCAATGGTACAATATTCTGTGCCATTGACGTGATTGTGATTCATCCAGTGTCACCATCGTGCACTACCAAGTGTCATTTCCGCGCACCGAAAACTGTCATTCCCGCGCACCGACGCGGGAATCTCTTTTTATCTGGATTATCGGGTCAAGTCCAATAATGACATGGAACACAGGTCCGATAATATCAGAATCCGACAAATCCCTGTGAAGGATTAAATCTTCGGAATCAGGTCGGTGGCTTTTTTTATGTCCTCGTCGGTGGGGATGTAGTCGGTCATGGTTCCGTTATTGAATTTCTCGTAGCTCATCATGTCGAAGTAGCCGGTTCCGGTCAGTCCGAAGAGAATTGTTTTTTCTTCACCGGTCTCCTTGCATTTCAACGCTTCGTCAATGGCGACTTTGATTGCGTGGCTGCTCTCGGGTGCGGGCAAGGTTCCCTCCGTGCGGCAGAAAAGCTCGGCTGCCTCAAAAACGGATGTCTGCTCAACGCTGCGTGCCTCCATCAGACCGTCGTGATAAAGCTGGCTCAGGATGGAGCTCATTCCGTGGTAGCGTAATCCTCCTGCGTGGCTCGGGCTTGGCATGAACTGGCTTCCGAGCGTGTACATCTTCTGGAGCGGACAAACTTTTCCTGTGTCGCAATAATCGTATGCAAAAACTCCCCGCGTCAAACTCGGACAGCTTGCAGGTTCCACCGCGATAATCTGGTACTGATTTTCACCGCGAAGGATTTCACCCATGAAGGGAGAGATGAGTCCTCCAAGATTTGAGCCGCCTCCCGCACATCCGATTATCATGTCGGGCTTCACTCCGTATTTGTCCAGCGCGATTTTTGCCTCAAGTCCGATCACAGTCTGATGCAGGAGAACCTGGTTCAGGACGCTTCCCAAAACATAGCGGTATCCCTCGGTTTTTGTCGCAGTCTCGACCGCCTCACTGATTGCGCATCCGAGCGATCCAGAGCATCCGGGAAAATCAGCGTTCATCTTCCGTCCAATCTCAGTTTCCATGCTCGGCGAGGGGATTGCCTTTCCTCCGTATGTCCGAATCACCTCGCGTCTCTGCGGCTTCTGTTCGTAGGAGCATCTCACCTGGTAGACGATGCAGTCAAGCCCGAGATAGGCACATGCCATGGACATTGCGGTTCCCCACTGACCTGCTCCTGTTTCGGTGGTCACTCCCTTGAGGCCCTGCTTTTTCGCGTAGTATGCCTGGGCGATGGCTGAGTTCAGTTTGTGGGAGCCCGACGTGTTCTGTCCTTCGAATTTATAGTAAATCTTCGCGGGGGTGCCCAGTTTTTTCTCAAGGCAGTAGGCACGCACAAGTGGAGACGGACGGTACATCTTGTAGAAATCCAAGATTTCCTGCGGAATGTCGATGTATGCGTCGGTAGTGTTGAGCTCCTGCTTTACGAGTTCGGAACAAAACACATGCTCAAGTTCTTCCGCCGTGCATGGCTTGTGTGTCTGCGGATTCAAAAGCGGCGCGGGCTTATTTTTCATGTCGGCACGGACGTTGTACCACTGCTTCGGCATCTCATCTTCTTCAAGGTAGATTTTGTAGGGAATTTTTTCTGACATAGCGCAAATCCTTTCTGCTCATTTTTTCAAAGCGATTTTTAATGTTTCTACCATTATATAACAATATCCCCGGCTTGTCAAACGGACAGGAGGATATGCAGAAGGCAAGTGCAATAAATAGAGATGGAAAATTCTCAATGGATTGAGGAAGTGCTGCAATGGAGGCAGGGTTCGTGGCATCGAAGCATTTGCACGGAAGGGAGCGACAGCGACCTCCAATTCCTATTACCGTGCTCCATGATTCGGTGACGCGGTTCCTGCCGTAAATGAAAGCACTTCCTCCTTTCGAATGGGATTTTTCAATAACTGTTTTGATTTACACTTGCCTTATACAGATTCTTTCGCATATTATCCCAGGTGCTTTGCCATTACATCGCGGCATAGAAAATCACCGTGGCCTGTCTCGCCGATTATGTAGTCAATCTCCCGGTACCCGCGCTTAAGGTAGATGGGTTTTGCAGGAAGGGAGGCGTGGATGATTGCGTTTTCGTGCGAGAGTGCGATTTTTTCCTCGGCGAAATCAAGCAATGCCTTTCCGTAGCCCCTGTGCTGGAATTCTGGAAGGACAAAGAGCCTCCCTATTTCATTTTCAGAGACGGTAAGGGTTCCGGCTGTTTTCCCCTCGTCATCAATCAGGAAAACCTTTTCGGCAAGGATGTCGCTGCGGATTGACTCGTCCGAATGATGGTCAAGGAAAAACTGCACCGCTCCCGCAGGATAATATTTCGGATAGACCTCATTGATTGTGTCCCGCACGATTTTTCTCACCGCATCAAAATCCTCTTTATTCGCAAGTCGTATTTCCATCATATAATCAAATCTCCACGCTTCCTTCGTAGCAGGTCGTGGTTCCTCCTGTAAGGTAGACTGTCTCTCCCGTGTACTTTACGTGAAGAGTTCCTCCGCGCACCCTCACCGTCACGTCCTGGTTCAAGGGACAGAATCCGTTCAGAACTGCGGCGACCACGGCGGCACATGCACCTGTTCCACAAGCGAGCGTCTCTCCGTTGCCCCTTTCCCATGTCCTGAGCTTGAGTTCGTTCGGTCCGACCACGCGCACAAATTCCGTATTGGTCCGGTTCGGGAAAAGCGGATGGGTCTCGAACAGGGGTCCAATTTTTTCAAGCGGCTCCTTGTCAACGAACTTGCTGAAGACGACGCAGTGAGGATTTCCCACGTTTACTGCGGTGACGGAATACTCATTTCCAGCGACTGAAATCTTCTGATTGCACACGGCCTTGCTTGGTAAAAGTGGAGAGTCCTTTGAGATTGCGACGTAGCTTTCTTTAAGAAGGACGGGAATCTTTTCGGCCTCAAAAATCGGGGAGCCCATGTCAACGGAAACTGAGGAGACCTTTCCGTTCTGTTTGTAGAGCACGAGAGTCTTTATGCCCGCCTCAGTCTCGATGGTGATTGTCTCGGTCGCGTCTGTTTTCCGTCCGTGCTTTTCGGTGATTCCGTTTATGTCATTGTCGTAAAGATATTTTCCCACGCAGCGGATTGCTTTTCCTGCCATGCGTCCCTCGCTTCCGTCCCTGTTGAAAAAGTGCATCTTGGCATCAGCTTTGCGGCTCCTTTCAATCAGCACGAGTGAGTCTGCCCCGATTCCTCCGTTCATCCTCTCACAAAGACGAACAGCAAGTCCCGCAGGATTATTCACCTCCTCGTTCATCGCGTTGATTACGATAAAGTCATTTCCGGTGGAGTCCATCTTGCAGAAACGCAGGGTCTGCTTTGTGTCACGCAGCTCGTTGATGTTCACAAGCTCCACATTCTC
>ODAI012306645.1_pt1 | contig 10228 bp, 7 predicted proteins | sample 1539321 | NCBI WGS metagenome assembly ODAI01 (sample SAMN02144231, study PRJEB22623) | gut metagenome | biome: sheep rumen | host: Ovis aries | place: New Zealand | reverse complement strand
CATCCTTCTTGTGTTCGACAAGTCTCTTGGCCCTCTCAATGACCATCTCGGAAACTCTCTTGTGGTGTTCGGGAAGTTCGTCGAAAGTCGAGTAGATCACTTCCACGTTCGGTCCCTCAATAGCCTCCTTGATATCCGTAACTTCTTCAGGGCGCTCGTCAATGAGCAGTATGATCAGGTGGATCTCGGGGTTGTTGGCCTTGACGGACTTGGCGACCTCTTTCATGAGAGTCGTCTTACCTGCCTTGGGGGGAGATACGATCATACCTCTCTGTCCCTTTCCCACAGGGCTCAGAAGGTCCATGACTCTCATTGAGATTCCCGCCCCGGGTTTCTCCAGGCGGATCCTGTCATCGGGAAAGATCGGCGTCATATCTTCGAAATTAAAGCGCTTCGTGGCTTCCTCAGGCTTGAGTCCGTTGACTGACTTGACAAAAAGAAGTGCTCCGAATTTCTCTCCCTGGGTCTTGACTCTGATATTTCCTCTTACGATATCACCCGTCTTGAGATTGAATCTCCTGATCTGACTGGGAGCCACATAAATATCATTGTCTCCCGGAAGATAATTCGCGCACCTGATAAATCCGTAACCGTCGGGCATGACTTCCAGGATCCCGTTTGCTATCTGTCCGCTGTCAAGTTCACTGGCAAACTCATTTTTATGAATGATCGGCGCATCGGGTTTCTTCTGTTCCGTCTTAGGAATACGGCCGCCATTCTGTGCCGCCAGCAAAAGAGCGTCTTCCTCGTCTTTTTTGAGCAGAGCCTCGATGAGTTCCGCTTTTTTTAGCGTGGAAATCTTCTTCATTCCTCTGTTTTTTGCAATTTCTTTGAGATTCTGAAGTGCAAGAGATTCATATCTTTCTTTTGTCATGGTTCTCCTTCAATATATAGATAAGCATGAGCCGGCTGAGACACAGCCGGATTATCGCGATATAAAAAGTTATTCTCAATAAATTCTTAAGTGGGGTAATGACTGCAGACTATCGCATGATACGGACAGATTACGCTGCCTGTTAGAATTATCGAATACATTGTAAGCCCATCAAAATAAATTTTCAATCAGTGAGTTATAAATCTTCTCGTTTTTCTCCGGCCATTTGCGGCATATTTCTTCCGCCAGCCCTTTGTCAGGCACCTGAAGCCTGATCTCCATCACCGCATCATTTCTCTCCATGACTTTCAGGACCACATTATACATTCCGTTCTCCGCCGGGATGCAGTCTGCCCTTACGGACTGCTCACTTCGCAGGGCCGCCCCCTCACTTTTGAGGAAATCGTCTGCCTGCTTTGTGATCTCCCTTCCCAGATCGGCCTTAAAGATCCGCAGTGTCTGCCTTCCGTCCGCCGTGATCTTGTAAAAACATCTGTCTCCGGAATTTCTCGAGCTCACAAGCCCGCTCTTTTCGATCTCCGCGTAAGTCTGCGTCAGAGACAGGAAATTGACATATCCCTTTTCAAGCAGAAAAGAGGAGAGCCTGTCCATGGCGATCTCCCCGTCCGCTTTATCCAAAAGGTACAGTATGATCAGCTTGTAAATAGCAAGAGGTGATGACATAATTCTTCCTCCTGATCCCGCTGCCGGGTCAAAACAGTGACGTCCTACCGCTTCAATCCTCCCGGGATCTGGGAAGAAGCTGTTCGGGCTCCGTATATCTGCTGTCTTTTGTCAGAGAAGCCATATGTTCCCTGATCTTTTTTTCGTAACCGTTGCCGGAAGGGATGTAGAATCGTTCTCCGCGCAGCTTCTCCGGAAGCAGAGGCTGGCCGGCATAATGCTGTTCATAGTCGTGAGCGTACTGGTACCCTATTCCTCTTCCAAGCCCCTGCGCGCCCTTATAATGAGCGTCCTGAAGATAGCCGGGGATCGGCAGGCTCCCTGTCTCCCGCACAATCCGGCCCGCCTGCATGATCGATTCCACGGCGGTATTGCTCTTGGGCGCAGTAGCGACATATTCCGCCGCCTGAGCCAGGATGATCTTCGATTCGGGCATTCCGATCCTCTCACAGGCAAGCGAGCAGTTTACCGCCACAACTATGGCGTTGGGATCCGCGTTTCCTACATCCTCGGACGCGCAGATCATGATCCTGCGGGCAATGAACACAGGATCCTCTCCCGCCTCCAGCATACGCGCCAGATAGTATACCGCGGCGTCAGGATCGCTCCCCCGCATGCTCTTTATAAACGCGGAGATCGTGTCATAGTGGTTATCTCCGTTTTTGTCATAGCGGGTCGTCTTCTTCTGGATGCATTCTTTCACTATGTCCATCGTAAGGCGGATCTTCCCGTCCGCGTCTCTTTCCGTGGTCATTACGCCAAGTTCGATGGCGTTGAGGGCTCGTCTGGCGTCGCCTCCGGACATCTGTGCGAGAAACCGTGCTGCATCCTCTTCGATCACGGCGTCGTAAGCGCCCATTCCCCGCTCTGTATCATACACCGCGCGGCGGATCAGTTCCAGTATATCCTCTGTAGAAAGAGGAGTGAGTTCGAAGATCATCGACCTCGACAAAAGCGCTCCGTTCACTTCAAAATACGGATTTTCGGTAGTCGCGCCGATCAGCGTCAGGGTTCCGTCCTCCACAAAAGGCAGCAGATAATCCTGCTGCGATTTGTTGAAGCGGTGTATCTCGTCGATAAAAAGGATCGTCTTAAGGCCGTACATACCGCGCCTGTCCTGCGCCTCCTTAACCACCTGCTCCATGTCTTTCTTTCCGGCAGATGTCGCATTGATCTGCTGGAACTGCGCTTTCGTCGCGTTGGCGATCACCTTAGCCAGTGTCGTTTTACCGGTCCCGGGAGGCCCGTAGAAGATAAGGCTGCTGATCTTGTCAGCTTTGATCGCCCTGTAGAGCAGTTTCCCCTTTCCGATTATGTGCTGCTGCCCGACGACTTCTTCCAGCTTCACCGGTCTTAGCCTTGCGGCGAGCGGTGCCTCTGTCTCCTGTTCGCTCTCCCTCATAAAATCAAAAAGATCCATATAATCCTTTACTTTCCCTCCTCGGAATAGGTCTTGAAAGATTTAAGTTTCCAGATATCCCTGTTGTATTCCGCGATCGTGCGGTCCGATGAGAAGTAAGCCGCTCCCGCGATATTCAGGAGCGCCTTTTTGTTCCAGGACATTCTGTCCTCATAGTCGCGCATCATCCGGTCCTTTACTTCGATATAGGACTCAAGATCCAGCAGTGCCATATATCTGTCGGCGAATCGGATCTCATTGTAAAGCCGTTCCAGGTTCTCCCTGCGGCCTTTGGCCAGCATCTGAGGGCTGAGAATGAAATCAACTGCCTCCCTGACCTTTTCATTGCTGTTATATATAAGGGAGGGATCATAATCCCCTCTCTCATAGTGACCTATGACCTCTTCCGCGCTGATCCCGAAGAGATAAATATTCTCCTCTCCCACAGACTCGCATAACTCGACATTTGCTCCGTCGTTGGTCCCAAGCGTCAGTGCTCCATTGAGCATCAGTTTCATATTTCCGGTCCCGGATGCTTCTCTCGAAGCCAGAGAAATCTGTTCGGAAATATCCGCTGCCGGGATCAGTCTCTCCGCATAGGTCACATTATAATCCGTGACCATTACCATCCTCATGTACTGATTCGCATCAGGGTCGCTGTTGATGATATCGCAAAGGACAAGGATCAGGTGAATGATGTCCTGCGCCAGCACATAAGCTGACGCGGCTTTCCCGCCGAATATAAAATTGACCGGTCTCTTAAGTATATTCCCTCTCTTGATCTCAAGATATTTGTGGATCACGTACAGGGCATTCATTTGCTGTCTTTTATACTCATGGATCCGCTTGATCTGCAGGTCATAGATTCCGTCCGGAATAAGATCTACGCCCTCTCTGATCTTTATGAAAGACGAAAGGCGTACCTTGGCCCGCGCCTTGATCTCCTCAAGTTCATGAAGAGCTTCCGGGTCGTCCGCGAATGCCCGGAGATCTTCCAAATGCGCGGGATCCAGCTTGAAGTCATTCCCTATTTTGGCACTGATCCAGTCTGACAGTTCTGAATTGCATCCGTAAAGCCATCGGCGGAAAGAGATTCCGTTCGTCTTGTTGCTGAATTTTTCCGGGTAGATCTGATAGAATCCCCTGAGCTGGGATTGTTCAAGGATCTTCGTGTGGATCTTCGCCACCCCGTTCACGGAAAAGCCGAAATGGACGCACAGGTTAGCCATATGGACTCTTCTTTCCGAGTCAATGATCCACACGGAAGGGTCATGGTACCTGTTCTTGATGATCAGGTCAAGTCTGTGAATAATGGGAACGAGCTGGGGAACCACCTCAGAGAGCTGGTCGACGGACCAGGTCTCAAGCGCCTCCGTCAGGATCGTATGGTTTGTATAAGCGCAGGTCTTCGTCACGACCTTGACTGCCTCCATAAAGGAAAGAGCCTTGTCGTCAGTAAGGATGCGGATCAGTTCGGGAATGATCAGCGACGGATGTGTGTCATTGATCTGAATGACCGCATAGTCATACATTCTCCTGAGGTCGCATTTGCGCGCTTTCATCTCGCTCAGGATCTGCTGCGCCGCGCAGCTCACCAGGAAATACTGCTGGTACAGCCGCAGGATCTTACCCGCTTCATCGGAATCATCCGGATATACAAAAAGAGTCAGGTTCTTATCGATCGCGCTCTTGTCAAATTCGATCCCGTCGTGAACAATGGATCCGTCCGCGCTCTCAAGATCAAAGAGTTTGAGTTTGTTGACTCCGCTGTGATAGCCTGCGACACTGATCTCATACATACGCGCCCTGACCTTGTATTTGCCCAGGTTTACGTCAAAACTTACTTCCGTCAGATCTTCCCAGGAGTCCCACTGGATCCAGGGGTCCTTGTCCATCTGCTGCATGTGATCCGAGAAGGATTGGCGAAAGAGTCCGTACCTGTAATTTATGCCTATTCCTTCCGCAGGGTAGCCCAGTGTAGCTATAGAGTCCATGAAGCATGCCGACAGGCGGCCCAGTCCGCCGCTTCCCAAAGAAGGCTCGGGCTCGTACTCCAAAACATTCTGAAGTTTTCTGCCGTATCTTGCGAGAAGCTTTTCCGCTTTTCTGTAGATCCCCAGATTGATCAGAGTATTGAGGAGAAATCTTCCGGGCAGGAATTCCGCCGAAACATAATAGACCTTTTTCTCTCCGCTGTTTTTCTCACTGATCTTGAGGATCCTTTTGATCAGCAGCATCAGAATAAAATAGGTCTCTTCGTCGCCGCATTTTTCAAGCGGCTTTCCGAATCGCTCATGGGACAGTTCTGTGAGCTGCTTCTCCATATTCATTACCATAACGTCAAAGATCATGTTCCTGTAGCCCATAGACACTCTCCTCGAAAGCTATCCTCAGTTTTACTAATGATATCAGAATAAAGCGGACATTCGCAATCAGTACGGTCTTCTCAGCCCTTTCGGATAATGGTTCTTGATCTGGTCTCCCGAGAGCTTTCCCCAGCCGCAGCTGAATCCGCAGTCTGTCACAAGGCACCATCCTTTCTCTCCCCGGATCTGTGCGCAGTCCTGTGTCCGCAGACTCTCTCCCCTCAGATACGCGCGCGCCGCATTCCCGTCTCCGAGGACGTCCTCAGAGCCGTCTGATAGCTCTGCGCAGCACTTTACATCGCCTTCTTCCAGAAACACTGCCAGAGCGTGAGAAGGCTCGAACCGGTTCTTTTTGAGGGTTCCCAGATGGAGCCCCGGCCGCAGGACCTTCAGGCCGTCCAGACGTACACCCTCTGGGATCCTGTACAGTTCTTTGCCAAAGAGCATCAGTGACGCTCCGGATCCGTCCTCCTTTTCTGTCTCCAGTTTCCGGATGCCGCTCTGCGAAAGTGTCTCCGTGCAGAATTCCTTAAAGAGTCTGACCACTTCGCGGTCCCTTACGGGCTTTCCGCCGGCTGCTCTTCTTCTGGGTCCGGAACCTTCTTTTCTGAAAACAGCCAGGTAATGTCCTTCTCCCTCCAGCCTGTGCGGCCACAGGCGGATCGTTCCGCCAAGAGAATCCGAGATCTGTCCCGGGATCTCTTCTCCGGAAGCGTATTCGGGTCTTCCGGACGCAAGCCCAGTGCTCTCCAAAAAGTCGGGACCCAGGACCGATGGGAGATCCAGGATTTGAAAATCGGGATGCCTGATGACAAATTTCACCGCGTTCTCTTCATTCTCCTGCGGCGCGAATGTACAGGTGGAATACACCAGAGTTCCTCCGGGAGCAGTCATTTCCGCCGCGCAGTCCAGGATCCCGCTCTGCCTGCGGGCACAAAGTTCCACATTTTCCGGGCTCCAGTTGGGGATCGCTTCCTCTTCCTTTCGGAACATGCCCTCTCCAGAGCAGGGCGCATCCACGACTACAGTGTCAAAATACAGTGGAAACCTCTCCGCCAGTTTCTCCGGATCCTCATTAAGGACTACTGCGTTGGAAATCCCCATTCTCTCAATATTTTGAGAAAGGATCTTCGCTCTTGCCGGGTGGATCTCATTAGAATACAGAACGCCCTCTCCTCCAAGCATGGACGCCAGCTGAGTGCTCTTTCCTCCGGGTGCCGCACACAGATCCAGTACCCTCATGCCGGGCCTGACCCCTGAAAGAGCCGCTACCGCCATAGCGCTCGGTTCCTGTATATAATAGGCTCCCGCCTCATGAAGAGGATGTTTGCCGGGCCTCGTGAGCGGATCATAGTAAAAACCGTGAGGAGCCCAGGGGATCGGCTGCATATCAAACACAGGAGCAGATTCCAGCATTTGTGCTCTCTCTCTGAGTGTGTTTATCCGCAGTCCAGGCCTTCTGTTCTCCTCATAAGATCTTCTGAAGGCGTCATATTCTTCTCCCAGCATTTGTTCCATGCGTTTTTCAAATTCTTCGGGCAGTCTGTTCAATTCTTATCTCCATCTTTAAAGCTGCCGGGTGCTCCCTTCGGATTTACAACCCTGCAGTTTCATTTTAAAATAGTGTTATGTATTTATAGATTATACACAAAAAAGGGGGGACGTATGAAAACAAAATCCAAAACATCTATGCCGCTGGCAATGCAGATCTTTATTGCTTTAGTGCTTGCGGTGATCGCAGGCCTTTTACTGCAGAATCATGTGGAGTTCACCGAAGCCTATATAAAACCGCTCGGAACAGTCTTTTTGAATCTGGTCAAGTTCATCGTCGGTCCGATCGTGCTCTTTTCCATAATGGCCGGCGTAGTTTCACTCAAGGATATCCGCAAAGTCGGTTCCATCGGCGGAATTACCGTTGTCTACTATTTCTGCACGACAGCAGTGGCAACCGTGATAGGTCTTACCTTTGCAAATCTTTTCAAAGGCATGTATCCCGTCCTCTCCACTGAGAGTCTCGCCTATGAAGCGCCCGAAGGGAAGACCATGATGGATGTGTTCGTTGGGATTTTTCCCAAGAACTTTGTAGAACCCATCGCTGAAGCCAATATGCTTCAGGTCATTGTCATGGCGCTTCTGATCGGCTTTGCAATAATCTCCCTCGGGGAAAAGGTTGAAAAAGCCGCTGAAGGAATAAACCGTTGGAACGATATTTTCATGAAGGTCATGGAAATGATACTCCGCCTGTCTCCTCTCGGCGTCTTCTGCCTGCTTTGTCCCGTGATCGCCGCAAACGGTCCCAAAGTCATAGGCTCATTGGCAATGGTCCTTCTGACCGCCTATCTGGGGTATATCATCCACGCAGTTGTGATATATTCCTTTACTGTCAGGACGCTGGGCGGTTTAAGCCCTCTGAAGTTCTTCAAAGGAATGATGCCAGCCATCATGTTCGCTTTTTCGAGCGCTTCTTCTGTCGGCACTCTCCCGCTCAATATTGAGTGTACAGAAGAACTCGGTGCCACAAGAGAGATCACTTCTTTCGTTCTGCCGCTGGGGGCCACCATTAACATGGACGGAACGGCGATCTACCAGGGCGTGTGTGCAGTGTTCATCGCCTCCTGTTACGGCATCAACCTGACGCTGGGACAGATGCTTACTATTGTACTCACGGCGACTCTCGCCTCTGTCGGAACAGCAGGCGTACCCGGCGCGGGCATGGTCATGCTGGCTATGGTCCTTACATCCGTGGGACTCCCGATTGACGGCATAGCTCTGGTTGCCGGTGTTGACCGTATCTTTGATATGGGACGCACGACTCTCAATATTACCGGAGACGCCTCTGCCGCTCTTATTGTCACTAATATTCTTGAGAGAAAAAAGAGAGCGTAAAGCGCTTTTGTCAGTCTCAACAATTACCGGGATAAAAGAAAGCAGCCGGGCTTTTAAAAGCCCGGCTTTCTTATTGCTCAATTATGTGACGAGACGGACCTCAGATCGTATTCTCATACGCGTCCGCTTCTGTCCGAAGCATCTTCTTTCCGTTCAGTATAATGTATCCGTCCTCAATATCGTCGTGGACGATAAAACGCACGGCAGGTTCCTCCTGTTCGGAATGTCTGTGCCCGAACCGGCGGCAGGTAATATCCTGATCCTTCCTCAGCGTGTGGCCGTCAGTTGAACGGGGAGGTCTGTAACCGGTCCTCGCATCTTTGATCATTGAATTCAGCCGCTTTGCGGCATCAGACTGCGAAGGTCTCCCGGACCGCCCGTCTTTTCCTTTCGATGAAATACGTCTGAGTGAAAAGATCACGATAAACCAGATCATGACCATTATATAGAGAACCAGCGATCTCATTTCACATCCTTTCTCACGGAAGGACTTCTGCTATGCAGGATTCCGTGCCTGTGACAGAACCTTGTATCATTTCCGGCTTTCCGCCTCCTTTGGCTCCCAGTTTCTCTCTGAGTACTTTCTGCACATCCCGGGAATCCATTTTCCTGCTGCCTATAATATAACGGTATTTACCCTCTTCATCACTCCCGGCAAAAACACCGCAGAATCCGTCATGCTCCTCGCAGAGCCTGTTGACGAGATTTCTCTGCACAATATTGTCCATGTCCCCGACGAACAGGAACACATTCATCTGATCCTCAGGGATCGTCTCAAGGCGAAGAAACGCGGCTTTATACTCCAGATCCCTGTTTTTCTGCTTAAGTTCACCGATCTCGTCGAGAAGATGCTTTACACCGTCGCCGATCTCATCCTGGCTGCGGTTTGTCAGATGAGAGACCTCCTCTATGCGCTGCTGCCTCTTCTGCATCAGCGCGAAGGCTCTCCTGCCGCATGCGATAAACAGCCGCATTCCGCCGTTAAATCTAAGAGTCTTCACTATTTTGATCAGCCCGATCTCGCCTGTCCTCCTGACATGGGTCGCGCAGCACGCGCATACGTCTACCTCAGGGATCGTGACCAGTCGCACCTGTCCTTCGATCTCGATCTTGCTTCGGTAACTGATCTCCCCCAGCGCTTCTTTGTCAGGATAAGAGACTTCTACCGGAAGATTTCTGTAAATAACCTCATTGGCCTCCCATTCCAGAAGCAGGATCTCTTCTTCGCTGAGCTGTCCGTTGACATCCAAAGTCACCGAATTATCGCTTAGGTGAAATCCGATATTATCAAACCCATACCTGTTATGCATCAGCCCGGACAGAATATGTTCGCCGGTGTGATTCTGCATAAAGCCGAATCTTCTCTCCCAGTTGATCTGAAGAAGTACCTGAACGCCGGGGCAAAAGAGCAGCGCATCGTCTTCAGGACAGCTGACTGTATGCCTGATCACGCCGTCCAGGATCTGCACATCAATAACAGCGAACATTGCTGATCTGCTGCCGTTCCCGTTTCCGGCGATGCAGATCCACCCGATATCGGAAGACTGCCCGCCGCCTTCGGGGAAAAAGACCGTCCTGTCAAGGATAAGCTCCAGCCGGCACCCTGAATCTCTAAGATTGTCACTTTCATCAGCGGGCCCGCCGCCTCTTTCCTCAGCCGGCAGTTTGCAGACCGAGAGCACCGCAGCCTCACATCGTGTCAGATATGCGTCTTTTTCATAAAGTCTTTCTGTGGTGTTCACGTCAAATGTTCTTTCTCTCTGCTTTTCCGGCTTCCATCTTGAGGTAAGCGTTGATAAAGCGGTCGATGTCTCCGTCCAGTACAGCTCCGGTATTGCTGGTCTCCTCCGATGTTCTCGTATCCTTGACAAGCGTATAGGGCTGCAGGACATAGGAGCGGATCTGGCTTCCCCAGGCGATGTCCTTCACTTCGCCGCGGATGCCGGCAAGCTTGGCCTGCTCCTCTTCCATTTTCTTCATATACAGCTTGGCCTTGAGCATCTGCATAGCCTTGTCCTT
>ODAI011600211.1_pt1 | contig 10228 bp, 8 predicted proteins | sample 1539321 | NCBI WGS metagenome assembly ODAI01 (sample SAMN02144231, study PRJEB22623) | gut metagenome | biome: sheep rumen | host: Ovis aries | place: New Zealand | reverse complement strand
TTCCGCAGCCGCGCCTTTGGCGGGCCGTCGCGTAAGCAGGCCCGGGAAAGGCATTCGCGGCAAGGCGGCCTGCCTCCCTACGACGGTGGGACGGGGCGCTTTGCCGCTTGACAGGGGACACCGCCTCTCTTCTTTTCCGCTGCCGAAAAAAGGAGAACCCCCATTTTTTGAGGGTTCTCCTTTTACAATTTCGGGATTTACACAGCCTGTCACTCGATGATCGCGGCCGTGATCGAGTGCGGATAGAGCACGGTCGCCGCCTCGAGACCGTCGAGCCGCACGGTGACCGGCGCGTTTTTCTCGCTTTTGTTGAGCAGCAGCAGCGCAAGCCTGCCGTCCGGTGTCCGCCAGGCCGTGGCATCGATGCTCTCCGCATACCTCGTGCACGCGATGCGCACCGCGCCGGGGGCCACGGTCTGCGCGAGCACGGCCATATACTGCCCGAGCAGCGTCTGCGAGAGCTTGTGCGCCTTCGTGTCGTACAGGAAGGGCGCGAGGCAGTAATTGTCCACATAGTTCGGGCCGCCCCGCTCGTCGAGCAGCAGGTTCCAGTCGCCGAAGGCGCACATGCCGTGGTTGAGATCGCCGAGGATCTCGTGCGTCATCGCGATCGCCGCACCGGCGGCGTCCTTCGCGTCGAATTTATAAAACTCGATGCAGCTCTCCGAGACCATCAGCTTTTTCTGCGGGAAGCGCTCGCGGCAGAGGTCCAGCGCCTCGAAGTGGTCCCCGGAATACCAGTGGAAGGCGATCCCGGCGACCATCTTGTCGGTCTCGGCGTCCACCACGTCCCGCAGCCACTCATAGACGCGCTCCTTGTTGTGGTCCCAGAGATAGATTTCGATATCCGTCAGCGCGTGCTTTTCCATGGCGGGCCACATATAGTCCCGCAGGAAGGTCTTTTCCTCCTCCGCGGTGTAGACGCAGCTGTCCCAGGTCTGCACGGCGTGCGCCTCGTTCTGCAGCGAGAGCATCCGCACGTCAAAGCCCTGTTTGCGGTACCACGCGATATACGCGCAGAGGTACTCAGCCCAGTCGCCGTAGTGCTCGCTCAGCAGCTTGCCGCCGCCCTCGCGAGCGCCGTTCGTCTTCCACTTCGCCGGGGGCGACCAGGGGGCCAGCATCAATCGCAGCTTATGCCCGGCGGCCTTCTCCGCATCGCGCAGCATGGGGAGGATGTACCTCTCGACCCGCTCGAAGCCCTCGTACTGGCCGAGAGAAAAGTCGCAGCTGTCGATCGGGATGCGGACAAACTGGTAGTTCATGCCCTCGGGGGCAAAGTAGGCCTCCATCAGCTGCCGCTTCTGCCCCTCGTCCATCAGGGAATAGACATAGCCCGCGCTCTCGGTGATCGCGCCGCCGAAGCCCTCGAAGCGCTGATACGTGATCTCGGGATAGAGATTGACGACCTTGTTTTCCGTCTCCCCCGGCACGAAACGGACGCTCTGTGTAAAATGCTCGTCCCACGCGCCCGCGCCGTAGAGGGTGTTTACCTGCATGTTCACGCTTTTGCTTTCCTTTCCGCTATGATAGCCTGTTCGGCTTTGATGTTCTTCTCGACGTTGAGGAACAGCAGCACGACGATCAGGATGCCGTGGGCGATGATCTCAAAGCCCAGGAAGAAGAAGGAGGAGACCGCCTGATGGCTGAACACGCCGCCGTCGTAGAACAGATTGAAGAAGGCGACGGCGAGACCGTTGACCACCGTCAGGATCGTACTGTAGACGCTCATCGAAATGCCGTCCACGCGGAAGCCGTTTTTCGCCTCGAGATGGTCGAGCACGTCGGCGAAGAGCGCCATCATGATATAGGCGCCGGGGATCGACGAGAAGCCCTTGAGCGTCTGGCCGATCAGCATCACGACAAAACTGCCCGGATTGCTGAGACAGACGGCGCTGCCGACGATCGAGACCACACAGCCCAAAATGATGAAGTTGCGCTTGCCCATCTTGTTGGCCACGGGCCAGGCAAAGAGCATCCCGGCCGCGAGCGGCACGCCCGAGAGCAGCGCCAGCAGCGACTGGACCGTCTCGGGGCCCATGGTCTGGCCGAAGACCGTGACCTCGGTAAAGAAATCGTTGCAGAAGATATTGAACACATAGCCGCCCTTGAACATCGTCCCGGCCTGATAGAGCATATAGAAGACCATGATGATCCACCAGTAGCGGTCGGAGACGGCGGCCTTGAGCTGCCGGGACGTGGGGATGATCTCGCCCTGCGGCGCGGCCGCGTCGTCGGAGATATCCTCCTCGGTGATGCGCTCGCGCGTGAAGAAGTACTCGAGCAGGCAGCCGAGAAACGCGGCCACGGCGAAGGCGCCCATCACGAGCTGCCAGCGGTTCTGCACCACCTGATAGCCCTCACCAAGGGCCTCGCCGGCCTTGATCCAGCCGAGCACGGCGGGCATCAGGATGCTCGAGACGAGGCCGTTGCCGGCCACGGCGGGGATGTTCGCCACGACCGAGAGCTTGCCGCGCGCATCCAGATCGCGCGTCGAGAGCGAGACCATCAGATAGTGGGCGTTGGAGTAGACGGGATTGGCGAGCGCGGCGAAGAGGTTATAGGTGATCGCCATCCAGGCCATGCGAAAGCCCATCGAAAAATACGGGATGATAAACATCACGATGCCCGAGACGAGCAGCAGCGGCCCCGCGACCAGGATAAAGGGCCGCGCCTTGCCCTGCCGGGTGCGCGTTTTGCCGAGGACGATGCCGACGAGGATGTTCGCGAGCGCCATCGGGACGACGGAGATCAGCGGCAGCAGCACCAGGAATTTCCCGGAGGCCACAATGTCGTCATAGCTGCGGTAGAAGGTGAGATAATAGGTCGCCACGACGCAGGTCATGGACAGCACGAGCAGCGGCCCTAAGAAGTAGCCGAAGATCATCTCCGGCAGCCTGACCGTCTGCTTATCCGTGCGGGAGTTCAGCGCGGGATTGTTCCAGAAGCTCACGTGAACATCTCCTTTGAAAGCCAGCCGTTTTTCAGGCAGCGACTTAGATCCCAGCTCTGCTTCCAGGTCTCATCCGTCGGGACCTCGCGGTCGCGCAGCAGCTGATAGTTCCAGTAAAACCAGCCCGCCGTCTCCTGCCAGGCGTCCAGCTCGATCTTCGCGATCTCGCGGTAGCGCGCGGCGCAGAGCGCCTTGTCCGCGTAGACCTTGTCCGCGTACTTGTTGCAGATGCACCATTCCCCGGCGATGACGGGGACGTCCTTCTGCGCGCTGCGGATCTGGCTCATGACGAGCGCGAGATACAGCTTGTACACCCAGGGGCGCGGGATCGGGACGAAGTTCTCCATGGCGAAGATATAGGGGTGCGTATCCAGCGCGACGTTGGTGAAATTCGCCTCCCGGAAGAATTTGTTCCAGGACGTGCAGCGGAAGCCGTCGTGGAACACCACGGTTTTCTCCTCGCCCATGTATTGGCGGATGCGCCCGTAGGCTTTGGTGTAGAACTCCCGCAGGAACGGCAGCGGCACATAGCCCGAGCCCTTGGCCTCCTCCTTGTCCACGGCCTTGCCGGTCGAGGGCGCAGTCATATAGACGATCCAGCTGATGGGCTCGTTCAAAACCTCGATGCCGTAGAGCCCCTCGCGCCTGCCGTAGCGCTGCGCCAGGCGCTCGAGCACAGTCAGCGCGAATTCGACCTCCTCCGGGTGCTTGTACCAGTGGCACACGCCGGTCAGGCCGCCGTTGTCATAGCCGTTCTGGCTGTAGGGGACCGTGTGCAGATCGAGCAGGATCCTGAGGCCGTACTTCTCGGCCCAGTCGAAGGCCTTGTCGATCCATTCGACGCAGCCGACGAAGGGCGGCCGGTCGCCGAAGGTGAAATAGGGCACCGGCAGGCGCACGGTGTTCAGGCCGTTTTCCGCGATAAAACGGAAGTCCTCCTCTGTGACGTAGGTATCCCGGTGTGCGCGGATCAGCTTTTCAAACTCGTCCGCGGGCATTTTGCGGATCAGCCAGGTCTCGTCCTCGGTGTGGGTACTCGCAAACAGGTCGGGCTTCATCCATTTTTCCAGCACCAGCCAGTTGCCCAGGTTGGTTCCGTGAATTTTTTCCATAGTTTGCTCCTTTAGGACAAACGCCCCCGTCGCCGGGGGCGTTTTTGTTGTCTTACTCCTGGTTGAAGATCGCCGGGTCGATCGTGAACTCGCCGGTCAGTTGGTCGGGTGCGCCGGAATAGCCGTAGTGCAGGTGCAGCGTCTCGCCCTCGGCCGTGTACTCGACACCGTTGACGTCCTTCACGGTCAGCACGCCGTTCTCATAGGTATACGTGCCCTCGTCCACGATGCTGTAGGCCTCAAAGTCGAAGCGGTAAGTCCCGTCGGAGTTGAAGGTCATCTTCGTGCCCTCGTCGTCCGAGACGATCGTCGCGATCTGTACCTCGGCGGCCGCGGCTCTCACCTCGTCAATCCGCTGTGCGCTGTCCTTATATGAACCCAGCGCTTCAAAAGCAGATATTGCTCCAACATAGTCCTTGTTTTCAAACATTTTCTCTGCATTTTCGTATTTCAGAGCATTTTTCTTTTCAATTGCCTCTTCCACGCGCGCGGCGCTGTCGTTGAAATCCCCCAAAGCCCTGAAAACTTCAATCGCGGCATCAAGCTCCCCCTCCTGCAGATATTTTTCCCCTATATGATAAACATGCTGTTTAGTCTCTGTTTCAACATCAAACGGGTTATCCTGCCTGTCGGAGACGAGCCCAATCGCATTGAGGATTTCGTCCAGAACCCCTGTTTCTCCGGCAGCAACCAGGATTCTGTTATCCTGACAAATCAAAAAGGCGTCTCTGTCACTCACACTGTATCTCAGATAATGATAGTTCTCCCCTGCGGCATTTGCCTCTTCTGTTACGCCATCCGGCAGGTCTAATAATATCGAGCATATCGTAAGAAAAACCTCATACGCGCTGTCTGCGTCAATTGTCTCAAGGTAAAATATATCGTTGTTAGCTGAATCAATATGCCAATAATCGACCGGTTCTGTTTCCGGGATGGATCCCCATATCGGCTCCGTTTCAATCTCTGCGTAACGATCCTGCTTGATCATGACCGACAGCAAGGGCTTCGGGGAATAATCCAGCCGATAGGAGGCGATTGATGCGCTCTGCCATTCTCCGCCCCTGATGACTGTCCACAGATCGCTGGCTTTGTTATACTGATAGGTCGCATCATAGGATGTAGACAGTGAGGCCCGTTCACATGTTGCCTCTAACGCAATATGCACTGTATCTGTTTTTGTGGATTCTTCCGGGCTGTGTGTAACCTCATAAGAATGGTCTGTAACCGTGCCGTATCCGCACTCTTTCAGATAGTCCTCCACCGTCCAGACAATCATCTGCTCCGGCACCTCCTTCGGTGCACCGCATGCAGTCAGCAAAAGGACGAACATCAGAAGTGCGAGACAAAGCAAGCTTTTTTTCATGAAAACACACCTCCATCAGCCAGACGAGCAAACAAATGAATGCTGCGATAAGCCCGTCATTCCGACACAATATTAGCATTGCCGCGATTACACTGTCAATCCTTGTTTACATTTCACGCGGCCGGAGCGCTGACGCCGATGCTTCTCATGCAGGCAATGCTGTGATCGTCTGCAACTTGCTGTTGATTTTTTCATTAATTTTTCGTATGATATTCTCAGTGAGACCAAACACAGCTCCGGCCCAGGGCCGGAGATACGAAAGGAGATATTTCTTATGGGTTTGATTCAGGCAGCCCTCGGCTCGGTCGGCGGCGTTCTGGCCGATCAGTGGAAGGAATACTTTTATTGTGAGGCTCTGCCCTCCAACGTGCTGGCCGTCAAGGGCAAAAAGCGCACGTCCGGCCGCTCGTCCAATACGCGCGGCAGCGACAACATCATCTCCAACGGCTCCGTCATCGCCGTGGCCGACGGCCAGTGCATGCTGATCGTCGATCAGGGCAAGGTCGTGGAGCTCTGCGCCCAGCCCGGTGAGTACACCTACGACGCTTCGAGCGAGCCGTCGCTTTTCACCGGCAATCTCGGCGAATCGATCCTGGCCGTGTTCCAGCAGGTCGGCAAGCGCTTCAGCTTCGGCGGTGAGGCGCCGAAGGACCAGCGCGTCTACTATTTCAACACCAAGGAGATCCCCGGCAACAAGTACGGCACGCCCTCGCCGGTCCCGTTCCGCGTGGTCGACCGCAACATCAATCTCGACATCGACATCGCGATCCGCTGCTTTGGCGAATACAGCTTCCGTCTGACGAACCCCCTGCTGTTCTACGCCAACGTCTGCGGCAACGTGACGAGCGACTACACCGTCGACGAGCTCCAGGGCCAGATGCGCACCGAGCTGCTGACCGCCCTGCAGCCGACCTTCGCCCGCATCTCCGAGATGGGCATCCGCTACTCCGCCCTGCCCGGCCACACCGCCGAGCTGGCCGAGGCTATGAACGACGAACTCTCCTCGAAGTGGCGTGACCTGCGCGGCATCGAGATCGTCTCGATGGGCGTCTCGAGCGTCAAGGCCAGCGAAGAGGACGAGGCCATGATCAAGGAGCTGCAGCGCAACGCCGCCTTCCGCGATCCCAGCATGGGCGCGGCACACCTGGTCGGTGCGCAGGCCGCCGCCATGCAGGACGCCGCGAAGAACGCCAATGGCGCAGCCATGGGCTTTATGGGCATGAACATGGCCGGCGCGGCCGGCGGCGTGAACGCCCAGAGTCTCTACCAGATGGGCGCCCAGCAGCAGGCCGCACCGAGCGCCCCCGCAGCCGACAGCTGGAAGTGCCCGAGCTGCGGCCACACGGCCAGCGGCAACTTCTGCCCCGAGTGCGGCGCGAAGAAGCCCGCAGCCGACGGCTGGACCTGCCCGAGCTGCGGCCACGTGAACAAGGGCAAATTCTGCACCGAATGCGGCGCGAAGAAGCCCGCCGGCGTCCCCCAGTACAAGTGCGACAAGTGCGGCTGGGAGCCGGAGGATCCGGCCCATCCGCCGAAGTTCTGCCCCAACTGCGGCGATCCTTTCGACAGCGGCGACATCGTAGGTTAACTGACGGCTATTCTGTCTCCGCGATAAAAACGCGGAGACAGATTTTCCCGGGAGGTGGTTTCTTTGGCCACGCAAATTACCAATTATCAGTGTCCGTCCTGCACTGGACCGCTGCACTTTGACGCGCAGTCCGGCAAGCTCAAGTGCGATTACTGCGGCAGCGTGTTTGAGGTTCAGGAGATCGAGGCGCTCTATGCCGACGATCTGCAGGCGGCCGAGGCCGCCGGCGCGGCTGTCCAGGAACAGAGCGCCGAGGGTGTCTGGGACTTTACCCAGGACGGCGAGTGGGACGCCGAGCGCGAGGGTATGAAGAGCTACAGCTGCCCGAGCTGCGGCGCCGAACTCATCTATGAGGCGACGACCGCGGCGACGAGCTGCCCCTATTGCGGCAACCCCACGGTCGTGCCCGCGCAGTTCCACGGCCTGCTGCGCCCCGACTATATTCTGCCCTTCCGGCAGAGCAAAGAGGACGCCATTCAGGCGCTGCGCGGCTATTACAAGGGCAAGCCTCTGCTGCCGCGGCTCTTTGCCAACGACAACCATATCGAAGAGGTCAAGGGCGTGTATGTGCCGTTCTGGCTCTTCGGCGGGCGCGTGGAGGCCGACATGAGCTTCAACGCCACGCGTGTGCAGGTGCACCGCCACGGCGATACGACCGTTACCGAGACCCACCACTACGAGCTGCGCCGCTGCGGCACGGTCGATTTTGACCGCATCCCGGCCGACGCCTCGAGCAAGATGCCCGACGCGCTGATGGACGCGATCGAGCCCTTTGACTACTCGGAGCTCAAGCAGTTCTCCACGGCCTTTATGCCCGGCTTTCTGGCCGAGCGCTACGACATGGCCTCGGACGACGTGCGCGAGCGCGCCGACAAGCGCGCCTTCAACACCGCGGTCTCGATGGTGGCCGCGACGGCCGGCGCGGGTTATTCCACCTGCACGGTCTCCGGACAGAAGACGCGGCTGAGCCGCGGCAAGGTGAGATACGCCCTGCTGCCGGTGTGGATGCTGTCCACGCGCTACGCCGGAAAGAACTATATCTTCGCCATGAACGGCCAGACCGGCAAGTTCATCGGCGATCTACCGATCTCGAAGGGGCGGGCGCTGGCCTGGTTTGCCGGTATCGCCGCGCCGATCGCGGCCCTTGCGGCGCTCGCGCTGCAGTTCTTTGGCTGAGGGGGGGTGCCGTGATGAAGAAAAAGCTTTGTTTCGCCCTGCTGCTCAGTCTGCTGCTGTGCCTTGTGCTGCCGCTCGCTGCCTTTGCCGAAGCGCTTCCCGCCGACACGCTCTCCGCTTCCGCCCTTGTCACCGACGAGGCCGGGATCCTGAGCGCCGACGAGGTCGAGCGTCTCGAGCGTGTGGCCGCGCAGGTGTCCGAGCAGTACGGCTGCGGCGTCTATATCGTCACGGTAGAGGACTACCGGAGCTACGGCAGCAATGTTGAGAGCGCCGCCGAGACGATCTACCGCACGCGCGGCCTGGGCTACGGCGCGGAGAAAAACGGCATATTGCTGCTTCTGAGCATGAACGACCGCGACTATGATCTCGCCGCGCACGGTGCCACGGCCCACACGGCCTTTACCGACTACGGCAAGGGGGAGCTGGCCGACAGCTTTCTGTCTTATTTCCGGCGCAACGACTGGGCCGGCGGCTTTGAAAAATATATCAACAACGCGGCCTATCTGCTGCAGCGCGCCGCCGAGGGCGACCCGGTGGATATCATCGTCTACGACCGCCCCGAGAGCGAGCCGATGAGCCCGATCATGAAGCTGCTGCTCTCGCTCGTCCCGGCCGGGCTGATCTCCGGCGGTACCTGTCTCGGCATGCGCGGCAAAATGAAGAACGCGAAGATCAAAACGACCGCCGAGGACTATGTCGTACCCGGCAGCCTGCATCTGAGCGTCAACACCGACCGCTTCCTGCGCACCACGCGCACCGTGGTCAAGGACCCGCCGCGCGAGTCCCACAGCGGAGGCGGCGGCCACAGCGGCGGCACCACCATCAATTCCGGCGGCTTCTCGCACCACAGCGGGAAGTTTTGAACTAACTGTTCAGTCCCCTTAATGGGGACTGAACAGTTAGAGGGGAAACACGGCGCTGCGCGCACTCAGCTTGCGGGAGACGCCTCGCACACTTGCGCCGTGAGAAGAGTTTTTTCCGAGGCACATGTCCCCGGAAAAAACAGATTTGATCTCTTTTCCCGTTGTGACGGGAAAATCAGAGGAAGATTCCCCCGGCGGGGGAAATGTCTGCGTAGCAGACAAAAGGGGGGCGGGGTTCCCCCTCTGAACTCCCCCCTCTTGAGGGGCTGACAGATCTACTACTAGAAAAAACACACAGCGCGGCAGAATTGCCGCGCTGTTGTAATAATTGGTATGTCAGTTATACAAAGTCCTCGCGCATGGGGGTAAAGATGTCCAGGAGCTTGGTGTCCTCTAAAATCTGTACGCCGTGCACGACGTTGGGAGCCACATAATAGGTATCGCCGGTTTCGAGGATCTTGTCCTCTTTGCCTTCCTCCTGGTACACGAGCTTGCCAGAGACGATATAGCCGATCTGCTCGTGCGGGTGGGAGTGCAGGGCGCCGACCGCGCCCTTCTCCATGCGAAGCTCGCAGGCCATCAGATTTTCGCTGTAGGACAGCACCTTGCGCGTCACGCCGCCGCCAAGATCCCTGGCGGCGATCGTTTTATTTTCTGTAAACATGGCGCCGCTCCCTTCAGCCCAGCAGAGAACCGGTGATCTTCGGCAGCCACAGGCTGATATCTGGGATGAAGGAGATCAGCAGCAGGGCGACGATCATGCACAGATAGAAGGGCAGCGTCGCTCGGACGACCTTCTCCATCGGACGCTTGGCCACGGCCGAGCCGATGAACAGCACCGCGCCGACAGGCGGGGTCAGCAGGCCGATGCCGCAGTTGAGCACCATCATGATGCCAAACTGCACCGGGTGCAGACCAACGCTCTGCGCCACAGGCAGCAGAATTGGCGTCGCGATCAGAATGATGGGGGCCATGTCCATGATCATGCCCAGCAGCAGCAGAATAGCGTTGAGCAGAAGAATGATCACAATGCGGTTCGAGGAGATCGTGGTGATGAAGGTGGCGGCCTTGGCGGGCACATGCAGCGTGGTCAGGCAATAGCCGAACGCGCCGGAGAGCGAGATCAGGATCAGCACGATGGCAAGCGTGTCGATGCACTGCTCGAGACTC
>ODAI012191770.1_pt1 | contig 10229 bp, 17 predicted proteins | sample 1539321 | NCBI WGS metagenome assembly ODAI01 (sample SAMN02144231, study PRJEB22623) | gut metagenome | biome: sheep rumen | host: Ovis aries | place: New Zealand | reverse complement strand
GAAGTGTATTATAAAGACAACATTGCTTAAACATCATCTAATACCGAGGATATATCTTGAATCTCTCGATCCAAATAAAAACACTGTTTTCATTTGGAGAAAGAACAGTATAAAACGTGCTTTGAAATATATGTATAAGCATTATGTACATCTGGATATGAATCATTCACCGGAGGTAGATTAAATGAACAAAACAGTTGAAAACCATGATCGTACCATACTTATCGATCTTCTTGAGTATGCGAAAAATGACAAAGACATGACACCTGAATCAGATATACTCAGTTTTCTATATTCGATAAGAGATTCTTTGTCAGATTGGCTTGACCGCCGTCGACGTGATGCAATCAATGTTATCCACGGTGGTGTATCAAGCTATTCCCGTATGGCTGATAGCTTTCAGCATCCATTGCTCTCGTTCTATCATTTGGAAATAAAGAAGGAAACACTCGACACAATAAATTCTATGATAGAAGAAGTTCTCGATTCTGATATTACGCAATATGCTATCGCATGGGATATTGACAGATATTGCATAAGCAATCCGAGGTTTGTAAAAAGCTCGGATGATAGTCTCTACATATATGAGATACTTTTCTCACCAAAAGAGAAGTTCTATACAAATATCACATTGGCGAAAGCTTTGTCATTAATTGTCAATGGTGAAAAGTTTATCTTCATGAACGATCCTAATCATGAAGATTCGTTTGATGCAGTGTGGTCGCTTCACGATGTATTCGATGGCAAATCATTATCTGAAGAAAAGATAAAATCCAAAATAAAGAAACTCTTTATATTGGAATCAGATCCTAATCTCAATGAGATGCGTGATGCAATAACAGAGTTCAATGGGACATTGATGAAATGCAAAGAATGCGGCAAGTATTTTGAACTCACATGGACTGAGAAAATGTTCTTTGAGCAAAAGGGATTGGCAATCCCGAAACGTTGCAAACCCTGTAGAGATAAACGTAAGAAAGCAGTAGGAGAAAATGGAAATGCGAAGAAAAGTAACGAGATCACTCATCACCGAAGTGAAGTCAAATAAGGAGGAACCAGAAATGGAAAGAAAAGTGACGAAAGAGCTCATTCTTGATATGAAGGACGTTCCGGACTTAGTCTCCGTATTGAAAGAATACGTAGATGCACATGCGGGAGACCTGAACGAAACCGTTCTAACAATCAAACGTATTCATGATTTCATAATTGATAATGATGGTGCTACCGAACTCAGGATATCTCACAACACGAAAGATTCTGTATCATGATATTATGGGGATAGAATATCGATGAAGTTGCGTAAAAGATGAGGTGAATAATCATGAAACATGTAAAAGAGAAGATAACTTATGAGTTTGATGTTGAGTCTTTCGAAAAAGACCAGGCATACAAAATAACATTGCCGACTATCGGTTTACAGAAATGGGAAGTTGTCGCCATATTAGATGAGATTGATTCAACGCGTTTGGTATTCATAACAAACCAATATGCGCAAAGACCGGAGATAAGAAATATCGGCGGAACTTCTATTAATGCTCTGACAATCGATATCGATGATTATATCAAAGGAGATATAGCAATTGCCAAGTTGGGGGTTATATGAGAAAAACATATAAGCAGATCGAAAAGGTTGTATCTGAATGGATACAACCCATCTTAGACAAGAAGATCGAGGAAGATGGTCGATGGTCCCAAGCCGCATGGAAAAGCGGTCATCATTGGGAATTATCTGCCGATAGATCCTCAATACCTCGTCTTCTCACATTAGTGGAAGAGGCCGCATGTATCCGAATACTCATCAGCACCACAAAACGTTTTAACATACTGGAAGACCGTGAATTTATTGGACGAGATAACAACGAAGTTATCACAATAACGAGGACTAATATTTCATTCAATGAATATTGTAAGTTTGATCATTTCTCAAAAGACGAGATGATGGATCTGTACAATCGAATCAAAGATGAAATTGGAAGTGATAATCTGCATGAAAGGAAAGTGAAAAATGAATAAAAGACAGATAAAGAAGTTCTGTAAGAAGGGTGGACATTATCATTTCGATAAAACCATCAAACGGATGTCTCATAAAAGATTGATGCATCCATATATTACCAGGGCCATGTTTGGTCATATGGTTAACTGGTATGAGATTGGTACATGCATAACGTGTAAACATTGTACCGACGTTATGGTTGATTGGGATGGCACACCTTACGCATATTATTCGACTGCAATTGGCTGTGGTGGTTGTGGAAAATTTGCATGTAAAAGATATAAACTTGATAAAGATCTCAAATTCTTCAAGTTTGCACATGTTTATTCTGACTCACCTGAATCTGATCTGAAGAGATATATCGATGAACAGATTAAAAGTGAGACAAACGATTCTGCAGAAGACGTTGAACCATCCGCAGTAGCTGACGAGGAATTGTTCGATGACCAGTCAATCTTTGATTATCTTGATCAGCTTTATACAGGAGAGGATAAAAATGGATAAACGAAGCATGAATTATTTTCTGATTGCATTCAAACAGGATACAAGTGTTGGTCCGATCTATACAATGCATCAATGGATAAAAGCACATGATAGAGAAGAGGCAATCTGGGAATACAAAATCAGAACTCATATCCCTCTCGGAATCCTTGGTTCATATGAAGTCATTCGGGAAGGATTAACAAAGAAGGAAGATGTTCCTACTGAAACATGAAAGGATAACCAAATGAATTTACACGAAAGAATGAAACAGTATGAAGCTGTATCACAAACATATCTTATGAGAAGAACGCCAGTTATCATCAGACTTGATGGTGTTGCTTTTCATACATTCACAAGACACTTCGACAAACCATTGGATGAAGTCCTTAGTACTGCTATGAAAGTCACCACGATATATCTTGTAAATAATATCCAAGGATGTGTTCTTGGATATACTCAGTCTGATGAGATATCGTTAGTTCTTCAAGATTATAAGAAACTCGATACGGATGCATGGTTTGGATATAATGTACAGAAGCTTGTATCGGTATCAGCAAAGATGGCAACCGATCATTTCCATAGAGCATTTTATAAAGCAACGCGCGATGTTGGCGATGAAAAATGGATTGATGTATATTGGAATGCTATGACAGATAATAATGTTGGATTTGATTCGCGTTGTTGGAATCTACCATTTGAGGAAGTGAACAACTATCTCATTGATCGTCAGCAGGATGCTGAAAGAAATTCAATCAATCTGTTGGCTCAGCAGTATTATTCTCAGAAAGAACTTGATGGAATAAAATCCAATGAGTTACAGAATAAACTGTTTACTGAGCAGGGAGTAAATTGGAATGATTTACCATATGATCAGAAACGTGGATTTCTGGTACTTCCTAACAACGACCCCAATTTTAAGAATCAATTGGAGACGCCGATATTCAGTAAGGAACCAGACTTCGTGAATTCACGCATAAGGTTCGACTAACAAGTGATATAGGAGGTGAAACGCCAGTGTCAATTTTTGATATATTCATAATTATATTCTTTATAATGAATATATGTGCAATATTCGGAATCGGATATTTACTCATTGCGGCAAAAATGAGCAAGTGTTCGATAAAAGAGTATGTACGTAGAATGCTGAAACATAGGTTTGTTTTAGCAGGAGTGACTGGAGCTATGACATCAGTAATGACATGGTTTGCGATGATAATGCATTCTTTGTAAGTAAGGGGGTCGTAAGACCCCCATTAAAATTTTAATGTTCATACACGAAAGGAGAGTTTAAAATGGATAATAACGAAGAAAGAGGTTATGGTAAAATCGTTGATGATTTAACCATTGATGATCTGAAGAAATACGAGGATGAGGGTATATCAATACTTCTCGTACAAAATCACTTAACCCCAGAAGTTGAAGAAGCTGTATCTGAATCTAAGATACATGTATACGCAGATCTTGATCCAGAAACTATAAACAGCATCTTCAATAGAATAAGATCGGAGGCACCATAATGAATAAAAGAATAAAAAGAAAACGAAACAAAAGAATGGGACAATTAACTTTTAAAGGTCTTTCATTGAAAGAAAGTCGATATTATTTCAATCGAGAGAATGTAAGATGTGAATATGAGTATCTGAGCAGATTATCAAACGAGCCCAAATATAATAAAACAAATCTCAGACGCGCGCTTTCTCATGTTCTTGAGAGGTTTGGATATGTTAGATAGGAAAGCAATTCAATTCATTAAATGGATGAATCGACGCAACCATCAGCCGCCTCTTATCGGTTCGATTGGATGGTTCTTATATAAAGAATCAATCCAGATATTAGGAACCATGTCAGAATATGAGAAATTAAAACTTTTATATGACCACGGAATTACGTTTATGCCCACAAGAGGTGCAAAGTTGATATGGTTGAATACAATGGCATCAAGAATTATATTGGGCCAAGTATACCAGAATTGGTATGTCGGTAAATATGAAGTCATATCTGATACACTCATAACAAAACCAGTGTATGACATTGTAATCAATGATGTCATCCATTCCGTGAATGTAAAAGAGTTAGTAAAGGAGAATATAGAATGAAGAAATTTCTTTCAACAGTATTGCTTGTTATAGCAGTGATGTGTTCATTGTTATTCGGTATTTCTGCATTCGTATTAGGATTCCGAATAATACAATTGCTGATAAAAGGAGCAATCAACCCGATACTGTGTTTGGAGTTCTTGGCAGTAGTTGCCTTGATGGGCATATGCCTTGCAGCAACAAAAGCATTTGGTGATAAAGCCGATGTAGATGTACAGTTTACAAGCGATACAGTCGTTGGCAAACACCCTAACGTTGATTACGATGCATCATCGTGGTATCCATCAACTAAGATGGGCATGACTCTGGATCTTAGTGCTTTGAGAAAGAGGAGGGACGATGATGAATAAAAATGAAAATGCGTATGCAGTGTATTATGATGCAGCCATTAAAGATGACAATATTGTCATTTCTGGAATGCATGATTTCGAATGCGGGGATCCGTTATTCTTAATTAATATAGACAAAACGGCAACCGGTGTTGTATCAGAAATAGTTGATAACCGCAATCCCGGTTTTTATATCGGAGACCAACTGGCTTCTCAACTCGTAATAGACATGGACCCCTGGGGCGATGTTATACGTGTGATGAAGATCATACCACCAACGATTTCAAACCATGATAATGGTTGAAATAAATAAAATATTTTGAAAGGATGTTTTAAAAATGACAGGAACAATCTTAATCAAGTTCACTGATCCCGAAGACAAGGAGAGCGGCGTTCGCCAGATGTTTGGTTTTGCTGCAGATGACTATGAGGCAAAGACTGGTAGAAAGGCAACAACTGCAACTGGCACAATCCTCGAAGCAGATGACACTATGGAGAAGATCGATGGCTTCATTCAGTTGTGTATCAAGGGAGATTATGATCTCATCATATTCGATATAAACAATGTCGATGATAGCAAGGTTGCACTCATTCGTGATTACTTCAAGAAAGATGAAATCAAGTATGAGGAAGTCGAGAATGTTTATGAAGACAGGATCGTATTTGGTAAGTCGGTGAATAAGGACAATGAATAATATAAATGATAATGGGGGTTCACCTTTATTATCAAGCACATTCTTCCGCAAAAGATTTTATGGAATGGAGATATTCGTTCCAATCAGTGAGGATAGCAATTTGTTTCAACGCGTTAAGATAATTGATCACTTACATTTCCAGGTAGGTGATGAAATTCTTGAATATGCTGATACAATAGATCAATATCTGTTCGAAAATCTCAAACGGTTTACTTCTGAGAATACCATCTTTGACTCGGAATACTATATCGAGGGTGAAAGATATATAAATTGCCACAGTCATCATGTGGCTAAATTGAAAAAGTTCACTCCTACCGAATTAACTTTTACCAATAATTATGTCTCGGACATTCAATCGTTATGTATGACCGAAATGATATATCCCGGTCATAGAATAGATTACGTTGATATATGGTTAAGACTTGGAGAGAACCGAATCAAAGATGTTGTATCAGATAAGCAGGTTATATCCGAAGACAAAATAACGAAAGAATGTGCTTATAATATACCATCAATCATTATATATGATTTGGAAAAAGGTGCTATAACCAGTCCGCGAAAGGTGAGTCCCGACAGAACAAGAATCCAGTTAAGTAATAACAATGACTGGATAGACATATCAGATGATAGATACAAGTATTATCAAATGAAGAAAACCAAAACTAAAGTACAACTCAAAGAAATTAACATAGCTGATCTTAAAAGTGACTGCAACAAATCTTTTGATGTTAACATCATTAGTGGAAATAAAATGTTGGTAGTCAGAACTTTTAATGATGATAAATACTATGTTTCTATCAATGAAGATGCAGAAAAGATATATGCTAAAAATGAAGATGCTGGATGCAGAAACATTTCAGCAGACGAAGTTTCTGCCATTTATATCGTCGATACATCAGATATCGATAATTTATATCAAATGGCAAAAATAATACAATTGAATGAATAAATTACAGGCCCCTTGCGGGGCCTGCATCTTTTTTCTTCCGCCACAATTCACAATTAAAAAATATAACCATCAATGGTTAACATTAAGCAGCCGAAGGAATAAACATAACGCGCGCACCGAAACTCGAACCCGCATTCGAAGAGTTATTATTACAAGCCCAACAGAATGCGCCTGCATTAGAACCATAAGGCCAATAGCTACCCAATTGAGCAACGCACCAGCCCGAACCCGAATAGACATAATCACCAATTGGTCCGGTTGGATTAGAGGTTGATGAAGATTCAGAAGGAAGGATAACCCATGGATTATTAGAATCATATCCTAAAGCAGTAATATAATTCGATGATGGTAAAGAGAAAGAAATCTGTGTATAACCTGATGAAGTATCATCAACAAATGTATACGAATTACAGAAATAAGGAACTCTATCACTGAGATTCAATCCATCAATCCAGTCATTAATATTCCCCCAGAAGTTTTCGATTCCGCGCCAGTTAACTGGTGTAGTTTTATTATCCTGGGTACCAGAAGTAACATTGCCCGTTGTCTGCCCAGCGTATGCAGCAGCCGAACCGGAAACAACACCTTGACCGATACCAATCTGAGAGTTAAATCCATATTCAACAGCCATCAGCATCTGAACGGCCATGGTCTGTTTTACACCAACAGAATACCAACCAGTTCCACGATTAGTTGCCATTGTGCGTGCAGTAGCTCGTGTGAGCGAATTTACTGGCAACATAGAAGAACCGGCAACGGATGATAGTTTGTCAGTAGATGTATTGTATGATGTTCCATACGCTGAGTCACGTTGTCCAACGCCGTCAAATGCACCATACAAGAAATAATCAATCTCATTTCCAGAAGCATCATAGAATGCAGGATGGAGTGTAAATCCATCATCCGCGGAATCAGATATCTCCCATGTGCATTTTCTGATATGCACTCCATCTAATCCACCATCAGAATCAGGTGTTACTTTGTAATAGAATTTCGGAATTTTAACCATTACCTGACCATTGGAGCCGTCTTCAGTATATCCAGCATCACCATAATATGCATTTATAGTACCATCATCCGACACATTACATCTGTTGATGCCCATATAAACTGGATGCGTATCAGGGTCACCAGTAAGAGTTGTTGTGTTAGTTGTGAAATCAACGTATCTTTGTATAGCTGCAGATGGAGGTGCTAATACGATATTTTGGTTTGTATATGAATCAACCAATACAGAACGCGTTATCACGGTATCATCAATGGTACATGAGAGATCCCATGTACCAAGAGAAACGTATTGAACAATTGGAGTTCCGGTATATTCCAGAGTCTTTGTTACTGTTCCATCGGTAACTGTAATGGTTGTATTAGCCGATGCAGATATTGTAAGTGAAGCAAATGAATCTTCAGTTACATCATGATCGGTAATCACGAGCGAGGCAGTGTCAGATGCAGCACCATCATATGTTGCAGATACAGTATACGTTCCAGCAGCGACACCAGTAAGTTCCAATTTACCAGTGTTATCAGCAGTACCAGTATAAGTATAATCAAGACTTGTCAATGTTACTTCTGCATTAGGAATTGTTGTAACAATGGCAATATGACCGCCTCCACCACCTCCACCTCCGCCGGGTTGTTCTTCGGGGAAGTATTGATAGAAGTTGTGTCCATTGATAACATTCTTTGTTCCTGCTTCATATACAGTCAACAATGGAATGGATATGAGCTGTCTAATAAGTTGAGCATCAGCTGTTACGTTTTCAGCGGGTGATGCTTGTTTTACGTCCGGGATTGGTGTACCTGGACTGTACATGGAAACAACGTCGATTTGTATGGTATGTTTAGCCATAAAGCCAATCAGTCCTTTCGTATAAATTGTTACCCCTCGGTTGAAGAATATGATTACTAATCCCCCGGCTTAGCCGGGGGACGTATAATCATTTACATTAAATCTGAATTAAAGAAGTCCCGAATGAGAGGTTCTGACTCATACAACTCTTCAACGATTTCTTTTGTGAATTGTTTCATTTCATCATAATTCATTTTGGTAATCGTTGACATATTTTCAGAATGATATAAGAATACCTCATTCGGATATGCTTCCATCTTCTGAAGATAAATATTGAATGTGTTATTGATTCTTATTACCAACATTACACACGTCTCACTCACTACAGGCTGGATGTTATATAATATTTCTGTATCATTAACGATTGCAGATGGCATCTATTATCGTGCTCCTTTCTTTTTTTGTATTATGCAAGACCAACAATTTTCGTTATGGCGAGCGTAATGCTGTCAGCACTTACTGATGAAACGTTGTTGTTGCACAGAATATAGTTTGCTGCATGTCCTGCTCCAATAGTATATGTTTTGCTCGTTGTGTTGTATTGGTGAGTAATATATCCACCAAGAGTGATCGTTGGTTGTGACGGAGCTGGACCTATGTCACCAGTGAACGAAATATACTTTGTGGATATACTTGTATCTTGTGTTATACGAATTATTTCTGTCTTTTCGCCAAATGTATTGTTTGGCCTTACTGTGACAATGAAATATTTGAATTTTTCAGCTGTCGTTATTGCAACAGTTTGGCCCGCCGCATAATTGGCATTATCGTGTAATACCTTAACTATTCCAACATCACCCGATACATCGCCGATAGTAATAGCTCGATTCTGTGTTAAACCTGATGCAGTTACGGATGCTTTGTATGAACTTGTTGAGACATTCACAGTGGGTGCTGATAAACTATTTCCTGCAACATCTGCAGGGAAATCAACATTCTGATCGACATCCCAAGAATACATATGATCGAAGTTAGCAAGGTTGCTCTTGCCGTTACTTCCCCAGAAAATTCCTGAATATCCAGCTATGCTATTAACTGATCCTCTATTAGTCAGATGACTTGAATCGACTGTGACATATCTAAATACAAATGCAAAATATTTGTAATTCGATGTCGAGAATCTGTAATATTTGCTTGGTACGTTATCTATTGTCGCTACGGCTTCATATGCCCAAGAGCCCGAAGCATCTCCCGTTGCAATTTTCGTTAATCCACTTACTGACGAACCGGCATAAACATCGATTGCGATGGTATGATAATCAGAACTAATTCCAAAGAGGAATCTGTTGAGTACGAGATCTCTTCCATCGCATTCAATTATTATACGCGTCTGCATAGCGGTTGTTGCATTTCCACTTGTTGGTCCTATCTTAACGCCCGAGCTTCTACCTGGCAATGAGAATATCTGTCGTTTTAGAGTATCGGTTACACTGAGATTTGACCAAGTGCTACCACTATCATTTGATATTTGAACAGTTATGTTCGCTGCAGGAAGGAATGCCAATTTGTTTCCTCTATGCATATGTGTCATTGCGCCAGTTATAGGATCAATGGCAGTACCTGTGCCCATGCATCTAGAATAATTACCTATATGCTCATCGGTAATAAAATTGCTCCACTTTTGGTCAGTGTCATTATTTGTATGCTGGAACTGTGGAGGTCCCCAGAATGGGAATCGTAATATGTACCTGAATGAACTATTGTGAGTGAATGTCAGATAATGTGCCCAATAAGTAGAACCAGAGTTTCCGAGTCTACCTGTGCTACCGCCGAATGCTCCAACTCCCTGCATGTATGCCGCTGTATAAGCTGGATATACTCCGGCATCTGTT
>ODAI013970187.1_pt1 | contig 10230 bp, 10 predicted proteins | sample 1539321 | NCBI WGS metagenome assembly ODAI01 (sample SAMN02144231, study PRJEB22623) | gut metagenome | biome: sheep rumen | host: Ovis aries | place: New Zealand | reverse complement strand
TTATTATCGCCGGTTTGATATGTTGTATAATCTGAAGCTTTTTCTACCGCTTCACCGTATTTTGTCTCATACTCCGCGTTTTCCGGAATAATAGGAGAACGCAAAGCATCTTTGCGATCTAATTCTTTAACAGTATTTGCTTTTTGATTATATTGATAATTAAAGTTTGTTCTTACATTGGGAAGATTTTCAAATTCTTCCGCTACTCCTACTAAATTAAAACAAGATAAAAATATTGCAATAAGCAGAATTGTGGATAATATTTTGATTGTTTTTTTCTTCATTATTTTCTCCTTTTATAGATCTCTATCTTCACCAAGAATATAAATGTTTTTATTTTAAATCAATACAAAGTGCAAAAACAGCGAAAAAAACGACATAAAAAGTTAATTTTTAAAAATTTTTGACGATTGACAAGGCGAAAATTTGTACCTGCTTGCACACAGAAGTAAACGGATGAAAAGGAAACTTTTTCTTGTTTGTGGTTTGCGGATATGGTAAGATATTGGTAAATGGCAGCTAAGTTTAGCACTTGGGCTTGGCGGCTAAGGTTATCAGAAAGAACAGTCAAACCAAATAGATTAGTCAGTTCGGTTAGCTGAGAGCGAGCAGATGCAGGTGATTTTATTCAAAGATATGAGTCTTTATGCACAGAGAAAAATAAGCATCGACATCTATCGGAACGCAGCTGGGGTTTTCGAAGGGTACCGTCAGCAAGTGGCGCAGCGGCAAGTGTGCGCCGCGCGGGAAGTCTCTACAGCGCATTGCCGATTATTTTAGTGTTTCTGTAGATTATCTTTTGGGAAAGAGCGATATTCGAAATGCCGAAGTCGCAGTTTCAGATACGATCAAGGCAAAACAAACCCTTTTCGGTACTGAAAATGTGCCGGAAAAAGCTTGGTGGGAGGTGGAGCAATTTGTGGAGCACACAAAGCGCAAATATCACCTCGAAAACCGATAAAAAGAACATCTTTACCTTAAAACAGGATAGAATATAGATAGAAAAAGCACTGAGCTACATACTAAGAGAAAAGGGGGCTTTATTTATGGTAGAAATTAATTCCAGAAAAGCGGCGATTGTCGGTTGCGGGTTTGTCGGCTCGGCGAGCGCTTTTGCGCTGATGCAAAGCGGACTGTTTTCGGAGATGGTGCTAATTGATGCATCAAAGGAAAAAGCCGAGGGAGAGGCGCTTGACATCGCCCACGGCTTGCCCTTCGCGAAGCCGGTACAGATTTATGCGGGCGATTATGCCGACATCTCTGATGCGGCGGTCATTATTGTCAGTGCAGGGGCAGGGCAAAAGCCGGGCGAAACAAGGCTGGATTTGGTGCGCAAAAATGTGGCGATTTTCGGCTCTGTAATTCCGCAGATAGCAAAATACAACAAAGAGGGTATTTTGCTGGTGGTAGCGAACCCGGTGGATATTTTAACTTACACCGCGGCAAAGCTCAGCGGCTTTCCCTCTAATCGCGTTTTCGGCTCGGGCACCGTGCTCGACAGCGCGCGGCTGAAATACCTGCTCGGGGAGCACCTGGAGGTTGACCCGCGCAGTGTGCATGCGTTTGTTATCGGCGAGCATGGTGACAGTGAGATTGCGGCATGGAGCAGCGCCAATGTCTCCGGTGTGCCGCTGCAGGAGTTTTGCGAAATGCGCGGGCATTTCAATCACCACGAGGCAACGCAGGCGATTGCGGATGATGTAAAAAACAGCGCTTATGAAATCATTGCCAAAAAGCAGGCGACCTACTATGGCATTGCGATGAGTGTGAAGCGCATTTGCGAAGCCATTGTGCGCGATGAAAAGAGCGTTTTACCCGTTTCCTCTATCCAAAAAGGGGATTACGGCATCAGCGATGTGGCACTGAGCATGCCTGCGATTGTCGGCAAGCACGGGGTGGAAGCCTTGGTGCCGATTGAGTTAAACAAGCAGGAGACCGAAAAGCTGCAGCACTCGGCTGCCACGCTCAAAGCGGTTATCAAGGATATTTTGTAAGTGATTTAGTAAAAAAAAGCGGCTGCCTTTCGAGAGACAGCCGCTTTTTTGCGGGTAATTCTTTCTGAAATTTGGCATCCCAAGGGTTTATGCCGATACCTTGCAATTATGTTTTGACAAGATCGCCTTTGATTTTACCTGCCACTAAAAGTGCAGCTTCCAAAATTAAGCTTAGGCAACAGGGCATCCACAAAAACTTTAACTTCAAAATCAGGCTGATGCCAATTGTACAAACAATGGCAACAAGAATCAGCAGGCTGATTTTTCTGTATTTCTTTTTTTCCTCGCGCTCGAGCGGCTTAGCTGCCGTATCCAGCGGGGAAAGAATGAAAACCACTATGCCGGCTAATGCGCTTGCAATCAATGCGGCGAACTGCACAACTGTATTCTCGGATGCGGATATCAGAAAAGCCACACCTAAAAAAGAAAGTGTTGTGATAATTTCACATCGCATTTCAGTGTCGGCATGAAATCCACCGGCATATTCTCGAATAGAGGAAAATGCAATGTAAAAAATCACCATCTCCAATATGCAATGAAAAGCTAACCCTAAGAGCAGGGTGACCAGAATATATACAATATGGGATAGCAATAAAAAGAACCCGTATTGATACAGCTCATATTCATCTTCTCTCAGCGCTTTTGCACGAATTAAGCGAATGCATATTTTCGAAGAAAGCTTAGAAAGCATTATTTCTTAAACTTCTTTAATTCTTTAGGTGCCTTGGGTTGATAAGCGTGGAAACTGCTGGTGCTGTTTGCGCTCTTGCTCAACTCTTTTTTTGCTAAACCTTTAGCTGCTTTAAGAATGAACATTTTAACATCTCCTTTATTATTTTTGGAACAGGTATTAGATTACGCGGTTTGAGGAAATAACTGTAAAAAAACAACCTGCTCTAAGGTTATTTTTAATACAAAGAGGAGAGAAAAGCAAGTAATATGAAAAAACATAAAAAATGAGAACTAAATCCAGAAAAAACAAAGAACAATAAAATATATTTTATTAAAGATTAAAAAAATAAACTAATTTAAAATAAATTCGCTATTGCTTGGTTTTTTAAGGCTTAAAACAATGCTATGATATTTTTTAGTATGGTGAAAGGACCTTTAGTATGTATATTGACTATAAAGGGATAGGCGATAGAATCATTCAAAAGCGAAGAGAGTTATGCCTGTCACAAAAGCAATTGGCGGAAAGATTAAATATTTCAAATAATCACCTTTCTAACATTGAAAACGGGAAGGCAGCGCCAAGCTTCGAGCTCTTTATTTACATATGCCGAGAGCTGCACACAAGCAGTGATTTTCTGCTTTTTGATTGCATTCATCCCGAACCGAGCGAAGCATTAACAGAGAAGATAAAGCTGTGCACCGATGAGAGCAAAATTACAATTGCAAAATTTGTTGATTTTTGTTTATCGGAAGAAAAAGCTTGAGTGCTTGTGTCGAAATCACTATTGAATTATAAAAAAGCTTGTTGTATAATCAATTAGGTTATACAACTTTTTTTCGTGGAGGGAAAGCTTTTATGAAAGTGTGCATTTGCGATGATATTCCGGAATACAGAATTGCAATTCGCTCCTATGTGGAGCAGTATTGCAAGGAGAAGGATATTCGCTTTTGTATGGATGAGTTTGACTCTCCCGAAGCCTTATTGAGCACTGAAAATATGAATGAGTATGATGTTTTCTTTTTAGACATTGAGTATGGACAACAGACAAACGGGATTGAATTAATTCACCGCTTGCAAAGCATTTGTGACAATTCTTTTTATATTGTCGTTACCGCATACCGGCAATATTTAGATGACGCGATGGATTTAAACGTACTGCGCTTTATTGATAAACCGATTTCGCAGGACAGGGTGTTTTTGGCATTGGATAAGGCGATAGATGTGATTTACCACTCCATTGTCACTTTCGATTGTGTGGATGGTAACCAATACCGCATCAATAAAAAAGACCTCATATTTGCCGAGGCAAATATGAGAAAGAGCAAAATTGTGACTACAAAGGGGACCTTTATCTGCCGCGAGACCTTCAAAAACTTGAAAAGCACCTTGGTCTCATCCGTTTTTCTGGTGCCCCACAGCAGCTTTCTAATCAACAAAAACTATATTTCCATGGTCGGTCGTCGAGATGTGTATTTAACTTATAGGGGCGAAAAATATATCATTCCGATTTCATCAGCCAAGCAACGAGAATTTCGCGAAAAATTTAATCGCTAAAGCACCGTGGAGGGTTTATGGTAAAAACAATTATTGATGTTTCAATGTATGCCTTTGAAGCACTACTGTTTTATTTTTATTGCCAAACGGCATTTAAACACAAGTATCATAAGCTTTTAAACTTAGGAATAACCGCTGCGGCTTATGCAGCGCTGTTTTTTGTGTACAAAATCGGAAATATTTATTTGAATGCAGGGTGCAATATCATATTTTGTTTTCTACTGTTGTACTTTTTGTATGAAATTAAGTGGACAATAGCAATCATGCATTCATTTTTATTTTATATATTCCTTGTTGCAAGCGAGTATGTAACCATACCGCTGATATCAGTGGCCTTCCAAAACGGCTACAGCGAATTTTCGGATAATGAGTATTCCTACTTATTGGTTGTGGTTATCAGCAAGCTGATTCACTTGATTTGCTGTATGGTCTTGCTCAAAGGCTATAAGCTGATTAAGGATAAGGAGTCTTTAAAGGGCTTTTCTTTGATGCTGATTGTACCGATTTCCGATATTGTGATTTTGGAACTGATTTATGCAGCTACAAAGGAACTGCATTTTAAGCAAGAAATGTATCGTGTTTGGGTTATCAGCGGCATATTAATGATGGTTTCCAGCATTTTGGTGTTTGTAAACAGAAATACCATTATTAAGCAGTCGGAAAAAATCAACGAGCTCAATCTCGAGAATCACAAAAAAGAGATGGATGCTCAATACTTAGCTGTTTTGAAAAAATCAAATGATGATATGCGGGTGTTGGCGCATGATTTTAAAAATCACCTGGCACAGCTAAACAGCCTCGCCTCTGTGGACGATGTGCGCGCTTATATCAGCAAGATATATCCCGAGGTGGAAGCTTTTGTTTCTGCGGGCATCAGCGATAATAAAACCTTGGATTTAATCATTAGTAAGTATTACTCGCTATGTGAAATGAAGGGGATTCATTTTGATGTGGATGTCAGAACCTCTAACCTCAGCCAAATTGAGAGCGTGGACTTATCGGCTTTGTTAAATAATCTCTTGGATAATGCCGTGGAAGCAGCCCAAGGAAGCGAGCAGAGGCAAATTCACTTCAAGGCTGCCAAGCATACCGCGTATTACGACAAAATAACGATTATCAACAGCTGTGCCGTGGCACCGAAAGAGGGAAAGCGAGGGTTAATTACCGCAAAGCCCGATAAGGCACTGCACGGAATCGGCTTGAAGAGTGTTCGCAAGATAGTAAAAAAATACAACGGTGTGTATCAGTGGCAATATGATGCGGCGCAAAAGTGCTTTACTACGACAGTTTCCATTCCGAGGTAAAAAAGCTGCAAACAAGTTTTGCAGCTTTTTATCTTTAAATAAAAAGGAGCCTTCTGAGATGAAACAAGAAATAACCGATTTTTCAAGCTGTTTATTTGCTGATTCCTTCAGCAAGGCATTAGAGGAATTGGCAAAGGGGGAAGGCGGCATTTGGTCCCAATTTTGCAAAAAATGAATGCGCAAGAAAGTATGTGGGCACTATTAGAAATACGCAATCAAGAGGTACTTGGGTTTATTCAATACGGACTGATTTCATTAAAGCACAAAAGCTTTGAAAAGGCTTGTGGTACAATTTGTGAATTTTGGATAGCTCCCGCATACCGAAAGCATGGAATTGGTGCTACTCTTTTAGCAAGCTGCGAATCCATTTTGCGCCAAAGAGGGGCTAAAGAGCTTTTGTTAGCTGCTTTACCGAGCGCGCAAGCTTTTTATGAAAAGCATGGGTATGCAATTAATGAAAATGTTCAATCGGTCAACGGACTAAAGGTGATGCACAAAAAATTAATCTTTTAGATTGAATTATTTTGAAATAGTTTAATTATTATGGCTTTTATAGTATTTCCTTTAAAAATGGTATATAGTTAGATATTGGTTTTATGTTATGTAAAAAGATAGCACTACCAAAAGGAGAATACTATGTCTGCAAAGGAAATTTTACTGATAGATTTACAGGATGCATTATTTATTGAAGCGGTGAAGCAAAAATTGTTAGAGGAATATGGTGTAGTGCAGGTGGGCAACTTGCAAGCATTAACCAATCGGTTTTCAAATGAGAAAGACAGCTTTGCTTTTGTTAGGTTTTCCGATAAAAAACCTGTAGCCTTTGCGGTAGGCAAAAAGCTTGCTTTAACCGATAGTGCCTATTTTACAGAATACTTCGGCTATATAAAAGATTTGTGGAGTAGCCACCATTGCGAGGATGTTTCTTGCCGCGCAGAATTATTAAGCCTTTGCGAAAAAGAGTTTATAAACATGGGCATTACCCAATTTGCTGCTGATTCCGAGACTTCCAATGATTTGCTTTTTTTAGAGAGCGGCTATGCTAAAAACGAGAGTTTTTTACATAACGGTATTCCGGTTTTGAGTAAAGTATAAGAATGCTTTTACAGTTTGGCAGCTATCGGAAAGGTTATGCTTACCAATTTAGCATGGATGCCGTAAAAGAGTGGATAGCCTCCACCATGCCGGGGGAGGCGCACTACCGGAAGAGCAAAAGAAATAGAGAATCACCACCGGCAAACAAGAGCTCTTTTTGCCAAGAAGCATGAAGCAGAGTTGCGTGATACATTGCGGGAGGGCGTAGTTGCCCTCCCGCAATTTTTTCTACGGTGTAAAAAAAGAAAACATTGCGCGCGGGCGCGATATTATGTATAATAAAAATGGATGATTAGGTTTTATCAACGGCTTTTAGGTGGTGAGAAGATGAAGCGAAAGCGCTTGTCGGCTTTTCTTTTAATACTATCCCTTTTGGCAGGCATAGCAGCACTGCCGGCGGCGGCTTATGCAGAGAGCAGCTATGCGATAGACAGCTTTGCGCAAAAATTAGATGCGCTTAACGAGCAGGCGCAAAAGAACGAGATGAGCACCGAGGAGATGATTCGCGCGCGTATCATCTTAAAATCCTCTGCACCGGTAGAGCTGTTTGGCGATGCCGCTTATATCCGCGGTTACAGAGATTTATATGTATTCCAATACCCCTCGCATGCGCAGGCGCAGGCGGCGCTCGAGCACTACAGAAAGCAGGCAGGCATCGAGTGGGTACAGTTTGAGAAAAAGTATGAAGCAAGCGGCAGCTGCACGCGCGCGGTCGGCGCGACGGAAGCGCTGCAATACATGGAGCAGCAGTCGGTGGAAACAGCGGCAGTGAAGGTCGCAGTGATTGACACCGGTATTGATACAAAAAGCGCGCTGTTCCAAAACGCGGGCGGCAGGCTGGCAGATGCCGGCTACAACACCGCAAACACCGGCAGACCGAATACTGCCCACGATGATAACGGCCACGGAACGAATGTGTGCGAAATCATTTATGCCAATACGCCCGAGAGCGTTACTATTAGCGCATACAAGGCACTCAATGCCGCGGGCGAGGGCGAGGATATCGGGGTTGCGATGTGCGTTGACAAAGCGCTTGAGGACGGCAATGATGTGATTAACCTTTCCCTCGGCAGTGAAGGCGAAACCGACCCCTGCTTGAAGGAAGCGTTGCAGAGAGCGTTTGATGCCGGGGTAACGGTAATTGTTGCCGCCGGCAATGAAGGGGTCGATGTGGCGGGCTGCACACCGGCATGTGAAGAACAGGCGCTGTGCGTTGCCGCTATCGACCGCAACGGAAATCCCTGCTCTTTTTCCAACTTCGGGGAAGGGGTGGATTTTACCGCCTTAGGAGATGATATCACTACTACATATTCCTTGGCAAAGCATGAAGAAATGGATGCGCTCATCGGGTGGGAGAGTGAATATGAATGCTGCTCGGGCACTTCCTTCTCCGCACCCTTTGTGGCAGCAAGCGCCGCAGCGGTCAAAGCGGTGCATCCCACATATCGCTCAGCCGAGATAGAACAGGCGCTGCGGGAGTCCGCATTCAGCTGCGAGCAGCTGTATTGCACAGACAGAGTGCACCCGCTGCAGGGCGAGCGGTTTGAAGAATTGGTGCGCGGCAATAACGATTACCGCACCTTTACCCAATACCTGTATCCGGCGGAAAACCCGGCGCTGTACTATGGTTACGGTATGCCTGAAACCGGTTATGCCATCGGGATGGAGCGCTGTGAAGCAGTTTCTTTCTCGCGCGCACCCTCGCATTATACCGGCGGAAAAATCAACCTTTCTCTCAGCGGCGAGGAGGGCAGCGAAATCCGTTACACGGTAGATGGAACCTTGCCCTACCGCAGCGAGAGTGCACAGGTTTTTCCCGGTTCCGAGCAAAGTGAAGCGGTTGCAATCGAAGGCATTTGCTACCTCAGAGCCATTGCATACAAAAGCGGTAAGGCGCCGAGTATTGTGAACAGCGGCGAATACTTTGTGGAGCACACTGCGCAAGAGGATGAGCTGAGCATCGGCTCAGACGGCTTGGTCACAGAATACAGCGGCACTGACAGCGCACTGAACATCCCCGCAAGCGTCGGCGGTACCGAGGTGAAAGGCATTGCCGCAGGGTTTACTACTCCCAACAGTACGTTGACTTGCTTAACGCTGCCCGCGAGCGCAACCAAGTGTCAGGCAACATTCGATTCGCTTGTGTATTTTAAAGCACCGGGCTTAGAGACCGTAAATGAAAATACATTTAAAGACTCTCCGCTTGCAGTGATAGATGCACCGCAGGTGACAAGCATCGGCAAAAATGCTTTTGCGGGAACCAATATCCGCAGAGCATATTTCCCGCTTGCAGAGGTCAAGGACTTTGCATTTGCAAATTGCAAGTTTTTGGAAAGCGCCGATATGAGCAGCTATGCCGGTATCGGCAGAGGGCGCACAAAAGGCGGCACGATAGGGCAGGCGGCATTTAGCAATTGTATTCGCCTGAAAACGATGAAAACGAACCCGGCGCTACAATACAAGGTAAACTTTTCCGCCTTTTACGGCTGTATCAGCCTAAGGGATTTTGATTTTTCAAATGTCGGAGTTATCAAAAGCGGGGCGTTTGATAATGTGCGCTGTATTGAGCGCATCATCGCACCGGTATTGGGGCAGGTAGAGAGCCTTCCGTTTTCCGCAAAGCTGCTGTATGCTCCCAACCTGTCATCTTTAAAAGCATTCCCCTTTGCCGGCGAGGAACCGACAATCGTTATCCCCAAGAAGTGCTCGATAAGCGCAAACAGCGGCGATTATATTTATAATATCAATACGAATTACCCGGGCTTTTTCCACCGCATGGAGCACTTGCTCATTTGCGGCGACAGGGATTCCTACCAGGATGAAGCGGCAGAGCAACAAAACAGGAATTTTCTTCACATTCCGGCGATTACCGAACAGCCGGCAGATATGGGGAGCGCCGGAGGCATCCTCACTGCAGGGGCCATCGGGATTGATTTGAAATATCGCTGGTATGGCACCAATGTGCGCAATAACCATGCAGGTGATTTACTCGCCGGGGAGGAGAGCCGCACCTTGGACAGCAGCGCATATGATTACCGATACTATTTTTGCGAAATCATTCACACCGAAAAGGATGCGCAGAATCATGATTATGTCAAAACCGTTCGCACCGGCTACACCGGAGAGGATGTGAATGCGGATGGCTTTGTGGATATTGCCGATGTCAGCCTTGTTTTGCCGCTCTTAGCGCAGGAGGTAAGCGCAGGGAATGCTGCCGGCGATATCAATGGCGATAAGAGCATCAACATTGCAGATGTGGCAAGCCTGCTCCTCGAATCGGTTTATGCCAAAAAGCAGGTTTTGGAAAGCCGCCGTTGCCCCGGGTGGGAGTTGATGAAATAGGCGGTCGGCAGGCAGCGGTCAGCAGTCAGCAGTCAGCGGGTTCGCGGAGCGAACAGTGTTTAGTGTTTAGGGGTTAGTGTATAGTTGCTCGCGTAGCGAGCTATAGAGCGAAGCGGAACAGGCGAGGGTGTTCCCTCCCGCAATTTTTGCGAAGCAAAACATCGTTTGCACAGTGCAACTTCATTTGCGCTATAGCGCAACATCGTTCGGCATACAGTGCCGCTGCTTCGCCACCAAATGGCAGTTTTTAGTGTTTGGTGTTTAGTAA
>ODAI012522694.1_pt1 | contig 10230 bp, 7 predicted proteins | sample 1539321 | NCBI WGS metagenome assembly ODAI01 (sample SAMN02144231, study PRJEB22623) | gut metagenome | biome: sheep rumen | host: Ovis aries | place: New Zealand | reverse complement strand
GGAGGGGGACGGTTCTCCGCGGAGGGGGACGGTTCTCCGCGGAGGGGGACGGTTCTCCGCGGAGGGGGACGGTTCTTCGCGGAGGAGAACCGTCCCCCTCCGAGGAGAACCGTCCCCAGACACGTTGATTTTACACATTTTTAATAATTAAAAAAAAGGAATTGCCGGTTTGATCCGCAATAAATAGTTAGAGACTTAAATTAAAGGAGGCGCGCGATGATCCGGGAAGAACTTGAAACGCGGGAAAATGACACCCTGAGCCCATTCGCCATGCGGGCGAGGGACACGCGCGGCCGGCTCGTGTCGGAGGAAGAGTGCGACATCCGCACCGCCTACATGCGCGACCGCGACCGGATTGTACACTGCAAGTCCTTCCGCCGGCTCAAGGACAAGACCCAGGTCTTCCTCGCGCCGCAGGGCGACCACTACCGGACCCGCCTCATGCACACCCTCGAGGTCTCCCAGACCGCCCGGACCGCCGCGAAGGCGCTCCGGCTCAACGAAGACCTCGTCGAGGCCATCGCGCTCGGCCACGACCTCGGGCACACCCCCTTCGGCCACGCCGGAGAGCGGGCCCTCAACCGGGCTTCCGCGACCGGGTTCCGTCACGCGGAGCAGAGCCTCCGCATCGTCGACGTCCTCGAGAAGGACGGGACCGGCCTCAACCTTACATGGGAGGTGCGCGACGGCATTTTAAACCACGGGACCGACCGTATGCCCGCGACCCTTGAAGGCCAGGTCGTGAGGTTCTGCGACAAGATCTCCTACATCCACCACGATATGGACGACGCCGAGCGCGCCGGTCTCCTCTCGGAGTACGATATCCCTGAGCACCTCCGGAAACTGCTCGGCAGTTCGACCCGCGAGCGCCTCAACACCTTCATCCACGACCTCGTGGAGAGTTCCGAGGGGCAGAAGGAGATTCGGATGTCCGACGAGATCGGGGCGGCGATGTTCGAGCTGCGCGCATTTCTCTATGAGAACCTCTACACCAACCCCGCGGCCAAGAGCGAGGAGACGAAGGCCGAGGAGATGGTCACCCAGCTCTTCCGGTTCTACTCGGCCCATCCCGAGGAGATGACGTCGGAGTATCCCCGCCGCGTCCGCGCAGGCGAGACGGCGGAGAGGGCGGCGCTCGATTACATTTCCGGGATGACGGACCAGTACTCGATGATGAAATTCCGGGAGATCTACATCCCGAAATCCTGGGATAAACTGTGAGGCGGAGGTAAACATTGCGCTATTCGGACGATTTAATTGAAGAGGTGCGCAGCCGGAACGATATCGTCGATATCATCGGTGAAAATGTGCGCCTCACCCGCGCCGGCAACTCCTACAAGGGGCTCTGCCCGTTCCACAACGAGCGGACGCCGTCCTTCCACGTGGACCGCAGCAAGCAGATGTATTACTGCTTCGGGTGCCATGCCGGCGGGAATATATTTACATTTTTAAGAGAATACAACAACATGTCCTTCACCGAGGCCATGCAGTACCTGGCGGACCGGGCCGGCGTCACCCTCCCGAAGGAGGAATACACCGCGAAAGATAAGGAAAATGCAGACCGTCGCTCACGCCTCATGGAAGTCAACAAGCGCGCGGCCGGCTATTTCCACTATCTTCTGAGGACGGAGGAGGGCAAAAACGGGCTCGCCTACCTCAAAAAGAGAGAGCTCTCGGACGAGACGATCAAAAAGTTCGGGCTCGGGTTCTCCGGCAGGTCCGGAAACGGCCTCTACCGGTACTTAAAGAGCAAAGGCTACGACGACGAGCTGCTGCTCGCGTCCGGGCTCTTCAAGTTCGACGAGAAGAGAGGCGCCTACGACCTCTTCTTCAACCGGGTCATGTTTCCGATCCCGGACTCGCGCGGACGCGTCATCGCCTTCGGCGGGCGCGTGATGGGAGACGGGCAGCCGAAGTACCTGAACAGTCCGGAGACGTTCATTTTTAATAAGCGGAGAAACCTCTTCGGACTGAACCTCGCGAGAGCCAGCCGGCGGAACTACCTGATCCTCTGCGAGGGCTACATGGACGTCATTTCACTCCACGCGGCCGGCTTCGACTGCGCGGTCGCCTCGCTGGGGACGGCCCTCACCGAGCAGCAGGCCTCGCTCATGCGGCGCTTCAAGGAAAATGTCCTCTTAATCTACGACTCCGACAACGCCGGCGTGAACGCCGCCCTCCGGGCGATCCCGATTCTCTCGGCGGCCGGCATCAGCTCCCGCGTCGTGAATCTCTCGCCCTGCAAGGACCCTGACGAGTTCATCAAGGCGAGAGGAGCAGAGGAGATGGAGGAGCGGCTTAAAAATTCCCGCGATTCCTTCCTCTTCGTGATCGATCAGGCCGAGAAGGACTACGACAAGGGCGATCCGAAGGAGAGGACGAGGTTTCAGCATTTTGCGGCGGAGCGGCTCGCGACGATCGCGGACGATCTTGAGAGAAATAACTACCTCGAGACGGTCGCGCGCGAAAAATACATCCCCCTCGAAGCCCTGCGGCGGCTCGTAAACAGCAAGCTCGCCGTCGGGACGCCCGCGGAGACCTACGAACCGCCGAAAGCCGGCGGAAAGAAGGCCAGGAAGGAGGACACGGGGATCCGGGCGTCCGAAAAGCTCATGCTCTCGTACCTCGCGGCTTATCCGGAGGCATACGGGCAGACGAAGGGGTTCATTTCCCCGAAGGATTTCACGGACCCGCTCATGCGGCAGGTCGCGGAGGGGCTCTACCCGCAGCTCGAGCGGGGCAGTCCGAACGAGGCGGCGCTCGTGGATCTCACCGAGGACACGGAGCTTCAGAGCGAGATTGCGGGCATTTTCCACGCGAAGATCCCCGTCGATAATGCCGCCGAACTCGACCGCGCCTTCACAGACACGGTGATGAAGATCCTCGACGGGAGCATCGGCTCGATGGACCTCACGGATCAGGCGAGCATACAGGCAATGGTGAAAAAGAAGCAGCTTCTCGATAAATTCCGCTCGGGCGGGACGACGCTGCATTTGATTTGGAAGGGAGAACAAGATGGTTGAAAATGATATCAAGTTTGCGGAACGGCTGACCCAGCTTCTTCTGATGGCGAAAAAGAAGAAGAATGTCCTCAACTACTCCGAGATCGGGGACGCGATGAAGGGGCTGCCCTTCACGGCGGAGGACGCGGAGAAGACGCTGGATTTCCTCGAGGCGAACGGCGTCGACGTCCTGCGCATGGAAGACAATATCAAGGACGATGAGGTGCTTCTCATTTCCGATGACGATGACATCCCGATCGACGACGAAGAAGATCTCGACATCGACGTCGAGAAGATCGACCTCTCGATCCCGGAAGGCGTCTCCATCGAGGACCCGGTCCGCATGTATTTGAAGGAGATCGGCAAGGTACCGCTCCTTACCGCCGAGGAGGAGATCGAGCTCTCCAAGCAGATGGAGGAGGGCGGCGAGGTCGGCAAGCAGGCCCAGAAGAGGCTTGCGGAGGCCAACCTTCGTCTGGTCGTCTCCATCGCGAAGCGCTATGTCGGCCGCGGCATGCTGTTTCTCGACCTGATCCAGGAAGGAAACCTCGGTCTCATCAAGGCCGTTGAAAAATACGACTACCGCAAAGGCTTCAAGTTCTCCACATACGCGACATGGTGGATCCGCCAGGCGATCACCCGCGCAATCGCGGACCAGGCCCGCACGATCCGCATCCCTGTCCACATGGTTGAGACGATCAACAAGCTGATCCGCGTCTCGAGACAGCTGCTGCAGGAGCTCGGCCGCGAACCAACCCCGGAAGAGATCGCCAAGGAGATGAATATGTCCGTCGACCGTGTCCGCGAGATCCTGAAGATCTCCCAGGAGCCGGTCTCCCTCGAGACCCCGATCGGCGAGGAGGAAGACAGCCATCTCGGCGATTTCATTCAGGACGACAATGTGCCGGTTCCGGCGGACGCCGCGGCATTCACGCTTCTCAAAGAGCAGCTTGACGAGGTCCTGGGGACCCTCACCGAGCGCGAGCAGAAGGTTCTTCGCCTTCGCTTCGGCCTCGACGACGGCCGTGCCCGCACCCTCGAGGAGGTCGGCAAGGAGTTCAACGTCACCCGTGAGCGTATCCGCCAGATCGAGGCGAAGGCGCTCCGCAAGCTCCGCCATCCGTCGAGAAGCCGCAAACTGAAGGATTATCTGGACTGATGATCAAATTATCAAAGAGACTTGACGCCGCGGTCTCACTCGTCCCGGAAGGCTTCGCCGCCCTTGATGTCGGGTGCGACCACGGCTACACATCCATAGCACTCTTGCAAAGCGGAAAGAGCCCGGCAGCCGTCGCCTCGGACGTCCGAAAGGGCCCGCTTGCGGCCGCGGCCGCCAACATCGAAACCTTCGGCCTGTCCGGGAAAATAAAAACCGTTCTCGCCGACGGCATCCCGGAAAATATAGCCGGTCTTCTGCCGGAAGATGTGCCCGCCGCCCTCGTCATCACAGGCATGGGCGGCCTGCTCATCCGTGATATCCTTGAACGGGCGAAAGAGCGGACTCGGCGTTTTGACGCGATGGTGCTCTCGCCCCAGTCGGACCTTGATGCCGTGCGGAAGGCTCTTTCGGGGTTTGGATTTTACATCAAGGACGAGATCTGTCTCACCGAGGACGGAAAGTTCTACGTGATGATCCTCGCGGAGAGAGGCAGCGCAAAGCCGCTCTCGGACGCTGAGGCTCTCTACGGGCCGGTGCTTCTTCGGAAAAAGGACCCGGTGCTTTATGAGGAACTTTTAAAGCAGCTTTCCGTGAGAGAGAAGATCAGGGAACAGCTTATCGCGAATCCGTCCGGTAAGACGGCGGAGAGGCTTACTGTCATCGAGAAGGAGGAGGCACTGATTAATGAAGCTCTCGGATATTATTCGCGAACTTGAAAATGAATTTCCGCCCGCGCTCGCGGAAGAGTGGGACAATGTCGGTCTGCTGGTCGGCGATACGGATGCAGAGATAGCCAAAGTCCTGATCAACCTCGACGTCACGGATGAGACGGTTGCAAGGGCCGAGGAGCTCGGCGCGAACCTCATCCTGACCCACCATCCGCTCATTTTTAAGCCGCTTTCGCGGGTCACCGAGCAGGATTTCATCGCAAGACGGATCCGGCGGATGATTCGGGCGGATATCAATTATTATGCGATGCACACGAATTTTGACCTGGCCCGGATGGCGGACTTAAACGCGCTGGATCTCGGGCTTTCGGACCCGGAGGTGCTCACGGAGACCGGGCATCCGGGGGTCGGCTACGGCCGGATCGGGACGCTCCCTCAGCCGATGACGCTGCGGGCGTTTGCGGAGCAGGTGCGGACAGCGGAGGATCTCCCGGCGATCCGGGTGTACGGAGATGCGGAGAGGCTTGTCAGGAAGGCGGCGGTGAGCTCCGGGGCGGGCAAGATGTCGATCCCGGACGCGCTCGCAAAAGGCGCCGACGTGCTGGTTACCGGCGACCTCGACTACCATTCCGCGATCGATGCGAACGCGCAGGGGCTTGCCATGATCGACGCGGGCCACTACGGGACCGAGTTCACCTACATCCGCTTTATGGAGTCTTTTGTGCGGGAGCGCTTTCCGGGCCTTGAGGTTCACACGATGGAGCCCCGCCAGCCGTATTTAGTGCTTTAAACCAAAGCGGTGAAGAAAGGAGCGACCATGAAGATCACAGTCGAAGGCAGAACGAAGAACGTCCGGAGGGGAATCCGGCTTATTGAGCTTGCCGAAAAATGCAGGGATCTCAAAGCCGCCCCCATCATCCTCGCCCTTGTGAACGGTGAGCTCCGGGAGCTCTACCACGAAGTGCCGGACGGAGCGGATATCCGCTTCATCACGACGGAGGAGGCCGCCGGACGGGACACGTACCTCCGCAGCTGCTCCATGCTCTTTTACGCCGCCCTCTATCAGGTGGCGGGAAGAGGCAATATCGACCGGGCGGTCCTGCATTTTACGGTTTCGGGCGGCTACTACTATACAATCGAAGGAAATGTGACCGTCGATGAAGCACTCGTCGCAAAAATCGAGAAGAAAATGAGAGAAATGGCGGCGGAACACCACTTCTTCAACAAGCGCCAGCTCCGGACGTCCGAGGCAATCAGGCTCTTTGAACGCTCCGGGTTCAGCGACAAGGCGGCGCTCTTCGAGACCCGGGTCGCCTCCACCGTCAACATCTACAACCTTGACGGCTACGAAGACTACAACTACGGCTACATGGCGCCGCATACGGGCAGCCTTACGCATTTTAAGCTGATGCCTTATCATGACGGGATCCTCATGCTGCTCCCGGACCGCATGCACCCGAATTCGCCGGCACCATTCAAGGCGGAGGAACAGCTCTTCGCCGCCCAGTGGGAGGGCGAGACCTGGGCCGCATCCCTCGGGATCGACACGATCGGGCGCCTAAACTCCCGCATCATCGCCGGAAATGCCCGCGAAGTCATCCTCATCGCCGAAGCCAAGCAGGAGGCGAAGATTGCTCAGATCGCCTCGGAGATAAAACAGCGGGAGAGTGTCCGGTTCATTTTGATCGCGGGACCGTCTTCCTCGGGCAAAACGACATTTTCCCAGCGGCTGCTCGTCCAGCTGGAGGCCCAGGGACTTAAGCCGCATTACGTCGGTGTGGATAATTATTTCATACCGCGCGAGCTGCTCCCGACCGACGAGCACGGAAAGAAGGATTTTGAGAGCCTCAGCGCGATCGACGTCGAATATTTCAATCAGGATATGGAAGCGCTCCTGCGCGGTGAGACCATAAAAATGCCCACCTACAACTTCGTCACCGGCAAACGCGAATTCCGCGGCGAGATCATCTCGATGGGAGAGGGCGACGTCCTCATCATCGAGGGAATCCACTGCCTGAACGATGAGCTGACCTACAGCCTTCCGGTCGAGAGCAAGTACAAGATCTACATCAGCGCGCTTTCCCAGCTCAACGTCGATGAGCACAACCGCGTGGCCTCCCGCGACGGCCGTCTCGTGCGGCGGATCATCCGCGACCACAAGACGCGCGGCTACTCCGCGTCCCAGACGATCATGATGTGGGATATGGTGCAGAACGGCGAGGAGAGGTTTATATTCCCGTTCCAGGAGACCGCCGACGTGTTCTTCAACTCGGCGCTTCCCTACGAGCTAGCGGTCATGAAGTCCTACGTTCAGCCGCTCCTTTTCTCTGTGGGAAATGAAGCCCCCGCGCGCCACGAGGCCCGCCGGCTCCTCAAGTTCCTCGACTATTTCCTGCCGCTCCCGGCGGAGGATGTGCCGACGAACTCGATCCTTCGGGAGTTTATCGGGGGAGGGTGCTTCAGGCTGTGAATACGTATAAGATGACTGACAGAAACGGAAGTGATATGCATTGAAAGAGAAAAGAAAACGGATCAATAGAAAATGGCCATGCTTCCTTGCCGTCAGCCTGCTTCTGATTCTCATATTTCTTGCGGCAGGCAAGATCAAAAAAGGGTACCATGGCGATGAATTCTTTACGTTCATCCTGGCCAATCACACGTACAGTGATACAAACAGCATATTTGTCCAGGTAAAGGATGAGACCTCCTATACCGGCAAAGAACTCTGGGACGAATTTCTCTACGTAAATGACGGAAACCGTTTTGACTACAAAAATGTATGGGAAAATCAGATTCATGATGTCCACCCGCCGCTCTATTACGTTATTGTGCATACGGTATCTTCAATCTTCCCGGGACTGTCCGTGAAGAAGACAGGCATAATGGTAAATGCTCTTCTCGGCATAGTTGTATTCTGGCAGATGGTTCGGATATTTGAATTGTTGCGTCTGAAAAGAAGGAACGCGGTTATATTGGCGGCTGCCTTTATACTGAGCTGCGGCTTTATCGATTACGCGGTCATGTTCATCAGGATGTATGCATTGCTTGCAGTCTGGATGAACCTGCTGATCCTGGTCTTTTTACGGTATCCGCCGGAGGATAAGAGCGGGATATCGTATTATCTGCTTTTCGGCGCTGCTTTGATCGGCGGTATGCTGACGCAGTATTATTTTATTATATTTGCCTTCTTTACCTGCCTGCTGTATGCCGGATATGTAATCAAGAACAGAAACTGGAAAAAGCTGATCGCCAGTCTCGCGACTGCCGGCATCTCTTTTCTGATTGCGTATCTGATATTCCCAAGCATGATCGATCATATATTTTTCGGAACGAGGGGGCAGCAGGCTTTTGAGAACGTATCTTCATCCGGACTTATCAGGAATCTGTGGATTTTTATTGACCAGATAAATGTCAATATCTTCGGCGGACTACTGGTTGTTCTGCTTGCGATACTGTTCTGTCTGGCGATCATACTGTCCGGAAAAAATGAAAAGGCAGACATGTACCCCGGTCCGCTTCTGATCATCCCGGTGATCCTTTATGTGATCGTTGTCGCCAAGATCGCTCCTTACCAGACGCTGAGGTACTGCATTTCCTGCATGGGAGTCCTGTATGCCGGAGTGATGGGACTTTTGGTCGGTATGGCAGACCGGGTATCAAAGACAGCGTACAGGTATGTGCTTGTTCTGGCGATCCTAATGCTGTTTACCGGCTACAGAAAAGAACCGGTCAATATGTATGCTGACGAAGAAGCGAAGTGCTCGATGATACAGACAAATGCCGCTCTGCCCTGTGCATACATATATGATTTTCAGGGATATATAATGCTGAATTATCCGGAGCTCTGGTATTTAAATGATATTGTATTCGTAAATGCAGGCAAATGGGAGGAGGAGAAGAGCAGCATAACAAAGGAAGGACCGCTGCTTCTCTTTATCGATGACAAGAAAACCGATATGCTGGCCTCAGTAACGGAACAGACGGGGCACACAAAGAGCGAATATCTGTTTACTTCCGGACATGCAAAGGTTTATATATTGAGTTAGAAAATAAAAACAGGCACTTTCGAAAGAAGGCGCCTGTTTTTATAAGTGTGGCAGAACTGTAAGCCGGGTTCTGTCTTGTGCAGCCATCTGTCTAGACCTCGCGTTGCCGCGGGGCTCAAGCGGCCTACCTGAAGCACGGCGGGCAGCCGTATCGCTTCGTTTTGGCCTTGCACCGGATGGGGCTTGCACGGCTCCTCCCGTTACCGGTCGGACGGTAGTCTCTTACACTGCCTTTTCACCCTTACCGCTTGCGCGGCGGTCATTCTCTGTTGCGCTATCCCGAGGGTTACCCCTGCCGGACGTTATCCGGCATCCTGCCCTGTGGTGCCCGGACTTTCCTCGTCTGGCGATGCCAGCCGCGGCTGCATGTCCTGCCACGTACAGTAATTTAGCAAAAAAGGGAGAGAATTGCAAGAGGTTTTCCGGGAACCGTCCCGCTCTTGACAACCCCTCTCTATACTGGTATCATCATTTCGATGCACCAACCACGCACGAAAGGAAGGCAAAATGGCACCAAGACATTTAATCAGCCCCCTCGACTTCTCCGTCGAAGAGCTCGAAAAACTCATGGACCTCGCCGAGGACATGAAGAACAACAGAACCAAATATGCTCACGTATGTGACGACAAACGTATTGCCACCTTATTCTATGAGCCGAGCACAAGGACACGACTTTCGTTCGAAGCGGCTATGATGAATCTAGGTGGCAAAGTTTTGGGCTTTTCCAGCGCGGACAACTCCTCTGCAGCCAAGGGAGAGAGCGTGGCGGACACCGTCCGGGTCGTCTCCTGCTACGCGGACATCGTCGCGATGCGCCACCCGAAGGAAGGCGCCGCACTGGTCGCCTCCATGAAATCCCTCGTCCCGGTGATCAATGCCGGCGACGGCGGTCACCAGCACCCGACACAGACACTGACCGACCTTCTCACCATCAGGTCCTTAAAGGGCGGGTTCAACGGACTCACCTACGGTCTCTGCGGCGACCTCAAGTTCGGCCGCACCGTCCATTCCCTGATCGAGGCGCTTTCCCGCTACGAGAACGTGCGCTTTGTTCTCATTTCCCCGGAAGAGCTTCGGATTCCGAGCTACATCCGCGAGGAGATGCGCAGCAAAAACATCCCCTTCGAGGAAGTTGTCCGCCTTGACGAGTCGACGATGAAGGATCTCGACATCCTCTACATGACCCGCGTCCAGAAGGAGCGCTTCTTCAATGAGGAAGATTACGTCCGGATGAAAGACTTCTATATCCTCGACAAGGAGAAAATGAAGATCGCGCCCAAGAAAATGCTCATCCTCCATCCGCTCCCGCGCGTCAACGAGATCGCGGTCGAGGTGGACGAGGACCCGCGCGCGGC
>ODAI011692793.1_pt1 | contig 10230 bp, 12 predicted proteins | sample 1539321 | NCBI WGS metagenome assembly ODAI01 (sample SAMN02144231, study PRJEB22623) | gut metagenome | biome: sheep rumen | host: Ovis aries | place: New Zealand | reverse complement strand
TATAATATATAATATATATAAAAATTAATAGACCCTTAAAGTCACGATTATTGAAATACCAAATGACACGATGACACGATGTCACGATACCGCTTTTTAGCGTATTTTCCTAGCTATGACAGGGGATTGCCCCTTGTCATATATGGCTTAAGCGTCACGCTGTCACGCCTCTGAATTTTGTCTTTTCCGACGTGAGCGAACTCTTGGTCCGTCGGGCACGGACTGGGAGTCCGTAAGGTTCGTACCAACTTTTAGCCTTAAGGTAAAATAAGACAAATAATGAGATTATAGGTTAAGGCTTCATCGTATTAAACATAGAAGTTTCTTCATCAAAGAATGAAAGTACTTCTGCTGCTTGTGGATGATTTTTGGGAATAATTACAGCAACATATTCTTTAGTTTTAGGATCCTCTCCCTTGATTTCAGCTGTTTTAAAGAAATAGCGTTCTTGTTGTCCTGCTTTGTTAAACCAATAAGAGAATAGCCTAGCCCTTTGAGCCTGCTGTCCTCCGTCTGTGCTACAAATATAAAGAAGAATGTCAGGATTCTTACTAAAAAACTCCTCAATAATACAAAATACTGTCTGCCAAATTTTCATATCTTTTGGAGATGCTGCTCCACTCATATGTTGACAAGGTTAAACCAGTATGCATTAAATTGGGGATTGTCTTCCAAACTGAAATCTACGAAATATTTCAAATCATAGTCAGTCTCAAAATAAAAACGATTGGATTCCTCCCATACACGATAAGAGGAGAAAATATTAATAAAGGTTAACGTCAAGTTTATTCATAAATTAAGCAAGTTCCAATTCGTAATATTCCTTGGCTTGTGTCTTAATTCGTTGCTCTTCTTCCCACATTTTTCTACCTTCTTCTTCCAAACGTTGTTGGCGAGCTTTAGCACGAAGAAACATCTGTCTGACGTCTTCATGAGAAGGATGATTAAAAGTTGAATGAATAGTTTCCATAACTACAAAAGAATTTATTTCTGCTGCAAAATTAGTAATAATATTTGAAACGACAAAATGTTATATTAACAAATTAAACTTTCTGGTTCTAATATGATTATAAACCTTAGCCTTCGGTAAGTGCCGATGAGGGAGGGGTGAGTGAGGGGTGAGTGAGGGGTGTTTTTAACCCCTCCCTCAGCTTGAGCCCAGTATTTATGGGCCTTGCAGCCATACAGAGGGAGAGGGGTTAACCGCAAAAAACTTATTTTTTGAAAAATATTATAGTTTTCTTTGCAGAATAAAAATTTATTCTTAATTTTGCAGCAGAAATCGAGAATAATACACAGCTAACAATACAGACAATGTTAGATCAAGTTCAGACCATAAATAAACTACGTTCAACCCAACAATATTTGGGTGAGCACTATGGTGTACACTCTTTGACTCTCTTTGGTTCATTGGCCAAAGGGAATCAGCACGAAGGAAGCGATGTCGATGTTTGTGTTGACATGGAACCAAATCTGTTCAATCGTGCAGGTGTGAAAGTTTATCTTGAAGAACTCCTAAATTGTCCAGTTGATGTCGTTCGAATTCGCAAGGACATGACCCCATTGTTCAAACAACAAATTGAGAAGTATGGAATTCGAATCTATTGAGAAATTTGACTCTCGCTCGGCTTGTCCGCTTTTCTTGCGCTCCGCAGGTGCTCAGGCGAGCAAGCTCGGAGTCCAAAGGGTTTGTACGCCCGACTGAAAGAATGTTTAATGTTTAATGCTTTATTTTTAATAAGGGCTGGTTATTGAAAATTAAACGCCATTTATTGAAAACATCTCCATCTCTCCCGTCAAACCCTCCTGAAGTCCATATTTATGGGGATTCTATAAATTTCATCTCTCCCTTTATCACTCCCATGATCTCTCCTATAACACTCCCTTCACTCATTGAGCCAATGAAAATGTTAATGAGTGAAAAAGGGGGAGATTAGGGAGAGATGAAAAAAATCTCCCCCATGCTCAAACGCCCTTGTAGCAAGGCTTCTCAGGGTATTATAGGAGAGATGAGACATTTTCAGCGAAAAACTTATTTTTTGAAAAATATTACGATTTTCTTTGTTAGTTTGAAAAATAGTTGTAATTTTGCAAAATGATTATGTCATATCCTGAGGAATACATTGAGGATGAAGTATATGGTCAGCGTCTGCTCATTAGTGTTAATGCTGACCCAAGAGAACTGAAGAGCAATATTCGTGCTGCTCGTGCCATACTGCATTCCTATATAGATGTTAGCATTATCATCAATGCCCATACAATGTCGTTTGGACACAAGAATCCGGAGTACACCATAGATGGTCAACTTGGAGATCGTAAAGGCATTATGGGTGAGAAAGGTGTGACTGCTGGCTTCAAAACTGCCAAGAAACAAGGATGCAAGATAGTGGTGATAGACCTTGATGAACACATTCTTCAAGTACGCTCTTATGAACTCTCCAAATACATCTCACGAAGAAAGGCCGACTTCGTTAGCGGGATGATTACTGCTTGCTATGTTGTGTTCGATGGTGAAGCAGTAATGGTTAATGCTAACTTGCAGACCCGACGGGAAATAATGTCAGCTATCGAAATTCTCAATCCAGGCACGTCCTCTTATTAAATAAAAAAACAAAAGCCGTAGGTACTCGACCAACGGCTCTGTATAAGAGGAACGGTTGCGGAGCTTGATGTAATCGCGCCTATATGCAACTCTCATTCGTGCTGCAAAGGTAAGCATTTTTCTCTTATGTTCCAAATTTTTTGCCATTTTTTTTCGATTTATGTTTGTTTTTCTACTAAATTAAGCCTACCTCTGTTGCCATATATAGCAGTTAGCGAATATTGACAATGGTGCAAGATGTTTGATAATGGTTAAAGACTAACAACTCTCCACTCTAAACTTTATAACTGACTATACACTTTCATCTATAAACTCTAAACAAAATTCACCCTCCCTAACTGGGGAGGGAAGGGGTGGGGCCGAGGGAGTAGTTGAGGGAGTGGTCAAAAGCACCTCTCCCTCAGCTTGAGCCCAGTGTTTATGGGCCTTGCAGCCATACAGAGGGAGAGGGGGAGGAGTAAAACCAAAAACTTATTTTTTGAAAAAATCGTGCGATTTTTGCAGATATTGGAATTTTTTTATACTTTTGTGGGCAAATATAACCTAAAGACATAATCAATGAGAGGTCACCTGATAATATTTCTTATATTGCTTTCTGTTATTATGGGAAGAGCTGCTACAAAGCGTGCTCTGTTGATTGGCATTTCAGATTATCCTACTTATAGCGAGTCTGCAGATGCTACATGGAGTCCTATTCATGGGGCTAATGATGTGCAGATTATAGGAAAGACTTTAAAGGCGCAAGGTTTTAAAATATCTACATTAACAAACTCGAATGCGACTGCATCTAAAATACGCAAAGCATTGAAAAAAATACAAACAGAAGTGAGAGCTGGAGATATTTTGTATCTACATTTCTCTTGTCATGGACAGCCTGTAGAAGACCTAAATGGTGATGAGAAAGATGGTTGGGATGAAGCCATTGTTCCTTATGATGCTCAGAAGATATACAGAAAAGGAATATACAAAGGTGAGAATCATATATTAGATGACGAGTTAAACAATTATTTAAAAGCTATAAGAACAACAGTTGGTCCTAAGGGTTTTGTATATGTGGTCGTTGATGCTTGCCATGCAGGTGCTTCTTATAGGGGCGACGAGGAAGAGGATAGTGTTATAACCAGAGGTACTAATAAAGGATTCTCAATGTCTAATAAACAATATGCTCCTCCTATTGATAAAAGAGGGAAGATTAAGATTGAGAAATCTTTCAGTATGGCGAATGTATTCATTCTTGAAGCATGTAGATCATATCAGGTAAATAGTGAGATTAAAGAAGAAGGCAAGTATATTGGTTCACTATCATATTATGTTAATAAAGTTATGCAGTCAGAAAAGATTGGGATGAATCCATCTTGGACTGAACGTGTGAATCAATTGATGAATCAAGATAAACGATTAACTCATCAAAACTTGGTAATAGAAACAAGTCTATAAATACAGAAGAATGGTAATAAATTTTCATAGACAAGCAGATGAAAAAGAGAGGCGTCTAGAAAAGTTTGCTAAGGAACAATGGCAAAATATAAGAGCTTTTCTCATGAGTCGTTATTCTTTGTCTAAGGATGATTGCGCTGACGTATTTAACGAATCTCTCATTATATTATGGAACAACCTGCAAGAACATAAGGTCAGTGTTGATTGTATGGGGACTGAAAAAGAGTCTAATACGAAATACTTTATGACAATATGTAGGAATAAGGCATTGGAAAGGCTTAGAAGTAATAAGCGATATGCGGATTTTACCCCCCAACAAGATAAAGATGATGATACTATTCATTTTCTGCCTGACAAGGTTGATTCACTTCTTGCTTTAGATGAAGACTATAATAAGTACCAAGATGAAAAGGACGCTTTGGTTAATACAATCATAAGCAATCTACCATCCCCTTGTGATAAATTGTTATGGGGCTATTATGGAAATGGTTATTCATTAAGGGAACTAGCTTCAATGTATTATAAGAGTGAGGGCTATGTAAAAGTTACAAAGCATCGATGTGCAAAGAAATTCCGTGAAAAGTTTAATGTTGAATATAAGAAGATTATAAACAAATACGATGACATATATAGAAGATACAGTAAAAGAAAAAGACCTTCTAAATGACGATAGAATTAGCCGTTACATGCAAGGTAAAATGGATGTAGACGAAGAGTCAGCTTTTATAGAAGAACTTAAGAAAGATGAAGATTTGCGTAGTTTGGCAATCGCCCAAGCTAGGCTTGTTAAAGGCATGAAACAAGCAGATAATGAATTGAAAGACGCATTTCGCCAGGCTGATGAGCAAACAATTAAAAGAATTGCCACTAAAGTTACAGGCAGCAAGCGACACTATGCTCAATGGCTAGCTATTGCTGCATCAATATTATTTGTTGTTTTCATTGGCTTCAAGTCATACGATTATTACGACACGACCAGCCTTGGTAGATTGCATGCCAATGATTTCCCAATGTCATCTATCATCAGAGGAGATTCAAATGCTGATGTAGAGGAAGAACTTACAACCTTATTCAATAATGTAGCAGAAGGCAAAGATTTGGATAATACGACTTCCCGCCTTGCCACACTTTGGGAACTTGCAAAACAAGACACCTATAACGATTATACCGATTATGCTCCATACATTGGTTGGAATCTTGCTATAGGCTATTTAAGAAAGTATGAGAAGGCAAAGGCAAAGGATATATTGGAAGAAATGGAAAAAATGTATCCAGAGGAAACGACTATGGGAAATAAAGTTAGGATTCTGCGTAAAAAGATTTAAATATGAGAAAAATTGTTCTCTTATTATATATACTAATAGGACAACAGATATATGGTAATAATGTTGCTATCAATGACTCTGTTAAGTTGTATAATATTTTTGAATCATATTATTTAAATTATAATGTTAATTATACGGATAGTTGCATATATTCACTTTATGACGATTACGAACAAAACAAAGATAAAAGACTTACAAAGTCATATATAGATTTTCTCATATTATCTACAGACTATTTTATTCGAACAAATAATTTTAAAGAAGCAGAAACATTTAATGATTTATATTTATCTTATTTAGAGCAAAATAAGAAGGAAATTTCTATAGATTACTGTACAACTCTTTATCAGCGTAGTCAAATATCATATTCTATGTCAAGATGGGAGGATGCAATATGTTTCTGTGAAATGTCACTTAGAACATTGCAACAAATAGATTCAATACCTGATATTCTAATGAAACAAATTCAGCAAAGTCTTTATCTATATAAATTGACTTTGGAGAAAGAAGATATAGAATATCCCCTTTATAAAAATAGCGATCTGACTATAGATGGTTGTATTTTTAAACTTGCTATACAACCTGATAGTATTGTGCATCAAAGAATGTTGAGTGAACTAACAAGGTTAGAGAATAGTTCTTCTAATTTTAATGAGTTTCAATATATAAGGATATTCAAATCATTAGCGAACTTTTATCTTGCAAATAACCTGCTAATCCAGATGGATGAACTATTAAACCGACTATATGTTTTTTATAAGAAAAACGATATTAAATCTGCGTACGCCAACATCATCTATTATTTTCATGGAAGGCTTAATGCTTGTAGAGGATTGCTTGATGATGCAATTAATACCTTGAATATGAGTAAAGACTCATATGAAAAAAGCAATATTTTGGATACAGATTATATAACCCTATTAGGGACTTTAGCTCAATGTTATTATTTTAAAGGAGATTATACAAAATCAAAAGAGATTATCGATAATAGCTGGAACATTTTGACAAATGAACTAAAATATAGTATTACCCCAACTATATTAGATGACATTTTATCAATTAAAGCATTAGTATATTCTTCTGATAATTCTGATTCACAAAATACAGCTTATAATATATATTTAGAATTATATCAGAAATATAAAAACAACCCAAGCAAATTTCAGATATATAATGCTTCATTACATGGACTATTATTTTTATCACTAATTAGACATGATTATATAAATGCAGTAAAATATAAAATTGAAATTAAAAATGATAAGCGAATTCCTCAAAGCCAACGATTTTCCTTTATGGAAGATATAGAAAAATATTTGTGGCAGCATAATGATTCCTCATTAATCAATGATATTTTGGAGCGTGATGCTTTCCTAAAGAGAACAGCCATAGAATCTTTAGGTTATTATTCTGAGATAGAGAGAACTGAAATGTTTAATAATACTTCATCTCAGTTGTCCCTTGATATGTATCTGTTAGAGAAATACAATGAGAATCTCGATGTTTGTTCTTTGTGCTATGATAATGTTCTATTTTACAAAAATATTTTTCTTTCTTCTGATAAAATGATTAGGGATGAGACTCGTAAATCTAAGAATAAAGAACTTTCTATTTTAATGGATGAAATAGATTCTATAAAAAGAAAAATAATATACGAAGGTATCCATAATGAAGAAGAAATAAATAATTGGGCTGATAGTTTGATGACAAAACAGAGATTAATGACTTCAAAGATACCAATAGAAGATATAATAAGGAATCATATAAATACATGGGAGGACGTTAGAGATGCCTTGGCACCAAATGAAGTTGCTATTGAAATTGTAAAAATCCTTCCTATAGAAGAATGGCATAATACTGCTGGAGAGTATGCGGCGTTAATTGTTAACAAGGAATCTATAGCCCCTGAGTGTGTATTGTTAGATAATGTTCCAGAATTTAGTAATGAGTTAGCGAGTGCATTAAGCTTTGACCCTGTTTTAGTCAATGAATTATATTTACGAACTAATAACCTATATCATAAGTTTTGGAAAAAGATAGAACCGAAATTGTTTGGGAAAACACGTATATATTTATCTCTATGTGACGCACTAAATCAGGTGAATTTCAATTTTATAAAAAATGAACATGGTCAAGTGCTTTCAGATAAATATGAACTATTTATATTAACAAGTACGAATGAGTTATGTAATAAAAAAAATTACAAAGAGGATTATAAAAGTGCTGTTGTATATGGAGGAGTAGCATTTGATTCTTCAGAAAACAAATTGAAAAAAGAAGCAGCAAAATATGAGAAATTACATGATATAAAACATTTGGATGTGAGAGATGTTGTTGAAAGGGGAAAACTGTGTCAACTTAATGCGGCTGGTGAGGAAGCTGATTCAATTTATTCAATTATGAAAAATTCTGGTATAAATGTAAAAATAAAAAAAGGAATTGAAGCGAATGAAGAATCTTTTAAATCCTTAAACGGTTGTTCCCCAAGCATTATTCATTTCGCGACACATGGATTCAACTTAACCTATAGTTTTTCGCCAGATTTAATAAAGAAGAATGGTTTCTCTTCAAATTTGACAGGCTACAATAAATATACTTCAGCAATGTTATCGACAGGATTAATGATGGCTGGTGCAAATCGCGTGTGGAAAGGTGAAACTCAAATAGCAAATGTCGAAGATGGCATTTTAACCTCAGAAGAAATATCCTATATGGATTTATCATCTACAGATATTGTCTCTCTCGCTGCATGCAAAACAGGTACAGGCAACTACAACTCTTTATATGGTATAGTGGGATTGCCGCTTTCACTTAAATTAGCAGGTGTAAAGTCCGTTATTGTCTCGTTGTGGAATGTCGATGATTTAGCTACATCATTGATGATGAAATCTTTTTATGAAGAATTATTGAAAACAAAAAACAAATATCAATCATTTAGACATGCACAACAAATAGTTCGTGATAGATACCCAGATCCATATTATTGGGCTGGATTTGTAATCATAGATTAAATTTTTCTTAAAATATTTGGTGGACTCCGAATTTCTTTGCATCTTTGCACCGAATCCGTCGAGATGTATAAGACGTTCTTTTACAACTAGTTGCGGTAATATAAATATATTTGATAAAAAGAATATGAAAACAAAAAATATAGAAGTTGTTTTCCACAAGAATCCTACAGAAAAAAATATTCCTTGGAAAAATCATGTTGAAGAAATCATTAATGGTATTAAGAGTGGAGTGCAAAATTCTTTTAAAGTTTATATGAAGAATCTTATGCCTATTGAAGAGATGGATAATGTGGCTAAAGAATTATGTGATGCAATAAAGTATCATTGTAAATATAATAACACGAAATATTATAGAAGTGAGGAATGTGTAGATAAAGATTATGTAAATTTATTTTCTTCTGCAAAATACATTATAGAACTAAGCTAACATAGATATTACAAAGAAAATGGATAAATATTATTAAGGAGTAGCCAGGCGGCTACTCTTTTTTTATGTTTGTAAAAAATTTTGTTAACCTTTTTGTTCCTATTGTCATTAAGGAGTAGAAACAAACATTATTATTCACTTTAAAATATTTATTAAAATTATGGAAACATTATTTTTCTTAGTTATTGCAGTATCATTGGCATACGCAGTTGGTTGTTGGGGTAGAACCCGCAAGATTGGTTTTGGACTTGCTTTTGGTTTATCATTATTAAACGTATTTATTGGCTTGATTGCTGTCGCTTGTTCAAAGAAATTAGATAAAGAAGAAAAGAAAGGAGAGTAATATTATGAAAACTACTGGATGGATATTTATCGTGATAGGCGTGTTGGCTTTCATGGGTGCTGCTTTAAAAGGGAATAGCGTATTTGGACCTTGTGCATGGATTGCTATAGGTGGAGCGCTAATTTACTTAAAAAGAGAAAGAGAAGGAAATCAAACACCTGAAAAAGAAGTTCCTGTATCAACAACTCCAAAGCAACAGGATATTAGTAAACCTGTAGAAAATGAACCTATCATAGAAGAAGTGGAACAAAGTGTGCCAGTAACATTAGAGCAGAAAGAGGCTGCCATTTGCCTAATTGCATTCTTTGCTGGTTATAATGAAGACCTCACAACTGATGGTGCAGCATATATGGTCTCGTATCAATCTGCAATATTCTTTGGCATTGATAATTATAAAGAAACTCTTATAGCAGCTTTACCAAAATATCAGGATGCAGATAAACTGATAGATACTATACTTACTATCAAGGATGTAAAGTCAAAAGAGTTTATTTTGCTCACTTGCTATGACTTAACTAAGATGTCTGGTAAATCAGAGGCTTATGAGTTCTTGTATAACATTGCTAATGATATGGGCTACAATAGAGAGAAACTTAACAAACTAATAAATCAGTACACTACTAAAAAATAGTTTTGTGAATATGTTGAATATGATTTTCTTTAATCCATTTACAGCTCACCCTATGGGGTGAGCATTATTTTCCCAGTTAACCTTTTTCTTATTTTTGTCATTATAGGTAAATAGAACCTCAAAATATAAGAATTATGACACAGGAATTATTAGAACTCGACAAGAACAATGTTGAACAGCAAATGGCATTTGATCTGGTGAAGAAAACCAACAAGAGTCTCTTCATTACAGGAAAAGCTGGAACGGGTAAGACGACATTTATAAAACTTATCCGAAAGGAAATCGATAAGAATTTCTTGCTGTTAGCTCCTACTGGCATCGCTGCTGTTAATGTTGGTGGCCAGACTATGCATTCATTCTTTGGCTTCCCCATGCAAGCAATAGGTCCTCATACGGAGATAAAATTATCTCAAGATAATGAAGCACTTCTTAGAGAGGTTGATACCATTATTGT
>ODAI010030999.1_pt1 | contig 10230 bp, 7 predicted proteins | sample 1539321 | NCBI WGS metagenome assembly ODAI01 (sample SAMN02144231, study PRJEB22623) | gut metagenome | biome: sheep rumen | host: Ovis aries | place: New Zealand | reverse complement strand
TTGGCTACGACGACAACGGAACCATCTATGTAGCCTCTGAACTGAAAGCCCTCGAAGGCCAGTGCCAGCGCTACGAGCCCTTCCTGCCCGGCCATTACTATTGGAGTCGCGAGGGGCGCATGCGCCAATACTACCAGCGCGACTGGATGCAGTTTGATGCCGTGAAGGACAACCCAGCCTCCGTCGAAGCCATCCGCGATGCACTCACCGCCGCCGTGAAGCGACAGCTCATGTCCGACGTGCCTTACGGCGTGCTCCTCTCCGGGGGCCTCGACAGCAGTGTCATCTCCGCCCTCGCCGAGAAGTTCAGCGAGCATCGCATCGAGGACGACTCGAAGACACGCGCCTACTGGCCGCGCCTGCACAGCTTTGCCGTAGGCCTGAAGGGAGCTCCCGACTTGGCAAAGGCACGCCTCGTGGCGGAACATATCGGCACCGTACATCACGAAATCAACTACACCATTCAGGAAGGACTCGACGCCATTCGCGACGTCATCTACTACATCGAGACCTACGACGTCACCACCGTTCGTGCCTCCACACCGATGTATCTGCTCGCACGCGTCATCAAGTCGATGGGCATTAAGATGGTGCTCAGCGGCGAAGGTGCCGACGAGGTCTTCGGAGGCTACCTCTACTTCCACAAAGCGCCGTCGGCCCGCGACTTCCACGAGGAAACAGTGCGCAAGCTCTCCAAGCTTCACCTCTACGACTGCCTGCGTGCCAACAAGAGCCTGTGTGCGTGGGGCATTGAAGGACGCGTGCCCTTTCTCGACAAGGAGTTCCTTGATGTCGCTATGCGCATCAATCCCCAGGCCAAGATGTGTGGTCCCACCCCAAGTCCCTCTGCTGAAGGCGAGGAGAACTTTATCATCGAGAAGAAGATTGTCCGCGAAGCCTTTGCCCATCTGTTGCCCAGCGAAGTGGCATGGAGACAGAAGGAGCAGTTCTCCGACGGCGTCGGCTACTCGTGGATCGACACCTTGAAACTGCTCACCGCCGAGGCCGTCTCCGACGAGCAGATGGCTCATGCCGCCGAGCGCTTCCCCATCAATCCACCCAAGAACAAGGAAGAGTACTACTATCGCAGCATCTTCGCCGAGCACTTCCCCTCCGACTCCGCTGCCCGCAGCGTGCCCTCAGAGGCCAGCGTCGCATGCTCCACCGCCATCGCCCTCGAGTGGGATGCCGCCTTCCGCAACATGAACGACCCCAGCGGCCGTGCCGTCAAAGGCGTACATGAGCAGGCCTATTAATCGGAATGCTTGTTAACAAACATTATTTGACATTCTTATTATGCTTCATTGATAAATAAAGTGGCACAAGTTTGAAGAAGTTAGTAACAACAACCCCTTGTAAGTTCGACTTACAAGGGGTTGTTGTTTGGAGATAGCCTTCTCACACAAAAAAGACATTGCCTGACGGCGATGTCTACTTTGGGTTGTGGACTGCTCACAAAAAAAGACATTGCCTGACGGCGATGTCTTTTCAGGGTGCCCGGACGGACTCGAACCGTCGACATTCAGAACCACAATCTGACGCTCTAACCAACTGAACTACGGGCACCATGTTGGTTGTATTGATGAGCTTCTTTTCAAAAGCGAGTGCAAAGATACGGGATTTATTTGGAATTACCAAACAAATCCCGAACTTTTTTGCTTCGATGGCTCATCTTTTACGGTTTTTGAGCCAAAGAAGGCGTTTGCCTTAGGGTAATGTTGCCTTTGGAGGGGTGTTGCGGCATAGTGCCCGGACCCCTCTGGGCAGGTTGATTACTGAGCCTTGGCGGGTGCTGCTTCCTTGGCAGGAGCGGCCTCCTTGGCTGCTGCAGGTGCTGCTGCGGGAGCTGCGGCGTCCTTGGCTGCGGGAGCTGCCTGCTGGCCTGCACCGAATCCCTGTGTGTTCACGGGGTTGGTGGTCTGTGTTTCGGTAGCGACGTTCTCAAGAACGCTCTGCTCGGTTGATGCCGTGGGGGCTACATATGCGCAGATGACGCTGAATACGACCATGGCAGCGGCAAGGCTCCATGTTGCCTTTTCGATGACGTCTGTGGTCTTGCGGACACCCATGAACTGGTTGTTCGCGGAGAAATTGGATGCGAGACCGCCTCCCTTAGACTCTTGAATGAGCACGATGCCGATCATCAGCAGTGCTGCAATTACGATGAGAATTACGAATAATGTGTAAACCATTTTGTTTGTTTGTTGTTATTATTTATTGTTATTTGTTGTTTCAATTTGCTTGCTCGTTGAGGATCAGTTTCTCGAGAAATCTGATTTGGTCTGCAAAGTAAGCATTTTTTTTTGGATAATTCAAATTTAAACGCTGAATAATTTCTAATGCTTTGGTATATCGGCCTTGTTTTATGTAAATTTTTGCTAAAGTTTCGGTAAAATAGCCTTCATCGGCATCGTTTTCGTCGTCTTTCAGCAGAACTTCGTTCTCAGGTTTGAACTCAGGATTCTCGCTGAGTTGGATTTTTCCGCCTTCATGATCAATGAAATGGTCGATGAGGCTCTGTCCTTTCATCTCGGGTGCGGCAGTTTCCTCAGCCTGTTGGTCGTCGGCTTCTGTTTCAAGCAGGTAGGCAACGTAGTCCACGGTGGCGTCGGCAGGCGTCGGTTTCCTTTTGGTGACAGTGCTTTCGCCCTCGTCGTCCTTGGGAATGGAGTCCAGGAAGTTGTCGATGAGCGTGATCATTCTGCTCTGCTTGCCTGGTGTGGCCTCTGGGTCGGTGGCGGTTTTCTGGCCGCCATTTCCTTCTTCAGCTTTTTTCGTCTGAGTTTTCAGCTGGTAGTGGGCTGCCTCGACGAGGTTGAAGAGTTTCTTGCGGTCGGTGATGTAGATGGCTGCGCGGCGGAGTTCTTCGTCGAAGGAGGGGTCGTGGAGCAAATAGAGGTTTTGCAGCATGAGCAGACGTGCCGTCTGATAGTACGGGTGCAGTGCCAGCAGACTTCGGAGATCGTAGAGCGTCTCCTTGTCCATGAGCCTGGGTTGTCTGATCAGTTTGCTTACTTCCATGTTGCTGTCTGTTGTCGTTTTTTTTCTACCAGTTTGCGACCGTGGCGTTGAAAATCTGGTCGGTGAGTTCCTTGACCATCTGTGTGACCAGTTCCTCCTGCACCGAATTGAGCGACTGGGTCGACTCGTAGGTTGATGTTGCGGTGAACGACCGTTCAAAGTCTTCGCTGTGCTTCACGTTGTTCGTGAATCTCACGTTGACGGTCATTGAGAGTTCCACCTGGGCTGAATAGCCTTCACTGGACACAGACTTGTTGCGCTGCGAGTATTGCGTGATTTCGCCTTCAATCTTCAGGTCGCCGTTGCGCTTCACCTGCACGAGCTTGGTGTGGCTGGCGAACTGGTCTTTCAGCTGGTTGTTGAACATGGGTCCCATGGGTCCCCAGACATAGCTGGCCCGAATGGGAAAGTCGACTATCTGGATGGTCTTTGTCTTCGAGTAGTCGATGCTGGCCCCATTGAACTTGTAGCCTTCGAAGGCGCATGCTGCGAGCAGGATGACTGTGACGAGCGGCAGCAGGGGGCGTAATGCTTTATTTATTATCCAATCCATACTGTTTCAGTCGTCTGTAGAGTGTTCTGTCGCTGATGCCGAGTTCCTGAGCGGCTCGCTTGCGGTTGCCGCCGTTGCGCTCGAGGGCTTTCTCAAGCATTTGTCGGCTGAGGTCATTGAGGTTCAGGGTTTCGGGTTCCCTGATTTCCTCGGCCTCGGCTTCTTCAACCTTGTTCTCTCTTGCTGAGTTGGCATTGTTCACGGAAGCGGGTAGGGTAGTGGGGTCGGATTCGATGGCAGTGATGCCTCCGAAGGCAGCTGCACCGCCCAGTCCGCGCACTTCGTCGAGCTGCTTCCTGAGGCTGCTGACGTCGCGTCGCAGGTCGCTCACGTTGCCGTGCAGTTCCTGCAGAATCTTATAGAGCATTTCGCGCTCGTTTTCGTAGGAATGCGATCCGGCAGGTGCTATGGGCACGAGCTGCGTGCTCTCGGGGTCCTGCGGGATGAACTGGCTGAGGGTCTCGGCGTCGATTTCACGTTTCTCGCTGAGCACCGACATCTGCTCGGTGATGTTCTTCAGTTGTCGGACGTTTCCCGGCCATTTATAGCGCAGCATCATCTGCTTGGCCTCCTCGGTGAGGGTGATTCTCGGGAACCGGTGCTTCTCAGCCATCTGCATGGCGAAGAGGCGGAACAGCAGCAGGATGTCGTTGCCGCGTTCGCGCAGGGGCGGCATCTGAATCGACACCTGCAGCAACCGGTAGTAGAGGTCTTCGCGGAAGCGTCCCTCGCTGATGGCCTTGCGGAAGTTGATGTTCGTGGCAGCTACGATGCGCACGTCGGTTTTCCTGATCTGGGTTCCTCCCACGCGAATGTATTCACCGTTTTCGAGCACGCGCAGCAGTCGGGCCTGCGTTGCCAGAGGCAGTTCTCCCACTTCGTCGAGGAAGATGGTTCCCTTGTTTGCCGCACCGAAATAGCCCTCGCTCTCGCCAATGGCTCCCGTGAAGGCGCCTTTTTCGTGGCCGAAGAGTTCCGAGTCGATGGTTCCCTCGGGAATGGAACCGCAGTTGATGGCAAAATAGCGCTCGCCTTTGCGTGGCGAATTGTCGTGGATGACCCTTGGGATGATTTCCTTTCCCACGCCGCTCTCGCCCACAATGAGCACGCTGAGGTCGGTGGGTGCCACCTTCAGGGCGACGTCCACTGCACGGTTCAAAGCATCGCAGTTTCCCACGATGTTATACCGTTTTTTGACCTGTTCTAATTCAGTCGTGTTCATTTGGGGTGACAAAATTACACAATTATTTCGAGATATCTGCAATTTTGGCAGAAAATTAACTGATTTTATGCTCCAGAAACCTGTTTCTGCCGCGAAAGAGCCTTTCTCAGCGTGCTTCTGCTATTTCTTCTTGTCAAGTTTGATCAGTGCAAGTCCGATTCCCGTCCAGATGAGTTCGCGCAGTCTGACGATGAGTGCTACAAGTGTGGCGGCACTCGACGTCATGCCCAGATTCTTCACCGACATGAGGAAACCTCCTTCGCGGCCGCCCAGTTGCAGGGGCATGAAGAAGAGCAGGTTGGCGAAGAGAGAGGTGAAGGCGAGGATGAGGATGCACTGAATGAAATTGACCGATGGCATCATGATGAGCAGCACGAAGAACACTTCCAGCGCGGCGCCGATGCGGCAGAGCAGTTCCAGCAGTACGGCCAGGACGAAGGTCTTCGGGTTCTGTCCGTGCAGGGCTGCTATCTGGTTGTCGATGGTGTCCAGCTGCTGGCGATGCTGCTCAATGAAGGGCTGTGCCCATTTCTTCACAAACGGAATGTGGCGCAGCAGGTTCATGGCTCTCACCGCCAGGCCTTTCCTGTAGCCCACCATGAAGAACCAAAGTCCCAGCAGGCAGAATGCGCCGACGAGTGTCAGCAGCGTGCCCATGAAGAAGTTCACGGGTTGGGTGAAGATGTAAAGGAAAATGGCCAGGAACCAGTACCAGAAATGGCTGAAGATGTGGGTCATGGCATAGAGAATGACCGATGACGAGGCACGCTCGGTGCCAATCTTCGGTGCCAGTTCCATGATGCGATAGGGTTCGCCGCCCATGAGTCCGCCCGGTGTGGCATAGTTCAGCGCAAATCCGCTGATAGTGATTTTGTAGAGCCACCAGAACGGAACGTTCTTGCATCCTGCTTGCCCGGTTTCCAGCTTCTGGCTGTCGTCGGCTTTCAGTCCTGCCTTTTGGCTTGGGCTGGGCGTTTGTGCCCTGATGATGAGATACCAGGTGCTGGTGTTCAGTATGTACAGCGGCCCCCATAGCGCGACCACTGCGAAGAACCAGTAGCCGGCATGCTTCAGTCCGCTCCAGACGGCTGCGAAGTCCAGCTGTGTCACCATGATGATGAGCACGAGCAGACCGAAGATGAAAAAGCCGTTCTGATATTTTTTCTTCATTTCTTACTGACGGCAAAGCGCGCTTTTTCTCCGTCCTCGCGCTTCTCGTGGTAGAGTTTCGGTAGCGGGTTGCTCTTGGCTTCGTCGTAACGGGCGCGGTTGCGGCAGGCGTCTATCACGGCATAGATGGCATGGCGGAACGAACTCTCGTCGGCTTCGCCTCGTCCGGCAATGGCGAATCCGGCATCGTCGCCCGACGTTGAGCAGGCCACGGGCAGACCGGCCACACTCACGACGTAGCAGCCGGCCACGAGTGCCTTGAAAGGCGTGGCAGCCTGGTCGTAGTACATGGCGAGCACGGCGTCGAAGGCGTCATACTTCCCCGTGCCGAAGAAGTCGTCGGCAGCATAGGGGCCGAAGGCCTGCAGGCCGGCTTTCTCCATCTGTTCCACGGCGGGCTTCAGGGCTTCCTGCTCCTCGGTTCCGTTGCCGTTGGGGTTCAGGTTCAGCACGGCCACGCGCGGATTGCTGATGAGGAAGTCGCGGCGCAGCATGTTGAAGAGTATCTCCAGTCGCTTCACGATGTTCTCCTTGCTGATTTGGGCTGCAACGTCCTTCAGGGCAACGTCGAAGGTGGCCATGCCGATGCGCAGCCGCTCGTCGTGCAGCACCACCAGACCGCGTCGCAGCAGTTCCTGGTTCTTGTCTAGCGGAGCCAGCACCAGACCGTCGATGAGGCCGTTCTTCTGGTCTTCGACAGCCTTGATGAGTGCCTTCACGCCAGCGTTTTCCGACTCGGCGGTGGGAGTTCCGAGCTCCACCTTCACGTCGTCGTCGAAGCAGGTGAGCAGGTTCAGCCGTCCGTCGCGTATGTCGTCGGTCGAGTTGATGATGCTGAACGGTGCCTCCATGTTCAGTGCTTTACGGTGATAGGAGGCCACTTTGGGCGAACCGTAGATGATGGGCGTGCAAAGCTCCAGCATCTCGGGTGCAGCGAAGGTTTTAAAAATCAGTTCGTATCCGATGCCGTTGGTGTCGCCATGCGTGATGGCAATCCGAAGTTTTCTTTCGTCCATAGTTTTTTTTTCTTCTTATTGATTTGTTGATGTGGCTTCTTTTCGTGCCTGCTCGCGGGCGGTTGAGAGCAGTCCGCAGGCAGCATAGATGTCCTGACCGCGCGAGGCACGGATGGTCGTGAAAATGCCGTGCTGCGTCAGGTAGTCGCGCAGGCGTTCCATCGTGGCCTCGTCGGCACCCTGCAGGGGCACGTCGGGAATCTGATGGAAGCGGATGAGGTTGATGCGGCAGTCCAGTCCGCGCAGCAGGTTCACGATGGCGCGGGCGTGGGCTCGGGTGTCGTTCAGACCGCCGAACACGATGTACTCAAACGACAGCCGCCGCTGGTGGGCAAAATCGTAGTGGCGCAGCAGTTCCACGACCTCCTCAATGCTCATGGCCTTCTCGGCAGGCATGAGTTGCTGGCGTTGCTCGTGCAGGGGCGAGTGCAGGCTGATGGCCACGTGGCACTCGCTCTCCTCGATGAAGCGCTGCAGTTTTCCTCTGACACCCACCGAACTCACCGTGATGCGTCGTGGGCTCCACGCCCAGCCCCAGTCGGCCGTCAGCACCTCTGTGGCGCGCAGCACGGCGTCGAGGTTGTCCATCGGCTCGCCTTGTCCCATGAACACGATGTTGGTCAGGCTGTCGCGCTCGGGCAGGGCATAAATCTGGTTCAGGATGTCGGCTGCCTCGAGGTTGCCCTCCCAGCCCTGCTTGCCCGTCTGGCAGAACAGGCAGTTCATCTTGCAGCCCACCTGGCACGAAACGCACAGCGTGGCGCGCTCGCCGTCGGGAATGTAGACCGTCTCGACGAATTTTCTGCCTTCCTTTCCCAGGGGCGAAGCCGATTTCACATCCACGGGGAACAGGTATTTCACCGTGCCGTCCTGGCTCCTCTGGCTGTCGGCAGGGGCCATGCAGCCCACTTCGTATTCAGCCTTCAGCCGCTCACGGTTCTGCTTCGAGATGTTCGTCATCTCGTCTATGCTCGTCACGTGCTTCTGATAGAGCCACTGAGCCAGCTGCCCACCCGTGAAGGTAGGCAATCCCAAACGCCTCGCCGCTTCTTTCAGTTCGACGAGCGTCATGCCCAGTAGCCGCTTTTTCGTGCTGTCCATTGGCCTGTTCTTGCAAATTCTGCTGCAAAGGTACTGCAAAAAAATGAATTTCGACCCTCTTTACCTAATTTATTTTGCGCGTTAGGGCTAACATTTCGTCATTTCGCGCTCACAACAATGGCTGTTCATTGCCTCGTCTGGCCCCTGCTGAGCAGCTTTGTTCGTGGTTGAAACCTGAAATGTCTATTTACTGAATTAACTTCATTAACTCCCGGAAGTTAAATTAATTTCATAATAATTAGGTATTGCGTATGCGAAAAAAACGCCGTACCTTTGCAACCGCAAACGAGTTTTTGTTAATTAATCCCGGCCGCCATTGGCCGGTGGTTCATAATGTTTTTGTATAATCGAACAAAGGGTTGCCGGGAGGCTGCCCTTTTGTTGTCTGCGGCAGTCTGCTCCCCGTCACGGCTGCTCCAGTTTTCCCAAGTCCAAGCCACGAAGTGCAGGTGTTCCAAAATAAGGAAAGTCGGTGGCGGGAATTGTTAAATTCGGTTCACACTCGTTAAATTTCTGCCCATTTTCGGAGTTTTTTTTGTCGTCGTCGCGACCTCATCTAGAAACACCAAGGTGCCGAATGATGAGTTTTGAGGGATGATTGATGAGTAAAAAGTAAAGCAACTTGACAAAACACGTCGATTTTCGCGTTTTTCCCTCGCTAAAAGCATGTGTTTTATCGACAGAAAGCATGCCTTTCTTTTGATAAAAGCAATGCTCTTATCCGATAAAAGCATTGAGTTTATTTGCCGCGAAAACAACAAAAAATGCAACACGTTGATAATCAGCGTATTGCATTTTTTTGCTCATTTTCGCATTATTTCCGACAAAATAATTTTTCGTTGAAAATAACGCAAGGAAAATGTTAAATCGAAATGTTAAAAAGTGCGGCCAGTGCCTCATGCCTGGGCCGAGCCGAACGGCTATTCTGTTCTTCCCAGCAGCAGGTTCACCAGCGCCGTCGCGTCGGCAATCGAGATGGTCCCGTCAGCGTTCACGTCGGCTGCATCGTGGTCATAGGCGTATGGCTCCGTGGCGTCCTTGCCTAGCAGAATTTCCACCAGCGCGGACAGGTCGGCAGTCGTGATGTCGCCCGTGCGGTTCACGTCGCCACGAAGGAACTGCACCTTGCTCACCCGCATCAGCGTAAATTCAGCCACGGCAGGCCGGTGGTCGCCCAGCGCCTTGGTGTTGCCGGAGCCGTCTACGGTGCCGTAGGTGTAGTCCTGTTCCAGGCGGAACGACCGGGGCTGCAGCTGCAAGGCACCTTCCGACAAGGCAGGGTTCAGATAGAGCAGTTTGTCGACGACTTCATAATTCGCGAGGTTCGCAGGGTCGGTCTGGTCGGTCAGGTCGCCTGTTCCCGGCTGTGGGAACACGCCACCTCGCCAGAATTTCACCCACGGGTCGCCCACCGTGAATCCGTTCAGCCTGTTGACAAAGTTTGCATTGATGTCCTCGCGCGTCCAGCGGCTGTTGGTGTCGCCGATGATGAGTTTCGGGCGGCTCGCATCGGCAGCGTTCACGGCATCGGCCAGTTGTCGCCACTGTCCTTCACGCGAACTCGTGGCATCGCCGGCATCCATGTGCAGTACATAGACGTCAATCACCTCGCCGCCCTCCAACGTCATGTCGTAGTGCCGATAGCCTTTCTTTACAAACTGGTTGCCATCGGTATTCGTCCTGTCATTCCAGCGCGTCCAACTCTCGTTTGTGGCCTGCACCTTGCTTGTTTTCCAGATCAGGTTCAGGCCGTCGGTGTCGAAGGGATACGATAGATGTGTAATGTCCAACGTAGCGCGCAGCGTGCCGCAGTCATATTCTCCATCGAGCTCAGACATCAGCGAACCGTGATAGTTGAAGTCCTCGCTTACGCCCATAAGGTCGTAACCTTTCTGTTTCAGGTACTTGCTGATGAGCTTTGTGCCATCGCTGCCAGGCCCGTCTTCATTGAGGGTGACCAACGCCACTTTCTGCGGCAATCCGTCTACGTTCAGGGCAGTAGCCGTGAAGTTAGCCAACTCCTGATTCTCGTAGAGACCTTTGCATGTCAGCCGCACGTCGTCGAGCTTGAAGAACGTCTGCGTCTCGCTCTCATGTCCTTCAACCCACCATGCCCCATAGCTGCCGGCCGTAATGGTGAACACGCC
>ODAI013701892.1_pt1 | contig 10231 bp, 8 predicted proteins | sample 1539321 | NCBI WGS metagenome assembly ODAI01 (sample SAMN02144231, study PRJEB22623) | gut metagenome | biome: sheep rumen | host: Ovis aries | place: New Zealand | reverse complement strand
ACAGAAAGTGCTGATATATATTCGTCATATAACTGTAAAGCAAATGTTGAGCATTTTGTTTTATCATCTTTCCAAAATTCCGAGAGTGTAAAATAATAGTCAAAAGGCAGAGTCTTCAAAGAATTGTCATAATCCCTGAGATATAAACTATAATAGTCTGTATAACCTTTAATGAATTCCAATGGATGATTTCTCTGTACATAATTACGGCATTGAGTTTTTAATTCAGATATAAGAGTTTCTATTGTGTCTTTACGAGACTCCTTTTTATAAGAGTCTTTCTTTTTCAGTAAATACAAGAGGATAAACGCTAATAATTTAGTATCATTATTTGACTGTTTTAGGAATTTTTTCAGAAAGGTATGAAATACATTTTGAATCTGATTATCAATTGCGGAAGTAAATTTATGGTATCTCATAGTATCTGAAAGACAACAATCAAGATATTCACACAAAAAGACAACACCAGCAGGGGTATCGTCTATTAGTAAAAGAAACTTTTCTGGAGCATGATGGCGTAAAAGAACTATTATCTCTAAGAAAATGAATGGCGTTTTTTCAAAGTCTGATAATAACATCTGATATGTTTTTCTAAATCGATGTGGGTTATTATCTTTTATAAATGCTACTAAAAACTTGGTATATTTTTCTCTGATATCGGAAGCAAACAATTCTAACCGTATAAATTTATCTGAATGAAATACTTCATACCAGAATTTTATAGGATTAGAGAAATCTATTGAAAAATCTTTCGTATCTAGTTTATATAAATCAATTTTTTCTCTAAAAAAAGAATAAGAATCCAAAATAATCTTCAGTACTTCTGTTTTTTCGTCCTTGAATTGTAAATCTTTCTCTGATTTTATTATTGTTATAGCTGTATCAATGAATGTAGAGGCATAGTTCTCTGGCAGAATGTTCAAGATATTCTTGATTGAAATATACCTTGTTAAGTGAATCCAATTTATTAAGTAATTTTCATAAAACTTATTATTTCTGTAAATGTATATCAGTAATTTTACAGGTAATAAATCCGATACTTTCCCATTAAGATTCCATAATGTAAAATAATACCCATTCTTTTCTTTACGGATATTATACTCTTCTAATAAGTAATCTATATTTGGAAATGTAGGATTGAAATGCTTAAACTTGTTATATATTTCCTCAAAATCTGATTTACTTATATATAACTCTCTTTTATCTTCATAACCATAAATATCATGTAATTGCTTAATAAATAGCAAAGAAGAATTTTGCTTGCAGCCATTTAATTTATACTCTTGCTCTGCAAATTTAAGTACTGCTGCCGGGATATAGATTTCAGAAAATATTTCACGAAGCCAGTTTTTATCGATAAGTTCATCAAAACTTAAATTTGAGTTGTTTGCTTGATTGAAATCTTCAATTCTTTTTTGAATCGCTTCTCTTGATGTAGCCAAAGTTGGCTTTGAATGAAGAAGCATTTGGCAAAAAAAATCGGAGATATTATCTATGGTTTCCAGAAGAAAAAAGTTTGTCTTAGGAGAATTGGTTATTGGTTCAGTAGAAAATACCTTTTGAGAAATTTCATATGCCGTTTGTATTTCATACCATTCCATCTATTTTCCTAATTGTTTCATAGTATCTTACAGGGATAATTCTGTCAATTTGTTCAGTTTTTGAATAAGTTTATGTCAGCTATTCGAAATACAAAAAAAATGGTACTTATAAAAATTTATGGAACTTCCAAATCTTTTATACAAACAAGAGAATTTCTTAACTCATCATTCAAATTTTCAATGAAATCTTTCTCACCATTACTATCAGGATATACAGTATCATATGTATATCCGATTTGTTGCAATTCATTAGTAAAATCAGGGCAAGCAGTTTTTGGGATAATAATTTTTATAAGACTTGTTTTTCGTATAATGTTAAACCAGTCCAACGGTTGCCAAAATTGTCCGAATAAAATGAATTTTCCTGATTGGGCCTTTATCCGTACATTATCAAAATCTGGCTCCAAAGCAATTGGAGTGTCATTTTTATAAATTTTCTGTCTTGAAAGTTCTGATAGATTTAATATAACATCTTTTCCATACGAAAAATGATTGCACATCAAAGGATTCAAACAAAATACTGCAACATAATTATCGTTAAACTCATAGTAATAGTCAAAAGTATCATTGCACTCTTTTTCAGGATTAGAGACTGCAAAAAACAAACCTATATATTTATCAGCTGAAAAATCCAAAAGTCTTGTTTGTACACCATAATGTTGTGCTTGATACATTGCCTGTAAAAATGTAATTCCTGGATTTTGATCTTTTAAATGAGTAAGATACTTTTCAATTATTTCTCTATCGTTATTTATAAAAGGAAAAGTAACATCATCTTTTTGAGCATTTGGATCTGCATGAATTCCGTTACGATAAATTCCTGGGAGTAACCTAAAGCTTGCACATGGCTGACCTCGGAACCACCAGCCTTGTTTTTCAAGATTCTCTGTTTGCTCTGTGTATTCCTTAAGAGACGAGACAACAATAATTTTCAGGTCTGTTTGTTCATTGGATTGAATATCAGGCATTCTCAATTTTCTCCCTGTACAAAGATCCATTTGTTTCAAGGATTTTGACCGAATTCATTTGTATTTTTTCCCAAACAGAATAATGCTTTTTTATGCATTTAATTATATCATCGTTTGCGTTATATTCGTTGAGAACTTTACAATCCAAAGGATCATTCAACTGCTCAGGACGTGAAAAATAAAAATATTTATGTATAAGGGAGTCAAAAGTCCACTGAGAAATGTCCTTTCCATCATCATCTGTAAAACTTTTATATTTGTAGAATATCACATTAGACATAAATCCATGTTACAAAACTAGTTTTGAGCTGTCAATTTGTCCAATCTGTGAATATATTATTATCCTTTCGTAAACCACTCCTCTGGGTTCACATTTCCCGCCATTCGACTGGGGCAAAGTACGGTACAAGATAGCTGATTGACTTGAAAGTAGGTACGCTCTGCCCTACTGCCAGCTTGTAAAGGCTTGTGTGGGGAAGATTTCGTTCCAGACACCAAGAGCGAAGCTGGCGAGCTTCTACAAGGGCGAGGAGTTTTTGCTGGGCGTAGGTAATACGGTTGGAACTGTCAAATGTTCTCATAGGTTTTCCATAAGGAAGAAAAATTTAACTGCAAAGTTCATCCCTTCTCTTTTTCAATACATCTTCAAATCTTGTAATAAATGATTTCAAATAGTATTTCCTGCGGGGGTCACTAATAATTTCATACCCCTTGTAGTTGCCAGGTATTGATTTAACAAACTCTTTGATTTCATGAAGTTTACTTTCAACGAGTTCTGTATTACTGATAACAGCTGCTTTCAGTAATTTTACTTGTGCAGCAGGAATCTCCGACTCAGTCAAATCAAGAATTGAACGATAATTCAGATGGTGTTCGCCATCAATTGTAAAAGGTTCCTGAACATTTGCATTATTTCGCGCCTGATCTGCTTCCGGCAATTTCAAAATCTGTTCTATCGCAAAAGTACTTTTTTTAGGATAAAAAGAAGCACCATTATCAAATATTGGAGCAAGTTCTCTCTTGTCGCCACACGAAAGAATTCCCCAATTTCCATTGTTTCGGTCATTTTTTCCAATTAGACCATCGATTACAACCTGATTCCAGAAACGCTCCGCAACACCATTTATCCTTGAAATTTCTGGATTTAATTCAAAATGGATAAAAAGTTCTTTCAGATTAACAAGATGGCCATCGTCTGTTTCGTGAAGGTCTACATTAAAGTTCTGATTCATTTCTGAGATATGAATATTCTTCAATGTCCTCATTTCCAGAAGACGGGTGTTCTCATCACAAAAATCCTTACATGCAACAACCAAATTATTTTTTCTTATACCTAAAAGCGTTTTGTGAACAGGATAACCCAAAATCTCATAAATATGACTTCCGATGAATTCCGACTATGCAATTGGATATTTCATAAGTAATTTGTCCCGAGTCTCACTATCAATAGCGCCGTCTTTCAGGAATCGGTCTGCCATCATATAAAGCATATCTGCACACTCATAAAACATTGTATCGTTATTCCGGTCATATTCCTCAAGCTCTTTGATTGTATTTTTCAGAGCCTTTGGCAAATCCGTAAATTCAATTCTTATTTCACCATTAATAAAATTATACTTCTGAGGAATGACAAGAGATGAGTTTATCAAATCCAGCAGATTTACTCCCAAAGAATCTGCGATTTTTACAAGAGTATTTACCCTGCATTCCATTACATCGGCCGTTCCATTACATATACTGCAAAGGGTTGTATAAGGAACAGCACTTTTTTTTGAAAGACTATAAACTGAGATTCCCTGCTGTTTAATATATGCTGAAAGATCCATATTATCACCGTTAACAGTATATAACAGATAACAGTGATAGTCAATTAAACAATAAGTTTCATTTTTTTTACCTTGGAAAATCTCTTTTATTAAAATAATAGTCTTGATTCATATTCAAGCAATGTTTCTATCGCGGTCTGTTTTGTTTTTGCATATTGACTCACAGAGGCAAGACGATACCAAAACAAAAAGCGGCTGGGTGAAGATGTAATGTTCATCTTGAACGGTAAACTGTTTGAGAAGTGCATCCAATCTGAAAGTGTCGGAACTGCGATTTTTGAACCGTAAGCGTAAAGCGAATAAGAGACATCTTGATTCTGTGGAATGTGGACGGTAAGGCTTTGTCGCATAAAGCTAGAATAGATCACACAGTAAAAAATGTACTGTAGTTGTCTAGCGGTAATATCAAATTAACTTGATAAAGCGATTATGTCAAAAGAATTCCTTGATTCATAACCATTTATATCATATTGTGAACTTATGGACGTAATTTATCAGTTTATCAGCCTTCTTGAAGATAAAACACTAGCAATATTTCTAACAACTCTAGCGGCAATTTATGCTATTTTCTTAAGAAATCTGTTTCCTAAAATCAAGCTGCCAGTTTTACATACAGTTCTTATTGCAACAACGGCCTTTCCTTTCGATTTACTTGCCTTTTCTACAGTCTTTGATCCTTCAGCTAAAATCAGTTCAATTCTTTTTAATCGTGTAGAACTTATCGCCTATTTTTTAATTTTATTACTCTCGTTTCTTGCTCTACTTGTTCTCTTGCCATTGCCCTTTATATTTCTATATGACCTTAAAAAACAAAACTATCTTGAACGCTGGGAAAGTTTAAAATCATTTCCAACATGGCTTCTTTTTGAAACCCAAAAAGAAAAATTCATAAATTACAAAATCCACACACTTATTAATCTTGGTTCTACGGCAAAAGCAGAAAATTATGTCACAAAGCTTTTAGAAGAGAATTCAAAACTTTGTAAAAAAAACAGGTCTTTAGTAAAAACACCTTTTTTGCTGTTACTTGAAATTGAAAAAGCATATTTAAGTGGTGATATAGAAAAGCAAATAGAAGTTTCATCACAAGCAGTTAATGCGATTACAGAAAAAACGCCAGCTCTATTTCAACACCAATTCTATATAAACAAAGCCATAGCTTATTATTATCAGCACGATTATATCAATGCAGACAACAGCTTTCTTCAGGCTCTGAAAATTATAGAAGAAAAGAAAATAAAAGACCGTAATCTTATTTTCCTCTTTTACAAAGATTATCTCAGAAACAAAGTCTGCCTCAATTCAAACTTTTCAGAAATAAAAAACATTCTTTATGATGTAAAAAAATATATAAGAAATAATAATTCCGAAGACTGGATGCATTATTTTGATATTGAACTTACCGTTCTTCAGCAGACAGCCGCACCTTTAAATGATGTAGAAAAGAATATTGAAGCTTCTTTACAGAAGGTTGAAGAGTTAAAACTTAAAGAATATGAAAAATTCATTTATACGGTAAAAATTGCAAGAATAATTACATCTTATCATTCAAACCCGGAGCACTGTATTTATATGCTTTCGGGTAAATCTCATTGTCTTAAAAAGATATCTTTTCCTGAACGGCATTACATTTTCAAAGACCTTGATTATCTTTTTAAGGAGCTAAGGGGACAAATTCTGAAATATGTAAAAGATTTAATGTTAGAAACTAAGAAATATTTCACTCAAACCGCAGAATTTGAAATCAATAACTTCTTAAAAACACTACCGGACGAAGCTGTCAGTTATAGGATTTACTTCTTAAAGGAACTTTCCAGTTTAAATAAATACAGTTCTACAATTCCTGATTTTCATAAAATCAAACAGTACCTTACAAGTGCAATTAATCTATGTGAAGAAAACAAGCTGGCTTTTAAGGCAATGTCCTTAAGGCTTTGTATTGCAGACGAAGCTTTAGCCCCATACAATTTAGAAAATCTTATCAAAAGCAAATATGAAAAAGAGATTAAAGAAGTTATTGAAATAGTTTCCTCTTTTGCAACAAATTTAAAAAACTGTTCAGAAGAAGCAGAATTTGATTTCCGACTTGCCTACTATTGCCTGTTTATCAGAGATTATGAAAAACACAAGTTATTCTTTGAGCGATATCTTAAAACAAATTTTCCAAAAGAATATTTTGCATCCTGGTGCAAAAGATATATTGAAACATGCGCACTTACATATTCAATTTTAACTTTATTAGAAATATTAGAAGAAGTTTCTAATACCCCTGCCTTACAGACTGAGATGACAGATGATACAAAATCCTTTCTACAAAGCTTTTCAACATCAAACGGCTTTGATTTATCATTAATAATGGGATTTTTCATTGGACGAAATTTCATTATCAAACATTGCATCATAACACATGATTCAAAGAACAATGTCTCCACAGAACATTGCTGGCTCGTACTTCCAGAACTTGGATTAGAAATTGATCCACTATACAAGAACTTTCAGAAGGATGAATATAATGACTGTATTTTCTTCACTTTAGATCATCATCCTTTGCAAACAAAAGAGTCATTCACGGCTAAATCAGCAGAGAACATTATAACAAGAGAAATACCATACAATTCTATTTCTTACAACGATGCTTTTAAAGCCTCATTTAATGAACTTAAATCAGTAATAAACAAGAAAATTGATGAAAAAGCAGAAACATTAGGGGTTGTCCCACAATATCTTTAAAACTGTTGTTTATAATTTATATCAAAACTTCATAATCAATATATTGCCGTATATCATTTAATATGTTGCTGTATATTGATTCTTATATTGCTGTATATGATTTGATATGTTGTAACATAAGAACTCTTATGTTACTGTATTAAAGTTCTTATGCGGCTGTAAAGGCAAAAAAAAATGGCTGTAAAGGGTCTTTTTCCCTTTACAGCCTCAGGTGGCAGGATTAGTATTTGTTTCTGAGCTGGATTACAGAATGAACCTGATATTTTTGAAGTACCAGGTTCCAGTGTGATGATGCAGTACTTAAGGAATTGAAGTTAAAATCACTGTAGAATTCTTTAAGGGATTTTCCGCTCATCATGTAATGAAAGGCGCATTTTTGTCTGTTAGAAAGCCTGTTGTAAATATCTGCGTTACTTTCATAGGTCCGGTTCTTAAGGGCAATACTTCCCTTTGAATGGTAGGACTTGTTACTTTCTACGGCCTTTTTACAGGAACTGAATTCATCTTCATGCATAAGGTTTATCAGGGTATATTTAACTCCATGATTTAACAGCATATCCAGGTTTTTCTGAGAAACAACAAGAAGTGAAAGCCCGATAATGTTTTCCTTTACCTTTCCTTTAAGTTGTGTAAGTGCAAAATCAAGTTTCCAGAAATGTAATGAAGCATTGATGCATAAAATATCATAAGACTGACTTGAATTTTTAATTGTGAGAGCATCTTCTCCAGTAAAGATTTTACACTTTCCAACAAGGTATTTTACTGTTGGTGTTAAAAATACAGCCTGATTCTGGCTGAAGCCGTAAATAAGAACATTTTTCATAATGTTTCTCCTTTTTTTTTAAATTTTTATTTTCTAATATTTATATCGGTATGTTATAAATAAACATAACATTTTTTTATAGAAATTTAAAAAAATGCGGCTAAAGTTATAGACTAAAGCCACATTTCATCTTTTACACCTTTCCTATTTTACTGTAAAGGTCTGATCAAAATGTTCACATAAAGTTTCCTTTAACGGACATTGTTTTGATTTTTGAGTTTTAATCATAAGGCTGTAACTTCCCGCTTCAAGCCCTGCAGGGACTGAACAGATGATTTCAGAAGCTGAATTTTTTGCCATCCTGTCTGCCTTTATGCAGCTTTCATTATTTGTAGTCTGATTTACAAAATAAAGGCCAACATCCTCATTACTTCCTGTAACCAGAAGATTTTTTCCCTTAAGCACAAGCTGACCGCCGGGTGTTAAAACACCTTCCTCCTGACTTTCAATATCAAGAGCTTCTATCAGCTCCGGTACAAGTGTGTTACCCTGGCCGATTACAGGACGGACAGATGAGGCAAGTTCCTTTGTCTCTTTATTAGTCCTGAAGCCAATGTCAATGAAGTGCTTTGAAGAATCAAAATCAGACTGCTTTGAATCAAAACTGCCCTGAACCTTTGCATAAAGAAGGCCTATTCCAAAATCAACTATTGCACCGTTCAGAATGCGGTCTATCATTGCGGCATTAAGCTTATTCCACAGGTTTATGATTTCTACAGAGCTTTCGTTGGAAATTACTCCGGTGGCAATAAGGTCATTGGAAATATCTTCCATGCTTATTTTATTACGGAACATTGTTTTTGCATGGAACTTTAACTTACCGTTTTCTCCGGCCCTCATTTTTGTAGGATAAAGTCTTACCGGAAGTTTATAAGACTTATATTCAACATTTTCATGTGCAAGTGTATTAATATTCATTTTATTGATCTCCTGTTAGTTTTTTGTTTTCGATGTTTGACATTATCTGTTTTCCCGTGCGGTTTGCAATAATTCCAAATACGAGCGAACACCATACCACCCCTGAAATTATTCCGCACTTTAGAAAAAAACAGCCGACCACAAAAGCAAGCTCCTTAAAGCTGATAAGCTTTGCAATAAGGTAAATCACCCTTTTTAATACAAGCATTAAAAGCTGCCGGATACTGCTTTGAAGAAGGTTTATGCCCATTTACCCTCCTTAAGCTTTCGACGGGTAAAGAGGAAGGGTGAATACATTCGTTTTAGTTCAGTAAGAGTCCGCGGCGTTCCGCCGTTTGCTTCAAGGCTGGACTCATTCAAAAAAAGCCCCCTGCCCATATAACCGGCTACATGAACTGCTTTTCCTTCTTTATTCAGAAAGAAGGCGGCCTGAATTCCCCCGTAATCTTCCGCGGGGGAAGTAAAGTAGTTTCTGTAAAGGGAATCTGCCGTAACCCGAATGTTCTTTTTGTAAAGTGCATTCAGGCTTGCACAGACAGTTCCCGAACAGTCACTGCTTTCCGTACTTTCATCACCCCAGACATAGGGTGTGCCGTTAAATTCTGCCAGTAGATTATGAAACATTTCATCCCTGCCGCAGCCCTGCGCATCCAGAAAATCCGCATACTTTTCCAGACTTTTCTGAGCATCTTTAGCATAGTCTTTCATAAGACCTCCTTGTGTAAGCCCGCCGGTCAGAGCGGGCGGTGTTTAATTTTTTTAAGATGTGCTAAAGATAACAGAAAGAAAGGCCGTAAAAACTCGAAGTTTCATTAGTTAATAATGGGAATGACTAATGTCATTTCTTTTTTTTTGATGGTTGTCACACGGATTAAGGATTCCTAACGGAATCCAAATTTGCTAACGCAAAATCATTTTTTTTAAGTTTATCAAATACCAGAAGATAATTAATTCAATGGAAAATACAAAAATCTGCAGCCTTCATCATAATCAGGTTCTGCATATTCAAAGAATTGTTTTTCGTTTGTATCTGGAAGTTCCTTAAATTTCAAAACATTCATGTAATACTTTATAAGTTTTGGAGTATCAATTGCAAAAATAAAAAGAGCTTTACAGCCAACTTTATTTGAAACTTCTTTCACAATTGGAATAATATAATTCCAGAATATAAATTCACCGGTTCTCACAGATGATTTATCATTAATAGGATTTTTAAAACGTTCATCAACTGCAAAATGAGTAAGTTCTATTGCAGGTATTAAAAAATTATCTCCTGCATCATTGTAAGGTAAAGTTGCATTTTTTAAACCAAACCATGCAACGATTTGTCCTGTAGAACTATAACGAATAAGATATATTTTATTT
>ODAI010886608.1_pt1 | contig 10231 bp, 9 predicted proteins | sample 1539321 | NCBI WGS metagenome assembly ODAI01 (sample SAMN02144231, study PRJEB22623) | gut metagenome | biome: sheep rumen | host: Ovis aries | place: New Zealand | reverse complement strand
TCACGGCGGAGAAGCACGATTCCTTCGTTTCCCATCCGGATGAAGAGGGCAAGATGCTGACGGAATTTTCCGGCAAGGAGCTGATCAAGGGCGAGCCGGATGCCTCCAGCTTCCCCTCCGGCGGCCTGCGGGCCACCTTCGAGGCAAGGGGCTATACGACCTGGGACATCACCTCCCCGGCCTTCATCAAGGAGCCTTCCCGCGGGAAGATCCTCTGCAGTCCCACGGCCTTCTGCTCCTACACGGGGGAGGCGCTGGATAAGAAAACGCCGCTTCTCCGCTCCATGGAGGCCCTTTCCGAGCAGGCGCTCCGGCTGGTCCGGCTTTTCGGGGATAAGACCGCGAAAAAGGTCATCGCGAATGTGGGCGCGGAGCAGGAATATTTCCTCGTGGACAAGGGGCTTTATCTGAAACGGACGGACCTGATGTTCGCCGGGCGCACGCTTTTCGGCGCTCCCGCCCCAAAGGGTCAGGAGATGGAGGATCATTATTTCGGCGTGATCAAGGAGCGTGTGGGCGCCTATATGAAGGACTTAAACGAGGAGCTCTGGCGCCTCGGGGTCACGGCCAAGACCCAGCACAACGAGGCTGCTCCGGCGCAGCACGAGCTGGCGCCCATCTATGAGACGGCAAACATCGCCTGCGACCATAATCAGCTGGTAATGGAGGCGATGAAACGGGTTGCCGCAAGGCATAATCTGCACTGCCTTCTCCATGAAAAACCCTATGCCGGGGTAAACGGCTCCGGCAAGCACAATAACTGGTCCATCGGCACGGACGAGGGGGTAAACCTGCTTGAGCCCGGCGATACGCCGAACACGAATATCCGTTTTCTGCTGCTTCTGGCCTGTATCCTGAAGGCCGTGGACACCCACGCGGATCTGCTGCGGCAGTCCGCCTCCGATGTGGGAAACGATCAGCGTCTCGGCGCGAACGAGGCGCCTCCGGCCATCATCTCCGTGTTTTTGGGGGAACAGCTGGAGGATGTGGTCAGCCAGCTGGTGCAGACCGGTCAGGCGGACAGGGCAAAGGAGGGCGGACGGCTGAAAACAGGCGTTTCCACGCTTCCCGATCTGGAAAAGGACGCGACGGACAGAAACCGTACCTCGCCCTTTGCGTTTACCGGAAACAAATTTGAATTCCGCATGGTGGGCAGCGCGGATTCCGTGGCCAGTCCCAATACGATCCTGAATGCCATCGTGGCCGAGGCGTTCTGCGAGGCCGCGGATCGGCTGGAGGCCGCGGAGGATTTCGACGAGGCTGTGCACGACCTGATCAAGGAATATCTCACGAAGCATCAGCGGATCATCTTCAACGGGGACGGCTACGCGCCGGAATGGGGGGAGGAGGCGAAGCGCCGCGGCCTGCCGAATATCGCCACGATGATCGAGGCCGCCTGCGCGCTGACCACGGATAAATCCGTGGCGCTCTTCGAGAAATTCCACATCTTTACGCGCAAGGAGCTGGAAAGCCGTGAGGAGATCCTTTATGAAACCTATGCGAAAACGATCAATATCGAGGCGCTGACGATGATCGACATGGCCGGCCGCCAGATCATTCCCGCCGTGGCAAAGTTTGCCGGCGAGCTGGCAGAAAGCGCGCTGAAGGTAAACGAGGCCGGCGGCGACGCAGCGCCGATCAAGGAGCTGCTCCGTGAAGTCACAGGCGGTTTAAGGGAGATGCGGGACGCCTTAAAGCAGCTGAAGGATGCGGAGGAAAAGGCCGGAGAAATCAGCGATTTTAAGGAACAGGCCTTTTTCTATAAGGATGTGATCACGGAGGCGATGGAAGAGCTCCGCGCCCCGGCGGACAGGCTGGAGATGCTGGTGGATAAGGAGGCCTGGCCCTTCCCGACCTACGGGGAGCTGATGTTTGAGGTGTGATTCGATCATACTCCCGCGTATCTGACCCGCAGATAAAGAGAAAAAACGATCAGGCCCACGGTTTCGATCAGATGAAAGATCACGGAGGTCCAGACCACGCCCACATCCCTGCCCATGATCGAGAGGGTGTTCATCCGAAAAACGGAAAAGGCCAGCAAAAAGAGCACGACGATCCCGATGACCAGGCTCTTTAAGAGCCCGTCTCCCAGAAAGATCCCGGTCATCATGACGCCGATCAAAATCGCGATCAGCATGGCCATGTATTTAAAGCCGTGGGTCTGATTATAAATGGAAAGAAAGGATTCCCCGCCCGCGCTGCCGCCCTGCGCGAGCATCAGCGTGAGCTCTCCGGTGAAATTCCGGTAGATAAACGAGGTCACATTATAGACGAGCTGTGAACCCACAAAGATCACGGCCCATATCTGCAGAAGCTTACTGATCTCCGGCGCGGAAAGATTGGAGAGCTTCTTTCCGAGCATCTCCTCCTGAAGCCTCGCCATTTCCTGATGATCGTCCTCCTCCACAACCCCCATATAATGCATGAGCCTGCGCCAGGCCAGATAAAAAAGGCCTCCGGTCAGGAGGATCTGCGCCACGGACATCAGAAGCTGCAGATTCCAGATCGCTTCATCCAGCATATCCGGCGTAAGCGTGCCGCTTTTTCCAAGGATCAGCCGGGCCAGCGCCATCAGGCCGGATTCCGCCAGGTTGATCAGCGCGGCCAGCATGATCGTGCCGGAAAGAATATGTTTTCTGCGTGAAATGTACATACAGCTTATTATACACCCGGAAAAACCCTCATGAAATAGTTTCAGGGACAAAAAACAACTGCGTTATCCCGCACCGATACACGAAATTTTAACGAAAAAGTACAAAAAAGCGTTAATTTTAGGTGGCATGAATGGGAAAGCCTGTGTTATACTGTCTAACTACAAAACAGGAATAAGAATAAAAAGGAATGAAGGAGAGCCTATGAAATCCTACGGATTTATCGGAATGGGACTCATCGGAGGGTCCATTGCAAAGAAGCTGAGGCAGATCTATCCCGATGCGAAGCTTTTTGTCTGCACAAGAAATGATCAGACAAAGGAGCTTGCCGAGGAGGACGGCGTGCTGGACGGGATCTTTTCCCCGGACGGCGCCTTTAAAGCTTATACGACCACGGCGGGGGGCGCGTTTGCCGGAGCCACCTGGTCTGTGTCCCTGGACATGCTCTTCCTCTGTGCTCCGGTGGAGGCAAACCTGGAGCTGCTGGAGCAAGTGTCGAAATGGGTGCATGAAACGACCACGATCACGGATGTGGGCAGCGTAAAAACGCCCATCGTCAAAAAGGCGAAAAAGCTGAAGCTGAAGAATTTCGTAGGGGGCCATCCGATGATGGGCACAGAGTTTTCCGGTTATACGGCATCCTCTCCCACGATGCTGAAGGATTCCTCTTATCTGGTGGTTCCCACCGGCATTTCCGGCAAGGAGCATATCGAAAAGCTGACCGACCTGATCCGGAAAATGGAGGCCAGGCCGATCACGGTGCAGGGGGAGCAGCACGACAGGGCCCTGGCGGCAATCTCCCATCTGCCCCATGTGGCGGCGGCATCCCTTTCCCGTGTGGCGGCGGAAGAGGATAAGGATATGGATCTAAAACAGCTCTGCGCCGGCGGGTTTAAGGATATCACGCGGATTTCCTCCTCCTCGCCGGAGCTCTGGGCGGAGATCTCTCTGGAAAACAGGGAGAATGTCCTCTCCTCCCTGGAAAAGCTGGAGGCGCAGCTTGCGGACTATAAGGCGCTTCTCACGGCAAAGGATATGGCAGGACTTACGGATTTCTTTGCCGGCGCCAAAGCCTATCGCGACCAGGTCATCGAAAATGCGAACAGCAACAGGGTATAATGTGATATGAAAAACGAACTGCTGAAGCTTCTTCCCGCATCCGGCCCCTTACAGGGCCGGATCGTTATTCCGGGGGATAAATCCATCTCCCACAGAGCCGTGATGCTGGGGGCGCTTGCCGAGGGGGAAACGCGCATCTCCGGTTTTCTGATGGGTGAGGATTGTCTTTCTACGATCCGGGCCTTCCGGGACATGGGGGTCCGGATCGAGGTCGGGGATGGGGAGGTGTCGGAGCACGGCGCCGAGCTTACGGTCCCCGGCGATCCGGAAGACCGCGAAAGCGAGGGTTTCGTGCACGCTCCCGGCGATCCGGGAAGCCGCGAAAGCGAGGGTTTCGTGCACGGCGCCGGGCTTAACACTTCCAGCAATCCGGAAGACCGCGAAAGCGAGGTCCTTGTGCATGGCGTGGGGCTAAACGGGCTTAAGGCTCCCTCCGGCCCTATCGACTGCGGAAACAGCGGCACCACGATGCGCCTGATCATGGGGATTCTGGCGGCCCAGCCCTTCCCGGTGCAGCTTACCGGAGACGAATCCCTTTGCCGCCGCCCCATGGGCAGGGTGGCCGGACCGCTTGCTGAAATGGGCGCGGAGATATCCCCGCAGACAGGCCCCGCTGCCGAAGCGTTGTCCGGGGTCGCGCCGGAGGCTGCCTCTGCAGGCAAGGATGTGCAGATCGAAGCGGTGACCGGGATTGCGCCGGAGACTGTCGGGGCAGGGAAAAAGCCAGCCTCAGGCGGAAAGCTCACCGCTCCCCTCATGCTGGCCGGACATCCCGGTGCATTAAAGGGGATCAGCTATGCCTCGCCCGTGGCCTCGGCGCAGGTAAAATCCGCGGTCCTGCTTGCAGGACTCTACGCGGACTCCCCGACAACGGTGTCCGAGCCGGCACTCAGCAGGGATCACACGGAGCGGATGCTGAAGGCCTTCGGCGCACGGGTGGAAACAGGCGTGGAGGAGGCCTCGGGCAGGCCCTTCGCGAGGGTTTTCCCGCTTGCGCGGCGGGATGTGCAGGCAGCGGGCGCTGCCGAAGCTCAGGATGCGCTGCGGCACGGCCCTCAGCCCGGGGACACCCCCGGCGCCGGCCGCCTGCACGGCATGCGCATCCGTGTGCCCGGCGATATTTCCTCCGCGGTCTGCTTTCTCGCGGCCGCCTCTCTTGTCCCGGGCTCCGAGCTGCTTCTGGAGAATGTGGGGATCAATCCCACGAGAGACGGTTTCCTTCGGGTATTAAAAGCCATGGGAGGTGATCTTTCCCTGGAAAACGAAAGAGAAGAGGGGGGCGAGCCCTGTGCGGATATCCGGGTACGGTATGCGCCGCTGCATGGAACCCGGATCGAAGGGGATATTATCCCGACACTGATCGATGAGCTGCCGATGGCTGCCGTGCTGGGAGCCTTCGCAGCGGGGGAAACGGTGATCAAAGACGCGGCGGAGCTGAAAGTCAAGGAATCCGACCGGATCGCCGCGATGACGGAAAGCCTTGGCGCGATGGGCGCGGATATAGAGGCGAAGGATGATGGTTGGGTGATCCGCGGAAACGGCGGAAAACTGCTGAAGGGGACGGTGATCGATCCGAAAAAGGACCACCGGATCGCGATGAGCATGGCTGTGGCTGCGCTGAGAGCAGGAGGGGAGACGCTGATCAAGGATGCGGATTGCGTGAATATCTCGTTTCCGGGTTTTTACACGATCCTCGACGCGATAAAGCATGGAAAATCGAATTGATATTCGATTTTCCATACCCGCATTTGTGCCGCAAGCGGCTCAAATTGCACTGATCCTATCGGCATATCTGCATTCGCAGATATGCCTCAGGCTGCCGCTTCGCGGCATTCAGGGAAGAATGACAGAAGTCCGAAAATGTGATCAATAACGCTTCAGTGACGCTTCGCAGGTGCTTCGATCCAACGCGTTTTGCGATGCCGAATGCAATGCCTTATTTGTCAGCAGTTCTTTACTGCGTATCCGGATCCCCGGCTCCCTCATCAGACCCGGCATCTCCGGCGGCGCCATCCTCCGCCATCGGATCATTGGGGACGAATTCCTCCTCCTGCGTGACGGCGGGCACGGGAACCGTTTCCGCATCCTCCTCGGCCTCCTCCGTCTCGTCGCCTGCCATCGCGGCCATGATCTGATCCGCGGTCCAGCTGTTGTTCAGCGTATAGGTGCCGGCGGAAAGCTTTCCCCGGTAATCGGAGATCAGTTCCTGCACGAAAAAGAGATTCGCGTCCTTTATGAGCCCGCGCTGCTCCAGGATCTTCCCGATCTGCCTGGAGTCGGAGCCCAGGGGGATCGTGACCTCGATATCGATTCCCGGCTCCTTTGCGGGAGGCTCCTCGGAGAAGAGCCGGTAGCCGAAGTCATACGCTTCACCGGCAAAGCGAATAGTGTACATGACCACGAGCGCAATGACGGCCACCTTCACGAAGGTGTCCAGAAAGGTGCCGAGGATTCCCCAGATATTCAGTTTTCCGAATTCCCTCGCAGGTCTTTTCATCCTGCCGGCTTTCCCATCGCGCATCATCGCCCGCTCACCTCAGTTCCTGATCTCCGCTTCCGCTTTCGTTCCGCGCATCATCGTCCGCACACCTCAGCTTTCGTTCCGCGCATCATCGCCTGTTTGCCTCAGCTCCCGATTTTTTCCCGTCGCGCGTTATCTCGTGGTCGATCCCGAGGATATCCGTTTCCTTCATGAATTCCTCTGCCAGCTCCCTGAGCATTGCCGCCATCGCGTACTCGGCCTTCAGAAAATGCCGGGCCTTTTTCTCGCTCCAGAGCTCCTCTCTGCCATCCATGAAATCCTTCTGGCGATAGTGAAGATTGCCGTCCTCGTTTCCGCCCTGCAGAAGCTCCATATAGGCCTTCCGGCTTTCATCCACCGCTTTGGTCATCTCGGGATCCTCTTCCAGCTCCCGGCGTGCTTCGGCGAAACGGATATAGCGCTCTTCTTTCATGACTTCCTCGGAGAGCGCTCTGACTGCGGTTCTGAGCTCGTTACTCAGCATCTGCTGTCATGCCTCCATGATCACGGGCAGGATCATCGGGCGGCGCCTGGTCTTTCGCCAGACATATTCGCCAAGCGCCTCCTTCAGCCCGCTCTTCAGCTTATTCATATCTATCTTTGTCCCGGTCAGGTTGTTCTCCAGCACCTCCTGTGCCACCTGCCTGGCTTCTTCGATGATCTCGTCGGATTCCCGCATATAGACAAACCCGCGGGAGAAGATCTCGGGCCCCGAGATCACCTGCCCGTTGGAAAGATCCGCCGCGACCACAGCCAGCAGGATGCCGTCCTCCGCAAGGCGCTGCCTGTCCCGAAGCACCGTGTTTCCCACATCACCGATCCCCAGTCCGTCCACGAACACATCCCCTGCGGGAACCCGTCCGGTGATCCCGGCGCCCTCGTGGTCGATCTCCAGAATATCACCGGATTCCATGATGAAGATATTCTCCTTCGGGATCCCGAGCTCCAGAGCGAGATGCGCCTGCGCCTTTAAATGCTTGTATTCCCCGTGCACGGGAATCGCGTATTTCGGCCGCACCAAAGAATAGATCAGCTTGATCTCCTCCTGACAGGCGTGTCCGGACACATGGGTGTCCTGGAAGATCACATCCGCCCCCTTCTGGAGCAGGGAATTGATCACGCGGGTGACGGCCTTTTCGTTTCCCGGGATCGGATGGGAGGAAAAGATCACCACATCCCCGGAGCGGATCGTCAGCTTTTTATGCGTGTTTTCCGCGATGCGGGAGAGGGCCGCCATGCTCTCACCCTGGGAACCCGTGGTGATGATCACGGTCTTCTCCACGGGATAGTTTTTCAGATCCCCCACCTCCACCAGGATCCCCGGCGGAATGTCGATATAGCCCAGCTCCACCGCGGTCCTGAGCACATTGATCATGCTCCTGCCCTCGATGGCCACCTTTCGCCCGAATTCATGGGCGGAATTGATGATCTGCCGGACCCTGTCCACATTGGAGGCAAAGGTGGCGAAGAGCAGCCGGGAATTTGCGTGATCCCGGAAGATCCCGTCAAAGATGGGCCGCAGCGTCCTCTCGGAGGCCGTAAAGCCGGTGCGCTCGGCGTTTGTAGAGTCGCACATCAGCGCGAGAACGCCCTTCCTGCCGATCTCCGCAAAGCGGGGAAGATCGATCGCGTCCCCGTAAACAGGGGTGTAATCCACCTTGAAATCCCCCGTATGCACCACGATCCCGGCGGGAGAATAAATGGCAAGTGCCGCAGCATCCACGATGCTGTGGTTTGTCTTGATAAATTCCACGGAAAATTTTCCGAGGGACACGGTCTGGCCGAATTCCACGACCTTTCGCTTCACCACATCCATCAGGCCGTGCTCCTCCAGCTTATGCTCGATGAGCCCCATGGTGAGCCTGGTGGCGAAGATCGGCAGATTCAGCTGCTGCAGCACATAGGGGATCGCGCCGATATGATCCTCATGGCCGTGTGTGATCACAATTCCCTTTACCTGGTCCCTGTTTTCCATCAGATAGGAGATATCCGGGATCACGCAGTCGATGCCGAACATATCCTCGGTGGGAAACGCGAGACCGCAGTCCACCACAAAAATACTGTCCTCGTAAGCGAAGGCAGTCATGTTCATCCCGATCTGCTCAAGACCTCCCAGGGGGATGATCTTCAGCTTCGGGCCGATATTGAATTTTCTTTTTTTCAAATCTCCTCCATGCCGCTTTGACGGCACTCTGAAAAGGATTCACTCCAGCGAAATTCCTTCTTCGGAAAGCTCCTCGGAAAAGATTTTGGAGAGCACCTCCAGCGTCTTTTCGTCCTCCACGACCTCGTAGAGGGCCTCTTCGCTTTCCGGCTCGGAAAGATCCTTCAGGATCAGCGCTTCGCCATCCCCGTCAGGGGCATCCGTGACCAGAAGATAATCATATCCGGACAGACGCACCTGCTCCAGAGGATAAAACAAAAGCTCCTCACCGTCCATTTCCAGCGCTATGGCATCCAAGTCCTCAGGCTTCATTATTTTGTTTCCTCAGATAATCCTCCAGAATGAGGGCTGCGGCGATGGCGTCGATCCGCTTCTTCCACTCCCTGCGGGGCAGGCCCTGCTCACGGAGCAGCTCCTCCGCCTCCACACTGGTCAGCCGTTCATCCTGATATATAACCTCCAACCCGGTCCGCCGGGTAAAGTGTTCTCCAAATTCACGCGTGAGCTTCGCTCTTTCTCCTTCCGTCCCGTCCATGCCGAGGGGAAGCCCCAGCACGGCCTTTAGCGGGGTATATTGAAGGATCAGCTCCTCTAGCCTGGCAAAGGTCTTTCGCAGATGATTCGGTCTTTCCCGAAAGATCGTTTCCACCGCTGAGGCGCTCAGCTGCAGCGGATCCGATAGCGCGACGCCAAGACTCTTATCGCCGAAGTCCAGCCCGAGTATCCTGCCCTTTACGGCGGAAGACATCAGAAGCGCCCCTCATCAGGGGGAAGCTCCTCGAAATCATCAAAGTCGTCGTATTCGTCATATTCGCCGGGCCGCGCATCATCGTAATTTCTCGTGAGAACGGTCTCGATATAGTTTTCCAGAAGCTCCTCCACGATCTCGTCCCGTTCCACCTTCATCACCTTGCTCCGCGCAGAATTATGGCTGGTGATATAAGTGGGATCTCCGGACATGATATAGCCCACGATCTGGTTCACGGGGTTATACCCCTTCTCCACCATCGCATCGTAGACCTCCGCGAGTACCCCTCTGACATCCACTTCCGGGGGCGATTCCACCCGGAAAAACTGTGTTTGGGTAAGATCCTGCATGATTTCCTTTCCGACGGCCTTCCGTCAGTATATTCTTCAACATTCTAGCACAACTGTTTATCAAAGTAAAAGCGTCTTTTTCTCCTCAAGGATCCCGCGCGGGCGCCGCTTTAAAAGCATTCCCGGAAAGAGCGCAGGCCCTTCCTCCGCAGCGACGGCGGCCGGCGCGTATTCCCGGGTGTGCCCGATATAATATTCCTTCCCGCCAAGGCTCTTTTTTTCCTCCAGCAAAACCTCCGCCTCCCTCTCCGTCAGGGAATAAAGATAATCAAGCTCCTGCTTCTCCTCAAGGGCTTTGAGCCTTCCGCAGCGTTCTCTTCGGATCCTGTTCGGCACCTGGTCCGGCATCCCGGCGGCCATCGTGCCCTTCCTGCGGGAATAAGGGAAAATATGGATCTTAAAAAAGCGCATTTCCTCACAGAAACGGAGGCTTTCCGCAAACTCCTCCTCCGTCTCCCCGGGAAAGCCGGCGATCACATCCGTGGTCAGCGCCGGATGGTCAAAATACGTTCGCAAAAGCTCCGCCGCTCTCTGGTATTCCGCTGCCGTATAATGCCTGTTCATCCGTTTTAGGGTCGCATTACAGCCGCTCTGAAGGGAAAGATGAAAATGCGGACAGAGGCTTTTCAGGCCCGAGAGCCTTTCCGCAAACCCGGGCGTCACGATCGTGGGCTCCAG
>ODAI014396662.1_pt1 | contig 10233 bp, 7 predicted proteins | sample 1539321 | NCBI WGS metagenome assembly ODAI01 (sample SAMN02144231, study PRJEB22623) | gut metagenome | biome: sheep rumen | host: Ovis aries | place: New Zealand | reverse complement strand
GCTTCTCCTATATCTACGCGAAGTGCCTCATACTCACCGGCAGGAAGTACAAGTTCACCGTATTGTCTGATAGGGAAATAATCTCTTGAAATATACGCTTTTACCTTATAGGTATAGCCTGCCTCTCTTATACTTTTTTCCGCTATCTCCTTTATATAATCGAGGTTATCGTTTAGATATGCCATAACCTGTTCTCTTGTTTTATCTCCCTTAAGTTCACTTCCGATGGTCATAAGAATATCGTCTCTGACTTTATATTTTAAAGCTATATCTTCCTCGCTATTACTGTTGGCACGAACGTGAAATCTTAAAATTGCATCTTCAAGACTGTCACAGTAAGGTGTTTCATATTCATTAAATGCCTCAACCGCTTCTGACATACTTTCCGAATCCGAATTTTCAACAAATGATACATCTGATATCTGACGGTCTGCTTTGCTTATATTCAAAAGCCTAAAAAAATGTATTCCGTATGATATGGATATTCCTCCTACCACTCCTAAAAATATTCCGATTAGTGCCCCTCTTGCAATTCTTGTTGCCATAATATGCCTCCTTACAAATTATCTAATCAGAATTCTTCCCCATCATACATCCTTTTAATCAAATTTCTTAATGTTATTTTTTCTTTTCCGTTTTTGTAAAAAACTTCGACATCAACAGATTTGGTAACAGAAGGCATATTTTTAAGTTCATATACTATATCTTTCATTCTGTCATCCTCGCTGTAAAACCTTATCATCTTCAGATGTCCGAGATCCACATGATTTTCCTTAGCTTCATAATAACTATCAAGTGCTGCATCCAGCGTAGAGGCCATACATTCATAATCATCAGTTGATAAAAGTTCCTCTGAATCGCCCTTATAGTCCGATAAATCAGCTATCTCAAAATCAAACAAAAATCTGTCTTCCAAGCTTTTTTCTTTCATTTCCCTAACCGAAAGTCTCACGGCATAATCCATTGACTCAAGTGAGGACTGTCTGTCGTCAAGCCTGTTAAAATCCACCCGCTTATTGCAGCCATATAAGAAAAATGAACATCCGACCGGAACAATCAACATTCTGATAACCCTTCTACCTATGATGACTCCGATAGGATTATCCCTTTCACCGGATTCATCAGGTTTTATCGCACTTCCGGTCACTACATACTTTTCCTTTAACCTTGTTTTTTTGTTCCATTTTACACATAACACGAAGAAAGGTATAAAAATACTAAGGGCGACGTCGAACCATATCAGATAATCCAAAAGATATGTCGAAGTATCATATAAGCTCCAAAGCCATACAAAAAGTCCGGTTAAAAGCATGACTAAAACCATAGTCCACCATTTATCCGAAACTATTTCTATGGAATTGTTTGAAAGCTCACCCTTTTCATTTTTTTCAAAAGAGTTCCATCTCTTTGAAAATGCCACCCGCAAAAACTCTTTTGCGTAAAACATATAACCACTTGCAACCGAGAAAACTCCTATAATCCAAAATGCTATAACCGCATAGTCAAGTCTTTCCACGCCACCCGGAAATTTCGCTGCCTCCATTACATATAGTGCTGACATACTGCTTGAACCAACCCATTTTTCACCGATTACGCCCTGAACAAAAATATATGAAAATAAAACGGAAATCATAATCCATATAATTGTCTTTAGATAATTGCTCCAGCTGTTTTTCTTAACCTTAGTCAGCGTAAATAAAAAGGTCTCAACCGAAGACATTAGGATAAGCATACGATATGAACCGCTCCATATACCGGCATAGTTCGCATTTTCTTCGACACTTTTAAGCTCCCAGTTGACATTGCTGACCGAAAAAACCGCAACGAGTATAAGCGGAACCACCATCCACCAAAATAAAAGCTCGATAAGCCTTCCCCTTTTCTCGATATCACGCGCACCGCCATAACCACATATCATAATAAACGATATAATAATTACCCATAGATTAAAACTCCTAAGCATATATTCCCTCAGTATCACAGCAAAAAAAAGTATGATAAGGGACGCACGTATCACATATCGAAGCGTATAAATAACATCTATCAACCTTCCCGGTTTTCCAAGTAAACCATCCATCTCCTCTATCATTCCATGAGGAAATGCTTTTGAAAAAAAATAGATGATCATACTATATAAAAATGTAAACAATAATCCTGTCGCAAATGCTATATAGTGCCACTTTCCGGCAGAACTGACACATATATACGGCACCACAACTATACCAAGTGTTATATTTTCCAATAGTCCGAGCCTGAAGCACTGTCTTTCTGAAATTTTGCCATTGTCAAGAATCATTTTTTATCTTCCTCCACATTGTTACATCTTAATCTGACTCTGTTATCCCATCTCGCCCAAAGTGGTCTTTTTTTCATAAAACTTATAGGTGCGCGAAATATAAAATCCTGATTGTCATCCGCTCCGTCCCGCAAGCCACCGCTCACAACCGGCATCATATAAGGAACCCCGAAGCTTTTTAATTCCGACAAGTGAATTGCAATTATCAGAAGCCCCATGACAAATCCATACAAACCTGCGATAGCCGATGTAAATATAATAAAGAATTTAAGCAGCCTGAAAACAGATGCAAACTCCTCATTTGGTATTGCAAATGACGCAATCGCCGTAAGTGCCACCACTATAACCACGATCGTGCTTACTATACCTGCTTCAACTGCTGCCTGACCTACGATAAGTCCTCCCACGACTCCGATAGTGTTACCCAAAGGACCGGGCAGTCTGATTCCTGCCTCCCTTAAAAGTTCAAATAAAAACTCCATTATAAGCATCTCCACCACAACCGGAAATGTCACAATCGAGCGAGCATTGGCTATCGCATATAAAAGCCTTGTGGGAAGCATATCACTATGATAGACCGTCACAGCGATGTAAAAGCCCGGCAGCGTTATGGCGATAAAAGCCGCCAGATACCTGATAAATCTTGCAAAGGTTCCAACTGCCCATCTGTTATAATAATCATCAGATGCCTGAAGCAGCATATTGAAATTGCATGGTGCAAGCAGAACCTCCGGAGAATTATCAAATGCGATAACCACCCTTCCCTCTACAATTCCCGCAGCCGCCTTATCGGGTCTCGTGGTAGTCTGAAAAATCGGAAAAGGCGAATACCATCTGTCATCCATAAGATGCTCTGCCATGCCACTGTCAAATAAAGCATCTATCTCATATCGCGAAAGCCGCTTTTTAATGTCTTCAACAAGCCCCGGCATTACCAGATCCTCCATGTACATAATCGCATATGAGGTTCTCGAACGTTCACCTATAACTCCCTGACAAACCCTAAGCTTTGCATCCTTTATGCGCCTTCTGATTAGAGCCGTACTTTGCCTTATCCCTTCATTGAAGCTATCCTTAGGACCACGCATACCGGCTTCCGTATCATTTTCCGTAATACTTCTAAGCGGATATTTTTTTGAAGAAATGATAAAGGTTTTGGCATATCCGTCTACAAACATAGCTGTGTCGCCATTAAGTACCGCCTCTATCGTTTTATCAAATGAAACTTCTTCCTTTATATCAACAGTCTGCGCTTCGACGTAAAAAATTCTGTTCCACAAATCATTGTCATTTTTATCATCTTTATTTCCTTTAGTAGCTTCAATAAAATTGTTATCTGAAGTTTTACGCACCAGGGAAATATTAGTCTTTATCTGCTGCCATTCATATAGAATTGGTTTTATAATCGTCTGTTCGATTATCTGATTATTCGTCAGTCCGTCTATATATATAAGATGGATTTTTACCTTACTCCTAAATCCACTGTTAGGTATATCTGTATATTCCGTATTGTTTTTATCACGTTTTATTTCCTTGTCTTTTCCGTAAATATCTCCAACAAAAAAAGACTTCTGAACCACATCGCCACATCCACCAAAAAGCGTATCAAGTACCTTGATATTTTTTTCAATCGATGTATCAAGCATTACAGTAAGTCTGTTTTTTTCATCATATAAATTATTCATAAGAAAAACCCCATACAAACTAAAAATTATTCTATAGTCTGCACAGGGTTTTAAAAATTTATTCGGCATTTGTTACATTTTTTATTACAATCTGCTCCTGATTATATATATGCTCCTTCATAACTTTTTCCGCCGTATCCGCATCGCCCTTAAGAATCGCCATAGTGATAAGGTCATGCTCCCTTACAAGATTGTCATGATATAAGAAATCCTTTACATACTCCACTCTGTAACGGTAGACCTGCTCGCGAAGATTCTGAGTTATATTGATAAGTTTGCTATTTTTGCTGGCCTTGTAGATAACATTGTGAAATGCCTCATCGCCTTCGACTATTGCCGGCACAAGCTTGGAATTAATCGCCTCTTTGAAGCTGATGCAGGCTGCTTTTAATTCTTCCTTGCCCTTTTCGTCTATCCTTTCACACGCAAGTCTTACCGAAAGAGCCTCCATCGCCATACGAACCTCAAGCGCATCCTTTAAATCCTTGACGGTAATCTTGGCAACCTCTGCACCCCTTCTTGGAATCATCACCACCAAACCTTCCAGTTCAAGCATACGTATAGCCTCTCTGACCGGTGTACGGCTTACTCCGAGCCTGTTGGCAAGAGTTACTTCCATAAGCCTCTCTCCCGGCTGAAATTCTCCTGCTATAATAGCCTGTCTTAAGGCATTAAAAACCACCTCTCGAAGTGGCAGATATTCATCAAGTTTCAAGCTAAGCTTTTTCATAGAAACCTCCTTACACAGTATAATCATGAACAACTTTTTTACATGGCACAGTATAATCCATAATCACACACAACTTTTCACATAACACAGCATAACCTATAATTACAATACCAATTATCCTTAAACCGGTTCTGTCACATAAACCTCATCTGAAAGGCCTTTTCCTATTATATATTCTTTGACTGCCTCAGCCTTTTCTTTATCCTCAAACAGTCCGAAAACTGTAGGACCGCTGCCGCTCATAATCGAGTTTAATGCACCGTTTTCTTTCATAATACTTTTTAATTCTTCAATCTCAGGATAAAGAACTACCGTAACGGTTTCAAGCACATTATCCATACGTTTGGCAACCTCTTTAAGACTTCCCTTTGAAAGCGCATCTATCATACCATATACATCAGGATGAGTTTTTAGCTCATCACATTTTAGATTCTTATAAACCATGCCGGTACTTACACTTATAGGCGGTTTGGCGACAAGTATATAGCATGACGGTAGCGGCTTTAACGGACTTAGCTTCTCACCTATACCTTCCGAAAGAGCAGTACACGCCATAATGCAAAACGGTACATCAGCTCCAAGCTTTACACCTATATCCATCATCTCTTTCTCAGAAAGTCCAAGTGCAAAAAGCTCGTTTACAGCCTTTATAGTTGCCGCGCAATCTGTACTTCCACCTGCCATACCGGCTTCTACAGGGATACGCTTTTCAAGATGTATTTTTATATCCGCACCTATATGATACTCCTCAAACATAAGCCTGACCGCCTTATAGATAAGATTTCGCTCGTCGGTCGGAACCTTATCGTTGTTTGCGGTAAGCAGGATTTTATAATCAGCAGGATTATCCTTATTATCTTTTTTATCGCTACCTTTGTCGTTTTTTCCGGTATCCTTATTCAAATATTTTTTTATATCCTCATCATCAACAAAAAATGTCAATTCATCATATAATGAAAGATTTTGCATAATCATCCTGACATCATGATAACCGTCAGGTCTTCTTCTTAAAACATCCAAAGCCAGATTAACCTTGGCATAAGCTTTCAAATTTAATTCCATACTGTTTCTCCCTCATTCTTGAGATACAGGGACGGGCACCTTGATACACTTTATATGTACACACAAATCTCGCCGGCGCTCACGATTTGCTTAGCACCTAAAAGTGTATCAAGGTGCCCGTCCCTGTGCTTCAATTTTGTATACAATATACATTTTACCAAATCCTCTGAAAATATTAAAGTAAATATTGAAAATAGTATTGAATATTTATTTTTTTCAAGTATAATATTAACTAATCGGAAGATGATTCCGATATACTGTATGAAGACTATAATTGTATCCTCGCAACGCAGTTAGAGTTTTCGCGGTGAAGCCTTATAATCTTAATCTAATTCAGCGAATGGTCTTAGATTAAGACTATAAGAAGGTTTCACTAATAAAAGGGATCGCATTTAGCGGTCCCTTTTTGGTATATATATTTATTTTTAATTTCTACCCCTTAACTATTATCAGCCTGTCGCCTTCTCTTATTTCATCACCTTCCAGCTCATTTATATTTTTTATCGATTCTGTTGTCGCGTAGTATTTTCTTGCAATAGACCAGATAGTGTCTCCTTTTTTAACTACATAGCCCGCTATACCCGGCATAGCGGCCTTTCTATCATAATCTATAGGCGATATCGTCATGTCAGTTATAACGTCCATTTCCCTTGTTTCAAATATCATTATGTCCAGACCGACTTCGGCTTTCACCTCGACCTCCTGCGAGTTTAGCATGGTCGCACCAAGCTGCGTAAGTCGCGGTACAACCTTCACGCTATGATTTTCTGACAGTTTTACCGTATCTATGCTGTGCTCAAATGGAATATCCATCTCCATACATTCCATAGGATTGTCACTTGACGGTATATAAAGCATATATGCTTTTATTGTTCCAAGCACGTTTACGGAAGTTTCATTTTCCCTGACATCATCGACATAAACATCTCCATATATATGGCATATCTGAAGTATCTTTTCGTCCTCACCGTCGACCTTGTATCTGTCGGTAACCTTGAGTAGCGCTGTATTTTTCATAACAAGATTTTCGTATACAAAATGCTCCGTCTCCGGCTCGATTTCCACCTGCGGCGAATACATATCACTGAGTATGCCAACCTCGGTATCCTCATACATTTTTATATTCATATCAACATTGTAATCAACCGAGATTATCCTGTTTTCACCGTCTGCATCCTGTTTTACACTTATATCTCCCTTTCCAAGTGTAAGCTCCACACATGCTATCATATCCTCTGACGAGCCTGAACAGTCTATCTCTTCTTCCAGAGTGCGTACCGAGAAAATGTACTGGGCAGGTGTGCGCTCCTCATCGCCCTTATAGATTACAAATATTTCAATCTCGCCACGTACCGCAAGCTTATCTTCCATAGCCCTTGTTTCAACATTTCTAAGCGCAATCTTGGACCATATTATATCCTTTATGTTTGGCTTATTTTGTGCTATTTCAATTTCTTCTCTTATCTTAAATACATCTCTTTTTTGAATTGTAATCTCACTTAAATTTATATCCGTATGCTGACATTCTATGCCATTTCCGTTTTCAAGGTCTGTCGCGCAGTTTACATAAGAATTTTCATATACGCTTATCTGATTTTCTATAAGTCCTCTGACCTCGAGCTTACGTGAATTGATTATACCGGCGGACAAATCCTCGAGCAGACATCTTACCTCAATCTGACTCGCACGATTTACCTCATCTATATTTACCACATCTTCAAACGGAATTTCATTTTCATAAACCTCCATATCCATGCCGGTTTCGTCACTCGTTTGATAAAGAACCTGAAAATACACCGTTCCGGCAACCTTTACCTTGCCCTCTTCGGCCGTTATCTCCTCTACTGTTACATTTCCGTTTTGCGCTATTATTTTTTCTACGTCCTTTTTACTGTCGGGTATATTAAAATCATCATCTATCGTAAGCTGCGAATTTCTTGTGGCTTTAAGCACACTTGTATGTATATCTTTTTTACTGAAATCCATGATACCTCCTTATGTAATATCCTTACTAACCATAACGATCTTACATTTAATTATAAATATTCCATTTGTAGATAATTATATTCTTTACATTTTAATTTTATGCCACTAATCCACCTTATAAAAATCTCAGTATTTCGCTTAATCCACATCAAAAACTACCGGCAGATCGTATTTGTCACATTTTATAACTATATAAGGATACATGGACGGAGTACCCGCCTTTACTGCGTCGCTGTCGGTGGACAGCTCATTACTTTCAATCTCATCCTTAGTATAAAGATTTGTCTCTACATAGATTGCATTGTCCGTTTTATATACATCCTCGACTATGACACTTAAATTCTGTCTGTTGTGTGCACCATAACCTATAGCGATATACATTGCGTCATTATTGACATAGCTTAACTTGAAAACTCCGTTTTTCTTTTCCTCTATGATGTTCGCAAGTTCATCCGGAAGCTTCGTTTCATCGCAGACAGTATATTCCAACTTCTCCTTATTACCCTTTTGTTTAAATCCGCAGCCAACCGAAAGAAGGCAAAGAAAGAGCGCAAATGTTAATACCAAAACACTGCGCCCTGTTTTAAACATACTCTTTTTCATATTATACTTCCCATTTTTTATTTACTACATAATATGAATCAAAGAGTCATAATATACTATTCATCAGATTATTGTTCGGAATTGTTCTTCTTTTTTTCAACAAATATTTCTACCACCTCGGAATATGCTGCAAAAAGTACTCCTGCGACCGGCCAGATAATCCATGTTTTATGCCACGCATTGGTAAGAAAACTTATTGTCAGATAAACGGCCGTAAAGACCAGCCAATAAACAGTTTCAAGACTGTCTATTATTTTATTTTCTTTTTTTCTTTCATTTGCAAACTCCTCTTCACTAAGAAGTGTTGTCATAGCATCCCAGTATGCATTAGTTTTGACAATCTTCATTACGCCGATACCAACTATAAAAAGAAGTAAAGCAACAGTCAGCAATATAACAAAATCGATATCCCAAAATGCAGCTACAAAAAGAGGAATCGGTGAAACAACACACATCATCACTCCAAAGATAATAGCTTTTGTATGCTCACTTTTATATTCCTTTTTCCTTTCGCTAACCATACCCTTTACACCATATTCAGTTAAAAACTCGCCTTTATCAATAAACTCAAACGGTTCATTTACTGATTCCACATAGATAAATAATGCTACTGCCGGAGCTACTATAACCAATAAACAACCTATACCTATAGCAGCTGCCATATTCTCAGATATCCCTACTGATTTTATCTGGCTAACAGCTAAAAGAACCAGCATAGGTATAGCTGATATAATACATAAAAATGTAGCAAAGGCAGTTTTATTAGAATTGGTTTTAACTGTTTCAAGATATTTATTTGCATCTGTAAGAGTAATCTTTTTTACATAGTCAATGTCATCATTATCGGTATATTCCTCGTCCTCTATCTCGTCCTTAAGTAAATAATCTGTTGTGACTCCAAAAAGTTTACTCAACTGCAAAATCTTATCAAGGTTTGGAACAGACTGTGCTGCCTCCCACTTTGACACTGCCTGACGCGATACATCAAGCTTGTCAGCCAGTTCCTCCTGTGACCATCCGTTTTTCTTTCTTAATCTTATAATCTTATCTGCCATTATCATAATTAGCTCCCTCCTTATAATTATTTTTTTTCCGCATGTTTTGTTTCATCCGTTGAGCTAATTTAATCATTTTTTGGGATTACATGCTACCAACCGACAGCTTGAAATGTGTCAACCGGCAGTTGCAATTCGCATAAAACAACGCTTTTTTGATGTTTATATGGTGAAAACGTTATTTTGTTATTATAAAAAGCAATATCCTATTTATATACCGTCAATTTCTTCCTTACAGACCTTTCCATCGTGTAAAAGCTTCCATAACCTGTCAGAATCCTCCGCCTCTATGGCATCCCTATACTCAGACATCGATTCGATAAAACAGTTAAGTTCATTTAGAAGACTTTCCTTGTTTTCAAGAAAAAGCTCCGTCCACATATCCTCATTTAGCCATGCCACTCTGGTTAAATCCTTGTAGCTTCCTGCCGAGAAACCATCATGATCTCTCGCAGTCGGGCTTTTAACATATGCATTGGAAACCACATGAGCCATCTGTGAGGTAAACGCTATCATACTGTCATGCCTTTTTTCATCACATATCGTAAATGTTCCAAATTTAATCGGTGACAAAAGCCGCTTCGCTCTTTCTATGGTCTTTTCATCGGAAAGGTCGTGCGGTACCAGCACCATGGAAGCTCCATTATACATGTTTTTCATACTATAATCATATCCGGAAAAATGTCTTCCCGCCATAGGGTGTCCACCAACAAATGTAAAGCCGTACTCCTTTGCTATAGGGAAACATCTTTCACATACATACCCTTTGACACCGCAGCAGTCAATAACCATAGTATCTTTTGCTATATACTCTGC
>ODAI012984574.1_pt1 | contig 10233 bp, 9 predicted proteins | sample 1539321 | NCBI WGS metagenome assembly ODAI01 (sample SAMN02144231, study PRJEB22623) | gut metagenome | biome: sheep rumen | host: Ovis aries | place: New Zealand | reverse complement strand
TCTTGTAGAGGGGTTGTGCAGCCATTGCATTATCAAAGAACTCAATGCCCACCTTCTCGATGCGACCGTCTTTGATAACGGCCTTGAAGTCCTTCTCCGGCAGAGGAAGCGTGCTGCTTACAGCCATACAGCTGTTCTCGTTGTCAATCACAGCCTCCATCACACGGCTCTCAAACACCAAGTCACCATGCATCAAGATGATATCATCATCCTTCAGCGATTCCTTAGCACAGTAAATGCTATAGATATAGTTGGTCTTGTCATAGAGAGGATTATTAACAAAGGTGTACTTCAACGGGAGGTGAAGTTTATCGCAGTAGTCCACCAGGACTTTGTCGTAATACCCAGTAGTCATTACGACTTCTTCCACACCGAAGGAGGCAAGCATACGTAACTGCCTGCTCAATATCGTATTCTTATACGATATTTCCGTCATGCATTTGGGATGGTCATTAGTAATAACACCCATACGCGACCCAAGGCCGCTGTTAAGAATCAATGCTTTCATTTTTTTTACTATTTGATTTTTATTCTTTATCTACTAATGGATAATAATGTATCCAGTCAATAAGCATTTCTCTGGGAAATATAGAGTCATCCATACCGCAAGAAGCCCCCCAGCTTCCATACTCGACATCTAAAATTATAATATATGGTTCATCAAAAGGCCAGAATTCTGATTCACTTTTATACAAAGTATAATACGATTGACGATCCAAAGTAAATGTTAGACTATCTGGTGTCCATTCAAGCCCATATATATGATAATTATCAATATCTGTCTTACACCGTGTGGTATGAGTATATTCTTGACGCTTGCTATTTATATCATTTCGGTAATTAAGATGAATAGTTGTAGCAAATTCTTTTCCCTCAAAACATTCTATATATTCCATCATATCAATTTCTCCATATTGCAACACAGGAACTCTAACTTCCTGTAGCAGCCATATCGCTGGGAAAATACCCTTACCTGTTGGGACCTTCGCTTTTATTTCTAGTTTCCCATATTTGAAGACCCTATAACCCAATGTGCTAACATAGCCGGAACAACATTCTTTACTACTTCTTTTATCGGCTGTAGCTTTAATATGAAGAGTACCGTTTTTTACAAAAACGTTTCCTATACTATCTGTAAAATAAGCCTTGCCAGATGGCGCGTTTCGAAATGTTTGATTCCAGCCTTTCAAAGGTCGTTTCCATAATGTGGAAAACTCTTGTACCCATGCTGGTCTTTTAGAAAAAGATTGTGCCGTTACATTATTTGGCATCAACTGTAATATAACTCCAAATAAAACACAATAAACTATTTTAAACCTTAAATTCATCACTTTAAGATTCGTTCAAAATATACTTTATTATTTTTCTATTCTTAATAATTTCTTTTTAATGAATAGACTATCATCTGTTTTTTGTAGAATCTTTTTCTTTTCATCTAAATTAAGATGCTTTGTGTTCAGATTATACTTGATATTCTTAGATTTATACTCCTCAATAGAACAAACATATTTTGCGGGATTACCTGCAACTACTATTCCAGATGGGATAGATTTGGTAACAACACTACCTGCAGCAACAAGCACATGATCTCCTATTGTAACACCTGGCATTATCATTGAATTTGTTCCGATATATACATAATCCCCAATGACGACTTTGCCAAACACATCGAAATCGGGTATCTCATGTCGAAGTACTCTACTACCACCATGGGTAAATATTTTCACACCAGATGTTATTGCACAATTATCACCGATTGTAATCAAATAAGGTTCCGTATCCCAAAAGTGCGATGAAATAAAATTATTAGATCCAATGGCTACTCCTGCTTTCTTTGCCTGTTTCTCAAGTGACCAAAATGTCCTATGGTAAAGATTACAAATAATCATAACTATTCTTTTCATATTTTATATGCTTTTAATTATCACATCCCATTTTTTCATTATATTATCGAGCGAAAAGTCTCTTGATCTCACTATAGACTGGTGCTGTACCTGAAGTCTATAATCGTCATTACTGATCATTTCTTCTATAGCCTCCGCAAGTGCTTTGACATCTCCAGGAGGGCAAGTGATTCCCTCCATCGAATCTCTAATTATTTCGCTTTGTCTACCTTTAAAATCACAAGCGATACAAGCACATCCTTGTGACATAGCCTCAGTTAAGACCATGCCAAAACCTTCATACCGACTACTCAGTACAAATATAGAAGCTTCCTGGTACAATGCCTTAATATTACTACAAAATCCTGGAAGCTTAACAGTATTCTGTACTTTTGCGGCGGCTATGAAATCTTTGATTTTTATACTATTTTCTTTTTTTGTTGCCGTTCCTACAATTTGTAAAATCCAATCAGGATGTCTAGGTGACACCATCCCCCATGCTTTTACTAAAATATCAAATCCCTTAACATACCACACATCAAATCTACCTGCTGCCATTACAATCTTTTTCTTTGGCGGTACAGCATCAACTATGTCAAATGTTAGTGGATTTGGAAGTACAGCTACATTATCAAGTCGATTGCCAATAAATAGTTTATCTGCTTCGGTTAGGACGGTTACTTTATCAAACCTTTTGTTAAACTCAAATTTGAGAAATTCCTGTTTTTTACTCATCTGAATGTTGTTCGGCAATTCATATGCGTTATGATCTGTCCCTACCACCTTAAAATCAAGATCTCCTTTGGCGGCATATATAAGTGGACCCCATGAAGGAAGAACGGCCACAACAAGATCTGGTTGTATTGATTGTAGAACTTTCTTCAACTTGCGAAGTTTAAACTTCCTATCTATCATCATCCACAAATATCGAAGTTTATGATTAGGAATGTGTGGATTAACATCATATACCTTAACTGTTTCCGGAATTTTGTATGTACGAGGTTCATATGAATCGCCTAAAATCGCATAAACATCATGACCCATACTCACAAAACCTTTCATCCATAGTGAAGCAACCCTTTCAGCTCCACCTTTGGTAAGCCTATCAGTACAAATAACTATTTTCATCTAGAATAATTATTAGATTACGTAATTTTGGTATAAAAAAGGCACAAGATGATAATTATCATTTTCCAAACATTGCCATACTATTAATAATTAAAAAAATTACTTTTGGAGATGACACATAGAATTATGATGCAAAATATTCGCATTCAAAGTATAATCTTGACTTTTAATATATGTAATACCACCTATAAGATAAACAAAAACTAAAGGAACGAACATCTCTGCTGTGAAATAACGAGATACAAGCCACACAAAACATAATACCAAAGCTAGGGAATATCTTTTTGCATAAAAATAAGCAATAAAAAATAGAATTCCTATGGTAGACAAAACACCTAGCAAACCATAATCTATAATTAATTTAATTAATGATGATGAAAGCCCTGTATTCTTAGAATTACTATATCCGCCTCCATATCCTAACATAAAATCTTCTAAGTTATTCTTCTGTTTTTCAAAAATAATTAACAAATCCTCGCTACTTCTACTATTTTCAAAGTTAGTATTATTATTAAAATCCAATCTTTCTTGAAATGAACTCACAACTGGATCATCAATTTTAATATTTACAAATAAAAAATAGGTAGAAACGACCATAACAACGGAGAGAACTAAAGCGAGTTTCTTTTTATAATTAATGATAGCAAAGTACAATAAACATAATAAAAAAGCTGCAAAGCTCCATGTAAACCACATTCCGATAAATAAAATTATATTAGAAATTCTTTTTAAGTTGAATTTATCAGCAATTAAGAAAAATGCAATCGTTTTACCAAAATAGCCTGGTTCTGAAGCTAAACCGCACAAACGTATAGCATTTTCTTTGGCACATGAATAAATATACGAAACTTTATAATTAACATATAAAGCATTGTTTTGGGGTTCATAATATTCATTTATTTCATATGGGATTCCAAATCCTATGGTATATGATAAATAACACACGATGCCAAAAGCACACTGAATTACCAAAAAAACACGAAACAATTTATACAAAAAAAGCCATTCTTTATTATCAAGAAATGTAAATTCTATCAAATAAATAAAAAGTAAGAAAGGAGGTACACCACCTTTGAATGAATTAAAAGAAATAATTAATGCAAATAAAAAAATAACAATTAGCAATTTAATTCTAATACCATCAAATTTAATCTTTCCCAATTTCACAAAGAAAATGCACAAACATAAGAATAGACCAATGTAGCTATGAAAACCAACTCTCCCGCTTAACGTAGTATCTGACTTAAAAATAGCCATATAGTGTATAAGGCTGACAAAAAAATACATTAAAGCAGCCAAATTGTCTTTTTTTAAACAAAGAGCAATTTTTTTTATTAACATCATTTTAAAAATAATTTTTTATAAGCTCTCTAATATTACTAACTTTTAACCAGAAATTTTTCAGAACTGGGCGTCTCGGGGCATGAAAATCGACAACGGCTAAGTCCTTGTATCTATTATAAGTATGCATCCCATCAATTGGCTTCTTCTTTAAATAAAAACTTTCAGTAAGGTGGAAACTAAAATCTCGATTCATCTCATAAAGCTTAAGCCCCATACCATATCCACCATTGCAGTCCTGAGATATTTTATATGAACGATCTTTTATTTTGCATATAGCACCGGCATTCCTCGCAGAATTATCCGGGAATTTCACATGTTTGAAATCTGAATATTCACCGAGCAATGTGTTTGAATGATATATAACCAATTCATCCTTATTATCATCTGGCTGTAAAGTAGCCAATATAAAATATCCTCTTTCGTCATGATAAATAGAAGCATCGCTAAGAGGTGCATGAATCAATGTCTTAACGAATGTAAGTTTATTATTTATATTATCCAGTTCATATAGATTGAGAACATTTGCTGTGCCATTCTCTGGATATAAATATGTATGTCCTTTTTCCCTAATAACATTTGGGAAAGACAAATGAGAATCGAGTTTTAATAATGTAATACGATCTTTTAAAGTATAATCGCTGCGATTTACAACCAACTTGGAGATATAACCTTTACGTGTATCATAATCGAATTCCTCTACAAGAACAAAAATATTATTATTATCGTATTCCAATATAAATGGATCAGCAAACCATCCCTTTGATTGAAAATCATGTTTCAACCAATGAATTTTATCCTCTTGAACTAAAATTGGATCATCGTCTTTAATCTCAATAAAGCCTATGTTCCAGTAATGATCCAATGAAAAATTTCTAATTTTTGTATACAATTTCATAAATATTTATTTTCAAAAAAATGGAATAGATTAAATTTTCTACAAAATATATTAAAAAATTCTGCTAAGCATGGTCCTATGTCGTATTTATTCCATAATTGATAAGCATCAGCGTTTAATAATCTATTCAGCCAAGCTGTTAATGGCATTTTTTCTTTTCTCACCTTTTGTTGAAAATCGTCAGATTCATTTATTGTCTGAATTGGTAATTTCTTCATGTTTATTGAATCTGCCCTTAGCTCGTTCGAATAAACGCTGTCTACATAAATTTTGGGAAGATTAACCCCACAGCAAGTAGACAGATAACCTATTCCAGAATGACGGAAATTAATCTCCAAGAAATATAATTTACCATTTTTCCCTTTCATAAACTCTATCTGAACAAGCCCCTGAAAGTCTATGTATTTCAACATTTTTTCAACCTTATCTAATAAGTCTGTATTTTGCAGAGCTTTATATACATGATGATTACCATACGAAGTATCCGAAAACTCATAGTCAAAACATTGTGGAATGTCTTTCAATAAGGTTCCATTATATATTACTGTATCAAATTTTGTTTCGTATTCGCGCTCTACATATTCTTGCAAAATAATCTTCTCTGATCTGATTTTAGTATATGCTTCTTTAAGTTCTTTTTCATTATAACAAATATGTACATTATTCTTCCATCCTGGAACAAGGCTGTCAATAGCTTTTGTCATAACTGGGTAAGAAATCGTTCTTGGTAACTGTCCACACTGGACCTCCTCACTTAAAGGAATAGTAAAGCCGCATTTTATAGCAAGATTAATTTGATTTTCTTTATTTAACCATTTTTTAAGACCGCTTTGACAACCACAGTTTCCAAAATAGTAAGAATCCTTAAGACAATCATAATGATCATCAAGTAAAGCTTGCGCATCGTCGCTTGTAGTAAAAACAAATCCACCATTCTTACTACATGCGGCACTGTTTTGTTTCAAATAATCCAATCCTTCTAGAAGATTATTTATTACTATATATTTTTGAATATATTTAGAGTGAATTACTTGATATGGACGAGGGTTTGACAAGACAAGTGCTTGAATATTCTTAAAGCCTGCCTCCCCTAAACTCCTTGCAAGACCCAATGCATTTCTTCCATCAGGTCCAAATATGATAAAATGTGGATTTGATTTCACTTATATAAATATTAAAAGTAAAAGACTTTTTTACTCTCTATCGTAGCTATCTATCATTGAACCTTTAGTCTTATTCAAAATCTTAACTCTCATATTATCAGCGAGCATTCTTAAGTAATCATGTCCATGAAATATCCTCTCATGCTCTAACAAAAACGAGTACATTGTATATGGTACTTCTTTGCCTCCACTGACATAATATAAAGGTTTAACTAAAGCATTTTTGTCATAGAAATGCGTTGTTGATCTACATATTCTATTCTGATCGTCAACCATTAAGCCATCAAAAAAAGTATGATCAGCTCCAAATAATTCAATATTCTTATATCCCATAATCATCCCAACATAAATGGCATGATGCAAAACAGTACCCCAATCTGGAGCTAACACCCCTCTAACTCCTAAAAATTTAACAATTATTTTATTAACTGGTGCAACTCTTGCATGTATTGGCACTAATGTAATATGTGGATTCTTGAAATTTTTAATCCATTCTTTATCTTTGCAAAAACTAATTGGGGCAAATATTTTCATATCCCAATCTACTTTTGCGTTCAATGCGTAAAAAAATTCATCAACTCTTTCTTTATCCTTAGTTCTATAAAAAAACAAATTATCATCACTTATAACATGAAAAGCTGGTTTTAAAATAAAAAAACGCGAATCAGATGTAAGAAAATTAACAGATACCAAATCACATTTTTCATGAATTTTATTATCTATAATCTGATCAAGGCTTTTGTCAAGTGATGGCCCGTTAACAAGTATTAACAATTTCTTGTCATTAATAAGATTCTTAGATATGTAACATTTGAAACCTTCAGTTATAAGCTGAGTCCATATACATCCCAAGTCTCTAAAAACACATGATAAAATTTGAAAAATATTTTTTTTTGCCATAAAATAAACAATAATTATTAAAAAAAGATAATACGTATATATCAGAACTGACTATAATTATACTTTCTTTCGAGACCTAATGAAAGATTGTACCAAATCCACTGCATAGTTTCTTTCTTGCTTAGATAAACATATAAAGTAAGCGAATAATATATTGAAGCACACAGACAAAACTACAGAAAGTAACAAATTGACAAAATAAGAAAAGTAATGCACCTCGAAAAGATAAGTAAGCAAATACGACACACCAAAATAAATCCATCCTCTCAACTGAACATTTACCATATAATGTTGGTAAGAAAAACCTATATACTTATTCAAAAGATACACCCTATAAAAAATCATAAGAGCATTTATTACTACATTGACAGCAAAACATGTAATAGGAGAGAGTCCGAGTCTTAAAAGGATATAAGAAATCGGAAGAACTGATAACCAAGCGATAGATAATACGATTGAATATGTTTTTATTTTTCCTGTAGCGTTTATAGTGGTTCGTAGCGGCTCGGAAAATCCATCAATTAACGTTGCTAAAAGTAACATTATAGTAATATCAGATGCTAGAACAGGATAATCACCAAGCCATAAATATAAAACATCATCTATGTAACAAATTAGTGGTATGCTCATGAGGCTTAATAAAATGAAAGATATTTTTGAACTAAAGTCAACCAATTTATTAAGAGAGTTATAGTCATTCTGTGCTGTCAAAATGGTAATTCTTGGACTATAAGCAACCATAAAATTAGAAGAAAAAGTAGCTACAGCGCTCCTAATTTGATTAGCTATTCCCACTGCTGCATTAATAACAACCCCAAAAAAGAAATTAAGTAAAAGGTTAAGACCTTGACTTCTCGTCATTGTAGCAAAGGCACCAACTGAACCCCATCCAGTAAATGCAAGCATTTCTTTAATAGTTTGTCTGTCTGCTTTTAAAGTGTAACATGCCGTAACTATTTTTTTCTTACAATATAAAAAATAAGCCAAAAATACGAGTAAATTAATAAAAAGAAGTGTGTAGCTATAAATCTCCAATTTATCAAAAGTAATAAAATACATACACACTACAGGCAAGAACTTCAAGACCGCTTCTAATATTGATAAATAAGCAAAGAAATTCATTTGCTCATATGAAATAATAATGGCCTCATAAGGTATTCTAACTATCAATATTGCTGTTATGATTATAGATGTCTGATATGCAACCATTGCAGCAACTTCTCGACCTGGAGGCAAATTCAATACAGAATAAAAATACCAAAGGCCAACAGTTTCCGCAAGTATTATTACAATTAAGGCAAACAAGATATGAATTGAAAGAGAAGCACTGAATACAACTTGTATTGGAGGTCCTTTGCGATCCCCTAAACTGTAAGAAAGAAAACGCTGTGTCGAGCCGCGAAGGGCATTATTTAAAAAAGTAAATAATACAATAATGCCACCCACCACGTTATAAACACCAAAATCCTCAACTCCTAAAAGTTTAAGTACTAAACGTGACAAGTATAAGGACAGTAGCATTATAAATGCCATTCTAAAATATAGAAGCCCTGTATTCTTGGCTATTTTCTTGTAATTATCTTTATTTTCACTCACAGCAAAAAAATATTAACAGTTTTATCAATACACTATAAGGTAGAGATCCATCGGTTTGTCATAGATAGGCATCAAATGCTTTGAGATGCCCTTTGTTATCGGATAGAAGCGAGTTCCTGAACCGCCTGCTAATACTATACCTTTCTCTTATTTAACTAACCATTCTATAAAATCTCTAACCGCACCTTCGCCACCTTTTTTTGAAGATACAAAATCTGCCAACATTTTTACAGAATCAGCAGCATCTATAGGACATCCTATAAGACCACCGCCTTGTTTAACAAGATTCATACAAGGTAGGTCATTGATATCATCACCAATGTAAGCAACACAATCAAAGCCAACATTATTATCTAACCAAGCACTTAATTGTTTTGCCTTATTTGACACGCCTTGATATACTTCTTTAATTCCGAGTTCCCTACACCTCATCTTGACAATCTCAGACTTCCTACCTGTAATTATAACTGGAGTTATTCCATTAGGTATAAGAATGTCATGAATACCTGCCCCATCCTTAATATTAAAGGCCTTCATTAATTCTCCATTGGCACCCATATAGATTTTACCATCCGTAAGGGTGCCATCAACGTCCATTACAAGATACTCTACTTTTCTATTCATATTTAGAAGGTGTTACAAACGTGATCTTCACTCCAGTTGATGCGATATCATCTATGAATCGCTTGTAAAACGCATTTCTGCGATTAACCTGCTCCACACTAACCGGTCTGCGAAGGTTTGGATCGGAATAGTTCTCATTGATGTTTACCATGAAACCGTCAAAGCCTGCAAGAAGAATATCTTTTACATCGCAAGCTTTCAAGAAGTTCAGCATGATAACTGATGATGAATCATGGGTTCTGCCATCACTAATATCAATCCAATTCTTGTAATTCAGTATCTTGACTTTACCACGAGCACCTTTTGATACATTTGATGTTGTAATCACAGCCTTACCAGCTTCCACAGCTGCATCATACACATCCTGGCGAGTTGTCATCAGATAATCTACGTTAAATGATTCCGTCAGGTTCAAGCCTATTGACACAACGTCTTCTTGATTAAGAACGTTTTCAATCTTATCCCTATTCTCAACAATGCTCTTTCCTGGTGCAATTAACAGTACTTTCTTACCAGTCAATATTGTTTTCATCTCAGAAACAACGCCTGAGTCATCAACCTGCTTTCTTTCATTGTATTCGCGCCAGATTTCCTCTGCATAGTTCTTATCGAAAGAAATTTTCTTATCTTCAGCAATCATGCTAAGAAGTTCACCAACCTGATCAATAGGCAACTGATGCTTATTGTAGAAATGGCTGGC
>ODAI012164444.1_pt1 | contig 10233 bp, 7 predicted proteins | sample 1539321 | NCBI WGS metagenome assembly ODAI01 (sample SAMN02144231, study PRJEB22623) | gut metagenome | biome: sheep rumen | host: Ovis aries | place: New Zealand | reverse complement strand
ACTGCACGCCGTGCGCCACAGCGGATTTACTTTTTCCGTCCCCATCCCGATAACTTCCAGCCCTGCTGACCGCAGACGAACGGACAGCGTTGAAAAATCTGAATCCGAGGATACGATAATCACCGTATCCACCTCTCCTGCCAGCAGAAGATCCATGGCTCCGATGACCAGTGAAATATCGGATGTGTTTTTAAACTTGCTGGCCTTAATGGTCAGATTCGGATGAATGGCATATTTCAAAACGGGTTCGACCCACAGTCCCAGAGCAGATGCAACCCCGTATATTTCTTTAACAATTACATTTCCAAGAGAATTCGCATAGGAAAAAACTTTGTCGCCAAATGAGGCTTGTACATTTTCAGCGTCTATCAGGACCGCTATTGTTCGCATGTCCGGACAACATCTCCTTTCTGAAATCCAACAAATAATCATCCTGCCAGGCCTTTACAGAGGAAATCGACAGACACCGCCGGTCTGTCTGATCGGCACCGCCTGATGCAGTTAACTGAAGCCTGGCAATCTACAGGTCAACGCCTGACCTGGTCATCTCTGCTTATCCAATACGCCCATGGACAGAATTCTGCTGTCCGGCGTTTACGGGCAGTATCCGCATTTCCGTCCGGAATCCTTCCCCGTCTGAGAAAAACCGCATTTTCAGCCAATGTGTCTGCCAGGCCACGTCTTCAACACAGAACGTGCTCTCCGCCATCTTTCTGTAACAGTCCACTGGCTGTCCCTTTTTCCGATGACCAGATCATCAAAAGTTGTGCTGCCGACCGCTTTTCTCTGTTCATCCGCCATCTCAGCAGGCGGCCTGTTCAGCTGACAGAAACAGTGCGACTCCGGCAGAATACCGGATGCATTGGCAAAAACCCGTCCGGAAGGCCGTCCTTCTAAAGCCGTGTATCCATTGCCTGGTCTTTCGGCTCCGTTGTCAAAGACATCCGTTCTGCAAAAAAATACAGGGAGAAGGATCTCTTTCGGTACTCCGGCCAGACAGATCCCCGGCTGATTTTGACAGCGACTTCCATACAGGCAGCCAACAGACACATTGACGGAAGAATTCCGCCCCAAAGCCGCTAAATGAAGCGCTTTTCAGGATAATGAAACAGAGGAATCCAGTCCGGCGGCCAATTTCCGCGCTCAATCGGACACAAAGGCATCCATTTTCTCTCTCCTGCATCAAAGAATCCGGAGTATCCGGTCCAGGCAGGCAAAAAACGGCTTTCATTCAGACGAACATGATTGGCAGCCACAGAAACAGTTCTGCTCAGTTGATTTCCGGATGCATGTACATCGTAATATTATTGTACAGATATGCCGGGATCCGTGCTTCCAGACCACCCACAAATACATCCCGCAGAAGAAATGGAAGCAAAAAACAGAAAAGCCGGCCAACGCTCCGGAAATAACGATGAAAAGTGAACGAAACGGCCTCTGGAGAACAGTCAATCATACACACGCCTGCAAAATTCGTTTCTGAGAGGCACAGCGCCAGATCATACAGAAAATGGACCTTTCTGATTATGAAGATCCCGGGATGAAACCATCCCGTGCCCAACAGTAAAGGGACAATGACCGTCTTTCCGGTCATTCCTCGGGCAGAGAAGAGAATCCTTAAATAATACAGAACGAAAAGCAGGCCGGCTATTTCTTTCAGGATATCCTGCCTGAAGCGGTTTTTATTACAAAACCTTTCTTGCCTTTAAGCAACAATATCTCTGTCATCCATCTGACAGCCAAAGCGGTTTCCTGCACATAATGCCGTTCTGTCCGGAATTCATCCTCTATGCCTGCAGGGCATTTCCTGAATGCACGGATGTGTCATCTTCCGGCTTCATTTCCGTTCTGTCCGTTCCCCGGGAAATGGTCAGCAAAATGACAATGCTGCGTATTTTTCTGCTTCACCTCCCTTTCCGGTGGTTTCCCTGATCACGTACCTTTGCAAGTCCTTAAACGCCGTTCAATTCCCGGCAAATCCTGTGTTTTGCCGAATCCGGCAGGGAATGATTCCAAAACTGCCTTTAAGTCTGAAATACCCGTGAGCATGCATGGCCAAAACCATACATGTTCACGGGAAGCATGGATTTATTCTTGCTCCAAAACGTACTCAGGCATAACTATCCCATTTCCTGTCTCTTCCCGGACAATCCGTCTCAGCGGAAAGGCCGCCTCTCCTCTGAAACGCTCTGAGTATAGCATGCTTTTGTAAAACTTGAAAGAGGGGAATTCATAAAGAAGATAAACTCACGGCTCATTTTCTGAGCCAAGTCCGCGGCTCAGCACCGTTTCACTTGTTACAGGGCATTCAGTATCTCTCCGATATCTCCGTTCAGGGCGATAGAGTTATTCTTAAGATCCTCCGGAATAAATGCCTGGCCGAAATTCAGGCAGGCATAGGTGGCATTTTTCCATTTTCCCGCCATGTCCCAGAAGGCAAACTTGATAATTCCCGGCGTGTTCCAGCCAACGCCCAGTTCAAGGAAAAGCGTCTTTTTGTTCTCATGCGCATCCAGATAATCCGAATACCGATTCTGTGCCGCAAACCATCCTGCGTCCTCGACGAAAGTCTCATCCGCCCGCAGATTCATGCTCATCGGTTCCCCGCAGACCGGACAATGCGGAACCAGTTCAGCAGGCACGGTCATACTCAGCCGGCTCCAGTCTGTGTCTCCGTTTTCCTTGACCGGCGGCACCAGATTCCCCGCGCTGTCAATCCGGAATCCCTGGGCCAGAACCATTTTGACGACCGATGACTTGTTGTCATAGGTCTGTTTATGGCAGGGCTTACTGCACTGCCAGAGACCATAATCTCCCTGTGTGTAGAAGATCCGTTCTTTGTCAAATCCCGCTTTCTGGAACTGATGATCCACATTGGTGGTCAGCACAAAGTAATCTTTCTCCCTCACCAGATCAAAAAGCTTTGCATAGACCGGCTTCGGTGCCGGCATATAGCGGTTAATGTAAATGTTTCTTGACCAGAACCCCCACTTTTCCTCCTCTGTATCATACGGATAGAAGCCGCCTGAATACATATCGTTATAGTGATACTTCTTTTCAAAGTCACTGAAGTACCGTTCAAAGCGCTGTCCTTCATACATAAATCCGGCAGACGTGGAAAGTCCCGCTCCTGCGCCAATCACCACCGCCTCAGCACTCTCCAGAACCTCATCCAGTTTTTCAAGCCCGTTTTCCGTGTCCGGTGTTCTGGGCATTTCACTTCCAAATCGCATCTGAGCATCCCTCTTTTCCATTTTCAATCATTCTGACAAAATCCTTTTACCGTCCGGAAGCACAGCTGCTCCCGGACAGAAAATTAATTTTCACCGTCACAGCCGCAAATCTGCCTCATCCGTCCGTGCAAAAGTAAAAAAATTTTGCTTTATGAAAAATATTTTTACTTTTCTGCTTGACACCGGTCTGAATTCGCGTATAATAGCAGATGTAGAGAAAATTGATTTTAATTCACACACAAATCGAATTTTCGCGGCATATGGCCGCTTTATGGAGCTTTTATGAAAGGAGATTTCCTATGAACTGCAACGTCATGGTCAGCCGTCACCGCAATGCCAATGGTGAATCGATTCCCGACTGCATCTATTTCAACGGAGCCAAATTCGTCATCAAAGCCATCCTTGATACGGTCTTTTCACAGGAAGTCATCATCTATACCGTACTGATCCGCAACTGTGTCACGCATCTTTATGCGGATCCCGCCAATTCCCTCTGGTATGTAAAGGCCAAAGTTCCTGCGGCAAAGACCGCCTGATGTCATCCCCCTCTGACCTGTGACCGGACTACCAGCAAATCCGTCACAGGTCAGCGTTTTTTAAGGCAGCCCGGGTTTCCCGGGCTGCTTTTTGATGTTCCGGTGTCCCAATGCTTTTTCCAGCGTCGATGCGCCTCACCGGTCTAATCTCCGGACAGCCGGGATTTTCCCATACCATCAGGCCACTTGGCGCTCCTCCTGCAGGCACAGAAACGCCCTCCTTACCGCCAAAACCTGTCTTAAGTGGCATGGGGATGGAGGGCGCCTTGTTGCTGCCTGGTGATGAAACCGCCTCCGCCGTCATCATCCGGCTTCAACGGGCCATACACATAATTACCGGGGAATCTTCTCCTTCAGGCCAACGCCAACGATACCATCCACGAAGTAGGGATCGGTGAAGATCGTGTGCTCCGGGATGTCCTCCTGAAAGTCAGAAGCCGCTCCCATGCGGGCCAGGATCTCCACCTGCTCTTCGGTGTAGTCAGGATGTCTTTCCATCAGCCTGGCTTTGAATTCTTCCACCGTTGCGGCTTCGATTCGCTCGTCGGCTCCATACGGATTGCTTGATGCCCAGAACACGGCGTCTACGGTTCCTGAGACCAAAGCCGCGGCACGTCCGATACTATCCACCTGGATGATTTCCATATTCCTGTCAATCCTCCGGCCGATTTCTGCCAGTATCGCGGTATTGAACCCCGCGAAGCTTCCATCCTCAGCCACGTAATCCATGGGCGGCAGGGAACCCGTAACGGCAACCCTGACGGTTTCACGTCCTTCCACAAAATCCATTGCAATCGGCTCGATTTTCTCGCCGGCAATCGCGGCAAAGATATGCGTCTGAATCAGCTGATCCAGTGTTCCATCCGCCTTCATGTCGACAATTGCGGAATTAAACGCATCGCACAGGGCCTGATTCTCTTCCATGATCAGGAAGGAATAGCCCGAACCTCCTGTTTTGAAGCAGTCCACGGCAAAGCCGCCTTCCGCTTCGATTCTTTCACGGTCATAAAGCCACAGCGGCATTATCTGGTCATTCTGCGCACAAAGATACTCTGCGGTCACCTGCGGCAGGTCGTCGATAAGATCAATCTTCCCGGTGGTCAGCGCCAGGACCAGTGCATCTATGTTATTGTAAAAAACAGCCTTATGCCTGATCGAACTGTCGGCAGGAACAAATTCCTTCAAATAGCCCTTCTCATACAGCCAGTCGAATCCGGTGATGTACATATCCAGCGTATCCGACGAAACAAAATCCTGATTGTATTCACTCTCGGTGATGTTCAGATAGGACAAAACTCCGATTACAATGGTTTCATCCGCCATCGCCGGCAAAACCCCCAGGGACAGCGCAAGCAGCGCAAGAAAAATAGACATCCGTTTCTTCATTGAAATTTCTCCTTCATCTTTTCCGGCAGCGTCTTGTGATGCTTCCCTTCGTTGCAGGAACACACTGCTTCATCTGTTCTCTGGCCTGGCAGCGCGTTTCGGAATCTTTCCCAGCCGGTCACCGTCAGGAGCGGGCATGCCGCACAGCGTCAGTTCGTCATATAGGCGAACCGGAAATGTCGCGGTGCCGGGCGTCCAGGCCAGGCCCATCAATTCATCCGCCATCCCGGGTTTTGAAGCGTCTCCGCCAGTGTCGACTTTTATCTCCAGGGGAGTCATCGATTCCCCTGTCCGGAACCATTCTAGCCCAAACACTCTGAACTGTCAACAAATACAAAAAGAGGATCGCAGCCCTCATTTCCTGTCTGCGATCCTCTTTGGGACTCCTTTTTAGGCAGTCGCTTTCCGATACGCCGGCGGGATACGGCAGAGGGTCACTCCGCTTCCCTCACCGGTTCTTTCGGTTTTTCCCTTCCGCAGCCGGCGCTGCAGGAGGCACAGCAGCCGGAACAGCCTTTACCGGCATTTCTGCGCAGGCTGCGAAAAGCCAGGGCGATGACCAGGGCCAGCGCCATTATCACCAGTATATCTGCCAGATTCATCCTTTTCTCAACTTCCTCTCCCGGATCTCCGGATCATTCTCACTGGATCCCCATCGCTATAAAAATGATCCGGCAGACAAAGGTTACCACCCAGGCAATGCCGCACTGCAGGATAACGACCGTAATCGCTCCCCTTCTCCCCAGCTCCCGGCGAATGGTGGAGATCGCCGCCACACAGGGCGTGTACAGAAGGCTGAACACCAGAATGGACAATACGGTCAGCGTGCTCAGTGTTGCCGTTATTCCCGCCTCATTTCCAAACAGAAGGCTCATGACGGAAACAACGCTTTCCTTGGCCATAAAGCCGCTGATCAGGGATGTCACAATCCGCCAGTCTCCCAGGCCAATGGGCCGCATCAGCGGCACAAGGAAGCTTGAAATACGGGCCAGAATACTGTCCTGGGAATTCTCCACCAGGTTAAACGAGAAATTAAAGCTCTGCAGGAACCAGACCACAATGGTCGCAACCATAATCACCGAGAAGGCCCGCTGCAGAAAATCCTTCGCCTTTTCCCAGAGCAGCTGCAGCACATTTTTCGGACTTGGCAGACGGTAATTGGGCAGTTCCATGACAAATGGCACCGCCTCGCCCCGGAAAAGCGACTTTTTAAAGACGAACGCAATCAGAATGCCCATGACAATTCCCAGCAGATACAGCGCCGTGATCATCCACCAGGCCTGTCCGGGGAAAAAGGCATCCACAAAGAAGCTGTAGATCGGAAGCTTTGCGGTACAGGACATAAAGGGCGTCAGGATAATCGTCATCCGGCGGTCTCTTTCGCTGGGCAGTGTACGTGTCGACATGACCGCCGGAACCGTACAGCCAAAGCCGATCAGCATCGGCACAATGCTGCGTCCGGACAGGCCGATGCGGCGGAGCATCTTGTCCATGAAAAAGGCTACCCGGGCGATATATCCGCTGTCCTCCAGCATGGACAGGAAGAAAAACATCAGGATGATAATCGGCATGAAACTGAGAACGCTTCCAACGCCCTCAAAGATTCCCCGATCCATGAGGCTCTGGATCACCGGATTCACATTAGCCGCCTGCATGCCGCGATCCACCAGATCCTGCAATTGTCCGATTCCTCTGTCCAGCAGGTCCTGCAGGAACGGTCCTACCAAGCCAAAGGTCAGATAGAAAATGGCCGCCATGATCGCGATGAATACCGGAATGGCGGGATATTTGCCCGTCAGAACCGAATCCAGATTCTGGCTTCTCCGGAATTCCCGGCTTTCCTTCGGCTTCGTCACACAGGACTCCGCCACCTTTTCGATATAACAGAAACGCATGTCCGCAATGGCCGCGCTTCGGTCCAGACCGCGCTCCTTTTCCATCTGAAGGACGATGTGCTCAATGGTCTCCCGCTCATTCGGATCCAGTTTCAGCTGGTCCAGAATGAGTTCATCCTTCTCAATAATCTTGCTGGCCGCAAAACGAACCGGAATATCGTTTTTCTCCGCATGATCCTCAATCAGATGGACCACCGCATGAATGCAGCGGTGCACGGCACCGCCGTGATCTGTCGAATCGCAGAAATCCTGACACAGCGGCTTTTCCTGATATTTGGCCACATGAACCGCATGCTTGATCAGTTCATCCACGCCCTGATTCTTGGCAGCAGAAATAGGGATCACCGGAACACCCAGCATCGCCTCCATGGCATTAATATCGACAGACCCACCGTTTCCGGTCATCTCATCCATCATGTTGAGCGCAACTACCATGGGAATCCCCAGTTCAAGCAGCTGCATGGTCAGATACAGATTCCGCTCCAGATTGGTGACATCCACAATATTGATGATTGCCCTGGGCTTATGATTGAGAACGAAATTCCTGGACACCAGTTCCTCCGTCGAATACGGCGACATGGAATAAATCCCAGGAAGATCCGTAATCAGGGTTCCCTTATATCCCCGGATCGGGCCATCTTTCCGGTCAACCGTCACCCCGGGGAAATTGCCCACATGCTGATTGGCACCGGTCAGCTGGTTGAACAGCGTCGTTTTTCCGCTGTTCTGATTTCCCACCAATGCAAATGTCAGCAGCGTCCCCTCCGGCAGCGGATTTCCGCTTCCCTTCGGATGAAACTTTCCCTCCTCGCCCAGGCCCGGATGATCTACCCCTTTTCTTTGCTCCTCTTTCACGCAGGAATCGTTCGTCTCCGCCTTCAGCTGCGTTATCTCAATCTTGTCCGCATCATCCAGCCGAAGCGTCAGCTCATAGCCATGCAGCCGGATCTCCATCGGGTCCCCCATCGGTGCAAGTTTTGTCACCGTGACCGTGACACCGGGAATGACCCCCATGTCAAGGAAATGCTGACGCAGCTGTCCGTCCCCTCCAACCTTGTCCACACGTGCCTGCTGTCCCGGCTGTACCTCTTTTAACGTCATGTTCTTTCCCTCTTTAACCCCCGCACGTCTGCGGGTTTTATTGATCTGTATTGGATCTTTCAGGCATATTCCTATTTCTCTATACATTCCGGCTGCCATTTCAGATAATCCCCGGAGACCAGATGGTACTCAATTCCTCTGTGCCTGCCCATCAGACTGTCATGAAACCGGGCTTGCCCATGGCAGTGGGCATAGATGACCTTTTTAACGCCATACGCCTCAGCCATTCGGGTAAACCCGCTTTCTTTTTCCAGAATACTGGTCGGCGGATAATGCAGGAACAGGATATATTTGCGAAAACCGTCCGCCCTGGCCGCCTCAAAAGAGACCCGAAGCCGTTCCAGTTCCCGGTCAACCAGTCTGGACGCATGCTCCGCTTCCTTCTGGTCCCATCCGGTTACATGTCCGCTCCGGTTTACATAAAACGGTCCCTCGAATGTGTACCCTTTCGTTCCGACCAGTGCCGTGTCTCCATAGGCATAATAGTTATTCTGCAGGAAGAACAGCCTTCCCTGAAACCGCTGGTTCAGTTCCGCTGTCTTTTTCGCATCCCAGAACATGTCATGATTCCCCCGGATCAGTACCTTTTTCCCCGGGAGCGCCATGATGAACTGCAGATCCGGTCCACAGCTCTCAAGGTTCCGGCCAAAGCTGTGATCGCCTGCCAGTACCAGCACATCCTGATCTGTCAGCATCCTGACACAGTTATGCATCACCCGCTGCTCATGATCCCGCCACAGCGGGTCCCGCAGCTGCGCTTTGGCTTTCAGTTCACAGCCGAAATGCAGGTGCAGATCCCCCAGTGCATACAGACTCATCCGCTCATCCCGGCCTTTCCCGCCATTCTCATCGTCCTCACCAGTCCATTCAATGCTCTGAACGCGCTCTCACAGTTCACAAACCATGATGTATTCCTCATCATTCTCATCCACGATTCTGAATCCGACCGCCTGATACATTCTGAGGGCATAGTTGGCTTTCTGTACCGCAAGCGAAGCCCGTTTCCATCCCTGAGCCCTCAGCTGTTCCAGCATCTTCCTCATCATTTCCGTTCCGATGCCCCTGCCCCGGTATTCTCTGTACAGTGAAATGGCAAAGGACGGCGTGTCATCATCTACATGTCCGTAATCGTCCATGATTCGTGTCCATACAGCGCCGACCACCTTCCCGTCCGCCTCGGCAACGAGACAGTTGTCCGCCGCACCGCTGCCAAAATCATCCACATACAGCGAAAGCTCCGGCCGCTCAATGATCAATCTGTCCGGCCGGGCCCCGCCCTCCGGAACAAAGATCGCCTCGTACAGAAAGTCCTTTAAACATTCCCGGCTTTCATCCGCCCTGAACGGTCTGATTCTCACGTCCATTGTCCGCCTCCGTTCCGGTTATCTGACCCGGCAGACCTGTCTGACCCGGATGAACAGACTGCCATAAACCAATGCATTTACCTGCAGAAAGCGGAAATGCGCTTCAGAAAATCCGGCGCTTCCTCATAGAGTCCATGTCCCAGCCCCTCATACATGAAAAGCTGACAGCCACATATCCGCTCCGCCATTTCCACCGAGGCCTGCCCTGTCACAATCTTATCCTCCGTTCCGCCAATCACCAGTGTCGGACAGAGGATATGGGGAAGCAGGTCATAGGCATCATGGGTCATACAGGACAGTGCCTGAATCCGAAAACGTTCAAAGGACTTTGGCTTTCCAATGTTTCCCAGCAGCCGGTATTCCGCCCGCTTCAGCCGTTTTTTCGAGTAGGAGCGCTCTGCCGTGTCCAGCATAATGCCTCTGTAATCATCACGATCCGCCATCTCAAGCCATCCGGCAATGACATTCCGGATGGTCGCGTTCGGGCGGCTCAGCGTCACCGTCAGCACCAGTTTTCCCACTTTATCCGGATGATCCAGGGCCAGCCACTGCGCAATCATCCCTCCCTGCGAAACGCCCACCACCCGGGCTCCGAAAAGCCCCAGTGTCTCCATCGCGCCGTTCAGGTCATCTGCCATGTCCCGGGTGCTCATCCCCGGAATCAGCGTTCTTCGCCGGCTGAACACATACACCGTAAAATCCTTTGCCAAATGCCTGT
>ODAI011859123.1_pt1 | contig 10233 bp, 7 predicted proteins | sample 1539321 | NCBI WGS metagenome assembly ODAI01 (sample SAMN02144231, study PRJEB22623) | gut metagenome | biome: sheep rumen | host: Ovis aries | place: New Zealand | reverse complement strand
TTGCAGCCGCTAAACCAAAAGGTGCCTTGGATGAGTGGCTTAGTCAACGGTCTGCAAAACCGTCTACAGCAGTTCGAATCTGCTAGGCACCTCAGGAAGGAGAGGGAGCTTCACACAGAGTGAGGCTCTCTTTTTTTATTCAACACCATTTCAAGCGGAGGCTATTGAGCACCACACTCACACTGCTGAAGGCCATAAGTGCCGATGCCCACATAGGAGTGATATGCCACGACAGTCCTAAGACAAACGGAAGGCCGGCTGCAAGAGGGATGCACACCACATTATATATAAATGCCCAAAAGAGATTCTGACGAATCATGCCCACCGTCTTTCGCGACAGACGGATAGCATCGGGAATGCGACGAAGATCATTTCCCATCAGTGTCACCTGAGCCACATCCATCGCCACATCGGTGCCACCGCCCATGGCGATGCTCACATCGGCAATGGCCAGTGCCTGCGAGTCGTTGATGCCGTCGCCCACCATGGCGACATGCCGCCCTGCTGCCTGAAGCTGACGCACCTGACGGTCTTTATCGTCGGGGAGAACCTGACTCTGATAGCGGGAGATATGGGCAGCACGAGCAATGGGAGCTACGCGCTCCTCACGGTCACCACTCATCATATAGACCTCGATGCCCTGACGCTGCAGCTCGTCCATGGCTTCAACTGCAAAGGGCTTGAGCTGCTCGGCACTGTCGGTTGGCAGGGTGATGGTGCCAGTCTTGTCGACAACCATCGTATCCACTCGTCTCAATTCTTCGAGGGCAGTGGCATCCTTTATGAGAATACCCATCTCAGCCGCCTTGCCGATGCCCACCATCAGAGCCGTTGGAGTGGCCAGCCCCATGGCACACGGACAGGCAATGACCAGAACGGAAACTGCACAAAGAACGGCCTGCGGCAGCACCGACTGTCCTCCAAGCAAAAGCCATAGCAGGAAAGTGATCAGCGATATGCCCACGACAGCTGGGACGAAGATGAGCGCAATGCGGTCGACGACACGCTGGACCGGTGCTTTTGAGCCCTGTGCCTCCTGCACCATGCGTATCATGTTGGAGAGCACGGTGTGCTGTCCAACCTGCTCTGCCTTCATGCGCAGCGAGCCCTCTTTAATGATAGTGCCGGCCAGCACCCTATCGCCTTGCCTCTTCACTACTGCCACAGCTTCGCCCGTCATCATGCTCTCGTCGACAAGCGGCAACTTTTCGAATGCGGAGGACACCAACAGGCCATCGACAGGTACTTTCTCACCGGCATGCACTTCAAGAATGTCACGCGGCTGAACTGCTGAGATGGGAATGTCAGTGATACTGTCGCCATCCACCAGACGGGCCGTCTTGGGCTGCAACCCCATCAGTGAACGGATGCTGCCCGCAGTACTCTGTTTGGCACGCTCCTCCAGCAGCCGACCAGTGAGCACGAAAGTGATAATCATGACAGAGGCATCGAAATACGTATGCCACTGAATGCCAAGTGCACCCCATACCTGCTCACCCCAAAACGTATTGAATGCGCTGAAGAGGAAGGAAACACCTGTGGAGAGAGCCACCAGCGTGTCCATATTAGCTGAGCCGTGAAGCAGCTGTCGCCAGGCATTCTGATAGAACTGACGTCCACAGTAAATCAGGTTGAAGAGAGCAATAATGAGACAAATTTGGTCGGCGGATGGGCGCGGAACGTGCAGAAGCTGCATCGAGAACGTCATCACCAGAAAGGCAAAGGTCCAGCTGAGAATCACCTTCCAGCGCAGCGTGACATAGCCTCGACGCTCGATGGCCTCCACATTCCGGTCTTCCTCGACAACCATATCATAGCCAATGGCATCAAGTGCCTCCTTCATGTGCTGCAACGACGTGCGATCCTTATCGTACTCCACCATGACGGTGCGTCCGGGCAGGTTCACGCTGGCCTGCAGCACGCCATTCATACCGTTGAGTTTCTTCTCGACATTGGCAGCACAGGCTGAACACATCATGCCGAGCACGGCCACAATTTTCCGGTCAGTGGTCATTTTCCTGGAGTCTTATTGAACTTGTAGGACACGGAGAGCATCACGAAGCGGGGAATGCAATTGTTCCAGGATTCAGTGCGTCCCTGGGCATTCACGCTGTACTGCTTGTTCGACAGCTGATGCAACAGGTCGAAGGCAGTGAGCTTCAGAGTGAGTTTTTCCTTGAAGAAGGAACGTGAGAGTTCGGCATTCCACACCAAGTCATCTGTGTTCATCATCTCGCTCTGATAGCCACGGCGGCTGTACATACGGATGTCAGTACCGACGTACAACTTCAGCCAGGGAATGGTATAACGCACATGTCCTCCATAGCTATACTCGAAGGCGGAGATGCGCTCGAAATTCTCACGACTGCTGTTGGAACCACGCCAGTAAAAATCTCCACTAATGCCTGCAGTGAACTTGTCGAGCTGGTATTCCAGTCCCAAGTGCTCATTCAGCGTCCAATTGTGGACGGTGCTCTTCGAGGAGCCCGACTGCTGCTGTAACAAGGAGACATACTCTACAGGGAAGTCGACAGAGTGGATATAGTCGGCTCCAGCACGCTGTTGCAGAATAAGACGCTTGGCACTGTCGAGTGGCTGCTCGTAGCTGCTGCCCAGGTTCCACGTCCAGTTGCCATCGACATTGTCCTGCATGAAAGTATAGGCGCCAGTGGTAGTGTTATAGATGGTGCGTGTGCCGATGGAGCGTTGTGTCAGCGTGGCTCTGCTCCACAGGCGAAGGAAGCGACGCGTGCTATCATTGTTGAACGCAAAGCCAATGCCAGCATTATGATTTAGAGTAGGCTTCAAATCGGGATTATTGATGCGCGTGACAAGCGGATTGGTGGTATTATCAGTAGGAATGAGGCTTACCAGTGACGGACGGCTCATGTCCATCCCATAGCTCAGCTCGCTCAGTCCACTCTTTGCCCCCCATCGATACCACCCTATGCTCGGCCGGAAAGTAACATAGCTGCGGCGGGCGATGGTGTCGAGGCTATTTTTAACGAAGTGCAGCCTCTCATGAGGATTTTCGACGAGCATTTCGAAGGTGAAATAGTTATTGTCAGAGGAATGATAAGTCTCGAAGGAGGCACTATAAGTGCGTTGCATGTGCATCTGTGTGTCGCTGTTGTCGTAATCCTGTACGCTCAGCAGGGCATCGCGCGAAGAGGGCAGCCAGCGTATCTGTTGTTTGTCGTCAGCCATGTCTTTCAGCCAGTCAAGGCGGAAGTGGTCGTTGTTGCTTTTATCCATGGCCTGCGAATACCCTGCAGTAGTACTGATGAACCAGCTGTTGAGCATCTGGAGAACATAGGAGAATCCTGCTTGATAGCGATAGCCGTCACTATGGTTGTCGGTATAGGTATGGCGCACCTCCGTAGAGTCAGTCATGGCATAGTAGGTATGTCCCAATCCCCAGTTCTCGCTGGGTTTCTGCCGATTGTAGCTGCCACTCAGCTGAAGCGAGACATAGTCACCCCAATCAAATTTGTGGTGCATGCCCAGGTTAGCGCTCAGAGACATGGTGCGATAGCGATTCACACCGTCGTTCTGTGTACGGTTGATAACGGCATCCTGATAGGTGGAGTCCAAGCCAGTGCTGTTGCGACGGCCATTGGCATAGCTCACATCAGCTCCAGCAAACATCGTAAAGGGTTTCTTAATCGTGAAATAATTGCTGGCAGAGAACCTGAAGTCTTTCTGACGGTTCCACGACTCGGATCCGCCCATGATGTTGCCTCCGGTAGCAAATCGCTCGCTGCTGTTACGGCTCCAGTTGTCGGCATCGCTCCAGTTGAAGGTGGCATCGAAGTTTTCTTCCCAGTTCTTGTCCTTGTCTTCCGTCTCAACGCTCATGCCTGTTTGCTTGGTAGCCTGCAGGCCCTGAGGCATCATGCTGGGACTCCAATCGCCTTCACCACCAGGACGACGATTCTCGTTCACATTATTGGTATTACCGAACATAGAGATACGCGAGTGATCGTCATAATAAAGTCCGAACAATCGAGCCAAATAGCGGTTGTCAGTACCTGCGCCCGCCTCGATATTAGCCAGATAGCCACGATTATACTCACGCTTCAACTGGACATCCATCACGTAGTCCTTTTTTTCTACGTCATGGCCAATGAGTTCGCTCTGCTTCGTCGACTTGTCGAATACCTTCAGCTCTTTCACCGTATAATAAGGCAAGTTGTCGAGCATCACACTGTTCTGACCTTTGAAGAAGTCCTTGCCATTCAGGGTGAGATAGTCAACTTTCTTGCCATTGATATAGATGTCGCCATTGTCCTTGAGCTCTGCTCCGGGCATTTGTCGGATCAGACCGTCGAGCATCGACCCTTCAGGCAAATTAAATGCAGAGGCATTGTAGACCAGCGTATCGCCACGATAAGCCAGTTTCACCTTCGTACCCGTGACGACAAAGCCATTGAGGTCGACATCCTTGAAGATGTCGTCATCAGAGCGCTGCTTCTTCTTCATAAGCACACGAGGCAGCTCAAACGAATTGTTGCGTGCGATATGGCGCAACTGGTAGGCCACACAAGTATCCTCATAGCCCGATGCAGTGGCCTTGATAATGTAGTCGTCAATTTTGGCAGGAGCCTTGAATTCGTAATAGGACGACGTGCCCCAGGTCCAACAGGTCATTGTATCAACGACAGTCGAGTCCTTACGCATCAAAGTCATGAACGCCTCAACCTTGGCTTTGGTGAAAGAGTCGTAGACTTCACCATAGAGCCGTACCTGACGTTCCTTTTTTTTGTTATTCACAGAATCATTCTGTGCGAAAGTAGTCAAAACTGTCAGCAGACAGAGCATAACAGTTGCCAGTGTTCTCATAATTTTCAAGCAATCTTTACCTTATAAGATATTGTAACAGACTGCAAAGGTACAAATAATAGTACAAACAACACCCTTTTTTCAGATAATTAACTCATCATCATGAAAAAAGTGCTCAGATAGAATCGAGGAGCAGCATCTTTGCTGTAGACATTTCAGGATGCGACTTCATGTAATCATCCAGTTTCTCAATGTATTCATTGGAAAAGATCCTAGTTCCCATCACTTGGTTCACCACAGACTGAATCTTCGACATGTGCCAGAGATGCTGCTCGTCAGACAGGCTCTCTGCATCCGTCAGAGGATAGAGACTGAGCAGATAAAAGCCCAGGCAGTCGGGCACAATATACTCCCGGGTCATCATGCTGCGCTGCTGTTCGGTATATCCATAGCGCAGATATATAGGATGGTCGGCACCAAGATACTTGTCGAGGGAGATACCCAGCAAGCTATCGGTCACGACGATACTTTGGTCGAGCGATCCTATCTGGGTATAGACATGAGGAAGCTGTATTTCTGGAAACAGCTTTGACAGACGCCGGAATGCATTGGTAAGCTGTTTGTTAAGATCGCCCACATCCTTATACTGACGCTCCACCTCTGCCACCAAAGCCTGAAGGGTAGAGTCCTGGAAAAATACGAGCAGACGATTATTGATTTCGGGATCATTCACCGGTCCCAGCTGCAGAACATTCTCAATCAATGTACGAGTCTGCACAGGATAGTCAGTGCGCATCTGATGGAGGGCGGCAAAGTCGGCCATCGACAGATACATAGACTCGATGCGGTCATAACGCTCTATCACCACATCTTGTTCCTGATCATGCTCTTCAGCCTTCTCAGCCTGCCATTGACAGCCCATGCAAACAGCCATCAGCAACAGCGCCAAAATAAACAATTGTCGCACCCGAATCATTAACTTTATGTTAAATTGCGGTGCAAAATTACTAAAAATTATTGATTTAACCAAATTTTAACCTAATTATTTTAAAGAAATGATGTTATTTCCATCTTTTTCCTTACTTTTGTCGAAAAACAAACTAACATGAAAAGAAACCTAATGCTACTGATGCTGGGATGGGCTATGGCCTCCAGCGCTCAAACGACTATTTCCGTCAATGTTGAGAACCCAATGAAGAGTGCTCGTACTGACCAGCCCGTGGTCATTTCCCTCAGTGATTACGGTCAGGTGCGATCGGCACTCGTCACCTGCAACGGGCAGGAGATTCCATGTCAGCTAGACGACATCAACCTCGACGAGCAATTTGATGAGCTCTGTTTCCTCTCTGACCTCAATGCCAAGGAGAAGAAGACTTATAGTGTAACGCTCTATAAGGAAGGCGAGCCCCGCTCCTACCCAGCCCGAGTGTATACTGAGATGGTGATACGCAATGACAAAGTCAAGGAGAAGAACAAGCACGACAACTTCGTGGAAAGCCTGACCGCCCGCGGCGACTGTGCCAACTCCTACAACCTGCTGCATCATCATGGTGTGGATTTCGAAAGCGAGCTCAACGGCATCCGCATCTATTTCGACAACCGGCAGACGTTGGACCTTTACGGAAAGTTCAAGAAACGACTGGAGCTGCAGGCCACTCAGTTCTATACTACTGAAGATCAGAAAAAAGAAGGCTATGGCGACGATGTGCTTTGGGTAGGCAACACCTTCGGGCTAGGAGCCTTCCGAGGATGGGATGGCCAGAAACCCACGATGATCGATCCTGTAAAGAGTCGCACACAGCGTATCATCAGTTATGGTCCACTGCGTACTATAGTCGAGGTTATCGACCAAGGATGGCTGGCAGATTCCCAGCAGGCTAAACTTAACATGACACTCCGTTACACACAATATGCCGGACATCGTGACACAGACGTCGATGTGCTCTTCAACCGTGATGCCTCCAGCTATCGTTTCTCCACTGGCATCATCAACGTAAAGGGATCTACTGAATTTAGTGACAAAAAGGGTCTGCGCGCCTGCTGGGGTACCGACTACCCCTCGACTGACACGATCAATTGGAAACCCGAGACCGTCGGACTGGCCGTGCTCGTCCCCCAGAAGAACATCGAGAGCGAAGAGCCAGCAAACAAAGATAATTATGCCTACGTCGTCAAGCTCGACGGAAAGAGCATGGCATACAAAGTGGTGTACTGCTCAGCCAACGAGGAGTTCGGATTCCATAGCGCTCAAGAATGGTTTGACTGGCTCAAAGCTTGGCGCAAGGAAGTTGAACAGCCTGTTATTGTGAAATTCTAAGGTAAGTCGGAATAACGCTTCCTACCTTTCACATAGTACTGCCAGAGCAGCGAGAAACGCCGTTGCTCTGGTATCTTTTTACGATCATGGCCTGCTTGTATCTGCTGTCTGTCGCCATCGAAATCGTGCCTCCATTGCTTAAATGCCCGACGAGCACGACAGACTGCCTTGAAGTCGCCTAAATTGCGCTTCAGTATCAGCATCTCGAATGCAGCCATATAGTCAAGCCACCAACGCCACCGCATCACTCGATGCAACTCATTGTCAGGAAGGCACTTGTAAAGCATTGTCAGGTTGTTTCTGAAATTCAGGAACGTCTTCATGGGATTACCCTTGGGCAGGGTTCCTCCGCCTACATGATAGACCACGCTCTTAGGAATGCATACTATCTTGTAACCGAGAATGCGCATACGCCAACACAGATCAATCTCTTCGCAATGAGCAAAGAAACGGCCGTCTAGGCCTCCTACATTATTATATATACGCGCGCGCACGAGAAGAGCTGCTCCTGTGGCCCACAACACTTCCATTGGCGTGTCATACTGTCCTTCGTCAAGCTCAACGCTATCAAAGACCCTGCCACGACAGAAAGGATAGCCATAGCGATCAAGGAATCCTCCGCAAGCTCCTGCATACTCGAAATGATCACGCTGAGCCACTGAACGCAGTTTAGGCTGACAGGCTGCCACATCCTGATGGTCATCCATATAGTCAAGCATCGGAGTGAGCCAGCCCGATGTGACTTCGATATCACTATTCAACAGCAGATAGTATTCTGCATCAACCTGTTCCAAAGCTTTGTTATAGCCATCAGCAAATCCCCAGTTACGATCTAACACAATGGTGCGAACCTCCGGAAAATGCGTTTGCAGCAAAGAGAGGCTGTCGTCTGTAGAAGCATTGTCGGCTACATAGACTGCGGCCTGCCCTAGCGAATGCTTGAGAACACCTGGCAGGTACTGACGGAGCATCTTGGCTCCGTTCCAATTTAGAATGACGATGGCTAGTTTATCCATTGAGAATAGCTTTTAAGGCAGTTTTATCATGATTGAACTCTCCCAGTCTGACAGTGACCAGCTGGTTGTCGAATTCAGGACGAGCATCAGAAGCCGACAACTCCACGCGGATATAATTGCGAGTGAAGCCATGCATTGCCTTCCCTCTGGTAGCCTTCTCCAAAAGGACTTCAGCCTCCTGACCTATATACTGTGCATAGAACGAGGTGGTTTTCTTATCGGAGAGATCCAGCAACAGCTTACTTCGCAGTTTCTTGTCTTTTTCTGTCACGACGTAAGGTATCTTTAGCGCTTGCGTGCCTGGACGTTCTGAATAGGGGAAAACATGTAGCTGAGTCACTGGCAGACGCTGCAGCAGTGAATAGGTCTCTTCGAAACACGCTGGTGTCTCTCCACGACAGCCCACCATCACATCCACACCAATGAACGCCTGAGGCATCAGTTCCTTGATACGAAGAATCTTCTCAGCAAAAAGATGACTGTCGTAATGACGATGCATCAGCCGCAGCACCTCATCGCTGCCGCTCTGTAGTGGAATGTGGAAATGAGGCATGAATGCACGGCTATTAGCACAATAACTGATCAGTTCATCGTCCAGTAGGTCTGGCTCCAGACTGCTGATGCGATATCGGCTGACACCTTCCACAGCATCGAGTGCTTTCACCAGATCAAGGAATCGTTCACCAGTCGTTTTTCCGAAGTCACCGATGTTCACGCCCGTCAGCACAATTTCCTTTCCACCTTCTGCTACTGCCTCTTCAGCCTGGCGTACCAGTGAAGCGATGGAAGGATTACGGCTGAAACCACGTGCATAGGGTATGGTACAATAAGTACAGAAATAGTCGCAGCCATCCTGTACCTTCAGAAAGAAGCGCGTGCGATTACCGCGCGAACAGCTAGGCGCAAACGAAGTGATATCTTTCGTCTTCTGCGTATAGCGGCCTTTGCTCCTCGTCAGCCATGCATCACACAAAAACTGCACCAGCGAAGCTTTCTCGTTCGAACCAAGCACCAAATCCACACCTTCGATCTTGCTTACTGAATCCGACTCAAGCTGAGCATAGCAACCAGTAACAACGACAAAGGCACCCGGATGCTGACGCACCATGCGATGAATGGCCTGGCGGCACTTATGGTCAGCCACGTCAGTCACTGAACAGGTGTTGATGAGGCAGAGGTCAGCCACCTCGCCTTTTTCCGCTGTGCGCACACCCAACTCCTCCAGCATCTTGCCAAAGGTGGATGTCTCTGAGAAGTTGAGCTTACAGCCCAGAGTATAATAGGCTGCCGTCTTGCCCTGAAAGGCCGATGAATCGATCATAATCTTGTGCGTTCGTCTTACAGGCTACAAAGTTACATCTTTTTATCCGAAAAAAAGCCAAAACACTGAACAAATATCAAGAGTTAAGAAAAGTATGTTTTTTTAACATTTGAAAAGTGACTGAATATCAACATATTACAAAAAAGTTACAGCAAAGGCTCAAAAAAAATCAAAAAAAATGATACGTCGTATCAAAAAAATGTCTACCTTTGCACCGTTTTAATAAACTAATGATTGTTTTACAGATTTAAAAAAGCAAAGAAATGAAAAAGATTGCATTTATGTTCGCCGCTGCCGCCATGTTCGTGGCTTGCGACCAGGCTAAGGAGATTGTTCTGACCGCTGAGGATTCAGCTGCTGTTGCCCAGCAGGTTGATGCCGCCATCGCTGAGGAGCTTGGTGCTGCCCCCGTTATGGCTGAGCTGGCCGAGGACGCTACCGAGGAAGTGAAGGCTGCTGCTCAGGCTGAGTTCGACTCGCTGACCGCTGCTTTCGAGGCTAAGAAGGCTGAGCTCGAGGGTACCAAGGAGGCTCGCGTGAAGGAGGCTCTGGTTAAGTGCCTCGAGGAGAAGAAGGCTGCTGCTCAGAACGCTGGCCAGGCTGCCGAGGGTGAGCAGAAGTAATTACTGCGAACAGGAATCGTAAAAAGGCTGCCAGTCCGAAAGGGCTGGCAGTTTTTGTTTTAGGTTTTACAAGATTTCGTGTGGGTATGTTACTGACCCCACCCTCAGCCCCTCCCCTACAAGGGAGGGGAGCTGCTGCCGCCTTGCCCGACGCATGGAACTCCGTAGGCCCTC
>ODAI012541146.1_pt1 | contig 10234 bp, 11 predicted proteins | sample 1539321 | NCBI WGS metagenome assembly ODAI01 (sample SAMN02144231, study PRJEB22623) | gut metagenome | biome: sheep rumen | host: Ovis aries | place: New Zealand | reverse complement strand
TGTTTGGAACAGAAAATACAACGATTTCCCAATGCGTCCACTCGGCTGGCTTTCACCTAAACAGGCTCTTTCTTCTTTTCCTGACTCTGTCACACATCATTGACAAACCTACAAGGATGCGCAGGAAACCATGAAGTTTTCTTAAAATCGGGCCAGCCGCTCAAGGGCTCTGCAGGCGCCGTCCAATTCCTCGCCGCGCAGAAAGGGCGAAAAGCTGAGGCGCAGCGTTCCCGTGTCCAGGGTCCCGGCGCTCTCGTGGGCCAGCGGCGCGCAGTGAAGCCCGGCGCGCACGCAGATCCCCCGCTCCGACAGCCGCTGCGCCAGCTCCTCGCAGTCCTTCCCGGGAAGGCGCAGAGAAAGGACCCCGCTCTGGTTCCTCTCGTCCGCCGCGAGATAGCGCTCATAGGGCGTATCGGAAAGCGCCTCGGCGCAGCGGCGCAGCATGAGCCGCTCCCTGCGCAGGATCTCCTCCGTCCCCCGTTCCCGCAGCCAGCGCAGTCCCGCCAGCAGTCCCGCGATGCCGCAGACATTGGGCGTTCCCGCCTCCAGGCGTTCCGGCAGCAGCTCCGGCATGGTCTGAAGCCGGCTCTCCGAGCCGGAGCCGCCAAAGAGCAGCGGCTCCGCTGTTCCACCGCAGAGAAGCAGGCCGGTCCCCTGGGGCCCCAGGAGCCCCTTGTGCCCCGGCATGGCCACAAAGGCCGCCCCCAATGCGTCCGCATCCAGCTCCAGGACGCCGGCCGCCTGGGAGGCGTCCACGATCAGCGGGACCCCTGCCTTCCGGCAAAGCGCCGCGATCTCCCGGATCGGCAGCACATAGCCGAAGACGTTGGACACCGCCGTGCACACCGCAAAGTCGCAGCCCGGAAGAAGCCGCTCAAAGTCCCGCAGCGTGTCCGCGGGATCAAACAGCCGCCTGCCCGCGATCCGCAGCTCCGCCCCCAGCGCGTGCAGCGGACGGGTCACGGCGTTGTGCTCAAAGCCGGAGATCAGCACCCGCTTTCCCCGGGGCAGCAGGCTGCGGATGGCAAGATTCAGGCCGTGGGTGGCGTTCATGGTAAACACCACCCGCTCCGGCGCGGAAAAATGAAAGAACTCCGCCGCCGTTTCCCGGCAGCGGTACACGGTCTCTGCCGCCAGCATGGCAGGCGGGTGGCCGCCGCGGCCGGGACTTGCCATGCGCTGCAGCGCCTGGGTCATGGCAAAGCGCACCTCCGGCGGTTTGGGCATGGAGGTGGCCGCCTGGTCCAGATAGATCATCCCCGCACCTCCCGGAACTCTCCGGAGCTCTGCTTCTCAAACACCTGTCCATAGGGGATGCCGCTGCCCTCCAGCAGCGTCAGCGCGTCGTGGAGCCGCTTGCGTATGATCACCGCGTAAGAGCAGCCTCTGGGGCTCAGACCCTGCGGCGCGCGGGTCAGGGTTGCGGTGTAGCCTCTGCGTTCCAAAAGTGCCGCGGCCCGCTGGGCATGGGTCAGCGAGCGGCATAAGATCCAGTACTGTGTCATATCCGTCTCCCATCCGCCGCTTTCCGGCGGCGAAAACAAGATTTCCGCATAAAAAACGGGACCCCGCTCCAGGCGGGACCCCGATTCCCATGCAGGATGCAATCCATCCTATGCGTCGATATGACTTTTTGTGCCGCGGCTCAGCCGTCCCGCTCCTCCAGCAGCAGGGCCACGGCCTGGGCGGCGATACCAAGCCCCTCGCCGGTAAAGCCCAGCTTTTCCTCTGTGGTAGCCTTCACACTGACCCGGTCCTCCGGCAGTCCCATGGCCTCCGCCAGACGCAGACGCATGGCGGGGATATAGGGCGCGAGCTTCGGCCGCTGGGCAACGACCGTGCAGTCGGTATTTCCGATGCGATAGCCCCGCTCGGCCAGGAGCTTGACTACATGGCGCAGCAGCTCGATGCTGTCCGCCCCGGCATATTGCGGGTCCTTGTCGGGAAAATGCTGGCCGATATCGCCGAGGGCAGCCGCGCCCAGCAGCGCGTCCATCAGCGCGTGGGTCAACACGTCCGCGTCCGAATGGCCCAGAAGGCCTTTTTCATAAGGGACCTCCACGCCGCCCAGGATCAGCCTGCGCCCCTCCACCAGACGGTGAACGTCATAGCCCTGTCCGATCCGCATTCCGTTCTCTCCTGTCCCGCAGGATCGCCGAAGCCAGCAGCAGATCCAGCGGTCTTGTCAGCTTGATATTTTCCTCGTCGCCTTCCACGATATAGGTGGTGACGCCCAACACGTCCATGGCGGAGCTGTCGTCCGTCAGCGGCAGGCCCAGCTTCATGGCCTTGGTCAGCGCGCCCTTGATGAGCTCGGCCTTGAACACCTGGGGCGTCTGAATCCGCCAGGTGAGGTTCCGGTCCACACTTCCCAGAATGGCGCCGTCCTCCCCCGCGGTTTTCAGCGTATCGGTGCTGCGGATGGCAGGGACCGCCGCGTTTTTCTTCGCGGCCAGCTCCACGGTGCGCGCGATCAGCTCCTCCGTCACCAGCGGACGGGCGCCGTCGTGAATGGCGATCAGCTCCGCCCTGCCGCTGACCTCGGACACGCCGGTCAGCGCGGACTCGGCCCGGGTCTTCCCGCCGGTGACCACCTTGCTCACCTTGCCGATGTTATACTCCCGGCAGAGCTCTGTGACCTCCTGGAGCTTCTCCGCAGTGGTGACCACCACGATCTCCGAGATGCAGGGGCTGTTCTGGAAGGGACGCAGGGTCCGCGCCAGAACGGGCAGCTCCTCCAGCCGCGCCAGGATCTTGTCGTTTCCCATGCGCTGGGAGTTTCCCGCGGCCAGGACCACCGCCGCGCAGGCGGGGATACGGTCCGCGCCGCTGAACTTGTGGGTGATCGCTCTCAGTTTTTCCAGCTTGCTGCTCATGCTATGCCTCTCCTTACGCCTTGAGCTGGCGCATCCGATAGAAGTTGCGCATCCCGTCGGGCAGATCGTCCAGATGCTTGAGCATCTTGCCCGCGCCGTAGGCCGCGCAGGAAATGGGATCGTCCACAACGGTGGTGCGGATGCCGGTGCTGCGCTCGATCAGCCGGTCCATGCCGTAGATCAGGCAGCCGCCGCCGGACATGACGATGCCGTTGGTATCCAGGTCGCCCACCAGGGACGGGGGCGTCCGCTCCAGAACGGTATGGATCGCCTCCAGGATATGGTTCATCGGGTCCACAAAGGCCTCGATCAGCTCGTTCGCGTTCACGCTGATGGTCTTGGGCAGGCCGTTGGAAAGGTTGCGGCCCTTGACCTCTTCCACGCCCATATCCGGGCGCTGCATCACGCAGCCGATGCTGCGCTTGATCTCCTCCGCGGCACTGAGGCTGATGAGCATGTTGTACTTGCGGCGGATATACTTCACGATGGCCTCGTCGAAGCTGGCACCGGCCACCTTGATGGACTCGCACTCCACCACGCCGCCGGCGGAGATGACGGCGATTTCCGTGGTGCCGCCGCCCACGTCGATGATCATGTGCCCGTCAGGCCGGGAGATGTCCACGCCCGCGCCCATGGCGGTGGCCACGGCCGTCTCCAGCAGGTAAACCTTACGGGCGCCGGCCTCAATGGCGGCGTCGATCATGGCCCGCTCCTCCACGCCGGTGATGGAGCTGGGCACGCAGGCCAGCACACAGGGTTTGAAAAGGCTGAAGGAGGTGATGCGGCTCACCAGCTCCCGCAGCATCTGAGCGGCCATCTCATAGTCGGAGATGACGCCGGCGCTCACCGGATGGATGGCGACAATATTGGCGGGGGTGCGGCCCAGCATCTTCTGGGCGTCCTGTCCGACCTTGGAAATACGGCCTGTGACGCGGTCGATGGCCACCACAGTCGGCTCCCGGGCGACGACGCCCTTGCCCTGTTCAAACAAAAGCGTGGTGGAGGTACCCATATCCACCGCGATATCTCTTTCAAAGATAACCATGCAGATTCTCCTCTATTTTTATCGGGATCTGTCCCTATTCTTTTCTTCTTGCCAGCGTCACGGCCGCGATCTCCCGGACGCCGGATTGCTTCAGCACCGCCGCGCAGGCGGAAAGCGTGGCCCCGGTGGTCACGATATCATCCACCAGCAGCACGCTCCTGCCCCGGATCTCCGCCCCGGGGTACGGGGCATAAACGCCCTTGACGTTTTCTCTCCGCCGTTTCGCGTTGCCCGTGGAGGACTGGGCCCGGTTATGCCGGATCTTGCGCAGCATGGGCTCGCAGGGAAGCCCCGTGTGCCTCGCCAGCTCCTCGGCCAGGAGTCGTGCCTGATCATAGCCCCTTTGCCGCAGCCTTCTGCGGCTCAGCGGGACCCAAGTGATACTATCGCAGGAAATTCCGTTTTCGTCAATACACTTTGCCAGAAATTCCCCATAAACCTGCGCATACATCCGGAGACCTCCGAACTTGTAGCGCAGCAGCGAGTCCCGCACATGGCCCTCATAATAGAGCGGCGAGACGCAGGTCCTGATCGCGCTGAGCTGCTGCCGTGCGGCAGGTCCGGTGTACGGGAGCTTATCCCGGCATAGAGAGCACACAGGGTCAGGTCCCGACAGCAGCCTGTGGCAAAACGCACAGCGGCGCGGGAACAGCAGATCCAAAACGGCGTCCCAGAACTTCATCATCATGCCTCGCAGGCAGCAAACCGAACAGACTGCCTTGTATCTTACACCTTTCCGCCCCCGGCGGCAAGATCGGAATGCTGAATTTTCCGCAAACTTTCTAGCGTGCTTCCCTGTTCAGTATATCAGCTTCCCCTTTGAAGTCAAGCCTTCCCCGCGCATTTCGCGTCCCTTTCTCCCCGCAGCTCCGGGGCCAGAAACAGCAGCGCCAGCAGATTCGGCGCCGCCATCAGCGCGTTCAGCGTGTCCGCCGTCTGCCAGATCAGCTCCACCGGCAAAACGCTCCCCAGCAGCACGCCCAGGCAGCAGAGGGTCCGATAGAGTCTCTCCCCTTTTCCGCCGCCCAGCCAGAGAGCGCAGACGCCGCCGCTGACAAAGCAGCCCAGCACCGTGCTCCAGCCAAAAAGGACCAGCGAGGCCGCCAGAAACAGCCCCGCCGCGCCCCTGCCGAAAACCCTGGCCAGCGCAGCACCCAGCAGCTCCGGCCCCGGCAGCGTTCCATAGGGGATCGGTACCCGGGAGCAGAGGATCGTCAGCGCCGTGAGGGTGCAGAGCACCAGCGTGTCCGCAAACACCTCCACCGGCCCCCAGAGGGCGTGCCTTCCCCTGCAGGCGCTTTTTACTCCGGAATGGATGTTTGCCGCCGTGCCAAGGCCAGCCTCGTTGGAAAAGGCTCCCCGGCGCAGGCCCCAGATCATCGTCTGCCGCAGCGCGGCGCCTCCCGCGGCGCCGATGGCCGCCCGGGGATGCAGGGCAAGATGCAGGATCTGCTCGAGTACCGGGCCGATCGCCGCTCTGAACCGAAGCAGGACGGCGGAGAGCGCCAGCACATAGCAGGCGGACATGAACGGGACCAAAGCCGCGCAGACCCGGCCGACCCGCTTGATGCCGCCCCGGGTCTGCAGGTACAGCAGCAGCAGAAACAGCAGGCCCAAAGCCCCGCGAAGCCACAGCCCCTGCCTCGGACAGTCCCCGCAGATGGCGCTGACCGTGCTGCTCATCTGGGCCATGTTGCCCACCAGCAGCGCGGAGAGCGCCGCCAGCAGCGCGTAAACGGATGCGGCCCGCCGTCCGAGAGCGCGCTGGATATAGGCCGTGGCGCCGCCAGCTCCCTCCATGCCGAAATAGATCTCCGCATATTTGACGGCGCAGCCCAGAGCCGCCGCGACCCAGAGCCAGAACACCGCCCCTGGCCCGCCCATGGCGATGGCCTGGGCGGTGCCCACGATGTTCCCGGTTCCCACGGTGGCCGCAAGGGCCGTGCTGGCCGCCTGGGCGGAATCCAGCGCCCCGCCCAAATCGCGGCTTGCCCCTGCCGCGCCGCCCGCCCGGAAGGTCCCGGGCCGCAGATTTGCCGCAGCCGTCACGGCGCAGAGCAGAAACAGGGGCAAAAACAGCAGCGTCCAAAGCTGTTCATTCAGGTTTTCCAAATTCATAAGCTTTCTTAATATTCACAAATTGTGCTTTCTTTTTCAGACCCGGCATGATACCATACCCACAGCCCGGAAACGGGCGATAGAATCTGACACACATCCTATGAGTATGGAGAAAGGATGGAAAACATGAAGAGAATCTTATCTCTGTGCCTCGTGCTGCTGCTCCTGGTCTCTCTGAGCACAACGGCCTTTGCCGCCCCCAATCAGAGCCGCGCCGTCATCGGCGCCGACTTGAACGACGAGCAGATTGCCCAGGTATACAAGGCCTTTGGCGTCACCCGGGGCAGCGTCATTGAGCTGCGCGTCACCAACCAGGAGGAGCGCCAGTATCTGGAGGGCTATGTGGATAACGCCCTGATCGGTACGCTCTCCATCTCCAGCGTTTACGTGGAGCTGCTGGGCGAAGGGTCCGGAATGGACGTGTCCACCAGCAATATCACCTGGTGCTCGCCGGAGATGTACATGAGCGCCCTGGCCACCGGCGGCATCACCGATGCGCGGATCGTTGTGGCCGCGCCCTTCGGCGTCAGCGGCACCGCCGCGCTGACCGGCATCTTCAAAGCCTATGAGGATATGACCGGCAAAAAGCTGGACGATCTGGCAAAGCTCATCAGCACCCAGGAGCTGAGCATCACCGGGGAGCTGGCCAGCGAGATCGGCAGCATGGACTCCACCTCCATCGTCAATGATCTGAAGCTCATGCTGGACGAGACCCGAAACATGACCGACGATCAGCTGCGCAGCACGATCCTGGATATCGCCGGGGAATATAAGGTGAAGCTCAGCGACAAGCAGATCCAGCAGCTGATCCAGCTCTGCCGCTCCCTGGAGATGCTGGACAATGAGGCGCTGCGCTCCCGCGTGGAGTACGTGCAGGGCACTCTGGGAAAGCTCTCCGGCAGCAACACCCAAAAGCATGTGTACGGGGACGGTGCCGTGGGCGTCATCATCGAATCCGTTGCCAGCTTCTTTGAGCGCATCGGCAAATTCCTGGGCCTTTAATCCCATACGAGACGCAAAACAAGACCGCTCCACCCGGAGCGGTCTTGTTGTATGCTTATCTTTATGAACTTGGCTCAGCCGAAGCGCCTGGCATAGCCGCAGCGCCTGCAAAGGGGCTCCACGGCCTCCCGGCGGGAGAAGCCCTCGTAAATGGCCCGTGCCCTTGGCCGGGCGAGGATCGTATCCAGATCCTCCGTCAAAAGATTCCCCAGCGGGATATCTCCCTCGTGGTCCAGGCAGCAGGGCACCACCGTTCCGTCTGCCAGCACGCCGATCTGGTCCCGCAGCCCGTAGCAAAAGCCCCGGCTGCTGATCTCGTCCAGCTGCAGATCCGGCCAGTCAAAGCGGTCTCCCGGGTCCAGCCACACCCGCTCCGCCAGCTTTTCGCCGCTGCGGCTTTGGGACCACGGCAGCGGAAAAGCTGCCGCCAGCGCCTCTCGGATCTCTCGGTTGCGCGCGTCCAGCCCGCCCCGGTTCCATAGGCGAAACTCGCAGAGGATTCCCCGCTCCGCCGCCTGCTTGACAAAGGCGATGCATCCCTCCAGGTAGCTCTCCAGCTCTCCCCTGGCGTTTGCCTCGAAGGACTGGAGGGAGAGATTCACCTTGTGAACAGCTCCGGAGGAAAGCAGCAGGCAGCCTTTTTGCGGCAGCAGCGTTCCGTTGGTGGTGATCATCACCCGAAATCCCAGCTCCTGCGCGAAGCCCAGCAGCTCCGGCAGCTGCGGGTGCAGCAGCGGCTCGCCCAGGACGTGGAAATAGAGATACTCGGTATGTCCCCGCAGCCTTTCCGCCGCCACACGAAATTCCGCAGGACGCATCGTCCGCGGCTCCCGCCGCGTTCCGGGACAGAAGCTGCAGCTGAGATTGCAGAGATTGCTGATCTCCACATAGGCTTTTCGGAGCATCGTACACCTCCTGATCGGGAGAATCGCTGCGGGCCGAAGTCGAACGGAGGCCCGCTGTTACAGTTTGGGCCTGCCGCTTCATGCGGCAGGCCCAAACGCTTGTTCTCAGAACAGGCCGGGAAATCCGCCCATGCCGCCCTGCAGCTTGTTCATTGCCTGGTTGGTCTTGTCGTCGGCCATTTTCAGCGCGCCGTTGACAGCGGCCAGGATCAGGTCCTGGAGCATTTCCACGTCCTCGGGATCAACGACCTCGGGATTGATCTCCAGAGAGGTAAACTCCCGCGTGCCGGTGACCACGGCTTTCACCGCGCCGCCGCCGGAACTGAACTCAAAATTCGTGGACTCCAGCTCCTGCTGCATCTTCAGGAATTCCTGCTGCATCTTCTGGGCCTGCTTCATCATGTTCATCTGATTGCCGGGCATACCCCCGCGAAATCCGCCTTTCGCCATAGTGTTTTACTCCGTTCTGCCGCTTTGCGGCTGTATTTTTATTCTGAAAAATGTACTTCCTTGAACTTGCGCAGATCGTCCAGGCTGCGGACCTGGCGCTGCTCCTCCTGGCGCAGGCGAACCTGCACCCGCAGCTCCCGTCCGCTGACGCTCCGGGCGGCCTCGCTCAGCCGCTGCAGCACATCCTGCTTCTGAAAGCGATCCACCAAAAAAGAGAGCGGCGACTCCAGGATCAGGAAATTGCCCTCGACCCTGCCCTGAACCCGGCTTTCGTCCTCTAAACTGATGCGGCTGTCTATGGGCAGCATCGGGAGAGCCGCTTTGCGGATCTGCGGCCAAAGGTCGCCCGCCGCATCCGGAGCCTGCGGCTCCGTCGGCTCATCCGGCGCTTCCGCGGGGGCTTGGGGCGCGGGCGGCGCATACTCGTGCAGCTCATCCTCCGCCAGAGGCGGTTCCTCCTCCAGAGGCGGCTCCTCCGGCAGAGGCGGTTCCTCCTCTGCGGGATCGGCAGCATTCTCCGGGACCGGTCTCTCCGCCCTCTCGGTCTGGACCGGCGCGATCGGCAAGCCCCGCTCCAGCTGCTCCTCCAGCCGTGCGATGCGGGCGCGCAGCCTTGCAAAGCTGTCTCCTCCGGCGTCGGTGCTGAGGGAGACCAGGCAGATTTCCGCTGCGGTCCGGGGATTTTTCACCTCCCGCAGGCCGACCAGCGCCTTCTGCACCGTTTCCAGCGCCGCGGTAAGCTCTTCCGGGGTGCTGCGCTTGGCAAAATGCTCCAGTGTCCGCTGCTCATAGCCGCCGGAAATCAAATCCAGACCGGCCTTCGGCGCCACGCAGAGCATCAGGATATCCCGCAGGAGCGTACTCAGCTCCTCCAAAACGGAGGCGGGGTCCTTCCCCTCCATCCACAGCTCGGAGAAAAGGGTCAGCGCCTTCTCCGTCTTGTGCCGCAGCACGGCGTCCAGCAGCTCCGCGATCCGCCGCTTCCCCGCCAGGCCAACGGTGCTGTACACCGCCTCCTGGTCGATATGTCCGTGGACCGAGCACTGGTCCAGCAGGCTCAGCGCGTCACGAACGCCGCCGTCTGCCAGGCGGGCGATCAGCGAGGCCGCCTCATCCTCCAGCTCCAGCTGTTCCCTCTCCGCGATCTGCAGCAGATACCGGGCGATGGTCTCGCTCTCCAGGCGGCGGAAATTGTGCCGCTGGCAGCGGGACAGGATCGTCGCCGGGACCTTCTGCAGCTCCGTGGTGGCCAGGATGAACATCAGATGCGCGGGGGGCTCCTCCAATATTTTCAGCAGCGCGTTAAAGGCGGGCATGGAGAGCATGTGCACCTCGTCGATGATGTAGACCCGCTTTTTTACAACGCTGGGTGAAAAGACCGCCTCATCCCGCAAAGCGCGGACATTGTCCACGCCGTTGTTGGAGGCGGCGTCCAGCTCCACCACGTCCAGGATGCTGCCGTCCAGGATGCCGCGGCAGGAGGCGCAGTGACCGCAGGGATTGCCGTTCACCGGATGCTCGCAGTTCACCGCCCTTGCCAGGATGCGGGCACAGGTGGTTTTGCCGGTGCCCCGGGTGCCGATGAAGAGATAGGCATGGGAAAGGCGATCGTTCCGGACCTGGCTTTTCAGCGTTTCGGTAATGTGCTGCTGCCCAACGACCTCATCGAAGGTCTGCGGACGCCATTTCCGATACAAAGCCTGATACACGCGCTCACCCCACTTTCCCGAACAATAGCAATGGCCCTTGACAAGACTGCACACCCGACTCCGAATCATGCGCTATATCCGTTACCACCGGCAGCCGGCTCGGACCCGGCTGCCTCGCGGCACAAGCCA
>ODAI011202659.1_pt1 | contig 10234 bp, 7 predicted proteins | sample 1539321 | NCBI WGS metagenome assembly ODAI01 (sample SAMN02144231, study PRJEB22623) | gut metagenome | biome: sheep rumen | host: Ovis aries | place: New Zealand | reverse complement strand
GCAATCGTTATGGCGTACCTCAAACAAACCACAAACAAGATAAATATTGAGGCATGGAATGTGCGGTATATAAGCATTGCGCTTATCGCTCTTGTTCTTTTCCTCGTTTTTTCATCTTCTTTGATGCGAAAATTGACGAAAAAAGCAGGCGAAGGGCTCGCATATATCTCTGCGGCAGTGCTTGTGCTTGCGGTGTTTATGGAAGTTCTGCCCACTGTAATGCTGTATCCGTGGGGCTTTATACAGGCCGATGAAAGTGTTTTCTCCACCGATTTTATATTCAAAAGCATCGGCTTTATTTTTGGGCTTGCAATAATGACAGTTGCGGGACTTGCCGTTTACCGCGGTGCCTGTGCATCGGGCGAAAGGGTGTGTACCGCAGTGCTCAAAGCTGCGCTTGTTGCCAATGCCGCAAGACAGCTCGGACGTATTTTGTCCCTTTTGAAACTGCGTGTAAGGTCGGGCTTTATAAAAGGACCTGCTGCCGTGACTATCACAAACATCACAGGCACAAAGTTTGCAAGGGCATATACACAGTTTGTTTCAAACAAAAGTTTTGTATTTATCTATATAGTTATGCTTATAGTGCTTGTGATACCGCTTGTAATATGGGCGCGCAGCTTTAAGGTGAATGAACCTTATGACAACCCCGCACAGCAAAGAAAAATACGTGCAAAATGGCGCGACAGACGTCGCTGGGCGAGTACGGCAATGGTCTGCTGTCTTTTGTCGGTGCTCAATCTTACCGCTGTTAAGGCTTATAACGAAAAGGAAGCGGAGATAACGCCTGCCGAGGAATGTGAGATACGTGACAACTGTATGTACGTTTCCCTTGAACAAGTGGGTGACGGACATTTGCACCGCTTTGCCCATATTTCCGACAACGGTGTCGAGATACGTTTCATCGTTATCAAAAAGCCCAATTCAAGCGCATTTGGTGTTGGTCTTGATGCCTGCGACATCTGCGGTAAAACGGGTTATTACGAAAAAAACGATCAGGTGGTATGCAACCGCTGTGATGTTGTTATGAATGTGAATACTATCGGTTTCAAGGGAGGCTGCAACCCGATACCCATTGATTACAAAGTCGAAAACGGCTATATCATTGTACCGATAGATGTGCTTCTGGAGCACGAAAAAGAGTTTAAATAAGTTAAACAGGAGGACGGGATCATGTTTTTCAGAATGATATTCCGCGCGCTTTTCAGGCAGAAGGGCAAAATGCTTATGATAGCCTTTACCATAGCTCTCGGTGCTTCCCTCGCAACTGCAATGCTCAATGTTATGATGGATGTCGGCGACAAAGTCAATCAGGAGCTGAAAACATACGGCGCCAACATAACCGTTGTGCCAAAGCAGGCTTCCGTTATCAACGAGCTATACGGGCTTGATGAGAGTGAGGAATCGGGTGCTTACCTTAAAGAAGAAGAACTCGGAAAGATAAAGACGATATTCTGGGCATTCAATGTGGTCGATTTTGCACCGTTTTCGGATACCCATGCAAAGCTTGATGACGGCAGTGAAGTCCTGCTTGTCGGCAGTTGGTTCGATCATCATCTTGAACTGCCTACGGGCGAAACACTTAACACGGGAATGACAAATCTGCGCAGCTGGTGGGAGATAACCGAAGGCAGATGGCTTGACGAACAGTCGGGAGATAAAAATGCGGTAATGGTCGGCTCTGTGCTTGCACAGAAAAACGGAATAAAGGCAAATGACCGTATAAGGCTTACCACAAAACACGGCAGCGAGGAACTTATAGTTTCGGGCATTTTTGATGCGGGCGGTGACGAGGACGAGTATATGTATGCACCTCTGGATGTTGTACAGAAGCTTTCCGATACAGACGGCAAACTCACAAGCATTGAGGTCAGCGCACTTACAACACCCGACAACGACCTTGCAAGAAAGGCTGCAAAGGACGGCCCCAAATCACTTGGCGCAGCCGATTACGAAACATGGTACTGTACGGCATATGTAAGCTCTATTTGTTATCAGATACAGGAAGTCATAACCGACAGTATCGCCGCACCCGTAAGGCAGGTAGCTGAGTCGGAGGGCGCAATACTTGAAAAAACACAGCTTCTTATGATACTTATAACGGTTTTGAGCCTTTTAGGTTCTGCTCTGGGCATATCGAACCTTGTTACCGCCTCGGTAATGGAGCGCAGCAGTGAGATAGGTCTTATAAAGGCTGTCGGTGCGCATGACGGTGCAATAACCCTGCTCGTGCTTTCCGAAATAATCGTTACGGCAGTCGCAGGCGGTCTTGTGGGGTATTTTGCGGGCTTTGGCTTTGCACAGGTCATAGGCCAAACGGTCTTTGGCTCGGCTGTTGAGATGAAGCCCATAGTTATACCCATTGTTGCCGTGCTTGTTGTTTTTGTAACGCTTGCGGGCAGCATACCTGCAATAAGGATGCTGTTGAGATTAAGACCCGCAGAAGTTCTGCACGGAAGATAGGAGGGCAAAAATGAAAAAGCAGAAAATGTTTTTCAGGATGATAACCGCAGCCCTTATCCGCCAACATTCAAGGATGCTGGTCGCACTGCTCGCGATCGCGGTAGGCGCGACTATCCTTTCGGGGCTTGTGACCATATATTATGATGTGCCGCGGCAAATGGGAGCACAGTTCAGAAATTATGGCGCAAATATGCTTCTTCTGCCCTCGGGTGAGGGAGAGTTTAACGAAGATACGGTGAATAATGCGCTCGGTGTCGTCAACAAGGAAAATCTTGTCGGTGCTGCGCCTTACAGATATGAATCGGTATTCATTAACGAACAGCCCGTTATTGCCGCCGCAACAAATATGGACGGTGCAAAGGCGGCAAGCCCGTATTGGCTTGTTAACGGAAATTGGCCTGCGGCAGAAAATGAGGTGCTTGTAGGCAAATCACTTGCGGCTGTGCTTGGTGTTAAAGAGGGCAGCAGCATAAATGTAGTTTACGGGGAAGAAAGCAGGGCAGCCGAAACAGAGACTGATGCAGAAAAGACTGCAGAAGAAAAAGATATAAAAGAAAATAAAGCCGAAAAGAGTAATGAGACCGATGTAAGTGAAGAAAAAGAGGGCATGCCCTTTACTGTTTCGGGTATACTTGAAACGGGCGGCAGTGAGGAAGATTATATCTTTATTTCCCTTTCGGATATGGCGGTGCTCACGGGCAAAGGCGGCAGGCTTGATGCTGCCGAATTGAGTATTTCGGCATCACAGGATGAACTGAAAGCCTATGCCGACAAAATATCGGCACAGAACAGCGCAGTATCGCCAAGGCTTGTAAAGCGTGTTACTCAATCGGAAACAACGGTGCTTACAAAACTACAGGCGCTGGTGTTTCTTGTAACGGCAGTGGTACTGCTGCTTACAATGATATGTGTCGCAACTACGATGATGGCCGTGGTTGCGGAAAGACGAAAAGAAATAGGTTTAAGAAAGGCTTTGGGCGCATCTGATTCAAGCATAATCGCAGAGTTTATGGGTGAGGGGCTTTTGCTCGGCGGTGTAGGCGGCCTGCTCGGTGTGATATTCGGCTTTGCCTTTGCGCAGGCGGTCAGTATGAATGTATTTAACAGCTCGATAAATTTCAGACCCCTTATACTGCCCGTTACGGTCATTGTATCGGTGCTTGTGACAGGTCTTGCGTGCCTGCTTCCCGTAAGAAATGCGACCGATGTTGACCCTGCGCTGGTATTGAAAGGAGAATAAAAAAGAATGAGTCTTTTGGAGATAAAAAATATTTCAAAGATATACGGCGAGCTGAAAGCGCTTGATGATGTCAGCCTTAAAGTCGAAAAAGGTGAGTGGGTGGCTATCATGGGACCTTCGGGCTCGGGCAAAAGCACGATGATGAATATAATAGGCTGTATGGATAAGCCGTCTTTGGGTCAGGTGCTGCTTGACGGTGTGGATATATCGAAAGAGAGCAACAAAAACCTTACAAATATACGGCGCGACAAGATAGGTCTTATCTTTCAGCAATTTCATCTGGTAAACTATCTTACGGCGGTGGAAAATGTTATGGTATCGCAGTACTACCACAGTATGCCCGATGAAAAAGAGGCAATGGAAGCTCTTGCAAGGGTAGGGCTTGCGGAGCGTGCAAAGCATCTGCCAAGTCAGCTTTCGGGCGGTGAACAACAGAGAGTGTGCATAGCACGAGCGCTTATAAACTATCCCGAGATAGTGCTTGCCGATGAACCAACGGGTAATCTTGATGAAGCAAACGAAAACATAGTTATAGATATTTTCAGACAGCTTCACCGTGAGGGCACAACGCTAATTGTTGTTACCCATGACCCCGAAGTGGCGGAGGTGGCACAGCGCACGCTTGTGCTTGAACACGGCAGGCTTGCCAAAGAGATAGTAAACGAGAATTTTAAGGATTGATCATACAGGTGAATATTATGAAGAAGAAAATTTCGGCGCTTATGATGTTATTTGCGCTTTTACTGCTTGCAGGCTGTTCTTCGGGCTACAAGGACGGTACATATGAGGGCAAAAGCAGTCCCGATGAGGACGGCGAGTACGCAACGGTAAAAATAACCGTTGCCGATAATGTCATTACCGACTGCGTTTTCAAAACATTTGAATCAAATGGCGAGGAAAAGGGCGAGAACTACGCAAAAAGTTCCGAAGAAGCCGCTGTTGCCGTTGCATCCGTAGCCGAGTATGAAAAGCAGCTCAAACAAACGGGTGATATTGCGCAGGTAGACAGCATATCGGGCGCAACACAGAATTACAACCAGCTCAATGAAGCGGTATATGACGCTTTGAGCAAAGCAAATTAAATTACAGTCTTGTTCATTATAAAAAGGGACTGCCGCGATCATAAACACGGCAGTCCCTTTTGTGTGTAAGAAACTTTTTATTGCAATACTTCTATTGCGTTTGAAAAAACATTTTTGTCTTTTTATTATTTTATTTCGCCGTGCCATTCCTGCAACGATTTGAGATTGTTGTCATTGCTGTTCTTGACACGCTTTATACCCTCGGCTGTTGCCTTTGCGGCAGCCATTGTTGTCATATAAGGTATTTTTGATTTGATAGCAGCCTTTCTTAAATAGCTGTCGTCATGTATACCTTCTTTACCGACGGGTGAGTTGATAATAAGCTGTATTTTGCCGTTTGATATAAGGTCGAGTATATTCGGTCTGCCCTCGTATATCTTGTTGACCTTTTCTACGGGTATGCCTGCCTCTGCAATAAGGTCGCAGGTCCTGCCTGTAGCGATTATCTTGAAGCCGTCTTCGTAGAAGCTCTTTGCAAGCGCCGCAGCCTCGGGCTTATCCTGCTTGTTAACTGAAATGAGCACTGTACCCTCAAGCGGAAGGAGAGCCTGTGATGCTTCTTCTGCCTTGTAGAATGCCTCGCCGCTTGTGTGTGCCAGACCGAGAACTTCGCCTGTGGAGCGCATTTCGGGTCCGAGTACGGGATCGACTTCCTGGAACATATTAAACGGGAATACGGATTCCTTAACACCGTAATACGGTATCTCTCTGTCCTTTAATTCGGGCACGGGTGAAGGTCTGCCCGTGAGTTCCGATGTGATAATATCTGTTGCAAGCGGTACCATCCTTATGCCGCAAACTTTGGAAACAAGCGGCACTGTACGTGATGCACGCGGATTTGCTTCAAGCACGAATACCTTGCCATCCTCGATAGCATACTGCATATTCATAAGACCGACAACGTGCATTTCTTCTGCGATCTTGCGGGTATATTCCTTGATCGTTTTAAGGTTTTCGGGTGAGATATGCTGTGAGGGTATGATACATGCCGAGTCGCCCGAGTGAACGCCCGCAAGCTCAATATGTTCCATAACAGCGGGAACATAAGCGTGTGTGCCGTCACTTATGGCATCTGCTTCACATTCCATAGCCTGATGCAGGAAACGGTCAATAAGAATAGGTCTGTCGGGTGTTACGCCAACAGCCGCATTCATATAATCCACCATGCTTTCGTCATCGTAAACAACTTCCATACCGCGGCCGCCGAGTACGTAGGACGGGCGCACCATAACGGGATAGCCTATCTTGTTTGCAATAGCCGTAGCTTCATCGACTGTGGTAGCCATACCCGATTCGGGCATAGGTATGCCAAGCTTATCCATAATCTTTCTGAATTGGTCGCGGTCTTCCGCAAGGTCGATGACCGCAGGCGAAGTACCGAGTATCTTTACGCCGTTCTTTTCAAGGTCGGCAGCAAGGTTAAGCGGTGTCTGACCGCCGAACTGTGCGATAACGCCAACGGGTTTTTCTTTTTTGTATATGCTTAAAACATCTTCAAGCGTAAGAGGCTCGAAGTAAAGTTTATCGGATGTATCGTAGTCTGTGGAAACCGTTTCGGGGTTGCAGTTTACGATAATGGTCTCAAAACCAAGCTTTTTAAGCGACTGTGCGGCATGAACACAGCAGTAGTCGAATTCGATGCCCTGACCTATACGGTTGGGACCGCCGCCAAGAATCATTACTTTTGGCTTTTCGCTCTTAATGGGGTTATTGTCGGCTGCGTTGTAAGTGGAGTAGAAGTACGAGCTGTCCTCCGTACCGCTTACGTGTACCTGATCCCATGTTTCCTCAATGCCGAGAGATTCACGCCTTTCGCGTATATCCTGCTCGGGTACGCCGAGTATCTCGCTTAAATACTTATCGGAGAAACCGTCCTTCTTTGCCTGTTCAAGTGCTGCATCGGAAGGTACCTTGCCCGAAAATTCTTTAACGAGCATCTCTTCTTCTTCAACAAGCTCTTTCATCTGCTCTATGAAGTAGGTCTTTACCTTTGTTATATTGAATATCTCCTCAACTGTTGCACCCTTGCGAAGAGCCTCGTACATAACGAAATGACGCTCGCTTGAAGGGGTGATGAGCAGTTTTAAAAGCGCTTCTTTTGAAAGGTCATAGAAGTTCTTTACATGACCGAGACCGTAACGGCCTTTTTCAAGTGAGCGGATCGCTTTCTGGAAAGCTTCCTTATAGTTTTTGCCTATGCTCATAACTTCGCCGACTGCGCGCATCTGTGTGCCGAGTTTGTCCTCAACGCCTTTGAATTTCTCAAATGCCCATCTTGCGAATTTTACAACGATATAGTCGCCGTCGGGAACATATTTGTCAAGTGTACCGTACTTGCCGCAGGGTATCTCCGAAAGGGTGAGCCCCGCCGCAAGCTTTGCCGAAACAAGGGCGATAGGGAAGCCCGTAGCCTTTGATGCAAGTGCGGATGAACGTGATGTACGGGGGTTGATCTCGATAACGATGATACGGTCTGTTACGGGGTCGTGTGCAAACTGTACGTTTGTACCGCCGATAACTTCGATAGAGTCAACTATCTTGTATGCCTGTTCCTGAAGACGCTTCTGAACATCCTCGGAAATCGTGAGCATGGGTGCCGTACAGAAAGAGTCACCCGTGTGTACACCGAGAGGATCTACGTTTTCGATAAAGCATACGGTTATCATATTGCCGTCCTTGTCGCGGACAACTTCAAGCTCAAGTTCTTCCCAGCCCAATACGGACTCTTCGACAAGTACCTGACCTACAAGACTTGCCTGAAGACCGCGTGCGCAGACTGTTCTTAACTCGTCCTTATTGTATACAAGACCGCCGCCTGCACCGCCCATGGTGTAAGCGGGACGCAGAACAACGGGATAGCCGAGTTCGTCTGCAATTGCAAGTGCCTCGTCAACGCTGTATGCAACGTCGCTTCTTGCCATTTCAATGCCAAGCCTGTTCATTGTGTTTTTGAACTCTATTCTGTCCTCGCCGCGCTCAATGGCATCGACCTGAACACCAATGACCTGTACATTGTATTTATCAAGTATGCCAAGCTTGTTAAGCTCTGCACAAAGGTTAAGCCCCGACTGTCCGCCGAGGTTGGGCAGAAGAGCATCGGGGCGCTCCTTTGCGATTATCTGTTCAAGCCTGTGCGCATTAAGCGGCTCGATATAAGTAACATCAGCCATTTCGGGGTCGGTCATTATGGTGGCGGGGTTTGAGTTTACAAGCACTATCTCGTAGCCAAGGCTTTTAAGCGCTTTGCACGCCTGTGTGCCCGAATAGTCGAATTCGCAGGCCTGACCGATTATAATGGGACCCGAGCCGATGATAAGAACTTTTTTTATGTCTGTTCTTTTTGGCATTTTTCTTTTTCCTCCTTTGTTTTTATGGCATAAGGCTGTTGAAATGCCTTTAATTCCAAGTATGCCCAAAATTCTGATTATATTATATCACAGTCTTAAAACAATTGCTATAAAATTTTTGTGAATTTTGAAATTTTTTGTAAAATAAAAAAATGTCAAAAAATCATATCAAAATTTAAGGTTGAAATAAAACCGAAAAAAGGTTATAATGTTATTAAGTATATATTCTTTTGAGTCAGAGGGGTGTTTGGCATGGCAGATTATGAAGTACAGAAGATAGAACTGACAGGAGTACCGAATGCAAGGCAGCTTGGCGGCTATATCGGACACGGCGGCAAAAAGGTGAAAAACAATGTTTTGCTGCGCACGGGCTCGCTTACGGGTGCAAACGAAAATACAATAAAACAGCTTGAAACATATTATAATTTAGGCAGTCTTATAGACTTGCGAATGAGACCCGAACGTGAGGTGCAGCCCGATCCCGTCATTTCGGGTGCGGAGTATTATCCGCTTTCCGTGCTTGATTCGCTTGTGGTGGATGAAAAGGATCTTGAAGCATATCTGAAAGCTTTTGCTCTTGCAGACCTCGGCCAGCGTTATAAACTGCTGTTTGAAAGCAAGATAAAGATAGATACTGCAGATATCTATTCACAGATAGCTTTCAGTGAAAGCGGCATTGCGGGATATACACGTATGTTTGAGATACTGCTTGACAATCCCGAAAATTCAGCGGTTTTGTTCCACTGTACACAGGGCAAGGACAGAACGGGCATTGCCGCAGCACTTATCTTATCGGCGCTTGGCGTTGACAGACAGACTATAATTGAAGATTATCTTCTTACAAATGTCGCTTACGCAGATACCATAGAGGCTCTGCGTGAGGAGGTAATGCGCATAAAGCCCGAAATGCTCGAATTTGCTCTTTTTGTCGAAAGCGTTAATGTCGCATTTATCCAACCCGTTTTTGATACTATGGATAAGGAATACGGCAGCGCTTTGGGATTTATACAAAATGCTCTCAAAGTGAGCGATAAGGGCATAGAGGAACTTCGCAGGCTTTATCTTGAATAAGCTTTTTGCGATCTGTATTTTATAGGTGAAAGAATAATTTACGGGGAAAGGGGTGGCTTTTATGAAATTCAGGTATGTAAGGATACAGGGCAAGGAACTTGCCGAGAACACAAAGTATGCAAAAGGTGTTTTCAGTATGTGTTGGCAGCTTGTTCAGGACGATGTTATGGAAGAAGAGGATGCCGACTTGTTCAAGGAGATAGACAAATGGTTTTCGGAAGTGCTGCCATACCCGCCGCAGTGTAAAAACCAGGAAAAAGTTGTCTGCTTTTTCAAGACGGAAAATTCGGATGAAATGATGAAAATGATCGGTCCCACAATGTGGCTGCTTGAAAAATACAATCACCCGTTTTATGTGGTATATACGAATTTCCCCGGAGAAATAGTATATGAGGACAAATATCAGGTGGCAGTTAAAGTTGACGATGATGTCAGGGTAGAAAAACTCCAGCAGTCATGGACGCCCGAATAAATAATAACCTGTTTGACGTTGGATTTTGGGCATTATCTTTTTGCTGTTATAATTCGGCTGAAAAATTGTCAATAAATCAAAAAAAATTGTTAATAAATTTTTTAATAAATTAAGGAAAAAACTATGAGCAGATCTGTTTTTTTTAAGAAAATAACAGCAGCCGTGTTTTCGGCTTTTATTATCGGCGCAGCCGCGGAGGTTTATGCGGCGGAGTATGAAAATGTACCTGTTTCGCGTTTTCGCGTAAGCAATATATCGCCTATGGTGGAGACCGATATGGATTATACCGATTGGCAGTACAACGAGTGGGATGACGACCATGTTGTCTATCTGCCTGCGACTGCCGACCGCAGCGGTCTTGTGATAGATATTGACTGCGAGGGCGAACTTTGTCTTAACGGTGTGCCCGTGGTTTCGGGCAAAATTACGGATATACTGTCTTCCGCCGATGAATTCAAAGTTACGGTCAACGGCACAGACTGCGGCAGACTGCGCGTTATGCAGTCAAACCTCGGCTGTATTTATATCGCAACGTCAACGGGAGGCCTCGATGCTCTCG
>ODAI010701232.1_pt1 | contig 10234 bp, 15 predicted proteins | sample 1539321 | NCBI WGS metagenome assembly ODAI01 (sample SAMN02144231, study PRJEB22623) | gut metagenome | biome: sheep rumen | host: Ovis aries | place: New Zealand | reverse complement strand
TCCATACATTACAAACCAGTAATGTACAATATTTTCAGTTATTTTTCTATCAGGCTTCCGCTCTAATAAAGGTATAAGATCTTTTGCTAATATAAATCTCAAACAAGATCACTTCCTATTAGCTTCAATCTTTGCACGGGCTTCAGCATAGTCATCAATAATGTTTTCGTACTCAGTGAGCCAGCCCATAAGACCATGAGGACGAATTCCGAAAACATCTTTAAAGAGGTCAGAGTACATATCAATCTCCGAAGAATAGATAGTTTCGTTATTGGCGATACGAGAACGAAGTTTACGCTCATAATCGTGAAGCTGATCCTCATAGAACAGATCATCATCCTCATAATCATCAATGGGGCATCCATCATCCCAGTAATGGTCATCCCATTCCACATCATAGGGGTCAGCATCGTCAAACTCTGTCTCTTCAAAATCAACATCATTCTTGATGACGTTGCCGAAAGAATCAAAATCAAACTCGAAATCGTAACTCATAACTAGGACCTCCGTCAATTTTTATTTACACTTATATTATATGGTATAATTGACTGAATTTCAACTATTCTCGTCTTGAAGTTTTTCAACAAGAAATTTCATTAACTTTTCACTAATGACATAATAGTTGTCAGTGTTAGGTCCAAAATTAATACAAAGACAACTATTATCAAGACGATTAGAAAAGGCTTCTTCTTTATTCTTATCAATCCATTCTTTCTTGACAGAAACAGATTGTTTTTCTGTCATAACTGTTTTACACTCAATTAAGAGAGACGCCTGTCTTTGAACTACGTCTCCCTTTTTCCATTTTGTTGCTCCACTATTCGGTGTTTGTGTTGCACCAAGAGCTTTACAAACGGACTTTTCATGTAAGTCGCTATAATAACGAGTAGACTCTTTATTATCTGTCATTACAGTTCTTCAAGATTAGTACTTGCTATATCAAGACCGAGCTTCTCACTCAGATCAATATCAAGCATAGACTCAAAAGATTTGATAAACGGATCTTCCTTTTCTTTGAGCTTGTCGTAGCATCTGTCGTAGAGTTTACGAGCTTCTACTGGATGAGTCTGGAAATATGTATACACATTCTTTTTCCCTCGGATCTTAATCTCGTTACCTTCATCATCGTGAGCAAGCTCTCCAGTATCAGGATCAATAATCTTGAACGAGCCCTGAACAGAATTATCAATAAGACCTAGATGCGTTGCTACATCAATAGTATCTTGTAACCAATCAATGCCCTTATTGTAGTTAAGGAGAGCCATTCCGAGCTTTCTATCCCACTTGCAAACTTTTGTCTTTAGAACATAACACTCAATAATATGACCAGCAGGAGACTCTGCTTTCTTTGTAAGAATGTTTCCTTCCTCGTCAAAGAAATCTCCACGCTTAAACATCAATCGCATGGAACAAGCATGCTTCCAAGCTCTTCCGCCAGGAGTTGTAAGAGGATCTCCATAACCAGTCATATTTTCTCTTACTTGGTTGATTGCAATAAGAGTTGCTTTATACTTCCTTAGAAGACCAATCGCTGTATTAGCAAACCTAGTAAGAGCCTTTGCAATTCCTCCCATCTGCTGCTTTTCCATAGACTCGTCAGCAATCTGCGCAGGTACAAGAGTTGCAATGCTATCAAAGATAAGAAGACCAACTTCTCCTGTCTTAAGCATGTCAAGAGCCATATCAAAGATCTCTTCTGCGGACTGTGCTTCAGGTCTAATACAAACAGTCTTTACAGGCGCTTCTTCACTCATATCATATCCGAGCTTTGCTGCCCACACTGGGTCAGCTGTACCTTCATTATCAAGAAATACAATAGCTCTCGGATTATCAGGATTACGCTGAATTTCTGCTTTCTGATAAGACGCTGCTGCTAAGAAGCTATTTGTAGTCTTACCACTACCTTCTTGTCCCGAAAACTCTACAATACGTCCTTCGGGGATACCCCCGTAGATTGCAAAATCCAAACCGGGGCTACCAAGTGAAAGTGTACCTTCAACGTCTAGCGCATCGATACCATACTTAACAACAGAATCTCCGTACTTCTTAGATATAGATTTTAGAACTTCGTTTAGACTTTTACTTTCAGCCATTAAGTATACCTTCCTATATCAGAGTTCAATTTCTTCATTCAGAATCTTTCTAACTCCAGTTACAGGAGTAGAGGGTAGATATTCTTCTCCCATTCGTCTACTAATAGACTTTGAAAGAGTAGAAATCATAGTGTTTGCTGCGTCAATTTTATTCTTCATAACCTTGTAAGCTCTAGAATAAATATCGCTAGCAACTGCTTCAGACTTTGACGCTTCTTCACTAAGAGCTGTTAACTCATTTACTGTCTTCTTCTTATTACTTGTTGCATCAGGTACTTGGTTATCAAGATACGCTTGATTGTATACCTCTTTATACTTTGCTTTACTTAAGTAATCAAGAGAACCAAGTTTCTCAAGCCTTTCTTGCATAAAGTATAAGCAGTTTGACAACTCAAGATGATATTTCTCAAATACAGAGATTGACGGATCTGTTACAGCAATGATGTCATTATACACACCAGTCATAACATCGTCAAGACTTTTTGTATATCTAGAAATAACTTCATTAGCTACTCCTGCATAAAGATCATAATTTTCTTCTGTTTCTTCAATAACTTTCTGAATTTCTTCAAGACTAACTTGCATTATTATCTCCTTTACCAGCCTTCAGGAAGATCTTTCAAGAATGAGTAATCAGAATCCATAAACACTCTCTTCTTAACTGAAGGTATCTCAATTATATCTTCTTTGCCTAGATTTCTAATTCCAACAGACTTTTGATTATTCTTTTTCAAATGAGCTATTGTTTTAATCGGAATATACAAACACTTGTCCTTCTCATACAGCCAAAGAACAACACCTGCTCTTACACCTTGCATACCAACATACTTTCTTAACTTATCATACTGTGATATAACATCGAAAGGTAAGGAGGCTCCGCTATGACTTTTACACTCAAGCAGATATAGTTTACTACCGGTATATGCAATGAAATCACATATATTAACAGAGGTAAACTTATATCCTGTAACTTGATCATTTAATCTCAACAAGAATGTATCGGGAAAAGATTTAGACCAATCCTGCTTGAATTTTGTTTCAAATTGCTTGCCGTAATTTGGCATTATATAGTCCCAACTTCCGGAATTACATTATAAATATTTCCTGATGTTACTACAATTGCTTGATTATCCCCAAAATTAATTGTTACATACATACTTGTGAGAGATTCAAGAGTTGCCTTAATATCAAGTAAATCAATCATTAAATCATAACCTTCGAAAGAGGTATTAAGTGGCGATTGATAATACACATCCTCTTTATTATTACCCTCAACATCATAAATGGTCATAAACTGATATGAAAATACTACCTTACTATACATCTTAATATTTCTATCAAAAAGAAGTAGTCTATTAATGGTCTGTAACATATCATCTTTATTTACAACAATTGTATTGGGGTAGACCTTTAAAGCTCTTGATCTGATTGCCTCTTCCGGTACCGAATTAAGAAACGAATCATCGCAAGACAAAATTGCTGTAATACAAATATCCGAGGTTTCAAACTTAACTTTGGTTTGAGTTACTCCATTACTAAGTGGATCATACCCAATAGTGAATTGTACATCAGATGAATTTTTAAATAATCTAAATAGCTTTACAATCCTTTGATTAAGTAACATCTTAACACTTGCACTTAACTTAAAGTTATTTACACATGCTCCACTAGTAAATGTAATTGCACCTTTATCATCAACATAGTATAACTTCTGAACCGGATGAGATGCAACTCCCTTATTTAACTCTCGTGTATTATAAGTAAGAATACTTAAAAGAATATTATTATTAATAGTAAATGTATTAACAACATTTTCAATATTAATCTCTGGAAGCTGAAGCATAGAATTATTTTCATAAATCATAGGAAGCTTATAATTGCCATTTGCTATAATAATAAGATTATCATTCTTTACACTTAACTCTATAGTTTCGGTAGTGATTTGAGAAATTAGCTTTAAGAATAGCTGTGCATTCACAACCGCATGAAGCTCTTCCACCTCTTCATTCAAACCAAGCTTAATTCTTACATAATATTCACCATTAGTAACATTAATATTAAGATCGTTACCAATAGTAATTAATTCTACAGTTTCGTTAATTATTGAAATATTATTATTATCAATAGTATTTAGAATTTTACTACACTTATCTTGAATATCTTCTCTTCTTAGAATCATTTATCTTCTCCTAATTTTATCCGTTAACCATTACACTTTACAACTACCTTGGTACAATGAGTTCTTACTTTATAATTAAATGCTTCCGTTAATTCAGTTAAAGGGAAAACTTTACTAATCAGACTTAAATATAAAGAAGGGTTATTTGCAAGAATTGTATATGCCATACGCCAATCACTATTAAAATTACTTTGCCATGTGTTTCTAATAGTTAATTCTTTACGCATAGCAATATCATAATTAAAATTATCATTAAATTCATATGAATAAGGAATTCCCATCATAATTAATGTACCAAAAGGTTTAAGATATTTAAAACACTTATTCATACTATCAGGTTTACCCGCACAATCAATTATAACATCAAAAGTATTGTCTTCAATTTCTGAATGTCTATCTATCATTTGTGCGTACGGCATTAGGGTCTTTAAAAGATTACCAATAAATCCATTACCAATGATTGCGACTTTGCTATATTTATCTTCATTAATTAAGTTGAGGCAATGAATACAATTGGCAAGTGGCTCAATAAAGGTACCAAGAATTTCATACTTTGGATCATCTAATTTAACGATTGGAAGAATTAATCTTTCAGGTACATCAATGCTTTTCTGGAATCCACCATTCAATTGGCTTCCTATAAAAGTATGATCATCAACCTTTGGAATTACCGCAACCAATTCTCCTGTATTTTCATTTCTACCACAGAATTCATGACCTAAAATATCCGGTCTTGGGCGTTTCATAAAAAACTTTGGGATATCACTACCACATATTCCACAATAAGAAATATTTATTTTCATTTACAATCCTCATTAATTGCTTTGATTAAATCTTCGTATTGATTAAGTGAATAATAACGTTCTTTCCAAATTCCAGTTCTATGAAATTCTTCCATATAAGTATCAATATACGGTTTAAAACTGGCAAGATAACCTTTTGGGAATTTTGCTCCATTAACAAAGAATCCCATCATTTTTCTAAAACAAGGTCTGCAATTATGGCATTCGACCAACTTATTTCCTTCGCGCTTAGGTGTATAACAACTAAAAGATTTTTCGAGAGCTTCTTCTACTGAACCTCCATTTTCCATATACATTCTACAGAGATCCGCTCTATTATAAGCCTTATATGAAAAATCAACCTCAATATCTTTAATTTCACACAATCCATCAATAGAAGGCCCATAATAATAATTTAAAATATCCTGCATCTTATCTGCAAACGGTTGAAGCTTATCGTTATGAGCATCTGTCTTATTAGTACCGAGAATAATATGTTCACCATATTCAGCGGCTCTCGCAATAAGAAACATATTTCTTAAAGGAACAATGAAGTCACCATTCCTCTCAAGAGTTCCAAGACCTGACATAGTTCTATCAATTACTACATCGTCTTTATTTTCTTGAATTCTTTCCAATTCGGCATTTGAACTTGCAGTTCCTAAATCAAAAAATAATTTAATGTCCGGCTTACATATTTTACTGATAAGCCAACTATCCATTCCACCACTATATAGAAGTACCGTTTTCTTTGCCATATTTATATTTCCCCTTAAAATAAAGAAATTTTAAAATTATTATCTCCACGATAATTATAATTATCTGCCCACTCTTTAATCGCATGAATATTAATTAACATTCTATTTTCTACATGTTCGGAGGCTTGTTTAAGAGTATACCCATATTCCTTTAACTTGTTTTCCACTACGGATTTAGATAAATCGGACATTGTCTCTACATGTTTATCAGATAACAAATTTTGATCGCTTACATATACAGTTTTACCATTTATTATAATAGAACCTTTTGATGCAACCTGTATCCACGTGGTACTATCAGAAGAAGTAAATGGGAAATTTTCAAGAGTATTTCTGCTCGCACTTCCAAAACAATGACTACATACATTTGGATTAGAACTACTTTTAACTATTTCAAAACATTTTACCAACCAACTTCTTGCAGTTGAAATAGGCATATCTTTTGCATAAGAAATTCCAATGTATTTAATTGAATGACCATCGGGGTGATGGTATTCCAACATATTTTTAAGCCACTTAAAATCTTCACCTTGGTGGAAAATAGGAAGTAACTTATCTGGAGACTTTACCTTATCTACCATATAAAGATAATTTTCCCAACTTTTCTGGGGGGCAATTCTGTTTTCCTCTTCAGTTCTGGGTTTACCAAAAGTGCCAGGAATACAGTCCACTTGCGCAAATACATGTATGCAATCGTCAATGCTATTAATGAAGTTTATATATTCATCAACATCCACTTGCTTACCTTTAGTATGTGCACTAAATGCTCCAGAATCAATAAATAGTTTAGACTTACATTCCGGATGTGCTCTTAAATATTGACACCAATCCGCAATCGGTTTACGTTCAATTTGGGATAATAGTTGATTACAACCTAATTTACGAATTTCATTAGTACTACTTTCATAAGTACTTCCTGCAAAATAAAAATTAAAAGACATAGAATTTCCTCTTTTTTATTTATCATATAACATTAGTATATGTAAATCAACTATTAAAAATTAAAACTTTTATAATACGTCTTTGAAACCTTAACTGGAAGATGAACTTCACTGGAAGCTTCAATAATTACCCTAACAACCTGTGGGTCATAAGCTTCCTTAAAATAATTTATAACTTCAACAACAAGATCTTCTATAATAAAAGATTTCCCCGATAAGGAATTCAGAAATTCAGTTACCTCAATATAATCTGGAACAACTTCATCCGGTTTAAAAGTTATATTTAAATTAGCCGTATATTCCTTATTACCCATTGGACAAAATGGGGTAATAGTCTTATTCATTTCAATACCATCTAAGTCCTGGGTATGTTTAAACTTAGACATTTAAGAATTACCTCCCTTTATATATCTGTATAATTTAATTATGTAGAAAATGTGTACAAATAATGCACAAAGATTCATTATTCCTGTGCTATATGCTGGTAAGATAAAACCATAAATAACAAACAATAATGAACCAATAGCGTTCAGTATTCTCATTACGATATTAGTTTTAGGACTATCGGATTTAACAGTCATTGAAAACAAGACAAATACCGAGGCAAATAATCCTATAAATTCATATTGAGAAATTTGCAAAATTAATCTCCTTTAGGACTAATCCTATTAGCAAGATAAACAAAAGGTGTATCACAAACGGCTGCGACGATTTCAATAACTGAGGTACTACCTGCAATAATAAGAATTGTCTTAAAATCATAAATACCAATAAATGCAAGTGTAATAAAACCGAAATTTTCAAGGCAATTACAAAGGATAGTAGCAACATTATTTCTTAACCATAACATCCTACCTTGCGTCTTTTCCTTCATCTTATTAAAAATAAATACGTCTGCCATATTTGAAATAAAATACATTAGCATACTTGCAAGTGAAATTCTAAGGTTGAGACCAAATAAAGTTGTCATAGAATCATTTGCATAATCAATCATAGAAGGTGTATACTTAAGTGCAATTTGAGTTGCTATAATAAGTACAGCAGAACTAAAAAGTCCAATATAAACTGCCTTTTTAGCATCCTCAGGCGAATACTTTTCTGAAAGAATATCAGTAGCAAGAAATGTGGATGCGAACATTACCGTGCCAATAGCAACACTCATACCAAAAATATTAGCGTTTTTAGCAGTTATAATATTAGCAAGTACAGTAGCAATTGCTACCCAAACAAATAGTCCTACTTTTCCAAAAAGCTTATAAAAAGTAAGTAATAAGGAAAAAGTAATAATAATTTCAACAAACAGTAAAATAGTATTTGACATAAATTCAATCTCCTTAGTTTTTTTAATGTCGATTGTTGCGAACGACACCTATTAATTAAATTTCTACTTCCACATCAAAGTGGGTCTTAGAATTTTTGATTTTAGCAGTAACTGTTAAATCGTTAGGTTCAAATGTCTCTGAAAGCATACCATAAAGAATTTGAATTGCGTCCTCAATATTAAGGGCATGTCCATCAATATTTTCCATAATAAAATTTTCAACTTCAGTGTAATCTGGATAATAATCTGAGGGTTTAAATATAACATCAAAATCAATATGATACCAATCTTTTCCCAGTACACACTTACATTCCGCCTTAGGGTGCATATAAATGCACTTAACCTTTTGAGTATTACGAATAATGTTCATACATTCTCCTTACTTATTAACAATATTATAAAGCTCATTTCTGAGCTGTGCATTGGTTTTAAATTCCCCAGACAAGGAAGCTGTACGTGTCAACGCCTCTCTTGATTTAGCTCCTCTTGCAGTCATACAACCATGTTTCCCGGAAATAAGAACGGCTACATCTTCGGTACCTAAAATCTTTCTCATTATCTCATTAATATCTGCACCGATCTTTTCTTGTAACTGAAGTCTTTTACCAACCATTTCTGCAACTCTTGCCATCTTAGAAAGACCAATTATTTTAGTATTAGGAAGGTATGCAATAGTAACGTCCATATCGTACATCAAAGCTAAATGATGTTCACAATGACTAAAAATAGGAATATGAGTTTCTACTACTAAATCTCGATTAATACCAGAGTCTTCTCCTAACTCAATATCTTCCACGTCATTAACATCGTCATTAAGTGGGAAACACTTATCGTACATTTCTGCAATTTCATCATTTGTATAAAGTTGACCTTCAAGAAGTTCACACCAATATTTAACTACTCTTTTTGGTGTTTCCTTTAAACCGATCCTATCAGGATTATCTACAATAGAAAGAAATTTATAAATACATTCTTCCATTTCTTTCTTTTGAATATTACTAAATTGCTTCATTTAAACTCCTCTCATTTCAGGGGGCCAGATATACTTGTGCATCTGTAACTGACACCGTATACCATATTGTAGCATATTTTCCTTCATGAAATCAACTATTTCATGAGGTTCAATTTGACCAAAAACAGGGCTAAGGTAAATGAGACACTCTTTATTAACTTCACGAATGTCATAAATAACTTTAAGGGCTGTAGGTAAATCATCCCTTGCAACTACAAACTTAACAACATCTATATTACGAAGATTAGTAAATTTTTCAATAGGAAGCATTTTATCTGTTTGACCACTAGAGGGGCATTTATAATCAACGCATACCCAAACATTATCCTGAAAATTTTTAAACCAATCTCTATCGGTAAAATCTACTGCCCCACTTGTTTCAATGCAAACATCAAAACCTTCTTTGGCAAGTTTATTAATAAGCTCATCTGCGTCTTTCTGAATGAGGGGTTCACCGCCAGTAAATGTAATATTAAAAACACCAATTTCTTTACATTTAGTTACAATTTCGTCCACAGACATTTCTTTATTTGTGGGTTCCTTTCCCCACGTGTATTTAGAGTCGCACCAGTTGCATCTAAGACAGCAACCACATGCTCTAATAAAAGTTGAAAGTTCCCCAGCTCTACGTGCTTCCCCATCGATAGAAGTAAAAATTTCATTAATTAACATATATTAATCTCCGTATTCTGCATAACTTGTAGCAGTTTCATATACCGTAACTTTTGAAATATACAATGAATTATCTTTAAATTCATTATTAAAAACATTATAAAAATACTTACTTAAATTTTCTGCTGTTGATCTAAAAGGTAGTTCGATAATACGTCTACCATACCTCTTTACAACCTCAGCGATCTCTCTTTCAAAATTATCTTTACAAGAGGAGTTAAACATAAAGGCATGATCGAAAGTATCCAAAAGTTCTTCGCACTTATTCTTTAGATTCTTAAAATCAATCACCATTTCCATTTCATTCAAATATTTAGAAGAGGCTGTTACAAAAACCTTATAAGAATGACCATGAAGATTTCTGCAGCGTCCATCATGACCATCAACGCAATGAGCTGCCTCAAACTTAAATTCTTTTGTTACACTATACATAATTTACCTCAATAAATTTTCTAATTGTTCTTCAGTTAACTCAC
>ODAI014574587.1_pt1 | contig 10235 bp, 7 predicted proteins | sample 1539321 | NCBI WGS metagenome assembly ODAI01 (sample SAMN02144231, study PRJEB22623) | gut metagenome | biome: sheep rumen | host: Ovis aries | place: New Zealand | reverse complement strand
GACCTACAACGCTGACCCCGCCAATTTCAATTTTCAATTTTCAATTTTCAACTTGTGGTGGTTCGGCTTCCTGCGCATGCTGCCGCTCATCGTGGTGAGTTATGCCGTGGGCCTGTTCATCGAGTTTGCCTTTGCGCAATATAGACACCATGAGGTGAACGAGGGCTACCTGGCCACAGGCCTTCTGATACCTATGATTGTGCCCGTCACTACGCCGCTGTGGCAGGTGGCTCTGGCCGTAGCCTTCGCTGTCATCATCGGCAAGGAGGTCTTCGGCGGCAGCGGCATGAACTTCCTCAATCCCGCCCTCGTGGCACGCGCCTTCCTCTTCTTCGCCTACCCCACCCACATGAGTGGCGACAAGGTGTGGATTGCCAACGACCTCTGGGGTAGCGACGCCATCGCCGGCGCCACGCCTATGGGCGAGCTGGCCGCAGGCATGCACCCGTCGGCATCAGCTCTCGATATGCTTATAGGCACCATCCCCGGCTCGACTTGCGAGACCTCCGTCATCGCCATCGCCCTCGGTGCCATACTGCTGCTCTTCACGGGCATCGCCAGCTGGCGCATCATGCTCAGCGTCTTCCTCGGCGGCGGCGCCATGGGTCTGCTATTTAATGCCATCGGATATAACGACTATATGCAGCTGCCGTTCTACTACCACTTCCTGATGGGCGGCTTCGCCTTCGGCGCGGTCTTCATGGCCACCGACCCCGTCACCGCCGCGCAGACCAACACCGGCAAGTGGATCTACGGCCTGCTTATCGGCGCCTTCGCCGTGCTGCTGCGCGTCTGCAACCCCGCCTACCCCGAGGGCATGATGCTCAGCATCCTCTTCATGAACTGCATGGCCCCGCTGATTGACCATTGCGTCGTCAGCCGCAACATCAAGCGCAGAGAAAGGAGGATTGCCCGATGAAAAAGACATTCTCTAACACCTATATCTTCATCTACTCGGCCGTTCTTGTCGTAGTAGCGGCCCTGATACTTACCATTGTCAGCGTCAGCCTCAAGCCCCTGCAGACCAAGAACCAACAGGCCGAGGCCAAGCAGATGATACTAAAGACCATCGGCGTCGAGGCTACACGCGACAACGCTGCAGAGCTCTACGCCAAGCATATTACCGAAAACGGTGACTACTACACCTTTGACGGCGGCATTATCATCCCCCTGAAAGGCACCGGCCTTTGGGGACCCATCTGGGGCTATCTGGCGTTGGACGCCGAGAGTACCGTCGTGGGCGCCGTCTTCGACCACAAGGGCGAAACGCCCGGCCTCGGCGGCGAGATTGCCACCGACAAGTTCGCCGCGCGCTTCATCGGCAAGAAGATGGATACCCAAGCCATCCACCTGGCCAAGAACGCCGACCACAGCAACCCCTACGAGGTGGATGCCATCAGCGGCGGCACCATGACCAGCAACGGCGTCACTGCCATGCTGGCCAAAGCCTACGAAGACTACAGCAAACTGAGAAAGGAGGCTACCGAATGAAAAACTTTGACCTCATAAAACTGCCTTTCAGCAAGAACAACCCCATCCTGGTGCAGGTGCTGGGCGTCTGCTCCTGCCTGGCCGTGACGGCACAGCTCAAGCCCGCCGTGGTGATGGCCCTCAGCGTCACCGTGGTGGTGATGCTCTCCAACCTCATCATCTCGCTGCTGCGCAACACCATCCCGCCGCGCATCCGCATCATCGTGCAGCTCGTCGTCGTCTCCACCCTCGTGGTGCTGGTCGATCAGGTGCTGAAAGCCTACATGTACGACGTCAGCAAGCAGCTCTCCGTCTTCGTGGGCCTGATCATCACCAACTGCATCGTCATGGGCCGCCTCGAGGCTTTCGCCATGGTGCAGAAGCCGTGGCCCAGCCTCCTCGACGGCCTTGGCAACGGCCTTGGCTACAGCGTCATCCTCATCACGCTGGGCTTCGTGCGCGAACTCTTCGGCAGCGGCACCCTCTGGGGCTACCCCGTCATGGAGAAGCTCGGTCTCTACGAGATAGGCTACGAGAACAACGGACTGATGATCATGCCCCCCATGGCGCTCATCCTCGTCGGCCTCATCATCTGGTGGCACCGCTCCCGCAACAAAGACCTTTGCGAGCAATAAGACTAACGCATTTACGCATTAACACATTAACGCTTTCGCAACATGGACTACATCAACATATTCATCAAGTCGATCTTCGTCGATAACATGATCTTCGCTTTCTTCCTCGGCATGTGCTCGTACCTTGCCGTGAGCAAGACGGTGAAGACATCCGCGGGCCTCGGCATAGCGGTCACCTTCGTGCTGCTTATCACGGTGCCCATCAACTACCTGCTCAACAAATTCTTCCTCGCCCCCGGAGCGCTGGCCTGGATATCGCCCTCGCTGGCCGATGTCGATCTCAGCTTCCTGAGCCTCATTATGTTCATCGCGGTGATAGCGGCGATAGTTCAAATGGTGGAGATGATAGTGGAGAAGTTCAGCCCCGCGCTCTACAACTCGCTGGGCATCTTCCTCCCGCTCATCGCCGTCAACTGCGCCGTCATGTCGGGCTCTCTCTTTATGCAGGAGCGCGGCTACGCCAACATCGGCGAGGCCACCGTCTTCGCCCTCGGCAGCGGCATCGGCTGGTTCCTGGCCATCGTGGCCATCGCCGCCATCCGCGAAAAGCTACGCTACAGCCACATCCCCCCTGCCCTCCGCGGCGTGGGCATCACCTTCATCATCACCGGCCTCATGGGCATGGCCTTTATGTCGTTCATGGGCTTTAAACTCTAACACAATGCTCCATAAATCAAAGCTCCTGGCTCCTGCGGAGCCGAAATCCATAAATCTTATAAATTATTCCGCCTTCGGCCGTAGGCTTACGCGAAGCGCTTTAATCTATAAGATTTATAGATTTCGTATGGTTGCCGGCGGCTTGCCGACCGCGTAACCATACAGGAAATTAATGATTAACAGAGTCAACAAGATATACCGACTATGACAACAACACTTATAACAGCCATTGCGATAATATTGGTCGTCATCCTGCTGCTGGTGGCGGCGCTGCTCATCTTGCGTGCCAAGCTCATCCCGCAGGGCAACGTGAAGATTACTATCAACGACGACAAAGAACTCACCGTACCGACTGGTGGCACCTTGATTAGCACCCTCGGCGATGCCGGCGTCCACCTGCCCTCGGCCTGCGGCGGCAAAGGCTCCTGCGGCCAGTGCAAATGCCGCGTGGTAAAGGGCGGCGGCAGCATACTCCCCACCGAGACACCCCACTTCAGCCGCAAGCAGATACAGGAAGGCTGGCGCCTCGGATGCCAGGTGAAGGTGAAAGAGGACATGAGCCTGAAGCTCCCCGAGAGTATCCTCAGCATCAAGGAATACGAGTGCACGGTGGTCAGCAACCGCAACGTGGCCACCTTCATCAAGGAGTTCAAAGTGCAGCTGCCCGCCGGCGAACACATGGACTTCGTGCCCGGCAGCTACGCTCAGATAAAGATTCCCACCTTCCGCATCAAGTACAGCGACTTCGACCGCAGCCTCATCGGCGACGAGTACCTGCCCGCATGGGAGAAGTTCAAGATGTTCGACCTCGTCTGCGTCAACACCGAGCCCACCGTCCGCGCCTACTCCATGGCCAACTATCCCGCCGAAGGCGACGTCTTTATGCTCACCGTGCGTATCGCCACGCCGCCCTTCACAGCCGACCGCAGCGGATTCCAGAACGTCAACCCGGGTATCGCCTCCAGCTACATCTTCTCGCTGAAGCCTGGCGACAAGGTCATCATGAGCGGCCCCTACGGCGAGTTCCGCGTCCGCGGCACCGAGGACGGTACCTGGAGCGACGACCCCAAGGGCAACGAGATGATATGGGTCGGCGGCGGCGCCGGCATGGCTCCCCTCCGCGCACAGATCATGCACCTCACACGCACGCTGCATTGCACCCACCGCCCCATGCACTACTTCTACGGTGCCCGCGCCCTCAACGAGGTCTTCTACCTCAACGACTTCCACCAACTGGAGAAAGACTTCCCCAACTTCCACTTCCACCTGGCCCTCGACCGGCCCGACCCCGCCGCCGATGCCGCCGGAGTGCCCTACACCCCCGGCTTCATCCATCAGGTCATGTACGACACCTACCTCAAGGACCACCCCGCACCGGAGGACATCGAATACTACATGTGCGGTCCCGGCCCCATGAGCAAGGCTGTCGTCACCATGCTCGACAACCTCGGAGTACAGCCCGAGAATATTGCTTATGACGACTTCGGCGGCTGACCACGAGGCGAAAACCGCCGAGTGAATGTCATCCCAAGGTGGCTGACCATCACCGCAGCAGCAATACCGTCCCCATATACCGCTTGGCATACTTTCCTGCCAGGCGGTATTTGCATACGTAGGTATAGACACCCTGCGGACACGGCTTTCCATGCCCATCTCGTCCGTCCCAGCCCGCAGCAACATTTGTCAAGGTGGCCACCAGCACCCCTTCGCGGTTGTAGATTGTCATCTCGTATGTCTCGACGATCTGGTTCGTCACCATCGCAAAGCGGTTGTTCGTCGTCTCGCCAGGGGTGAAAACATTGGGAAACCACACCGACACAATCTCGACTGGGAACAGCAACAGGGTGTCGGTACAGCATCCATTTGCAGTGCATCCTATCTCCCTCACCCACAGGCTGTCGCCAAACACCTCGTCAAAGTGCCAGCGCACCTTCCGTCCCATGACCTCGCCGCCGTCGGAAAAGGTCCACCGCACACTTGTCACCTCCGACAGTTCCTCCAGCGTCAGCACCGGATTGTCGAAATCCACCGACTCGCAGTCGGCAACGACCCGTAGCTCCGGATAAGCCTGCACCACTATCACCACGCTGTCTGCCACCTCACCGCCTCGCGTCAGCAGGTAATAGGTAGTGGTTGTCTGTGGACTCACCGTCAGCGACGGAAATCCCTGAAAGGCGTCAAGTGCGGTGTCCACGGGTTGCGATGTCCAGCGGTAGTAGTCCGTCTGTTCGGCCTTAAGCGTCACGCTGTCGCCCAAACAGATACCCGTGCGGTCAGCCACGATAACAGGACGAGCGCCGTGGGCCATGAGGAATACCAAGTCTTCGGCATGGCAGTAGCGGCAAAGGCTGATATTGGTCATTCGCACTGGCTGTTGCAGCACAATAGAGAGCGTTATTTGCCGGTATTGCCCGGCTGACAACTCCACCTGCAACGGATTACATATCAATGTGCTTTCCATCAGAAGGATGTCGTTTTCATACACCTGCACCGGCAACGGGCTGCCATCACCGAGGGTAACCTCGAGGCGGTAGCGTGTCTGCGGCTCGACGGGTACCGTCAACTGCAACTGCTGCACCGTGGTGTCCATCTCCGCACCGCGGTAGATGTGGTTCAGAGTGTCGAACCGCTCCGCCTCGAGCCTCACCCACTGCTCGCTTTCAGGCAGCAGCGTGAAGCTGGTATTACGTGCAGTATCGTTGGTAAAAAGTTCCGCGGGGCTCCAGCGGTAGCTGTCGGCCTCGGTCTCGGCCCAGATGGGCACCTCGGTGGGCTGCGAGATATACCACTCCAGCCGTTCCACCCCTATCTCGGCGTCGCACTCTATCGGAGGCAACGACCTGATACTGAGCTCCAGCGAGTCCTTGATGGGGCAACCGTAGGCGTTCAGCCCGTGGTCATCCACATAGCCGCCCGCCAGCGTCAATTCGCGACCAGCAAAGAGGTAGGCATCGCCTGGGAAAATGCTGTCCACAGCGATGCTGATGTCCGACGTCAGAACACGCAGCGTCAGAACACGCACATGTAGCACACAGTTGCCGTCGGGAAGGTATTCGTAATCATGTTGAGTGAAGGAGTGCAGGCCTGTGTCGGCGGTCTGCTGCGCGGTGAGGGTGAGGCCGTTGCCGCTGTAAGGAGTGTGCTGGCACACGGTGTCGGTGAGGTACACCGTGTCGGTCGTTGTGGCAGGGTTGCACACCTGTGTGCTGGCCTCGAAGCGTTTGATCATCAGTTCGTAAAGAAAAACAGAAATATCGTAGAAGCCGTTGGGGTGCGGCCATGCCTGTAGTTCTGTGCGCATGCGCAGGGCGAAACGGTAGCCGTTGGGGATGCTGTCGTGGACGGGCAGGCAGTAGTCTCTCCACTCGAGGTAGCTACCCGGGTAGGTCCATACGCACATCGTCCCTGTCTGCGTGAACGTCTCGTTAGGGTGCCCGATGTCGCGCACCCAGCCCACATCGACGAAGGCATAGTAATTGGTGCAAACGGGGTGGACGGAGCGTTGGTATTTTTGCAGCACCATCGTCAGGTTGATGCTGGCCGGCTGCTGCTCGAACTCGGGCGCGATGAGCATCGCCAGTCCGTCGTTCAACGAGTCGCCAACGCCTATCTGGGTATAATGTGTGTCAGGCGTACCGTCTGGATAATTGGCGACGAAGCCGAAAAACCCCGCAGCGTCTCCTCCTGCATCATTGGAAGAGCGTTCGATGTAGCCCGTCCAGCAATTGTCATGGTTGAGACCCACCTCCCAGGCGGTAAAGCTGTATCCCCATGAAGTAGTATGCCACTCGGTGTGGAACCCTGTTCTAAGGTCGGTAGTATAGGGCAGCGGCAACGGGTCGCATTGCCCGCGGGCCGCCTCCATGGCCACCAGCATCGCCAGCATCAAAAAGAGCTTTCGACCTATCCCTGTCATAATTCTTTTCATCATCGGACCAATTCCTCCTTAGACAACTACAAATCAAATAAATAACCAACAAACCCCATTAATCTATCCAAGGACAAAGGTACAAAAAAATTCTATTTCGCTGACATTTTCTGCAAAGATTACAACTTTTTTCTCCCCATAGTAAAGAATATAACATTTTTTTCTCCCCATTGTACAAAGAATACCATTTTTATTTCGTATATTTGCACACTGATACAATAAAGCAATAAAATATTAACACATTCAACAATATGGATTTACCGAAGATTCACTCCATCACAAAAAAGATTCTGGTGGCACTGCTGGGAGGCTTTCTGCTGCTCTTCCTGCTGTTCCACGCCACGGCCAACCTCTTCATCCTGCGCCACGACGAAGGCGCCTGGTACTCGGCCTTCTGCCATTTCATGGGTACCAACTGGATTGTGAAAATCTTTGAGATTGTGCTGCTCGGCGTCATCGTCTTGCACATCCTGCTGACCCTCTGGCTGGCCCTGACCAACCGGCTGGCCCGTCCCACCCGCTACCACCAAGCCCAGAAGAGCAAAACCCACTCCACCTCGAAACTCATGGTGTGGTCCGGCATCCTCATTTTCGTATGCCTCATCATCCACTTCTGCGACTTCTACTTCGTCAAACTCGGATGGGTCAAGGGCGAGTACATGGTGAAGACCGAGAAGCTGCAGAGCCAGGAGATCATGGGGCTGGTGCAGTACTCGCAGCAGATGGGCATGACCCCCGAGGAGATGATCGACGAGCTGGAGGCCAAGTCGGCCATGTACGCCGACGAAAACGGCGACAACGACGAGGTGGCACAATACATCAGCAATATGCGCGACCAACTGGGCGTGATCAACATCGTGCAGCGCGCCAGCGAGGAGGGCAACATCACCGGCGACGGCCAATGGATACGCCACCTGACATACGACGAGCGCCAGACGCTGAAACGCGTGCTGCCCGAGAGCGATTCCGAGCCCGATTTCTACTACATGGCCCGCGAGAAGTTCAGCCACTGGCATATCGTCCTCGGCTACCTCATCTTCTTCTTCGTCATCTTCATGCACCTGCGCCACGCCTTCCCGTCGGCCTTCCAGACCCTCGGCCTCAACAACTACAAGTACAACAACATCATCGAGGTCCTGGGCAAGCTCTACACCTGGCTGGTGGTGCTGATGTTCGCCGCCGTTCCCATATTAGTTTATTTAGGATTATAACAACCATGGAAGTTAAAGAATTCAGAAGTTAAAGAAGTTAAAGCCAATAGCACCGCCTGATGCATTTGCCTGTTGGTATGCCGTCGGCTCGGCCGACAACTTCTAGCGAGCGCAGCGAGCGATAACTTCTTTACTTCTTTAACTCCCCCAATATTAAAGAATATGAAATTAGACTCCAAGATACCCGAAGGTCCCCTTTCCCAAAAATGGACCAACTACAAAGCCGCGCAGAAGCTGGTGAACCCCGCCAACAAGCGCAAGCTCGACATCATCGTGGTAGGTACCGGTCTGGCCGGTGCCTCGGCCGCCGCCTCGCTCGGCGCCCTGGGATTCCATGTAGATATCTTCTGCATCCAGGACTCGCCGCGCCGAGCCCACTCCATCGCCGCCCAGGGCGGTATCAACGCCGCCAAGAACTACCAGAACGACGGCGACAGCGTGGAGCGCCTCTTCAAGGACACCATCAAGGGCGGCGACTACCGTGCCCGCGAGGCCAACGTCTATCGTCTGGCCGAGGTCAGCGGCGACATCATCGACCAGTGTGTGGCGCAGGGCGTTCCCTTTGCCCGCGACTATAGCGGCCTTTTGGACAACCGCTCCTTCGGCGGCGCACAGGTCAGCCGCACCTTCTACGCCCGCGGCCAGACCGGCCAGCAGCTGCTGCTCGGCGCCTATGGTGCCTTGAGCCGCGAGATAGCACGCGGCACCGTGGTGCTGCACGAGCGCCACGAGATGATGGACCTCGTCGTGGTGCCCGACAAGGATGGCAAGCCTCGCGCCCGCGGCATCATCGTCCGCAACCTCGTCACCGGCGAGCTGGAGCGCTATGCCGCCCACGCCGTCGTGGTGGCCACGGGTGGCTATGGCAACGTCTACTACCTCTCCACCAACGCCATGAACAGCAACGGCTCGGCGGCCTGGGTCTGCCACCGCCGCGGTGCCGCTTTCGCCAACCCCTGCTACGTGCAGATCCACCCCACCTGCATACCCGTCCACGGCGACTACCAGTCGAAGCTCACCCTCATGAGCGAGAGCCTCCGCAACGACGGCCGCATCTGGGTGCCCAAGAAGAAAGAGGACGCCGAGGCCATACGCCGCGGCGAGAAGAACGCCCTCGACATCGCCGAGGAGGACCGCGACTACTACCTCGAGCGCCGCTACCCCGCCTTCGGCAACCTGGTGCCGCGCGACGTGGCCAGCCGCGCCGCCAAGGAGCGCTGCGACGCCGGCTACGGCGTGGGCCCCACCGGCCTGGCCGTCTATCTCGACTTCGCCGACGCCATCAAGCGCCTGGGACGCGACGTGGTGGAGCAGAAGTACGGCAACCTCTTCCAGATGTACCAGAAGATCGTCGATGTCGATCCCTACCAGTACCCGATGATGATCTACCCCGCTGTGCACTACACCATGGGCGGCCTGTGGGTCGATTACGAGCTGCAGACCACCATCCCCGGCCTCTTCGCCGCCGGCGAGGCCAACTTCAGCGACCACGGCGCCAACCGCCTCGGCGCCAGCGCCCTCATGCAGGGCCTGGCCGACGGCTACTTCGTCCTCCCCTACACCCTCCAGAACTACCTGGCCGACCAGATCTACGTGGGCAAGATCAAAGCCGAAGGCCCCGAATTCGACCAGGCCGAAGCCGACGTACGCGCACGACTCGACGGCCTGCTCGGCATCGCCCGTTCCGCACAAGAATCCCATGCCGACCACAGTGTCGATTACTACCACAAGGCCCTGGGCCGCATCATGTGGGAATACTGCGGCATGGCCCGCAGCAAGGAGAGCCTGGCCACCGCCCGGGAGAAAATCGCCGAACTCGAGGCCGACTTCTACCAGCACGTCTTCATCCCCGGCAAGGCCGCCGAGATGAACCCCGAGCTCGAGAAAGCCTACCGTCTGGAGGACTACTTCGAGCTGGCACGCCTCATCGTGGCCGACGCCACACAGCGCGAGGAGAGCTGCGGCGGCCACTTCCGCGTGGAGCATCAGACCGAGGACGGCGAGACCCTCCGCGACGACGACAACTTCATGTTCGTCGCCGCCTGGGAGTACCAAGGCCACGACAAGCCCGAAGTGATGTACAAGGAAGAACTCAACTACGAGCACATACAAATAGTTAAGAGGAATTATAAATAAAGTAGTTAAGTAGAAAGTAGTTAAGTAGCCAAGACATTACACCATGCCGGAACATTTGTCTTAACTACTGCCCGAAGGGCGAGCGAAGCGATAACTACTTACCTACTTAACTCCTAAACAAAGATAGAACGATGAAATTCACACTCCATATCTGGCGTCAGGAGAACGCCCGCGCCAAAGGGCACTTCGAGACCTACG
>ODAI014502290.1_pt1 | contig 10235 bp, 12 predicted proteins | sample 1539321 | NCBI WGS metagenome assembly ODAI01 (sample SAMN02144231, study PRJEB22623) | gut metagenome | biome: sheep rumen | host: Ovis aries | place: New Zealand | reverse complement strand
GTCTCCTGTACCTCTTCTGTCGACTCCTGCACTTCCTCTGCCGTTTCCTGCGCAGCCTCTGCAGTCTGTTCGGTCTGCGGCGCTTCTGTCTGTCCGCCTGCTCCCGCTGCGCCGGAACATCCGGCCGCCATCAACGCGGTGATCAGTCCTACTGTCACAAATAACTTATTCCTCATTTATCGAATCCTCCATGTACTGAATAATACTGAATAAATGGACGCTGTTAAGGCCGCAGGACCGCCCTCTGTGCAGGCAGCCTGCTCATTTCGGCCTTTTTTTCTGCAAACAATATCTTATACGCAGATTTTTTGGGATGTCCACTTATATATATTATTTTAATAGTCAGACAAATACATATTCCTTCAGCCTTCTAAATGCTTCTTGAACTCTGGACAGCGGAAGCGCAAGATTGACTCGTATATGGCAGTCTCCGTGGAAGGGGCGGCCGTCCTGAAAAGCGACGCCGACGTCCCAGGCTGACCGAAGGACCTGATCCAGACTCTTGCCGCTGCTCTTACAATACTCTGTACAGTCAACGAACAGCATATACGTTCCTTCCGGCATTTGCGTTTCCACTCCGGGGAAATTGTCTTTGATATAACTGCAGGCATATTCGATATTTTGACGGAGCACACTTCTGAGCTCATCCAACCAGACATGCCCTTCCGGGGAGTAGGCACCGATCAGAGCATACATGGACAATAGATTGACACTGTTGTAATGACATAGTGAGCTCTCCTTGATCACGCGTTCTCTGATCCGCTTATCGTAGATAATATGATAGGAACCGACAAGGCCCGCCAGGTTGAAAGTTTTGGACGGAGCATACAGCGCTACGGTACGATTTCTTGCGTCCTGTGATACGGACTGCGTGGGAATGTGTTTTACATCCGCGATGATCAGGTCAGACCAGATCTCGTCAGAAATGATATTGACATCATATTTCTGACAGAGCTGTGTGAACTGCAGTATTTCCTCTCTGCTCCACACTCTTCCGCACGGATTATGCGGGGAACAGAAAATGGCGGCGTGAATATGGTGCTTCGAAATTTTCTGCTCCATATCATCAAAGTCCATTCTCCACACACCGTTTCGATCCCTGTTGAGTGCAGAGTGAACGATATGGTAGCCGCAGTTCTCAAGGCTTCCTGTAAACCCGATATATGTCGGCGAATGGACGAGGACATTGTCTCCTTTGGAGCAGAAAACCGCGAGTGCCGACAGAACGCCGCCCAGGACACCGTTCTCATATCCGATATGCTCTCGCGAGAGCTGTGTGACACCGTTTCTTATGCGATGCCACTCTATGATATTCTCATAGTATTCGTCTCTCAGGTCAAAATAGCCGTAAGCCGGATGTTCTGTTCTCTTTATGATCGCTTTCGGGATGGAAGGACATGTAGGAAAGTTCATATCCGCTACCCACATTGGAATACTGTCAAAGCCTTCCAAGGGCTTTCCCGGAGTGAAAGATGAATTGCCTTTTCCTAAAGCATCCACCGCGATCGCATCCAATCCGTGTCTGTCCATGATCGTTTCAAAGTCATATTTCATATGTTGCCCCGCTTTCATAATATTGGCAGAATCTTTTACTTTGTAAGCTGTTATACAGTTCAATACCCGAGCTCCTCGGAGTCCATGATCATAGTAAATGGCCCATTGTTAGTCAGATGGACCTTCATGAGAGCACCAAAACTGCCGGTCTGAGGCCTTGTTCCGGTCAACTGCTCACATTTTCGGATGATATATTCATAGAGCTCCTCTGCGTGCTGCGGTGATCCGGCTTTGACAAAGGACGGCCGGTTTCCTTTGCGGCAGTCTGCATACAGAGTAAACTGGGAAACGAGCAGGATCTCCCCTTCTACCGATGCGAGATTTAGATTCGTTTTTCCGTTTTCATCATCGAAAATGCGAAGTTTGAGCATTTTCTCTACCATACGGTCCGCAGTCTTTTCCGTATCAGATTCGCAGATTCCCGTGAGAACAAGAAAACCTTTTCCGATTTTTCCGATCGCCCCCTGTTCCGTTTCCACTTCCGCATGATCCACACATTGAATAACAAAACGCATTTTCTATTGTTCTCCTTTGTTCTTTCTCATGATTAAGATTAAGCCTTAACAGTATAACACCTTTTATTGCGGTAAATCACTACATTAGGACTTTCTTTTGTGCAGGTCTGCCGTCGGCCTTGCCTGCACGAAAAAGACTCCGGCCGTCGCCGAAGTCTTTTTCTGCCTTTATCAACTTTGTGATTTCAAAAAATGCAGGCCTTGTATGGCGTACATCTTTTTACTCTTCATAAACAACCAGTCTTGTACCGACCGGAATGTTATCATAAATGAATCGGGCATCTTCCAGTGAAAGTCGTATGCAGCTCAGGGACAGATTCATTCCCAGTCTGTCGTCAACAACATCTACATACTCCGGATCGTCTCCACCCCACTTGCTGTACAGAATAGTGTGGAGCATAAATCCTGCAGTCGTCCAATATACATAGGCAGCTCTGGACAAAGTAAACCATTTCCAGCCGTAGTCGGTAGGATGCTTATAGCAAAGTTCAAACTGTCCGCAGGGAGTTCTTGTGCCGGGAGCTCCGCAGGTGAGGTCCCACTCGCCTTTAAATCTCTTCCACTCTCCCTTGTTTCCCTTATAGATGCAAAGCTTGTGTGTGCTGAGGTTGGCAAGGACCATGTAGTTGGTCCGGCTCGAATAGCCCTGCGCCTTCGCATCCATCTCATTGTTTGTGATCAGCACACCTACACCGTCTGCACCGATCTTCTTGCCGCCGATCTTGGTATTGACCGCTACTGTACCATTTGTATAAGTATAAAAATGGTTGCCCTGGTCGGAAACCTTCCAGCCCTTTGTGGTGGTCAGGTTTCCTTCTTTTTCGAAGAAATAGTATTTCTTGCCGATCTTGTACACGTGAGGGCCGTTAAACATACCGCCGTCTTTGGCGAAATAGTATGTTTTGCCTTTGATCTTCTGCCAGCCCGTCTGCATTACACCGTCATTGTTCATGTAATACCAGGTGGACCCCAGCTTTCTCCAGCCTCTTCGCATCCAGCCCTTCTGTTCGAAGTAATACCATTTCTTTGCGAGTTTCTGCCATCCTGTCTTCATTTCGCCGGACTTGGCAAAATAGTATTTTCTTCCCTTGATCTCGGCCCACCCTGTCTTCATGACACCGTTGGCATCAAAATAGTATGTGTGTCCGTCGATCTTGGCCCAGCCCTTCTTATTACCTTTTTTAGTGACGTAATACCATTTCTTGTCTTTCTTCACCCAGCCAAGTTTAACGGTCGTCTTTTTCGCAGCCTTCTTGGTTGTGGTCGCTTCACTCACAGGAACAGAACGGTTTGTCTGATATTCCTGCGCAGCATAACCGGAAGAAACAGGAACTTGTGCTGCACTGACACCGACGCAAGGTATTGAAGACACAGTAAGAGCAGCAGAAAGCAGCATTGCACAGATACGTACGCGTTTCATTTTCATTCTCCTTATTTCATTGATGTACAGAATACAATTCGTTACATGCGATAATATAAGGAGCGATTCGCATTACGATCTCTCGCGTATATCATCACAAAGTTGTTTGGCAAGTATTATGTTACAACTTTGTGATAAGAAATGCAAGCACTTTTTAATATATTTGTAATATTATTTTTAATAATTTAACTTCTTGTTATTTAATGATATATTTTTGTGTCATATATGAAGGCCTGCGCGGAAAATATGCCAAAACATACCAAACCAGGTCAATTTTGACTGTTTTATTTTGGGATCGGTTCGGATAGAATTCGCATTGTAACAAAGCGGTGCGGAACATTGTTAATACCGCACAGGCTGAACATCAACTGCTGAGGACAGAATTCGTCCGGCAGCATCGGAAAGTAAGAGGATATATAAGTAAAAACATGTTTGATGTAATGAACTATGCAGACAGGAACGACGTTGAAGTTTCAATCCGCAAAGGTCACGACGGGCGTACCGTATGGGAGATCTTTCTGAGAGACCGCAGGCTTGACCTGACCGAGTTCACACGAATAATTGATATAGAGATCAGAGGACGACTCGATCAGGACGCCTACATAGAACTTCAATGTGAAAAGATGATGGACAGAATTCGATCTGCCCGAATGAAAGAACAGTATTCAGAAATCGAAGGTAAGCGTGAAGAAAAACCCGCTCAGCAGCATGAAGCCGCTGAGCGGGTTTTTTTGATCATAAGCGCTATAATTCACCATGATATCGCGAGTGTTCCATAAAATACAGGTCGACCGCCGACTTGTTGAGATTCTCTCCGATCACAATGACTGCTTCCCGGCCGCTGTCTCGAATCTCCAGCTTTTTCTGATCGGAAACCGCGTTGATCTGCAGCCATTTCCGATCGCAAAGCTTCACATATCCCTTGATTCGGTGCACGGATCCGCAGGAGGGATCCCTGAATATCCTGTCAACGGCATCACGAACTTCCGATTCGGTCATCTTCACATAAAAATAGAACAGTGATTTATAACCGTTGCTCTTCTCCACCTGGTACTTCAAATGATCTTCGATATGATATCCGCATCTTATGACCTCATCGAAATCGAGCGGATCAGGTGCCAGTAAATCTGCTGCGATCACGTCATCACCGAATTTCCTCTTGCAGTGGAACTTCTTCATAATCCGGTTCATCATTTCGACTGTACTCTGCACGGTGCCGCAAGATGCATCGTTCGACTTGCTCAGGACCACGCATCCTGCGTTGGCAATCTGAGATGCCAGAAGATATTCCGACTCTTCTGACAGATCCTCCCGAATCTGTGAATTCACAATAGAGATCACATTTCCGATCGTATACCACCGGTCGAGCGGTTCTTCCCTCAGTACGTCGAAGAACTCATCTACGTCATAGACACCGGATGGCTCCACGAGCACTCTGTCATATCCCATCATTGCCATGGAGATCAGTTTGGTGCGAAATCTCCGCCGGTGAGCTTCGTATCCGTCACCGCCGATGACCATTTCCAGTTCGCACTGCTCGCCCAAAAGATCCTGAAGGAACATCATATCTACATTGACGGCGCCGTAGTCATTTTCAAGAATACAGATCTTCTCTCCTCTTCGCATGAGCTCTCGGGCATACAACCGGATAAAGGTCGTCTTGCCGGAACCAAGAAATCCTGTGATCAGATCGATCAACATATAAAACCGGCCTCACTCTCCTATTATTTGAGTTCCTCCGAATAATACGGAACGAACAGAGACGTTCCGGGTGTTACGACAGGAAACTCTTTCCCATTATAATCAAGATTGTTGATCCTGCATAGCTCTCTCACATAATCCATCTGTGTGTCGTAGTAGTTCCTGTCATCATATCTCTGAACAATGTCCAGAAGATTCTCGTTATAACCGACTGTGACCATGTCGTAGTATTTATATGCGGAGGGAACATTTCCGGCATGTGCTCTGAATACGGATCCGGCAAAAGCTATGAGCAGGGCGATCAGTATACCCAGTAAGGCATAACGGATATTACGGATCCTCTGTTCGCGGCGGAGGGCTGCAGCGCGCTTCGCGGCATTTCTGGACCGGGTACGCTTCCCGGCGGTTCTTCTCGCCGAGCAGGATACGGGCTTTCTTGCTCTTCTCTTTCTTGAAACGGCACTGCGGTCGAATGAATAGATCTCACAACTGTGTTCTGTGCTTCTCATTGTATGGCTTATTGTATTACTAACTGTATTACCCCTCATCATTTAACCCCTTTCCGTCCTGAAATGAAACGAACCTACGTTTGTGCTCCTTTATTGTATCGAACATTTATTCGCAAGTCAATATCAAAATCGAACATTTATTCTGAATATATGTTTGCGTTTTGAGAGTTCGGAATATATAATAGAAACAGGAAATTCTACCGGAGAATTCTATGATCAGGAGGTCACACCTATGTCCGCTAAGATTACAAGAAAGCAGCAGGAAATATTGGATTTTTTGAAGGAGGAGATCCTTGAGAAGGGGTATCCGCCTACGGTTCGTGAAATATGTGAGAAAGTGAATCTGAAGTCCACTTCTTCTGTACACTCCCACCTCTCTACCCTGGAGAGAAACGGATTCATACGAAGGGACCCGACAAAGCCGAGAGCTATTGAGATCTGTGACGACAGCTTCCAGATGGTGAGAACGGAAATGTCATCTCTTCCCATCGTCGGCAGCGTCGCCGCCGGCCAGCCTATCCTGGCCCAGGAGAACATCGAGAGCTATTTCCCGATCCCTGCCGAGCTTGTTCCGGGCGGCGATTCCTTTGCACTGAGAGTCCGCGGTGAATCCATGATCGGTGTCGGGATCTTTGATGGCGACCTCATTTTTGTCAACTCCTGCAACACTGCAAGAAACGGAGAGATCGTCGTAGCATTGGTGGATGATGAAGCCACAGTGAAGACTTTTTACAAGGAGGACGGCCATTTCAGACTCCAGCCTGAGAACGATACGATGGATCCGATCATTGTCGATCACTGTGTGATCCTTGGTAAAGTTTTCGGCGTTTTCCGAACGATGTAAAACGAAGTAAGAAGTAATTTAAGAAGTAATTAGAAAAGCCGCATCGGGAAATCTGCATTTCCTGATGCGGCTTATTATTTATAATTGATCCGGATCAACTTGTTTACCGTCTCTCCAGATTCTCTCAAGGTCATAGAGAAGACGGTCTTCCTGGTTGAAGATATGAATGATCACATCGCCGAAGTCCAGGAGGATCCATGCGGCATTGTCATATCCTTCCACCTGCTTGAGGACAGCGCCCGCTTTTTCCATCTTTTCGCTGACTTCATCGGAAAGAGCCTGGATCTGAGGCCGATTGGTGCCGTTTGCGATGATAAAGTAATCTGCGAGAACAGATACATCGCTGATATCGATCACTCGGATATCTTTTGCCTTCTTATCTTCCAAGGCCGCGATTGCAATACGGGCAAGCTCTAACGATCTCTCCTTTGTGTTCGCATTTTCACTCATAAAATTTCCTCTCTTCGTCACATCTTCTGTAATAATCATAGGTTTTCTGTGTCATAGGATCTGTACGCTGGCCCGTGGTCCCCAGATATCCGAGAGTATCTTTCAGTATCTGCAGTACACAGTCATCTATGTTGTCATAAGCGAGCTTTCTCACCAGCGGCAGATTGGGGGCGGAATCCCTTCCGGGTTCCATGTAATCCGCCACAAACACGATCTTTTCCAAAAGACTCATGCCGGGACGCCCCGTCGTGTGATAGCGGATCGCATTGAGGATGTCCTCGTCTTCCACTCCGTACTTCCCGGCTGCCAGTACAGCGCCGGCTTTGGAATGCAGGAGTGAACCGCTGGACTTTTCGAACTCGGAGAGCGGAACACCCGCCTTTTCGCAGATCTTGAGCATTTTGCTCAGACTCATGCACTTGGCGCAGTCATGAAGGAGACCTGCAAGTTCTGCTTTGGCCGGGTCTTCCCCGTAGCACATGGCCAGGTTTGCGGCCGTACCGGCTACTTCCATGGTATGTATAAAACGCCCGAAAGCGAGTTCTGTCTGCAGTTCCCTGATCAGGGTTAAGCGCTCCTTCTTGTTCAATATCTGCTCCTTACGATTTTCCCGTTTATGAATCCGTTCTGTAGATCCCGTTCTCTATTATATAACTTTCCAGCGCATTCGGCACCAGATAATGAATGGATTTTCCGTTTCCGGCCCTGTCTCTGATCTGCGTTGAGGATATTCCGATGTTCGGGATGGATATGGTCCGGATCCTTGCCTGGAACCTGTTCTCCAGATCCCTGATTCCCTCTTCGAAACGATCCGGGTCGACCTGATCCTCCCGCATTGCCGCCAAAATAGTGCACGCGGCAAAGATACGGGCAGGTTCCCTCCAGGTGCTCATGGAACACACGGTATCGGCCCCTACTATGAAATACAGTTCTGCCTCAGGATAAAGATCAGCGAGCTCCTCCAGAGTCTCATAAGTAAATGTGTTTCCGGATCTGAGCACTTCGATATCCGATACCTCAAAAGGGGCGTAGTCTGAGACGGCTTTCCTGGTCATCTCCAGTCTGGTCTGCGCCGGCAGGACTTTCTGGGCCCTGTTGTCCTTAAAGTAAGAATGGCCTGAAGGGATCAGCAGGACTTGATCCAGTCCGTACTGGTCTCTCGCCTGCTCTGCGATGATCAAATGACCCAGATGAATGGGGTCAAACGTACCCCCGAGTATTCCGATTTTTTTCTTATACATGCGCCGGCCCTCACGGAAGAATGATCTTGGGATTTTCCTTAAAAGGTTTGTAGAGCACGAATTTTCTTCCGATCACCATGACGACCTGTGACCGTGTCCTGCCCGCAAGTGTCTCTGCGGCGTCGCGGGGCGATTCGGGTGCCATCTTCATCACGGCGCCTTTGACCAGCTCTCTGGCATTAAAGGCCTCTTCCGCAGATATAACTGCTTCCGGGCTGACGCCGTTCTTTCCGATCTGGATCACAGGATCGAGCTGGTTGGAGAGCCCGATCAGATAAGATCTCTGTTTACTGGTCAGCATTTTATCTCCTTTTTATTTATTGAGTTTTTATTTATTGAGTCAGATTTTAGATTCAAATTATAAGGATCGGATTTTTAAATGATCCCCATTATGACAATATCAGTCGTAGTATTCGAAGCGGTGACCGTACAGGCGGACGGTGTCGCCCTCCTTGCAGCCGAGGTCCTTGAGCCTGTCGATGATCTTGTTTTCTTCAAGAAACTTCTGGAAGAATACAAACCCCTTTTCTGTCTCCAGATTTGTATATCCGAGCATTCTCTCGATCCTGGGTCCTTCGATCACGTATTCCTTTTCCTTGGCGTCGTAGGTCACGGTGAAAGGTTCTGAAGCATCGAGCTGCAGCATCAGTTCGGGATCATATTCCTGTTCAAATACTGTGGTCTCTTCAGGCATCTGTGCGAGCATGCCGCTCACATGGTACAGGAGCTCTTTGATACCGCTTCCGGTGGCAGCACTGATCGGAAATACCTCAACCCCGATCTCGTCACAGTAGGCCCTGATGCGGCTGAGCGCATCCGAATCTTCAGGCAGGAGGTCGCACTTGTTGGCGGCCAGTACCTGTTTTTTGTTGCCGATCTCCGATTCATACGCCGTAAGTTCCTTGTTGATCGCCTTTATATCCTCGACCGGATCCCTTCCCTCGGATCCCGCAGCGTCGACGACATGGATCAGGAGTTTCGTGCGCTCAATATGGGCAAGAAACTCGTGTCCGAGCCCGGCGCCGTCTGCGGCGCCTTCGATCAGTCCGGGGATGTCCGCCATGACAAAGCCTTTGGCATCGTCAAGATCCACGACGCCGAGAATGGGACTTAATGTCGTAAAATGATAGTTCGCGATCCTGGGCTTGGCATTACTGACCATGGACAGCAGCGTTGACTTGCCGACGTTTGGAAAGCCTACCAGTCCGACATCCGCGATGACCTTGAGCTCCAGGAACAGCTCCAGTGTTCTGGAGGGCTGCCCGGGCTGCGCATATTTCGGGGCCTGCATTGTGGAAGTGGCATAATGCATATTGCCGTTGCCGCCTTTTCCGCCCTTCAGGATCAGATAGCGCTTCCGGCCGCCGGACATATCCGCAATGACTTTGCCGCTCGCCGCTTCTCTGATCACGGTGCCTTCAGGAACCTTGATGATCAGGTCCTCACCGGATTTACCAGTGCATCTGCGCTTTTTGCCGGGTTCCCCGTGCTGCGCCTGGTACTTTCGAATATGTCGGAAATCAGCCAGTGTGTTAAGGCCTTCGTCCACCTCAAAGATCACGCTTCCGCCGTCACCGCCGTCACCTCCGTCGGGACCTCCGGCAGGCACATATTTCTCTCTTCGGAAGGAGACGTGGCCGTCTCCCCCTTTTCCGCTGATCACAACGATCTTCGCTTTATCTATAAACATACTTACCTCCATGGCGTTTTGGGCCCGGCATTTTCAACCATGCTTTTCTCTAACATGCTTTTATATACCATGCTTTTTTATACCATGCTTTTTTTACATGCACAAAAGACTTCAGACAGTGCCTTGACGCCTGCCTGAAGTCCTCATGTTCATCGGTATTCCCTGCAGAAATTACTGCTGAGCCTCTACGGGATGGACAGAAGCTCTCTTCTTGTCCTTGCCTACGCGCTCAAAGCGAAGGATTCCGTCGGTCAGAGCATACAGAGTGTCATCACCGCCGATGCCTACGTTAAGGCCGGGGTGAATGCTGG
>ODAI011866021.1_pt1 | contig 10235 bp, 8 predicted proteins | sample 1539321 | NCBI WGS metagenome assembly ODAI01 (sample SAMN02144231, study PRJEB22623) | gut metagenome | biome: sheep rumen | host: Ovis aries | place: New Zealand | reverse complement strand
TATATATACCAATCTACGGGTTCGGTCTGCTTGGAGATAGCCGATTGCAGCAACCATGCAATACTGTCTCCGTCGCATATCTGGGCGGTATCGATGCGCTCATGACCGCTTAGCCATTCGTTCCACTGCCGCTGATACCATCCTTGTTCCAGACGCGGTTGCACGTCGTAGGACTTAGGGGACATCACATTTCCCGTATTCGTCACAAACAGCGAGTCGCGGAACGGCTCCGGAGAATATCCTAAGGTGTACAAATACCCTTGTGCATCCGTTACTGCGTACACATTACCCACAAATCCGTCTCCTGTTGTCTCCACCAAGTGGTAATGTGTGGAGGGATTAGTTACCTCGATGCATGCATACGACATCTCAGCCGATGCGTCGTGCAGGAAAGGCTTGAATTTGGCTCCGTGTCCGCCTACACCATCAATAGTGATCTTGTTAATGTCTGCAGTTTTCGTTACCAGATACACGAAATATTTCTTCGGCGCCTCGTCTGCGCCGGGCGCTACATACGGATCCAAATCATGGGTGAAGAAATTCATGCTCTTGGCGCGGTGAGCCCATGAGGGCATCAGCGCGTTGGCGGGGTCGCCGTACATTACACATACCTGATCGAAAATATCTCCGCTGCACACTTTATTTTGACCGCCACTGGTAGTGTACGTGTAACACATAACGGGCTGGTTACTGTGTACGATGATTTCCGATGTACCATTAGAGGTGATTGGAAGCGGCTTGGTGCTCTCGCCTTTATTGAGATCACGGGTAATGGTCTGGACGCTATTGGTGCCTGGAATATAGCACTCTAACTCAATGTGAGTACTATCATAGGCTGCAGTGAATATAGTGTAATTCTCTACTGTGTTGTCAAATTTAGCTAGATAGAACTCCGTTCCCCACTGCGTGATAGGTAAAATCTGCTCGCTCAAATAGTCTTTTGAGTTCGACTCATGGTATGGGATACTCGTTTGTTGGTTTCCGTTGAATACAGCTATTGGTTTGTCCGCACAGATTTGGCTACCGGATAAATCCACCTTTACGTTATTACCCAGGTGCAGTGCAGAGGCTACCAAATAAGCGTCGCCTCTCTCTTGTAACGTGATCGGAAAGGGCTGTCCTTTTGCATGACCGCCAAAAGTAAGATAATTTGGAGTGATATAAACTACGGTATTGTCCTCCGTCGCTACAATGGCAAACTCGGACGAGAAGTTATCTTCATAATACGTCTGTACAAAATACTCCTTGCCCATGTACTTGGTAGGAATAATCAATGCCGCGTCACGGGAGGATTCTCCAGCCTCTCCGTTACGGCTATAATTAAAGCAGCTGAATGACTTGTCACTCTCATCCGTATAGACATGCACACCCTTGTATTTCATCACCTCGCTCTCTTGCAAGTATATTTGGGCATACATACTGCTTAAATCATATAGGTACGTTTCGTTGGCATTAACGGTGGTATCATGTACAATCTGACCATCGATCTCAAATATAATGTGTGTCCGTTGCCTTGCCGAAACGGCTATCTTCAGTTCGAAAGTGACATCTGGATAAGTCTCAGGAGAGATCGTCGCATTGTTCATAAAAGTAACCCAGAAGTCATTTCCTTCCGTTGTTCCATACCCGGAACTGGCTCCTATCCAGTACGGATCAGAGCTCGTCAACTCCACAGCGCATACCCATTGAACCAGAATCAGCGCGAGGAACAATACTATGTGCCGGAACTGACTCAAAGTGTGTAAGTCTTTTCGCCTTTGCGAATATAAAGAATGCCTTCGCGGATGAATTTCTCCGCCTTTGCGGGAGTCTCGACAGATTCTATGCCTTGTTCATCGTCTGTGAGTGCAGGATTGTCGTTAAAATAAACCTTCACCTCATAGCATCGAATCTGCCTGGCGCAGTTAATCGTCACGCTCTTGTCATTAATATCCCGGATTATCAGGACACGCTCATTGTCAATATCGATGTCTTCGTCGCTGAGGTACTCAATCGTTCCTTTGTCGCATGTGGCGCTGAACGCTTTGCGTACGTACCCCGTGATGGCAATTCCTTTAATAGCCTGTGTGGCAGTAAAACGCAACTGATTATCTGCGTTACAATTGAAATAAGCCTCTGTGCTGTCGGTAGCCTTGATAATCGAGCCTTGACCGCAGTGTACCAAGATATTATTGTCCACAAATGCGTATTCGTTCTTGAAGAACTGCGTATCCGGTACATGTATGGTCGTCGGCTCTGTGTATGTGTACTCTGCTTCCAGATCATTCTCCGTCGGCAAAACCACTTCCTCGGGTGTAATCTCTATGGGGTCGCCATTGATAACGATGCGCTGGATACGTCGTTGCTTACCTTCGGTAAGGGTGAACACAACTTGTGTCGCACTACCTGTCCATTGATCCACCTTCCAATCATTCTTATCGGTAGCTACACCACCCGAAACCAAATTCCCTACCGATGCACTCAAACCGGCATACTCCTTGTTGGAAGCGCTACTCTTGGCGCAAACCAGCTGGATATTCGTCAAATTGGTTTCTGACGAAATGGTAATCGTGTTATTCAGATACAGGCGCATCTCCGGCTGCTTGGTCTCATAATCCTGTGTGAAGAGAGGCGGCTCTGTATTCCCGCTTCCTTTCGCGAGAACGACAGTGATGCCGTCCTTCGTCTGGTTGGTATCCGTGTTCGAGGTGAACGTAAATGTCGTTTCTGCCATCATACCAATGGCAACGCACAAAATGACTAAGAGACTAAAAATCTTTTTCATGTAATTATCTATCACAAATCGGGCGCAAAGTTACGAAAAATATTTCATTTACGCAAGCGTGCGCGTATTTTTATGCCTTTTTTGTGACTAACATATACAAAATACAAAGTAAAATATAGTAAATTCCTACCATCCATCCGTTAATATGCGCAGGAATGGTACTACCCGGCAAACTCTCTATCCATTCCACAGAGTGGTTCATGAGCCATGCGAACGCCCAAGTGATTTTACCGATAAACACACCTGCCGTACTGCCACCCAAAGCGATTGTTGCCAAACCGCTTGGAACCAGAAAAGTGGCAATCGGAAGCACCAATAGGTTGGCTAACAGGAAATAAGTACTCACCTGTTTGAAATAAAACATCGTAATCGGCAGGGTGCCTAACTGCGCCGCGACGGACACTACAATGATTCCGAGAAAATAGGCTGCTATTCTACCCGTAAGCATAGCAGGGAGCCGGTTAACCATCAAAACAATCGCTGTGGTCGCGGCAAAAGAGAGTTGAAAACTGACACTCCAGAGGTCCGTCGGCCGAACGATGAGAATGAGTACCGCCGCTGCGGCTATCGTATTGATTGTCAGACTCTTACGGTAAATCATCTTCCCTATTTCCACCAGTGTGACCATGAGCACCGCGCGGACGACCGAAGGGGTCAGTCCCGTCAACCATGCATAGCCCCACATTACCCCGATAATCACCAGACTGATAGCTCGGCGCGCAACTGTGTTCTCATGCATCGGTCGATATCTTCCGCCGAGAGTCAGCAGCCACACTAAAAGACCATAAATAAGACCTGTGTGCAGCCCGCTTACAGCCAGTACGTGTGCCGCTCCGGAGGCTTGGAAATGCCTTTTCAACTCCTTATCCAACTCTTCCTTGTAGCCCAAAGTCAGTGCTCCGACGGTAGCTAACTCATCGCCGCTTAAACCGGCGGCTCCTAATCGCCCGTAAAGGCGTTCCTGAAATGCGTTTGGCGCTTGTTTGACAGGATATTTAGGCGGCCGCTCCACAAAAAGCAAAATTGCCGCCACCAGCGGTAGCAGCAATAAAACCATGGGAGAGGCGCTCCCGGAGCGATGCCTTATCATATCGGACCAATCCCCTATCCTTCGCATGTTATAATATACTATAGTATATTATTCTGTGATTTTAAAAAATGGATTGTCTCAATGGGATCTTTTGCACCGAAGACAGCACTGCCGGCAACCAGTGCATCGGCTCCTGCATCAAACAGCGCGTGGGCATTTTCTCTGTTCACCCCGCCGTCTATCTCGACGAGTGTGTTCAGTCCGCGGCGGGCAATCTCCGCCTTGATAAAACGGATCTTATCCATCGTCTCGGGGATGAATTTCTGACCTCCGAATCCCGCAAAAACGCTCATCAGAAGCACCATATCTACCTTGTCCAGATAGGGTACCAGCCGCGTTACATCTATGTCCGGATTGATTGTCAGGCAGGTACGGACACTCTTTGCCTTGATCATCTCTATAATCGGCAATGGATCCTCAACCGCCTCCAGATGAAAACCGACCGACCATGCACCGGCATCGCAGAAACGCTCCACGTATTTCTCCGGGTGTACAATCATCAGATGCACATCCAAGGGCTTGGTACAATACTGCTTGAAGGGTTTCATCAGCGGAAAACCGAACGATATATTTGGCACGAACGTGCCGTCCATTACATCTACGTGCAACCAATCCGCTTCGCTGCGGTTGATCATCTCCAGATCCTCTGCCAGATGCCCGAAATCAGCAGACAATACACTCGGTGCTATTATTCTCATGATAATCTCAAATTTTCAAATCTTCCATACGGCTTCAGCCGATCGTTCGAGGCTTTGCCGAGATAAGAAATCTTCAAATCTTTAACGTGACATCAGTCACCAACTTGTATCCCTTATACCGCACAGCCAAAATCTCATATCCGGCAGGTCTCAGAAATCCGCGCAGGTGGTTGATATAGACACCTAATGAGCGGGCGGTAAAGGCATTGTCTTCCTTCCATAGTGCAGACAATATTTTATGCCTGTCCACAACCTCTCCTTCGTACCGGCAAAGCATGAGTAGCAAGTCGCTTTCACGGGCAGACAAGTGTTGTCCGTCGAATGTCTGGTGTACCGAATCAAAGATCTTTCCTCTCATTTCAAACACCTTCTGCTTACGCTCCTCGCTCGCCCTCACACGCCTGAGAATGGCCTCTATCCGGCATATCAGAATATCCATGGTAAAGGGTTTGGTCTGGTAGTCGTCGCATCCTAACTGGAACGCCCGCATCTGGTCCTCGCGGTCGGAACGGGGAGTGAGTACGATTAATGGCAGTTGTGGCAGCAAATGACGGATGGATTTCAGCAACTCATATCCGTTCATTCCTACCCCCTGCAGATCCATCAGCACGATATCCCAATGCTCCGTTTTTAGAATCTCCAATCCTTCTTTACCCGTACTGACAGCACGAGAGCGGTATCCGCGGCTCTCTAAGTAGTCGCTCAACACGGTGGAGAGGCTGATGTCGCCGTCTATGATAAGTACTCTACTCGCCATAATTTCAAAAAACGCTGCAAAAGTACGATTTTTTTTGCATATATGCAAATTTTTTTGTAATTTTGCAGCGCATAAAATCAGAATGCTATGGATAAGGTACTTTTGATTTCTACCGGTGGAACGATTACGATGGTGCGTGACAAGAATTCTCAAGCGCTTGTTCCTGCCGATATGGAGACGTTTAAAGCCTATATGCCGGAACTCTTTGAGGGCAATGTGCAGGTTGATATACAGGCTTTCTCTCCGCTTCTGGATTCCTCGGATATCAACCCCGAGTGCTGGGTGCGCATGGCCCGTATGGTGTATGACCACTACGAGGACTATGATGGCTTTGTCATCCTGCATGGTACGGACACGATGTCGTACTCTGCATCGGCGCTCTCGTTCATGTTGGAGAACCTCTCCAAACCCGTTGTCTTCACCGGCTCGCAATTACCTGTCGGTGTTCTCCGTTCCGATGCCAAAGAGAATCTGCTGACAGCCATAGAGATAGCAGCCGCCAAGGATGAGGAAGGCAATGCTATTGTGCCGGAGGTGACTATCTATTTTGAGGACCGCCTCTTCCGCGCCAACCGTACCACCAAGCGTAACGCAGAGCATTTCTCGGCCTTCAACTCCTATAACTATCCTGCGCTCGCCAAAGCCGGTGTGCATATTATCTACCAGCCTCATCTCATTCATTACTCAGACTCTAACGCCCCGCTCATCCTCCACACAGCTTTTGATACCAATGTGGCGGTGCTCAAACTCTTTCCCGGCATCCAACAGCCCGTCGTGCGCGCACTCCTTCGTACGCGCGGACTTAAAGGAGTGGTGCTGGAGACCTTCGGAGCCGGTAACGCCCCTTCCGACAAATGGCTGTACCGCGAACTCAAAGCCGCCGTGGACCGGGGTGTCATCATCGTCAATAAGACCCAATGCAACACCGGTTCGGTGGAGATGGGGCTCTATGCTGTCTCTCTCAACCTCATGAAAGCAGGGGTCCTGTCCGGTTACGATATTACCACTGAGGCGCTCCTTACCAAACTAATGCTTCTCCTTGGCGAACAGCCGGAGAAAGCGCACGAACTGGTACAAAAAGACCTCTGTGGAGAAATGACGATAGACAATTAAAATTACGAATTACGAATTAAACATCAGATATTATGAAAAATCAAGAACCGAAAGCACTTTGGGCGAATTTCTACAGCCTGACCCAGATTCCGCGTCCGAGCGGCAAACGCAAAGAGATTGCGGATTTCCTTGTTAATTACGGTAAATCCCTCGGTCTGGAGACCCTCCAGGACGAGATTGGCAATGTGCTGATCCGCAAACCGGCTTCACAAGGTATGGAGAACCACCCGGGAGTCATCCTTCAGGGCCATATGGACATGGTTCCCCAGAAGAACAGCGACAAAGTCTTTGACTTTGAGAAAGACCCGATCGAGGCATACGTGGAGGACAATGGCGAGTGGATTACTGCGAACGGAACAACCCTTGGTGCAGACAACGGAATAGGCGTGGCAACGGCAATGACTATTCTCGCTGACAAGAACGCTGTTCATCCGCCTTTGGAGGCACTTTTCACCATTGACGAAGAAACCGGCATGTACGGAGCCAACGATCTCAAGGGAGGCTGGCTCAAGGGCAAATACCTGCTCAACCTCGATTCCGAGACCGAAGGCGAACTGTACGTAGGTTGCGCCGGAGGTATTGACACTACCGCTACCTTCCACTACCAGCCGGTAGAAACAGAAGCAGGCGATATAGCACTCCGCGTGGAAATCAAGGGTTGCAAGGGCGGTCACTCGGGCTGCGACATCCATCTGCAGCGCGCGAACGCCATCAAACTCCTCTTCCGTTTCCTCAAGGATGCCGTAGCTAACTACGAGGCACGTCTCGCTTATGTAGAAGGCGGTTCGCTCCGCAACGCCATCCCGCGTGAGGCGGCAGCCGTCATTACCATCCCCGAGGAGAGTTATCAGGACGTGCAGGACCTCGTGGACCGTTATGAGGATCTCTTCCTGAGCGAGTACGACGGCGTAGAGACTGATCTGCATTTCACCGCCCAAGAGGTAGAGTGCCCGAAAACCGAACTGCCCGAGGATGTACAGGATTTCCTGATTCACGCAGTCACGCTTTGTCCGCACGGCGTCTATCGCATGATTCCCGAACAGCCGGATATCGTGGAGACGTCCAATAACGTGGCGATGATCAGAACACAAATCTCCAATGACAAATGTCAAATCGAAGTGCAGTGCCTCACCCGCTCGTCAGTCGAGAGCCGTAAGGAGGAGTTGGCATCGGTTATCCAATCTGCTTTCTCGTTAGCAGGGGCAGAAGTGGTTTTCAGCGGTTCGTACCCGGGGTGGAAACCCAACCTCAAGTCATCGCTCTTGGCAACGCTCAAAGAGACCTATAAGAAGGAGTTTAACGCAGACCCGCGTGTGATCATTATTCACGCCGGCTTGGAGTGCGGTATCATCGGCGCCAAGTATCCGGGAATGGAAATGATCTCCTTCGGCCCGACCATCGAGCATCCGCACAGCCCGGATGAGCGCGTGAACATTGCTACGGTACAGAAGTTCTACCGTTTCGTACAAGCTGCTTTGCGTGCGCTTTAATTAGAAAGCACTTCCACCGCTTTCTTGGTGATCTCGTCGTCACGCTCGAAGAGCGGGAAGAAGCCCTCGTCGCCCAGAATATTACGGACGATATAAGCATTCAGAAGTCGCGTCATTAACGGACGCGATTTTTGTATCTGCGCTTCGTCCGGCTCTACGCCTTTCTCTTTGGCGAATGCCACGAACTCGCGCAGCACATTCTGCTTGAGCAGGTATTGCTCCAAACTCTGCCAATCTTTGTATTTAGAGAGCTCCTTTCGATGCGTATCCGTGTATTGGTACGCAAACTGGTAGGTGTATGCCAGGTTCACGCAGCGGTTGTACCACGGGGTGTTGAGCGTTGTGTCTCTGCCCACGAAAACGTCAGGCATGATTCCTCCGCCGCCACGGACGATGCGTCCGTTCTTGGTGCGATAAGTTGTGGTATCCGAGAAATGAATGCTGTCGGCGGAGTATAACTCGCCGTGCTCCCAACGATCCAAGAGGTCTTTCTCGTAGTCCTCCTGATCGCCCAATGTGTAGGGCTTCTGGATGCATCTACCGCTCGGGGTGTAGTACCGCGCTACGGTGAGACGAATGGCGGAGCCGTCGTCAAACGGCATCTGTTGCTGAACAAGCCCTTTGCCGAACGAGCGGCGGCCTACTATTGTGGCGCGGTCGTTGTCCTGCATCGCACCAGCGAAGATCTCACTCGCCGAGGCGGAGAAATTATCGATCAGTACGACTAACGGCACATCCTTGAACCGTCCGCCGCCGTTGGCTGTGGCCTCATAGCGCGGGTATGCCTTGCCCTGCGAATAAACAATCAGCTCGCCACGTTGCAGGAACTCATTCGCCATCCTAATAGCCTGCTCCATGTAACCGCCGCTGTTCTCACGAAGATCCACGATGAAACGGTCAGCACCCTTCGAGTAGAGATCTGCCAAGGCGGAAATAAACTCCTTATAGGTAGTCTCGCCGAACTTATTGACGCGGATAAATCCAATCTTACCAATCAGGAACTTGGCATCTACTGAGTGAACGGGGATGTCGCCTCTCGTGACCTTGAAATAGAGCGGTTCTTTGACGCCTGCGCGGAGAACACCCAGTTTAACCTGCGTTCCTTTCTCGCCGCGGAGGGTCTTCATCACTTTCTCGTTATTGAGGCGTTTGCCTACGAAGGTACTGTCATCTACGGAGACAATCTTATCGCCTGCCAGCACTCCTACACCCTCGCACGGACCGCCGGCAATGACGGCTACGATACGGACTGTGTCTTGCTGGATAGAGAACTGCACGCCGATGCCGGAGAATGAGCCCGCGAGCTCGGAATTGACCATCTCCAGATCCTCTTTGGGAATATATGCGCTATGGGGATCCAGTTTCTTGACCATATCGGTCATCACCTCGTCGGTGATACTGTCGATATCGAGGGAGTCCACATAGGCTTGCTCCATCAGTTGCAAGAGCCGATCTACTTTGGTTTGCTCAAGACTCCAGTGACCGTTCTGATAGACGATCCGCTGGGCGTTAGCTTTCTGACTGATTGCCATGCCGACTACTATTCCAATCGCCACGGCTACTACCGTCAGGGTAGGTAAGATATATTTCTTCATTGTTTTATTTGTCCTGTAAAAACTCAACCTCTACGCCGGCGCGTTTGAGCAGCTCTACGCCGTCCATAATACGGTATTCCTCGCCATAAACGACGCGCTTGATGCCCGACTGGATAATCAGTTTCGAGCACTCCAGACACGGGCTCGCTGTCACGTACAGCGTTGCACCGTCGGAACTATTGTTGGAACGAGCTACTTTGGTCAATGCGTTTGCTTCTGCGTGCAGTACATAAGGCTTGGATACGTTGTTCTCGTCCTCGCAGATATTCTCAAATCCGGAGGGTGTACCGTTGTAACCGTCGGAGATAATCATCTGGTCTTTTACCAGCAGGGCGCCTACTTTGCGGCGCACGCAATAGCTGTTCTCCGCCCACGTGCGAGCCATGCGCATGTAGAGGTAGTCGCGTTTCTGTTGCTTGTCCATAATCAACTATTAATTACCGGTTTTGATATATTGCAGCGCTCGCTCAAGTTGGGTGTCCTGACCGTTTAATAAATATTTGGCGGTATCTAAGGCTACCTCGACATCCGGTGTGATACCGATGCCTTCCAGTATTTTCTCGTCCTCGCCGAACATGGATATGCACCGTGGCACATAGGCATATACCGGCGTTACGTTCTCCACTCCGAAACAACCGCTGTAGTCGAGGCTGTAGTAGGTGGGGTCGTCAATCAGACAACTCAATCCGCCCCACGTGCGTGTACCAATCAGTTTGCCGTTCTTGCCC
>ODAI011837330.1_pt1 | contig 10235 bp, 8 predicted proteins | sample 1539321 | NCBI WGS metagenome assembly ODAI01 (sample SAMN02144231, study PRJEB22623) | gut metagenome | biome: sheep rumen | host: Ovis aries | place: New Zealand | reverse complement strand
GCCATCGGACATGGGACAGCTGGAGTTTTATCTTGAGGCGTTGGACAGGGATGTTAAAATGGCAAACGAGAATCCGTCGGTAGGCGTACTGTTATGCAAGAATGCGGATCGCAGCGTTGTGGAGTATGCGCTTTCGCGGGCGATGAGTCCCGCGATGGTGGCGGAGTACAAGCGGTTGATGATTCCGAAGGATGTTTTGCAGGAGACATACGACCGCTATATCGGAATGCGAGAAGAGAAAGGCGGGCGGAAATGAATTCTATCGCAGTGGACGCGGGTGCAATTCGCGGTATTAAGAAATCGGCGTTTGGATCGGGCGCGGGGGCGAGAGGTTTGGTATAATACCCGCATGAAAGGCAAGGCGAAATGACAGCGAATGAGAATGAAATTGTCGTCTATCAGCCGGACGATACGACAAGGCTTTCCGTTCGCTTTGACGGCGAAACAGTATGGTTGTCGCAGGAACAGATGATTGAGCTGTTCCAAAGAGACCGGTCGGTTATCAGTCGCCATATCGCAAACGCATTCAAAGAGGGCGAAGTGGACAAAGAGAATTGTTTGCATATTTTGCAAACAAATACCAAAGGACGCCCAGAGGTCGTTTACAACCTTGAAGTCGTCACTTCCGTCGGCTATCGTGTAAAGTCTTTGCGCGGGGTGATGTTCAGGCGGTGGGCGACCCGTGTGCTGAAAGAGTATCTGCTGCGAGGCTATTCGGTCAATGCGCGCATGAACCAGTTGGAAGACAAGATGGATCGCCGTCTTGCCCAACATGATCGGGCAATCGTTGATTTGAAGGAGAAGGTCGATTTCTTCGTGCAGACGCAGACGCCGCCGCTGCAGGGCGTGTTCTACGACGGGCAGTTGTGGGATGCGCGGGCGCTGGTGCTGAAACTGGTCGCGGGAGCGAAAAGGTCGCTGATCCTCATCGACAACTGGGCGACGACGGAGGTGCTTGACCTCTTCGTGAAGAAGCGCAAGGGCGTGAAGGTGACGATCTTCACGTCGGAGCATTTCGACAAGAAGCACGTGCCGCACCGAAAGATTTCCGATGCCGACATCAAGACCTTCAACGCCCAGTACCCGAAACTCGCCGTCTGCTACAACGAATCGTTCCATGACCGCTTTCTCATCATCGACGACAAGGAGCTGTACCTGATAGGTGCGTCCCTGAAAGACCTTGGCCGCAAGTGTTTCGCGTTCACGAAACTGGACGCGGGCGAAATCCGCCGCATCAAGCAGTCGGCGTTCACGGCGGGTACAAGCATGGAAAAACAATTTATCGAAAAGGCTTGGTAAAAAAATGATCGAAGTCATTTTAGATTCTTCAATAATAAATCACGATAGGGCGTTTCTCAGCGGCGATTTCTTGTTACTCAAGAAGCTTGCAGAGCTACGGTTGATACAGTTACACATACCTTGGGTCGTTTTAAATGAAGTGATCACTAGAAGCGTGAATGATCGTTTTGATGCGATAAAACAAGTGGCTAAGCAGTTGGAGGTCTTAAATCGGCTTGGAAATCTTAAAAAACGAAATGCAGATTTGTTACGAATGACTAATGCAGTGAAAAAAATTGAAAAGTTGTGTATAGATGATGTGAATAGATATTGGGAGGTTTTTATCAAGACTGCTAAAGTCGTTGTGGACGGAATAGCGCCAGCGGATGGATACGAAGTAATGTGTTCTTACTTTGCTGGTAAAAGTCCGTTTTCAAAACAGAAAAGCCGACAAGATATCCCAGACGCTTTTATATATGAGTCTGTTAAGCGCATTAGTGAGAAAATGTCAGCCGTGTTTGTTTGCGCCGATGATCAATTAAGAACTTCATGTTCAGATTTGCACGGAATTACATGTTGCGCCTCAATTAGGAAGTTCTATGAATTGCACTCTGTAAGAGCAGTCATCACAGAGTATGAGAAATCGATTAAATTCCATGACGGAATTCGGTTTATTACATCGCACAAAGTAGATATATTGAGACAGGCTAAAGAGGATATTTTAGGTGATTTGTTGGTTCAATTTAATTATGATGGTATTAAGTCGAAGTATATTCCAGAAGCAGGGGGGATTCTAACGAATGTCTTAGAGCCAATTAAAATCATAGTTATGACATCTAAGTGTAAATATGTCGATGGTACATTCTATGTACCTATTTCGGTAAAGTGCAGGTTTGAGGTTGAATATTATCTTCATAAAGACTTGTATTTAATCTATAAATCAAGAGCCATACGAATAAACGAAGAAGATTGGAGGGAAGGCGATGATTATTGTATTAAAGAAATTTTCGATACAACCTTTCATTATGATTATCAATTGAAGGAAGAAGAAATACACGAGAAAACGCTTAAACTGGTTACTGATGAGCGAGTATATGACTTGACAATGAAGCCAATCATGTTGAAAGGGATGAAATGAAAGCCCTACTTGATACCAACATCATAATCCACCGAGAGGCGTCGACCGTCATCTCGCAAGATATCGGGCTTTTGTATCGTTGGCTTGACAAGGGACGGTATTCAAAGTGTGTTCATTCTGCGACCATTGATGAGATAAAAAAGAATCCCAATGCATCTACCGTAAGTTCGTTCCTCGTAAAACTGGAAAGTTACGAGGTAATAGAAATCCCGTCTCCGATGCAAGACGTAGTGGCGACATTGTCACGGGAAATAGACAAGACGGAAAATGATCGGGTCGATTCTGTTCTCTTGAATGAAGTTTGTGTAGGGCGCGTTGACATCCTTATTTCAGAGGATAAAGGCGTTCATGCAAAAGCAGCACGATTGGGGATAAAAGGGAAGGTCTTCACAATCGAGGCATTCTTGGAGAAAGTGTTTGCGGAAAACCCGGAGCTTGTCCCCTATAAGGTTCTCAATGTTCAGAAAGTAAAGTTCGGCAAGATTGATTTGAAAGATGCATTCTTTGACACTCTTCGTGCGGATTACGATGGCTTTGACAAATGGTTTACGCGGAAGTATGACGAGGAAGCATATATCACAATAAACTCTAACAATGGGAAGTTGCTTTCATTTCTCTATGTGAAAGTAGAAGGTAACGATGAAAACTATTCTGACATAACTCCACCGCTTCCGCCGAGGCGGAGATTGAAGGTCGGGACATTCAAGGTTGTGAGTAACGGATTCCGTCTGGGCGAACGCTTTCTAAAAATTATATTTGACAACGCAATTACAAACCATGTACAAGAAATCTATGTGACGGTTTATGATCGCCGTGATGAGCAAAGACGGCTTATCGCATTGCTTGAGACATGGGGTTTCAGGCGATGGGGAATGAAGGGTGCGGAAAATGTTTATGTCAGGGATTTCACGCCGAAGTTTGACGTGAATGATATAAGGACAACTTATCCCTATTTCAGCCGAAGAAGGCAATGCTTTCTTGTGCCCATCTATCCCCAATACCATACTGAGTTGTTGCCCGATTCAATCTTGAATACAGAATCACCCAACGATTTTGTGGAGGACTTCCCGCATCGAAATTGCATTAGTAAGGTCTACGTCTCTCGGGCGTATCCTCCATATCCGCAAAAGGGTGATATCTTGATCTTCTATCGCACGGGTGGGTATTATAAGAGTGTCGTTTCCACAATCGGCATTATGGTTGATATACAACAGCATTTTGAGACGGAAGAGGATTTCTTATTGTATTGCCGTAAGGCAAGTGTTTATCCAGAACGGGAACTCCACGAAATGTGGCAGTACAGGGATAATAGGCCGTTAGCGTTGCAGTTCTTGTACGTATATTCGTTCCCTCACAGGATAAACATGGAACGACTGATCGAATTGGGCATTCTTGCCGGGGTTAACGATGCGCCACGGGGATTCCGTCCAATTTCAACCGAACAATTCAATTTAATTCTAAGGGAGACAAGAAGCCATGAAAGCATTGTTGTCGATTAAGCCGGAGTTTGCCGACCAGATATTCGCCGGAACGAAACGCTACGAGTTCCGGCGCGCGGTGTTCAAGCGGGAAAATATCGAAGGCGTTCTTGTGTATGCCTCGTCCCCGGTGCAGCGCGTAATCGGTGAATTCCAGATAGATGAAATCATTGCTGATGATCTTGAATCCGTCTGGCGTAGGACACAGAAGTATGCGGGCATCTCTCGCGGTTATTTCATGTCTTATTTTGGGGGACGAGATCGCGCTTACGCCATCAAGGTAGCGTCGCCTAAATTGTTCCAGCGGAAGCGTCGACTGTCCTATTACCATGTGGAGACCGCTCCGCAGTCTTTTGTATATGTGTGAAAAACACAAAGGCGGACAGAAGATTTGTTATATCGCCAAGTCGGTGTTCGTTTTGGGTACAAGAGCCGAGATCTGACGGAGGCGTTTAAACGGTTTTAGCGATGAAACGGCATTCTGATATAGTACAGACTATTGATGTAGATGATTTCTATATCTGGTGTGAATTAATGTGTGAACTTTGCTCGGCCATGAGACATCCTATTGATGGGATCAATAGTGCGCCGATGATGTGTCCTGTCTTTCGAGGACAAGAGAATGCAGAATGGGAGATAACAAGTACTTTTGAGCGTACGTATAAAGGGACATTCTTTCCGGTTGATAAGGATAGAGAGTTGTTTCTACGCATAAAGGAGTTAGATTCAATAGCCTCTTTCAAACGTGATGCTATGCAATATCTAGAACAGGAACCACATGATACATGTGAGTGGTTATCTCTTATGCGCCATTATGGGGCTCCTACACGGATAGTTGATTTTACGGAGTCACCATTTGTTGCATTGCATTTTGCTTTGTCTGACAATTCAGAATCAGCTTTTGCCGTATGGTCTCTTCCCGCGAATGATGGTTATTGGGCTCGTAAAATTGCGAAAGCATCCTCAAAGAGGATAGACTCATCTGTAACAGAGACTCAAAAAGATAGAATTGTATGTAGAGAAGTCAAGTCGTTTATGAAGATGGTTTCCGCTATTCCGATTGACGAGGAGCGAGATATGCTTGGGAAGCGAGAGTATTTGATGCATATATTAGGGCGAAAGCGACATGGTGATCCAGTAAAATGTACTAAGAAAGACGCGATGGTATTAATTGTGAAACCACAGTTCAACAATGCTCGTATTTGTGCTCAGGCTGGAGTGTTGGCAATCCCTACGGTTTTGTCTGAGACTTTTATGTATAATGCGAAACAAACTGGCTTTGTTGGTGCGCATAAAATACCTCCTCGCACAAAAATATCTGACCTTAAACTTAAAGAACAAGCTGCTTGTCTCTCGCCTAGTACTTTTACGAAGTTTGTATTCCAGCCAGATATGCGATCAACAGCTCGTGCTTTTCTAAATGCGGCCAATATAACGGAAAGAACGCTCTTTCCCGATATAGAAGGCGTGGCAAGACAGTTCAGGACTAACAGAGTTAGTTGATTTGTTAGAGGAGAAGTCAAATGCGATTTTATGCGAAAGGCAACAAATAGAGAATATGCAGGACATTCTGTTGTTTTTAACGGGAGAAAGAATTAATGAGCGCAGAGCGACGCAGACAACTATTTGAGCAATGGTATTCCACGTATGGAACCCATGCTAAAAAGGGTTTATACTTTCAAGCACTAAAAGACCCTTATTATGTGCTTGATAAAAGGGCAACGAATCCGGGGCGACCCGGATTCGTGCAAACCGTTGACAGGACGTTATTTCCGCCGCGGGGAAGTTCATTGTATGAACTAACCGATTGCAAGAAATTAAAGGCACTGTTTGACGGGACGGCGCAAGATGTGGTCGCCGATGATGGTTCCATGCGGGCTGGGATAGGTTGTTACGCATTATGGTTGCGACTTGCCGATCCTGAAGAATGGGAGAATGAACCATTTTGGGATGGAGATTGTGCAAGTGATGGTTCTCCAACAGGGAGGACGCGTATGGCGACATTGCTCACAAATGGTTTTGATTACCTAAAAGCATTGGAAAACAGGAAAAGGACTTACAAGATGGATAAGTATCTTGCGGCTATTCGCACGAAGCCATTTATTTTGCTAGCCGGCATTTCTGGTACGGGTAAGAGCCGTATGGTGCGGCAGTTGGCACGGGGGTTGTGTCCGCGCTACAAGAGCGGATCGACAACTGAAGATCATCCGTTGTATAACGAGCAGAAACCCGGGAATTTCGAGATCATTCCGGTGCGGCCGAACTGGCATGACTCGACTGAACTGATGGGATATGAATCTCGCATCGGCACGCCAGAGTTTATCATCAAGCCGTTCGTCGAGTTCTTGGTCAAGGCATGGATGAATCCCGACATACCGTTCTTCCTCTGTCTTGACGAAATGAATCTTGCGCCTGTCGAGCAATACTTTGCAGAATACTTGAGCGCGATTGAGTCGCGTAAGGCCGTGAATGGCGGAGGGCGCGATTATTTCAAGACGGACGTTGTTGTCAAGATCGGGGCGTCGGAGACGGCATGGGACGATCACGGCAATTCGGTGTTGCACAATGCACTTGAAAAGCTGTTTGCCTCGTACAAGGATGCAAGCGGCAATCTGGATACTTGGGCGAGTTATGTCCGCGAGGTGTTCACGAAGGACGGCGGTGTTTCCATTCCGCAAAACCTTGTCGTGATGGGGACGGTCAATATGGACGAGACGACGTGCTCGTTCTCGCGCAAGGTGCTTGACCGTGCCATGTCCTTTGAGTTGAACGACGTCAGCGACATGTATGCGCCGGATAAACTTGTTGGGGAAGGGGATTATGAGTTTGGTTCAATCGCTGTCGCCGCTGCGAAATGCTCGTTGCTGACCGGCAAAGAAGCGTATGACGCGAACATCGCTGTCGGAGGCAAGGTGCTTGAATATCTGAAGATCGTCAACGAGGCCTTGGAGGGGAAGAAGTTCAAGATCGCTTACCGTTCGCGCAACGAGATCATGATCTACTGTGTCGAGCGGACGAATGGCGGTATCGTTGGTTTACGTCAGGCGCTTGACGAGGCGACGAGTTTGAAGATTCTCTCGCGCATAGAGGGGGACGATCAGACGTTCGCCAGTTTTGATCTCAAAGACTTTCGCAAGACAATCGTCAAGGGGCTTCTTGCCATCGACAATCCAAGCGTCCAAGACAGCGACGTGGAGGATTTCCTTAAAGACGAAGCGAAGGTCAAGGCATCTCCGTGTGCTTCCAAGCTTGGGCACATGATCGATGAACTTTCGCATGGCGCTGGTGTTGTGAGTTATTGGGAGTAGTTGTACGTCATGGCGAAACTCTCCGTCAAGACCGATGACTTCACTCTTGAGTTCGATGTCGCGGATTTCGGGCGTGTTCTCGGAAAAGCGCGTAGTAACATCGACAATGCGGGATTGTATTCGTTTTATTCGGTTGACGGTTGTCCAGCGGTAGCAACGCTGGAATATCAGGACGGAAAAACGCCGGACGCGGGACTGTTGGCATCAGGAGAGAAGTCGAAGGAAAGGGGAGCGCCTTTCTTCTTTGACAACGTGCCCTATAACGTGTGGCTTGAGATGAATGCAGGCTGCTCGAACGCAAGGATTCGACATGCCGCGAAACTGGCGGAGGAGGAACTTGCGCACAGGGGCAATGTCATCTATGGGACGATGAACTTCGGCAATGATGTCGGGCGTTATGACTTTGCGTTTGAGTATCGGAGGCGGTTGGATGGCGGGGAATATGTCGAGCGGAGTTTTGTCCTGACGTTTGAGGTATTGTCCCAGAAGCTGGACTATCATCGGGATTGGCGGACGCTCGTCGAGGAGATTGAGGGGCGCTATCCCATGCTGGCGTACGACTACTTGAGGCGTACGTATCATACGTTTGGCAAGTCCACGACGTCGGACGAGACGGCGGACTTGATTTGGTGGAATCTTTTCGACAGGTTGCAGCAGCCATTTGTCAAGGCGTGCCGTCTGATTATTTCGCGTCCGCGGCGCAAGTTGCGCGGCAATGAGGAGTTCCGCCGTGCGGATCAGTTGACTTTCCTCTCGCCACGCCTTGAAAACGAGTTGGCTGAACATCGGTCCAACCCCGCGCATCTCTATCGCATTGAACGGGAGGCCAGCACGCATGACACGACCGAGAACCGTTTCGTGAAGTTTGCGCTTCGCAGCATTGCCCGAAAATATGCCGATTTGCGCAAGGAGTTGTTGGCAAGGGATAGCGAGAAGGACAGCAAGAAGCTCTCCGCCACGGCCAAGGAGGCCATGGCGAAGATGGATCGTGAGTTGCGTCAGTTGGTGAAGAATCCGTTTTGGCGAGGCATTGGTCCTTTTGCGGGAATGCGGCAGTTGTCTTTGACATTGCAGCGGGCTCCTGGTTATTCCACGGTCTTCAGGACGTTTGCAATCCTAAACGCCGCCTATATGATCCATGCTGGCGTGAACCGCATGGAGACGAAGGACATAGCCGACCTCTACGAGATTTGGTGCTTTCTCAAGGTGGAGGAATTTACGGAGGCGGCTCTCCCTCCGGGAACGCGGATTGCCCCAGCAGATGCGCTCCACGGCGACTTTGTCAAGTTGCTGTCCACGGGATTGCAGTCAACCGTCATTTTCAGGGCGGAGAATGGTGTTGAGCTTGCGCGTGTTGTCTACAATCCTGAGATCAAGGGAACGGCTGCAAAAAATGTTGGCAATGGCGTAGAGGGGACGCTGACGCCGACGAGCATTTCGCGCAAGAGTTCGCAAGACCCCGACATCGTCCTTCGGTTGACAAATTCTTCGGCAGGCCGCTATCAAGTGACTTATCTTTTCGACGCGAAGTATCGCCTTGAGGACATCAGCGGATCAAACGTAGGGGCTCCTCCGCAGGATGCCATCGATCAGATGCACCGTTATCGAGACGCAATCTACTATGCGCAGAACGAGACATCGGTCGATTCGTTTGCATATAAGAAGGAAGTTGTTGGCGGGTACATTCTTTTCCCCGGCAAAGGAAGGGTGGAGATGGCTCCCCCGGCGCCTGGACAGCCAGATAGTCGTTTGCGCTATATCCAGAGTATCGATAAGGTCAATATAGGAGCGATCCCCTTGCGTCCGGACGACGAAGATAATGCAGACGTTTTGAAAGACTTTATTGCGCGTCTTGTGTCCATCAATGGCGATCTCGACTCACTTTTGGGGCATGTCAATCCGCACAAAGGCGCACTTATTCCCGTCGCGACTGCTAGGGCAATAACGGAGGCGACGGTGTATGGGACATACCATGGCAGACGGCAACTTAAATGGATCAGGGAGAGTCGCTACTACAACCTGCCGGCAGACGCCGCGAAAACGATCGGCATTACAAACGACAATGCCAAGCACCGCAAGTTGCTTGCGCTTCTGCCTCCGGGGCGAAACCCGACGGAGGAAATGCTCGTATTCAAGATTGATGAATACTGTGGAATTGTCACTAAAGCCGATCTGAAAGATGTAGGCAAGCCGTACCGCTATCCAATTGATTGCCATCATGAGAGATACCTTGTTTGGAAATTGACGGCCGATGCCCCCATCACGAAACGGGTGGCGAACGTCAAGATCGTTTCTGGTGGTCAGACGGGTGTTGATCGCGGCGCATTGGAGGCGGCGGTAGCCCTTGGCCTTGAATTTGGCGGATGGGCGCCGCACGGATGGATTGCAGAAGACGGGACGATTCCGGCGCAGTATCGGGAGCGGATGCAGGAACATCCATCAATGGGCGGCAGGGCGCGGGACTATCGCGAGCGGACGAAGGCCAATGTGCGGGATAGTCACGCAACGTTGATCCTTGTGGATTCGCTGCCGCTTTCGGGTGGGACCAAGCTGACGGAAAATACAGCGGTTGCGATGATGAGATCGCACAAGGTGATCGCGATGTCAGCTGCGAATGCGAAAGATGACGCTCTCAACTGGTTGCGGCAGTTCCTCGGAATGTCTTCGGCATTGGTATTGAATGTTGCGGGCCCGCGCGAGTCGAAAGCTCCTGGCATACAGGCAAGGGCGAAGGCGTTCTTGGAAGAGTTGCTGTGGGAGGCGTGACAAATGCACATGCCAGGGCGGCGGATTTGCACCCCGCATTGAGCTCGCCTTCGGCGACTCCGCTTCGCTCTGGGGGATACGCGGACAAGGTTAAGCGAGCCGACGAAGAGTCGGCGAGCGCAAAAGCTACGAAACGAAACGCGCCTTATGGAAGGTGAGGCAAGGGACGAGGGGGCGAGCGCCGAACTGAGCGACATGCGGCGACGCGGTTCGTCGGATGCGCGGTGAGACACGTCGCAAGGCGAGGAGGTGTATTCGCCGACGAAG
>ODAI012662194.1_pt1 | contig 10236 bp, 5 predicted proteins | sample 1539321 | NCBI WGS metagenome assembly ODAI01 (sample SAMN02144231, study PRJEB22623) | gut metagenome | biome: sheep rumen | host: Ovis aries | place: New Zealand | reverse complement strand
GATGCATCGGATACCGAAGAAAGGATATCTCCGTTCTCGGCACCTGTTTCGATTGCATCTGCAATAACGGTTCCGATGGCGTCAATTACGCTTGAGATTTCGTTTGAATCAAGACCGGCTACAGTCATTTTCTCGGTTGCGTTATCAAGAGTGTCAGCAAGGGTTTCTGCCAATGTTCGCAGGTCTTCCCTTGAAAGCCCCTCATCTTTAGCACTTACCAAACTGTCATCAACGCATTTCATTGCACTATCCATAATGGTTGCAAGAGCCTCTCCCCTGTAACCATTATCATATCCGTTATCGTGAACATCCTTGGTACCTGTCAGGATTGCAACCTCAAGAGCCAGGTCATCCTGAGCGATATCAACCGCGTTGTTTGCGGCTATAACCATGGAATCGGAAACCTTTCCCATAAAAGGAATGGCATCATCTATTCCTGCATTGTCAAGTTCCTTTATGGCCTGACCATACATAGAAAGTCCGGGGGTACTTGAAAGTCTGGCAAGTTCTTTGATCTTATCGCTGAAGAATCCGGTGGCTTTAAAAATACGATCCATCAGTTCCGGAGACTTGGCGATGGCATCAAGAGCAAGAGCAGGAAGATCCTCCTCTCTAAATTTCTTTTTTGTTATGGAAATTGTTGCATCACCCTCTGCCTCGTCGTCAAGGTAGATAGTGATCATTTCACCTGCGACCACGTCCACTTCTGTAACCTCTTTGGTAACGGGATTGGTAGCAACCACATGAACAATACCATCGGTTACCATCAATGTTTCATGGCCGTCTTTGTCCTGCCCCACAAATCCGGAGGTTCCGCGGATACCGCAGATCATGGTATTTGTGGTGATCTCGAAGTTTTCATCCTCTGCCAGCTTTTCGGTGACGTTAAAGTAAAGGCTACCTTCCTCCAGCTTGTACTCCAGCCTGTTGCGCGCAGGAATAACTCTTGCACGGCTGGATTCCTCCATGGTAAAGAGCTTGATCTCATCAAGTGAGATCATAACAAGGCTCTCCTCCGCGGTCTTTAAGCTGTTTCCCTCTTTCAGTCTCATCTTTTCCTTCATGGACCTCTCACGCCCGTTGTCATACAGATTAACGGTACCCACCATTCGGAATATACGCATGCTTACAGCAACTATTTTGCTTTGGTTTATGATTATAGCTGCGACAATTGCCGCAATGACGATAAATATCGCTGAAATAATGATCGCAAGTTTTTTCCGGTTAAGATGAAATCTTTCCATAAATCCCTGTTCCATAATATATCCCCAATTCTTTCTTAATCTCTTCCTAAATCGAATATTTCAAAAAAGTTTACTGTTTTTACGAAAATGGGTGCAAAAACCCACTCTTACTTTTTAATACTACCTCAGCCGGCATAAAAAAAATACGTACCAAAGTACGTATTTTCATAAAACGACATTTTTCAGTGCGCGGCTAAAGTGCGCTGTTTCTCAGTCCGGAATCACCAGTCCGCCGGTTCTGGCTTTGACTGCCAGTTCAAGCCTTGACCTGAATCCCGTCTTCTGGATCATGTTGGTGACATGCATCTTTACGGTTCTTTCGGAGATTCCCAATCTGTCGGCGATCTCTTTATTTGATCCGCCCTCCACCAGTTCACGCAGCACCTCAAGTTCCCTGTCGGTAAACTCGGTGCTGACCGCATTTCCCAGGTTGACTATGGGGGAATTATCGGGATAAACCGACTCTCCCTCCATGGTGCGCTGCATTACCTCCAGAATCGGCCTTTCCTGTACTTCTTTGTACCAGAAGCTCTCAACTCCTATCTGGCGGGCCCGGTTTATATACGAAACCTCAGGCATGGATGTAACTACAAGTATTTTAACTCCTGGCTTTAACTCTTTGATCTTTTTTGCGGCAGAAAGCCCGTTTATACCTTCGGTCATCACGATATCCATGATCACCAGATCCACATGGTTTTCGGAGACAAATTCCACAGCATCTCCCGCTTTGGGAAGGGTGCCCGCAAGTTCGAATTCTTCCGCTTTCGATATGGCATTTTCAAAAACCTGTCTGGACATCATAAAGTCATCCACGATCAACACTTTATAACTCATCTTTTCTCCCCTTTGGTAAAATCAGTTTAAGCTTAAATCTTGGGCTTGTCTCGATCATCATCTCACCCGAAACAGCGCTTACCCGCGCTCTCAGGTTCTTAAGTCCGCCGCTCTCCCCTCTGTATTCGGAAAGAGGCTCTCCGTCATTGTAGAGTTCCAGCCTGTAGGATCCAAGGTTATCCTGCACCTTGATAAATACCTTTTTACCGCTGGTATGCCTGATAACATTGGTCACATGAACCGTGATGGCCATATCACATATCTCCTGCAGTTCCTTGTCCCCCGGAAGAATGCCGTCAATCTCCACATCAACACCCATCTTCTTGGCATGCGTCAAACATTCAAGATATTTCTTACGGTCGCTTGTGAACCCGCCGCTACTCATTTTCTGAATATCTCCGGTGATTTTAAGGTTCTGCTCCCACTCACTCAGTACAGCTTCCCTGTCTCCGGTTTCTTCTGCAATCAGATATTTCTTTGACATCAAAAGGCTTCTTCCCAGGCTGTCGTGAACTGTGATCTTCGCGCTGAGAGCCTCCTTTTCCAGTGAAAGATATCTCGCCAGCCCCGACAGGCCATAGGAATCCGGAGTCTGTTTCTTCAGCCTAATCCTGGAAAAGCCGTGAAGTCTGGTGCCTTTCATATACTTTGCGGAGAAATCTATGAACATTGTATCATCGCAATCCTCCACCGAAAGCTTCGCACCGAGCACCGAAAGAATCTCTTTATCAAGAAGCTCCCTTTTCTTTTCCGAGCCGGCTTCATCCTCTGCAGAATCCATATCCACCTCTATCATCATGCGGAACTTAATGTATTTCATTTCCTCTGACTCATGCAGCTTCACATAGCAGGCGCTTACTGCGTTCTTTATGACATCCTCGAACAGTTCATATGCCGTTGTGACAAGAAGCGCGGGTACCTCTGCATTTCCCGTATCCTCATAACCGACGGTTATATCATTCAAGCTGTAATATTCCATGGACTCCCTGATGGAGTATGTGAGCTCTGACGTGTTTAAAAAGCCTTTTTCATCGGCAATGATTTCCAGATTCGATCTGCGTTTGACATACGCCCCCAGGCAGCACATTTCTTTAAGCTTGTCTCTGAAGTCATCCGCCCCCGAAACCTTAAGATCGTCCAGAAGTGTTTTCATCTCATCCACTTCTTTTCCAACACATTTAAGCAGACCATCCTTGATCCAATCCTTGTTTTCAACAAGGGAATTCGTCGGAATCAGCCCAATGTAGATACAGGCTTCCCAGAATCCGATGAAGATCAGCATATAGATTTCCTGGATATTGTAAAGAGATATGCCACCAATCCTGGGACTGGAGCCTCCTTTTGCCATATAAATTGCACTGAGCCCTATTCCCATGGTCTCTACAAAAGCGGGTATCCACCACAGTTTTTTGGAAACAGATATCCTGCATTTGTACATCATTATGCAAAAGGCCGCAAGAGTACCTCCGAAATACCACACCATCAGAATGTAAAAGACAATGCCTGACCTACTCTTTTCAACAGCGCCTTCGTACCATATCTTTATTACCAGCATGTGAAGCTCATTTGTCACCACCAGTCCGAGCAGTACCATACATGATAGCAGGATGGGGATCATTATCAGCTTTCGTTTTCTGTCATTTTTCCTGCCGATATAAAGAGCAAGTTCCAAAGACAGGTAGGGCGAAAGCAGCGTCGGAATGTAGTAAAAATACCAGCACATTCTGCTGAAAAGCGAGTTATCCGGTGCAACATCCCAGCGAAGGATCCTGGCTATGAAAAGGGCAATAAAAAATACGCCGCCGAATTGAAGACGGTGGCGTATGTAAGGATCAAAGACTTCTTTTCGCAGAGATAATATCCAAAACAACACCAACGCCATATATAAAAATGAAGTTAGGGAACGGATGGGTGTCAGAACCGAAACCACATTCCAGACTGCCGTCAGGATCAGACATATCAGCAATACCCGTTCTGTTTTGTTTCTGCTTTTTATCATATATTTATTGTTTTCTCTGAGAGAAATAATGACACAGTAACCCCGTCCCCGGGGGTCATTTTTCAGGCTCTTTGATCAAAGAACTCCTTCAGTTTTTCCAAAAGCTCATCTTTTTTGACAGTTTTCAAAAAATAGCCTTCCGGCTTTAGGGCCACGACCTGCATAACACTGGCCTTGTCACCCTTTCCCGTAAGGAATATAACGGGAATCTTTCTTGTCTCTTCTTCGCTCCTAAGCATCTCAAGGACCTGAGGCCCTGTCGTAACGGGCATTTCATGGTCAAGAAGTATTAGATCGACCGTATTTTTGCCAAGCCACTTTATTGCCTGAAGCCCGGAGCTTGCCATATTAAGCTTGTAAGTATCCTTAAGCCAATCCCTTATAAGGCTAAGATAATTCGGGTCGTCATCAACGATAAGTATACTCTTTTTGCTCTCATTTTCCGCAAGAGCTCCCAGCATCTGCCTTACCTTTTCAAGATACTTGTCATTGTCCAAAGGTCTCGTAAATACCTTTGCGATCCGAGTCGGGATAATACCATCAACAAAATGTCTTGTATCCTCCTGCTCTCCGATAAGGATTATCTGTCTGTCCGTATCTATCAGCTTATCATTCAGATAGCTCACGATCTCTCCCGGGACTATCTCTCCCGTCTCGAAGTAGTAAGTGATTATACTGTAATTGTTCCACTGCTCGTTTATATCATTGACGGTAGCAGGAACAAAAGCGGCATCCATCCCTGCATCCTTAATCTTTTTAACAAGGACTCTGATGATAAATGTCTCCTTGTCCCCAAGCACCATTACGCTCTCTTTTACCATAATCCCTCCAAGAACGGACAGAATTCACAAAACAAACCTTTTGACGTAATTATACTAAATAAAATTACATAAAGAAAGATTAATTGCAAAAAAAGAACTACAACAAATTGCTGCAGTTCTTTTCGAAAATCATATCAGATAGAAGCGATATCCACCAAGGAGAGACTCTCCTCAGCGACAGCGTTTTCAAGTGCCTTTGCAAGAGCATTTGCCGTATCCATAGCAGTAATACAGTACACTCCGGTCTCAATAGCGTTACGGCGGATGAGGAATCCGTCACGGGTCTTGTCTCTACCCTGAGTAGGTGTATCGATCACTAGATCAATCTTGTGGCCAAGGATAAGGTCCATAACCGTCGGTGACTCCTGAGAGATCTTATTTACCTTTCTTGCCTTAACTCCGGCCTCGGTAAGAGCCTTCGCTGTAGACCTTGTCGCATAGATGATATATCCCAGCTTTTCGAATCTCTTTGCAACAGCAATTGCTTCACCCTTATCCGCATCCTTTACGGTGATGATCATCTGCTTATGCTTCGGAAGCTCGACTCCTGCTCCGAGGAATGCCTTATAGAGCGCTTCGTGGTAGCTCTTTGAGATGCCTAAGCATTCACCGGTAGACTTCATCTCCGGTCCTAAGCTTATCTCAGCGCCTCTTATCTTCTCGAAGGAGAAGACAGGCATCTTGATAGCGTAGTAAGGAGACTCGGGCTGAAGACCCGGCTCGTATCCAAGCTCTCTAATAGTCTTTCCGAGGATTACTTCAGTAGCAAGATCAACAATAGGAATACCGGTTACCTTGCTGATATAAGGAACGGTTCTTGAAGACCTGGGGTTAACCTCGATAACATATACATCCTCATCGATGGCGATGAACTGGATGTTTATCATACCCTTTACGTGAAGAGCCTTAGCAAGGCGTCTTGTGTACTCTGCGATCTTATCCTTTATAAGCTTACCGATGGTAGGCGCGGGATATACGCTTATAGAGTCTCCGGAGTGAATTCCAGTACGCTCGATATGCTCCATTATTCCGGGTATAAGGATATCTGTTCCGTCGCAGACAGCATCAACCTCAATCTCCTTGCCCTGGAGATACTTATCTACAAGGATGGGGTGATCCTGGGCGATACGATTGATGATCTCCATAAAGATCTCAATCTCTTCATCGTTTGTAGCAATCTGCATTCCCTGTCCGCCAAGTACATAGGAAGGACGTACAAGTACGGGGTAACCTAAGCGGTTAGCTACCGCCTTAGCTTCCTCGGCAGTATAAACTGTTCCGCCGGCAGCTCTGGGTATTCCGGTCTGCTGTAAGATCTCGTCAAAGAGCTCTCTGTCCTCTGCTGCATCTACATCCTCAGCCTTTGTTCCGAGGATAGGAACTCCAATCTTCATAAGGTGCTCTGTAAGCTTTATCGCAGTCTGTCCGCCGAACTGAACAACAGCTCCGTCAGGCTTTTCTATATCAACGATAGCTTCCACATCCTCATTTGTAAGAGGCTCGAAATAAAGCTTGTCAGCGATATCAAAGTCAGTGGAAACCGTCTCAGGGTTGTTGTTTACGATGATGGTTTCGTATCCTGCCTTTGCAAAGGCCCATGTTGCATGTACCGAGCAGTAGTCAAATTCAACACCCTGGCCGATTCTTATAGGTCCGGATCCAAGTACAAGAACCTTCTTCTTTCCGGAGGTCTCTCTTGCTTCGTTCTCTCCGCCGTATACGGAGTAGTAATAAGGGGTCTCGGCGTCAAACTCTGCGGCACAGGTATCAACGATCTTGTATACGGGAGTGATACCCTCTTTTCTTCTAAGGGCAAGGATATCATCCTCCTTCATACCTGTAAGGCGTGCGATGACATTATCGGGGAACTCGATCCTCTTAGCCTGTGAAAGAAGCTCCTTATCAAGAGCTTTTCCGCCCTTAACTTCTTCAAGAGCGCTTTCCATCTCTACGATGGTATTTATCTTATCGATAAACCAAATGTCGATCTTTGTAATTTCGTGAATCTCTTCGTAGGAGATTCCCTTTCTTAAAGCCTCTGCAATAACCCAGATTCTCTGGTCGTCTACAACGGTAAGTCTCGTCCTAAGCTCATCTGCTGAAAGAGCCGAGAAATCGTAGCTTCTTAAGCATTCAACGTGCTGCTCAAGAGAACGGATTGCCTTCATAAGAGCGCCTTCGAAATTGTTGCAGATACTCATTACCTCTCCGGTAGCCTTCATCTGAGTAGTAAGGGTACGCTTAGCGGTAATAAATTTATCAAAGGGAAGTCTCGGCATCTTAACCACGCAGTAGTCAAGAGCAGGCTCGAAGGATGCGTAAGTCTTCTTGGTAATAGCATTCTTTATCTCATCGAGAGTAAATCCGAGAGCAATCTTCGCAGCAACCTTGGCTATAGGATAACCTGTAGCCTTTGAAGCGAGAGCTGAAGAACGGGATACTCTGGGGTTAACCTCGATAACACAATACTCGAAGCTTGTGGGATGTAATGCGAACTGAACGTTACAACCGCCGGTTATCTTAAGCTCTGAAATGATCTTAAGAGCCGAGCTTCTGAGCATCTGATATTCCTTGTCGGAAAGAGTCTGGGAAGGGGCTACTACGATAGAGTCTCCGGTATGAACTCCGACGGGGTCGATGTTCTCCATGTTGCAGACTGTGATAACGTTGCCTGCAGAGTCTCTCATTACCTCGTACTCGATTTCCTTCCATCCTGCGATGCAGCGCTCTACAAGGACCTCTCCTACTCTGGAAAGTCTGAGTCCGTTTTCAAGGATCTCTTCGAGCTCTGCCTGGTTGTGTGCAATACCTCCGCCGGATCCTCCTAATGTATAAGCGGGGCGCAGTACTACAGGATAACCGATGGTGTTTGTAAAATCGATACCGTCTTTAACGTTCGTGACAACCTTTGAAGCGGCTACAGGCTCTCCAATCCTCTCCATCAGATCCTTGAATTCCTGACGTCCCTCGGCGTTGCGGATAGTCTCAGCGGTAGTACCGAGTAAAGTAACGTTATGTGCCTTTAAAAATCCGGATTCCTCAAGCTCCATTCCGAGGTTGAGTCCTGCCTGGCCTCCAAGGGTAGGAAGGATCGAATCGGGCTTTTCTTTTTCGATTATCTGTTCAAGAACAGGTACGGTAAGGGGTTCGATATAAACCTTATCCGCAATATTTTTATCCGTCATGATAGTGGCGGGGTTTGAGTTTACGAGGATAACCTCAACTCCCTCTTCCTTAAGGGAACGGCAGGCCTGTGTTCCTGCATAGTCAAACTCTGCTGCCTGGCCGATCACAATAGGGCCTGAGCCTATTACCATTACGCGATGTACATTTTGATTCTTAGGCATATCAGATTTCCTCCTTCTTCATCATCTTTATGAATCTGTCAAAGAGATAACCTGAATCCTGAGGTCCGGGACAAGCCTCGGGATGGAACTGTACGGTAAAGATATTCTTACCGGTATACTTTAATCCCTCATTGGTTCCGTCGTTTACATTGATAAATGCAGGTACTGCAATATCGCTTTTCAGATTGTCCGTATCAACAACATATCCATGGTTCTGGGATGATATATAAACTCTTCCGTTTGAAAGGTCTTTAACAGGGTGGTTGCCGCCTCTGTGTCCGTATTTAAGCTTATGTGTATCAGCACCGGTCGCAAGGGCCATAAGCTGATGTCCGAGACAGATCGCAAAGATGGTAACATCGCTCTCGTAGAGCTTTCTTACTTCATCGATTATAGGTCCGCAGTCCTTTGGGTCTCCGGGGCCGTTTGAGAGCATGATTCCGTCGGGATTGTCCGCTAAGATCTCGCTCGCTGGAGTATTGGCGGGATATACAGTCACGTCACATCCTCTCTGGGCAAGAGAAGTGATGATATTTTTCTTTGCTCCGAAGTCCATAAGAGCAACCTTAAGTCCCTTACCATTAAGCTCAGTTACCATGCTGGGACGCATCTCACGCTTACCTGCCTCGTAAGCAGACTTATCGAATATTGCCATACCGCTTACAGGGCCGTTCTCGGAAAGATCCTTGCTTCCGGATACGGTGTACTTTTTATCGCATGTAACCTTCTCTACTACCTTTCCGGTGGTATAAGCCTTCATCTTGGGGATGAGTTTCTCAAGATCATAGCTTTCATTTGTTGTAATGCAGCCGTTCATAGTACCCTTTTCACGAAGGATCCTTGTAAGCTGTCTTGTATCGATTCCGGCGATTCCGGGGATTCCCTGCGCTACAAGGAAGTCCTGCAGCGAGCAGTCACATCTGAAATTGCTGGGGATCTTTGAAAGCTCCCTGACGATAAATCCGTCGGGCCAGGCCTGCCTTGACTCCATATCTTCATAGCAGACACCGTAGTTTCCGATAAGAGGATAGGTCATGCAAACGGCCTGTCCCGCATAGGAAGGATCTGTAAGCACTTCGAGATAACCCGCCATGGAAGTATTAAACACTATCTCACTGATTATTTCCTTTTCTGCTCCGAAGTGTGTTCCTTCAAACACCGTTCCGTCTTCTAATATAAGAAATGCTTTCATACAGTGTGTCTCCTTAAAAAACCGCCAATAAACGCACCTCTCCCCTGGTTCTACTCCATTGTAGAGAAGCCGAAAATCGGCGGTTAGTATTTCTTCCAAGTTACGGTTCGCATACCACGCGCGTATACATCCGGCACCGCCTCTCGGCTTCAGCGTCCTCGTTGCAGCGGAACTAAACTCAAACAGCGCTTCGCTTGTTTTCGTTAAGTACCGGCCTCGGACATGCTGCCGGATTGCATACTGCGCGCGGTCTCGAACCTGTTTTGGATTATAAAATTAACAAAGATTACATGAAATATCTGACGCCGCTCTCGAAGATCTTGAGATCCTGCTCGCCGTAGATGTTGATAGCTACGCCGTCGCCGCGACGCTCTGCATGTGCCATCTTACCAAAGCATCTTCCGTCGGGAGATGTGATTCCTTCGATGGACATGTAAGAACCGTTAACGTTCCACTCTTCATCCATGCTGACGTTTCCGTTAAAATCCGCATACTGAGTGGCAACCTGGCCGTTTTCAAAGAGTTTCTTAATAACGTCAGCAGGGCCTACGAAACGTCCTTCACCGTGTGAAGCGGGGCTACAGTAAGTAGCGCCAAGCTCAGCTCCCGCAAGCCAGGGGCTCTTGTTTGAAACAACCTTTGTGTAAACCATCTTGGAGATATGACGTCCGATGGTGTTAAAGGTAAGTGTAGGTGAGTTAGCAGTCTGTCCTGTGATCTCGCCGTTAGGAACAAGGCCAAGCTTGATAAGAGCCTGGAATCCGTTACAGATCCCAAGTGCGAGTCTGTCTCTCTCATT
>ODAI013780554.1_pt1 | contig 10237 bp, 14 predicted proteins | sample 1539321 | NCBI WGS metagenome assembly ODAI01 (sample SAMN02144231, study PRJEB22623) | gut metagenome | biome: sheep rumen | host: Ovis aries | place: New Zealand | reverse complement strand
TGCGTAAGACCTGAATTCAAAAGCCTGTCCTGTGTAAATCTCTTGATTTTTTTACATAAACAATGATAAAATACAATTATGCAAAAAGAGGCTAGTGAAGATAAACTCCAGGTTATCATCGAAATTGAGCGTCAGCTTAACGAAATTCAGGACGTTGACGTTCTTTTGGAAAGAATTCTTACAGAAACAAGAAGAATTGTAAATGCTGACGCTGGTTCTATTTATGTTGTCGAAGGTGACAAAATAAAAATCAAATACGGACAGAATGATACTCATCTTAAAGAGCTTGCGCCCGGAGAAAAGCTTCCTTACACTTGTTTCTCTTTCCCTATTAATGAAAAGCAAATTTGTGGATACGTTGCACTTACCGGAAAGCCTCTAAATATTAAAGATTGCTACGAAATTCCTGAAGATAAGCCATACAGATTTAACAAAAATACAGATTTAACAACTAACTATCGTACAAAATCTATGTACACCTTCCCCCTAAGAATGGCAAATGGGGTGCTTCTTGGTGTAATCCAGATTATTAACGCTAAAGACGAAGATGGTCGTGTTGTTTCTTTTGATGATGAAGCAGAGCTTCTTATTACTCATTTTGCTTCAAGTGCAGTTCAGGCTTTACAGCATGCTTATGTAACTGCAAATATGGTAAAACGCATCTTAAAAATGGCTGAATTCAGGGATCCAAAAGAAACTTACCCTCATGTAGAAAGAGTTTCTTCTTTCTCCCTTGAAATTTATGACCGCTGGGCTTTTAATCACAATATACCGGAAGCAGAACAGCACCAGTATCGAGATAACTTAAAAATTGCCGCTAAATTCCATGATGTTGGAAAGGTTGGTATTTCTGATGTTATTCTAAAAAAATCCTTCCCTCGTTTTACAGATGAAGAAAGAAATATAATGAAAGGACACACCTGTATTGGTGCCCAGCTATTTGAACCACCAGAATCCATGTTAGACAAAATGTCTCAGGACGTTGCTTTACATCACCACGACCGATGGGATGGAGGTGAAACAGGTTATCCTGGAAACATACGTCTGTCTGATTTTTCTATTAAAGATGGCGTTGTGCCAAAAACTGAACCTCTTTCTGGTAATGATATACCTTTATGTGCAAGAATTGTTGCTGTTGCAGATGTATTCGATGCCTTAAGTCACAGACGCTGCTATAAGGAAGCCTGGACAATTGACGATGCCTTTGCGGAAATTCAAAACAATGCCGGTTCTCAGTTTGACCCGGAGGTTGTTCTTGCCTTTATGCAGGTGCGCGACCGTATTTGTTCAATTTCTCTGGCCTTCCCAGATGAAGTTGAACAGTAATATTCATTTTACTTTTCTAAGCTGTTGATGAAGAATTTTATCAAAGGTATTTGCAAATTGTGCAAATTTCTTTTTATCATATCCTTCTTTAAAATGTTCTACTAATCCTATTTCTGCCAGCTGAAGATCGAAGTTTCTTTGGGAAAGCCGTTCTTTTATTATTTCGCTCGTAAATACACAGCCACGGTCATTAATAACAGTTATTCCTTTAGAAACCAGTCTGTCTGCAAAAACTATATCCTTTGTAATTACAAAATCTGCATTGCTTGCGTTATTGTAAATGTAGTTATCGGCAGCATCCTTTTCCTGGCTGCAAATAACCATTTTATAAGGGGCTGTTTCTGTACAAGAAATTTCCTTGTTTGCAACAAAAATAACTTCCACATTATTTCTCGCTGCAATTTTTACTGTATGATTTCTTACTAAAAGAGGGCAGGAATCTGCATCAATCCAGATTTTTAATTTGTATTCCAAGCTAGAGTACCTTATTAATTTTTTCTATCATTTCCAGAGTTCTTTTTTCGATTTCTGCGGTATTCTGTGTTATTTCTGTGAGCTCTGGAGGAAGCTGTCCGTTTTCAAGCGCAACTTTATTTTGTTTCTCTTTATAAACCTCATCACAAAGCATAATTCCAGAAAGAATTGCAACCTGCAATGGAGATTTTATTGAATCAATTTTACTTACGTCTTCTGTAATTCGTTTATAATATCCGAGGAGTTTATTAAGATATTCTTCGTCTTCGCTGGATTGAATTGTAAATCTGGCTCCCAGCAAATCTATTTTAAGCTGTCCCATTAGAATATATCAAAACCAAGATTATCTTGATTTTCTTCTTCCTCTTCCTCGCCATACTGTTCAGTTAAAGGCTGCATGGAGTCAAATCCTGGAACAGCTTCTGCTTGTGTGCTAGTTTCTTCTGCATTTGTATTTGTTTGAGAAAAATCTTCTTTACCGCTTTCTGCAATTGGCTGATTAAAAGTTACGTAAGAAACAGGCTTTTGTTCAGCGGACTGGGCCTGAGTAATTGTATTTGAATTATTTGTAGTATTTTGTGGGGTAGGTGTAGAAGTTGGCACCTGAACCTTCTCTACATTTTCTGTAACAGCTGTATTTACTGGATTTATAGTATTTACAGCTTCTGTACTTCCATTTTTAAGTACAGCATTTTCAATGTAAAGAAGGCGGTCAAGTGCCTTTTTGATACCAGTCTCGATCTGATTCTGGTCTGTTTCAATAGAAGAAAGTTGCTCCGTCTTGCTTGAAAGCGCATTTGTGAGCTCATCACACCTTTTGCGAAGAGCATCGTTTTCAGCCTGAAGCTGTTCAATTTTTGCAACAGCACTTTCTACCTTTTGTTCCAGTAGCAAAACCTGATCGAGTGATAACATAGCAAATCCTTACTTAGGCTTTAAGAGCTTTCTTAGCAGCTTCTACAACTGCTTTGAATGCTGCTGGGTCTTCAATAGCCATATTAGAAAGAGCCTTGCGGTTCAATTTAATACCTGCTTTGTTAACTCCGTCAATAAAGCGTGAGTATGTAAGACCTTCTTCGCGAACTGCTGCGTTAATACGAGCAATCCACAAAGTGCGGAATTCATGTTTACGGTCACGGCGGTCAACATAAGCATGACCAAGGGCCTTTGTTACAGCATCTTTTGCTGGTTTGTAATTTGATTTTCTGTCACCGCGGAAGCCTTTTGCGAGCTTCAAAATCTTTACACGGCGGTTCTTTCTTTTTGTTCCGTCTACTGCTCTTGACATTTCATTCTCCTATCAACCATATGGAAGCATCTGCTTTCTGATTTTCTTTGCGTCTGCTTCAGCAATATAACCTGCTGCGCGCAAGTTTCTCTTTCTCTTAGGAGAACGCTTTGTCAAAATATGACGAAGATTCTGCTTCTTGTGCTTTACTTTGCCAGTTCCAGTAAGAGAGTATCTCTTAGCAGCTGACTTCTTTGTCTTCATTTTAGGCATTTTCTAAACCTCTTTCTTTGCGACTTTTGATGAGATTGTCATTGACATATTTCTTCCGTCCATAGCGGCCGGCTTGTCAATATTGTACGCCGAGGTAAGTCGCTTTAACACCTCATTCAGAACATCATAGCCGAGTTCGGTATGGGCAAGTTCACGTCCGCGGAAACGGATTGTAACTTTTACCTTATCGCCTTCGTCTAAGAATTCCTGTATGTGTTTGGCTTTAGTATCAAGATCTCCAGCGCCAATTTTTGGCTGCATGCGGATTTCCTTCAACTTGAGTACTTTCTGATTCTTCTTGGAATCACGGAGCTTTTTTTCCTGTTCGAATCGGTACTTGCCATAATCGAGAATTTTACAAACCGGTGGGTTCGCATTCGGTGAAACTTCAACAAGGTCAAGATCCTTGTCTTTTGCCATTCGAAGGGCTTCCTGCGTAGCAATAATGCCAAGCTGTTTTCCTTCGTCATCAATAAGACGCACTTCTCTGACACGAATCATTTCATTGATTCTCTGTCCCTTATTGTTGTTGTTATTATTCACGTATGCCAACGATCCTCCTAGTGTTGGAAGCAGATTTTCCGCTTCTTTTCACGATTTTACACATAGCGTATTAAAGTATTATATTTATTTTTTTACTCTGTGTCTATATGAAATTTTGCTACTATCAAAAAATAATAAAATAAATTATAGTAAAAGTATGGCTGAATTCATCTCTACTTTTATTACTGGTTTTCAGGATGTTATTGCTAAAGATTTACCTGAAAGATTAAAAGGAATAAAAATCCTTGGCCTTTATGACGGCTTAATTCACTATAGCTTTAATGGCAACTCTAGAGATTTAGAAAAAATAATTTATTTTAATAATACCTTCTTTTTAATTAAGATGATGAAAGGGAAGGCTCTTTCTTTTGCCTCTCTAGTCGCTGCTGTTTCTGCAGAAAAAAAATATTATCTGATTACAAAAGGAAGCTTTAGAGTACGTTTTTCTCAGGCAAATCAGTTTGCAAAAGTTGACAAGTCTTTGATAAAAAAAGCTGAAGATATAGTTCTTTCGAATACAAAATTAAAAATAGATAGAGTTTCGCCGGAAACAGAAATCTGGTATTCAATACGTAGTGAAGGCTTTGCTTTTTGCGGCCAGCTGATTAGTAAAAGAGAATTTACAGAAAAAAATCTGAACAAGGGAGAGCTTCGGCCTGAAATTGCCTATTTAATCTGTTCTTTTGCAGAGCTTTCTAATTCCAGTCAGCTGGTAATTGCAGACCCTTTTTGTGGATATGGTTCAATTCCTCTTCAGCTTGTAAAAAAGTTTCGTTTTAAAAATCTGCTTGTTTCTGATATTGATGAAGAAAAAATCAAAATGGTAAGTGAAAAGAAACAGCTTAAGGGAAACGATTCTATAAAAGTTTTTGTTCAGGATGCGCTTTTGGCAAATTGTATTGAAGATAAATCTCTGGACCGGGTAATTACAGATCCTCCCTGGGGCTTTTTTGAAGATGTTGGAGATATAAAAGCTTTTTACGATGCTATGTTTAAGAGTCTGAAAAGAATTTTAAAGGATGATGGTAAGGCTGTAATTCTTTCTGCCCGTAAGGAAGAAATAGAAAAGTCTGCTTTAGAAGCAGGCTTTTCTATAGAAAAAAGTCTTCATACTTTAGTAAACGGGAAAAAAGCTTCTCTTTACTTATTTGTATAAATACATTGGAAGATAATTTTTTTGATTAATTTCTTCTATAATACTTTCTGGTAGCCCAAGATTTGCAGCTGCCTTTGCAGTAGAAAACTTTTTTGCAGCTCCTGTCATGTAGTCAATCAGCTTTAATTTTCTTTCTTTTTTAAAGCTTATAAGCTTTATTCCAGGTTTGCTTAATTCATTTTCGCTTAAATCTCGAATCATTCCGTCCCAGGAATCAATTTTGTCAATTAAGCCATTATCCAGAGCCTGCTTTGCAGTGTAAATTCTTCCGTCTGCCAGAAGCTCTGCATCATTATAGTTCATAAGGCGTCTTTTAGCGACAATTGAAACAAATTGTTCATAACATTCATCGCAAATGCTCTGCATAATATCACGCTGTTCATCTGTAACCGGTTCGTTATAGTTGAACATGTTTTTATTTTTGCCGGAATGAATTGTTTCGCTTTTTATTCCTGCTTTTTCAAAAAGTCCGGTTAAATCATAAGAAGAACCAAAAATTACTCCAATGCTTCCGGTTAAAGTATTTCTGTTTGCATAAATTTTATCACCTGCACAGGAAATGTAATAGCCGCCGGAAGCTGCCATTGGTCCCTGATAAACATAAATTGGTTTTCCGCTTGTTTTATATTCCATTAATGCAAGGTAAGCCTCATCTGCCTGATAAACAGCCCCTCCTGGAGAGTTTATATAAAGGGCAATACCCACATTTTTCTCATCATCTTTCAGGCTATTTATTGTGCTTATAAGCCAGTTTTGACTATAATCCTGATTTTCTTCCTGAATTGTTCCTTCTATATATAAAGCTGCTATATATTCATTTTTGTAGGCTTTAGCAAGCTTTGCATCATAATTAGAAATATTGCCTCTAGATGCATAAGTTACGGTTACTGTAGGATTTTTTAAGTCATATACGGTTTTTATTCCAAAGCCTGCGGCAATTAAAATTACTATTATTAAAACTATTAATCCTGATTTAAAGCTTTTCTTCATTCTGTTAAATCCTCCGGTCTAATTCTTCCTGTTTCTACAGCTTCTTTTAACATTCCATGATAGGCATTTACAAAAGACAGCTTCATATAAGGTGTTACAAATAAGTCTGAAATATGTAAGGTTATTATTCCAAGCAGTATCCAGCCTATGAAAGATAAGCCCATTACAAAAAGCTCCCATTTGTGGCCTTTTGTTATTATCATACTTATTCTCATGGCTTTTGTAACAGACACATTGTCGTATTCAGCAATAATAAAGAACATTTGAGAGTAAGCAAGGTATTTTATAATTCCAGGAATTACAAATAGGAAAGACCAAAGTAAAACCCAGAGAAATTGCCAGAGAATTCCTAAAACTGCGCGACCCCAGTTATTAAAGCCTTCAATAAAGGCAGAAAAAGGAACCTTGTCTGGAGAGCGAGTCATTTTTAAGTAGACATTCAATGCAGCAACCTCAAGAATTTCTGCAATAATCAGTTGAACCATTGAAAGTAAAAAGGTCTGGTTTGCGGGAAGACTGTTTTCTGCTTCTGTAATCTGTCTTATAGCATCTAAAGACCACTGTCCTGAAAGCAGCATTTTAAAGCCGTCGCTGTTATAAATCCTCATATAGTCTGGGATTGAAAAAAAAGAAGAGATGATTGCAGTAAATAAAGTTATAAAAATAACAGGCAGCCATCTGTTTTGAAGTTGAACCTTAGCAAAGCGTTTATATTTTTGTCTGTCAAACATATATGCCTCTTTGTATCTTTTCTTTCTTTAAATCTAATACTTTTTTTTGTTTTGTGCTATAGTTTTCTTATGAAGTTAATCTGTGGCCCTATGGCAACAATCTCTCATCCAGCCTTTAGAATTATGATTGAAAAATTTGGTGGCTGTGATGAATATTTTACAGAAATGATAAATGCGGGAAGTCTTTTGAATGATGGTCCCTTTGAAAAGTTTTATATAGATCCTTGTCCTGCTCCTCAAAAAATTGTCTGGCAGCTGACCGGAACGGATTCTGAACGTATGACCAGAGCAGCTCAAAGACTTGTTGAGCTTCCCGGCCTTGGACTTGATATAAACATGGGCTGTTCTGCCCCGGATATATATAAAACCGGTGCTGGTATTGGCTGGATGCTGCGGCCTTTGGAGGAATGTTCGCAAATGGTCCGTTCTGTAGGAGAAGTTGTCTCTTCGTATAACAGAAGAATTGGGGAAGGGGAAAGCCCAAAGCGTTTTTCCGTAAAGCTAAGGCTTGGAGATGATAATTTTACAGATGAAGGCTTTTTTTCTTTTTGTGATATGCTTGTAGAAAATGGAGTTCGGCTTTTAAGTCTGCATCCAAGAACTAAAAAGGAAAAGCTTTCGCGTCCTCCCCGCTATTCTTATTGTCAAAAGCTTGCAGAACGTTATAAAGCCGCTGGCGTTGAGGTGTATTTGAACGGAAATATTAAGGACCAGGCTTCCTTTAATTATGCTCTTAGCTCGTGTCCTTCCGTTTCCGGTTTTATGATTTCTAGAGCTGCCGTTCAAAAGCCCTGGATTTTTAGGCAATTAAAGGAGAAGGAGCCACTTGAGCAGCTGGATGATGAAATTAATATGGAAGAGCTTTGCCTTGAATATATTGATTTAATAGAACAATACCAGCCAAAAGAATTTTGGAAAACCCGTTTGCAGAGATTTTATAGCTATTTTGCAATGAATTTTAAGTTTGGACATTATGCTCAGACTCAGTTTATAAATGCTTCTGATAATGAAGATTTACGAAAAAGAATAAAAGATTTCTTTGAAAAGTGTCCCGAGGAGCGGATTAAAAAATACGGAATTATCCCCTCAAATACTTAAAAATCTTTTGACAAATTAGAAAAAAGCACTATGTTATCATGTGCGATAACGTTTATAGAACTACAGGAAAAGTTTCCTACTGAACAATCTTTGGGTGAATTTTCTGCTGGCAAAGGATTACATACAAACGGAATCGAAAGCTTCTGGGCAATCTTGAAACGAGCTGTAATTGGAAGCTACCACCATGTGTCAACTAAGTATTTGCAAAACTATGTGAATGAGTGTTGTTTCCGTCAGAATAATCGAGGTGATAATGCTTTTGATAAACTGTTGTTGCAAAGTGTTTTGACGGCATAAACTTTCACAGGGTAAAATTATAAAAGGTTAAAATATTTAAACTGTAATATGAAAAGATTACAAGACGCTTAAATTGAAAACAATGGGGCATTGTATGAATTATTTTGATGGAAAAAAATGTTTAGATGAAATTTTGAATGCAGTAACACCAGAGGATGAAAAATTGTTTTTCTTAAACATTGAGTACCTTAAGAATTACGATGGTGTAGTAATTGGACAAATTCATAGTGATTCCTTTGGTAACATTTTTGATGTATTTCTCACGAAAAACACCAGCAAGAATAAATTATACAACTGGAATAGTTTTAAAGAAGCTAAGAAAAAACTAGAAGGAAAAGAAAACCCATCATCAAAATGCTATCATTTAAAAAAAGGCTTAAAAATTGCTTTTGAGCATGCAATGGTTCTTAGTGATTGTTACCCTGATAGCGTCCCAGAACCAAAATGGGTTACTTTGTATAATGAATGGACAGATAAAAAAATGAATACAAACGCCGTTTTATGACAAATGAGGAATTACAGAACCATTCAGTATTTCTTTCTGATGTTGCAACTACTATCAAATCTGTCATTAAATAAAGTGGCATCTAATCGAAATCAATACTTAAGCTGCTATAACATTATAACCAACAAGATTTAAAGGAACGATTATTACACCCCCTCGTTGAAGTTCGTTTGCAAAGTCCGTAAAAAAATGTTTGTAATTCGTTTTGGGCTTCTGTGTCTCTTTCAAAAAGTAGCTCTCTACAAAATTAGTAAAAAACACCGAGGTTTTCGAATTCTCTCCTACTAACTAATTAGATAAGAAAAACGAAAGCTCAAAGAACTTGGAACTTCTTTGAGCCTTCTGAACACAACCAAAGGATGATTTTGATTATCACATCTTTTTGTTAATATTAAGTGCGTGAAGGGATAATTCCAAAAAAAATATTTACTTTTGAATAGAAGCATGAGATAATTATTTATAGTAAACATTTTGCTTATGGAAAACAAAGAAAACCCGATATTCGGCAGAAAAATTTTTTTCTTAAATCCTTCTTTCGTAATGGAACATTTTGTACTTGAGCATTTGAAAAAAAATGAGTACGAAGTGTATCTGTTAAATGATATTAGAAAGGTAAAGGCTGTTCTTTGTGCAAATCCTAATTCCATGCTGTTTATTAATATTGATTCAGAAATGTCTTATTCCCGCTGGTTTAATTTTGTAACAAGTTTTTCGGGACTACAGGAATTGGAATCTATTCATATTGGACTTGTTTCGGAAAAGGCTGGATGGGAAGACCGCGAAAAGTTTTCTGCAAATCTGGATTTAAAAGCTGGTTTTATTCATATTGAAAGAAAGGATGATAAGCTTCTTAATCAGTTTGTAGATATATTGGAAGAGCATGGGGCAAAAGGACGACGAAAATATTTGCGTCTTGATACAAGATTACAAAAAGATGTTTCCGGTTATATGTCTGCGGCAGGAAGATTATATACTTTTGATGTAAGAGATATTTCTTCCGCAGGTTTTGCAATCACCTATAAAAAAGAAATTATAAACTTATTTCAAAAAAACACTCTTGTAAGGAATTTAAGTCTTTCGGTGGGGCGAAAATCGATGGTATGTTCCTGCATTGTTTTTAACACACAGCTTAATCCTGATGGAACTGCAATGTCGGTTTTAATGCTGACAAACGAAAATCCGGAATCTTCAAGAAATTATATAAGAAATTACATTTTTGAAAAATATAATGCAAAAATGTCAGTTTTAATTAATGACGCAGACAAAGACACCGCAAGTTATTCTGATCCGGATACCTTTAGTAAGCTTAAGGTTGAAGCTCGTCGAAATGAAGAGGATGATGATTAGTCTGGTATAGGTTGAATTAAGAATTAATAAACTAAAAAGAAGTCTTCTAATGCATTTTTTTATCTGAATCTTTCATTTGCATACATTTTCTTTTTATGATAATCTCACATTTACAACTAAAGAGCCATAGACGGCCTTACCCGGTGCGTCGTGGCAAAAAAATCAAAAACGGCCCACGCCAGAGTCGTAAGGAGATATAAATTGCAAATAACGAAAAAGACACACACGCATGTACCCTGTACAAAATTATCATCTTGTGTACGAGAAGA
>ODAI011303937.1_pt1 | contig 10237 bp, 12 predicted proteins | sample 1539321 | NCBI WGS metagenome assembly ODAI01 (sample SAMN02144231, study PRJEB22623) | gut metagenome | biome: sheep rumen | host: Ovis aries | place: New Zealand | reverse complement strand
TTTTTTAATTAAATTATTTTTATTTATATAATTAATATATTGTTATTTTACTATTATTTTTTTATAATTTAAATTAATTATATTTATTATAGGTATGATTATTAAATATTTTAATATAAATCTATATAAATAAAATAATAATCTAAAAAAATCATTTATAATATTATTATTGTATAAAAAAATCCTATTATTTATATATAAAATAATAGGATATTTTTTGGCGTAGGTGAGAGGATTTGAACCTCCGCGGCCCTAAACGAACCCTACAAGTTTAGCAAACTCGCCCCTTCAACCACTTGGGTACACCTACATAAATATTAAATTCACATTTAAATTATTTCCAAATGCTTTATTATTATAATATATTTTTTATCATAAGTCAATCACTTTTTGAGATTTTCATCAATTTCCATATGGCGGAGAGAGTGGGATTTGAACCCACGGTAGGATGTTATCCTACACCAGTTTTCGAGACTAGCACCTTAAACCACTCAGACATCTCTCCATAAGAAAAGTGGCTTCGCCACATGTCACGATTGCTCCGCAATCGGACGAATCAAGGTGATTTTACCTTTTTGTATAGGAAAATATTAATGTATTTTTTGCTTTCTTAACGCTTGCTAACTCGCAAGCTAAAAGCAAAAAAATTGATTTTTCCTATACACTAAAAAAATAAATCTTAGAATATATATCTAAGATTTCATGGCGCAGAGGGTGGGATTCGAACCCACGGTAGGCTATTAACCTACGGCAATTTTCAAGACTGCTGCCATAAACCAACTCGACCACCTCTGCATGTTACTGTTGCTATCTCTTGCAACAGTATATATATTAACATATTTTCAGCCCTCTGTCAATACAAATTTTTAAATTTCTTCTATTTTCCAACAATTATGTTTTTTATATAAATTTAAATCATTGAAATTCATTAGATAATTTAATAATGTATTTCTTATTTATTCATTGCTCTTTTCAAAGCTTCATTTTCTTCCTCAGTTATTTTATATTCAGATACTCCATTTTTTATTGGCTTTGCATATATATTTGACATTTCTCTTGAATAAATTCCATTTAATACAACTCCATCATTTCTTTCATCTAAAAGAGCCAGTGTAAAACTTAAATCGTGTCCTGAATCTTTATAAGCATTATATCTGTATATTCCGGATTTTTTGAACGCAATTTTTTATATCAGAGTCTATTTTTACGCATAAATTTTCTAATTCTTTATTTTTATTAATCGCTTCATTTATTCTATTTATATGCTTTTCTAATATTTCTTCTATATTAACTCCGTTGCCCAATTTTTCTATGAATTTTTTATATTCTTTCCTAATCCTATGCATTTTTATTATACTAGTTATATATAGAATAAGTAATATTACTATCGCTCCTAATAAAATCATAAGAAACGAGTCTGTTCTAATAAACTCTAAAAAAGCTCCAAATATATTTTCCAAATACAATACACTTCCTTCTTTAGATTAATCTTTTATCAATTCTAATAATCTTTCTAAATCTTCATTTGACTTATACTCAATTATTATCTTACCCTTTTTTTGACCTGCTTTTAAACTTACTTTAGTACCAAAGAAGCTTTGGAATGAATCTTCTATATCTCTGAATATTGCTTCATATTTTTGATCCTTTTTATTTAACTTTTTCTTTACTCCTGCTTTTTGTTCAGCTTCTCTTACATTGTCACCTCTTTCGATTATTCTAAGTGCCATTTCAAGCTGTTTATCGCCATCCTCTATCGCAAGTAATGCTCTACAGTGTCCTTCTGTTAATTTACCCTCTTTTGCAAGTTCTAATACTCTTTTATCCAAATTTAGTATTCTTACAGTATTTGCAATAGAACTTCTGCTTTTTCCTAGTATTTTAGAAATTTGTTCCTGTGTTAATGAGTATTCCTCCATTAGAACTTTCATTCCCATTGCTTTTTCTACAGCATTTAAATCTTCTCTTTGAATATTTTCAATTAAAGATATCTCTTTGTTTTTTCTTTCATCATCTTCTCTTACAATAACTTGAACTTCCTTCAATCCTGCTTTTTTACAAGCACGCCATCTTCTCTCTCCAGCAATTATTTCATAGTATCCATCTTTTTTAGTAACTATAATTGGTTGAATTAATCCATATCTTTTTATTGATTCAGCAAGTTCATCAAGTGCTTCCTCATCAAAATGTTTTCTAGGTTGATTTCTATTTGGCTCAACATCATTTATTGATAAATTTAATATTTTTTCTCCTTCTCTTATTTCTTCCTCTTCTTCTATAGGTGTGCTCATAAATAATGCATCTAACCCTTTTCCTAATCCAGTTTTCTTAGCCATTTCTTTTTTCCCTTTCTATAATTTATTATATTTAATTTTAAAAAGAAGTAAGTATTACTAAGCAAAATTTGGTTAAAATACCGGAAACGTACTGATGTACGTTGAGGATTTTAATCCAAATTTTAACGACGTAAGACTAAGCATATTTTTAAAATTAATTTTGCATGTGTTTTGCAGTTAACTTTTCTTTAACATCTTCCTCATTTTTCTTCATAAATTCTTTTGCCAATTTTTCGTAGCATTTTGCACCTTTTGACTTTGGATCGTATACTGTTATTGGCATACCGTAAGAAGGTGCTTCGCTTAGTTTTACGTTTCTTGGTATTACAGTTTTATATACCTTATCTTCAAAGTATCTTTTAACTTCTTTTACTACTTGGTTTGATAAATTTGTCCTAATGTCAAACATTGTAAGTAGTGCGCCCTCTATCTCTAAGTTTTTATTTAAATGTCTTCTTACCAAATTGACCGTATTTATAAGTTGTCCTAATCCCTCTAATGCATAGTATTCACATTGTACAGGTATTAATACGCTATCTGATGCAGTAAATGCATTTAGGGTTATTAACCCTAAAGATGGTGGACAATCTATTATTATATAGTCAAATTCGTCCCTTACCTCGTCTATTCTTTCTTTTAATCTGTGTTCTCTTGACATTAATGAAACAAGTTCAACCTCAGCTCCTGCAAGATTTATATTAGAGGGGCATACTTTTAAGTTTTTTATCATTGTATCCTGCATTGTCTCTTTTATGTTAACTTCTTCTATTAGAACATCATATATAGATTTTTCAAATTCTTTTTTTACCCCCAACCCACTTGTTGCATTTCCTTGAGGGTCAGCATCTATTAATAATACTTTTTTTCCTTTTTTAGCAAGTATAGTGCTTAAATTTACTGATGTTGTAGTCTTTCCTACTCCACCTTTTTGATTTGCTATTGATACAACTTTTGCCAAATTTCTCTCCTCCTTTTGTATTGTATTTTGTTGACATTTTTTTATCGTTGTATAATATTTCTCTTTCTTATACCATATACTAATATACAACATTTTTTTTATAAATACAAGCGAACATTCTAAAATTTTTCAAAAAATTTAAGCTTAGAAATTTTATTTTCCTAAGCTTATTGTTTTGATTTTTACTTTCTTCTTGCCTGTTCCAAATATATCAAAAGTACTGATATATCTGATGGTGATACTCCTGATATTCTAGAAGCTTGTCCAACTGAATGAGGTTTATGCTTATTTAGTTTTTGTCTTGCTTCTAAACTCAATCCATTTATTTTTTCATAATCTATATCTTCTTTTAATTCTTTTGTTTCTAACTTTTTAAATCTTTCTACTTGAGCTTCCTGCATTTTTATATATCCTTCATATTTAAGCTCTATTTCGACTTCTTTTATAACATCTTTTGGAAGAGTTAAGTCTCTTTCTTCATCTATTTCTTCTAGATCTCTATATGTAATTTCCGTTCTTTTTAATAGTTCTGACATTTTAGTTCCTGTTTCTAAAGGAGTTGTTCCATGTTTAACTAATAATTCATTCACACTTTCTGTAGGTTTTACTATTGTTTCTTTTAGTCTTTTAATTTCTTCTTGTATCTTTCTTCTTTTTTCTTGGAAATTTTTATATCTTTCGTCTGAAATTAGACCTACTTTATATCCTTTTTCAGTTAATCTCAAATCTGCATTATCCTGTCTTAAAAGTAGTCTATATTCAGCCCTTGATGTCATCATTCTATATGGTTCGTTAGTTCCTTTTGTTACTATATCATCAATTAATACCCCTATATATGCATCTGATCTGTCTAGAATTAATGGTTTTTCTCCCTTTAATTTTAGTCCTGCATTTATTCCTGCTATTATTCCCTGTGCTGCTGCTTCTTCATATCCAGATGTTCCATTTATTTGCCCTGCAAAAAACATTCCTGAAATTTTCTTCAATTCTAATGAAAGTTTTAATTGTGATGGTTCTATGCAGTCATATTCTATTGCGTAAGCTGGTCTTGTAAATTCCACATGTTCAAGTCCTGGAATGGTCCTATACATCGCAATTTGTACATCTTCTGGAAGAGAGGAACTCATTCCTTGTACATACATTTCGTCTGTATCTAACCCCATTGGCTCTATAAATATTTGATGTCTTGGCTTATCAGCAAATCGTACAACTTTATCTTCTATTGAAGGGCAGTATCTAGGTCCAGTTCCCTCTATTACTCCAGCATATAATGGTGAACGATGTAAATTTTTTCTTATAATTTCATGTGTTTTTTCATTTGTATATGTCAAATAGCATGGAACTTGCTCTATTTTCTTTTCCTCATTTTCAAAAGAAAACATTTCTATTTCATCATCACCATTTTGTATTTCCATCTTTGAAAAGTCTATTGAATTCTTATTAACTCTTGCTGGTGTTCCTGTTTTAAATCTAACAATCTCTATTCCTAAATCTTTGAGACATTTTGATAGCTTATTTGCTGGGAATACACCATCAGGTCCGCTTTCATATGAAACTTCTCCAATGAAAATTTTTCCTTTTAAATATGTTCCCGTTGCAAGAATAACAGATTTTACATTATATATAGCTCCAATATTAGTTTCTACACTTTTTACCTGTCCGTCTTCTACTCCAATATTTACAATTTCAGCTTGCTTGATATATAGATTTTTTTGTCTTTCAAGAGTATGCTTCATTTCTATATGATATTTTTTTCTATCAGCTTGAGCTCTTAAAGAGTGTACAGCTGGTCCTTTTGATGTATTTAACATTCTAGATTGAATAAATGTCTTATCTATATTTTTTCCCATTTCTCCACCAAGAGCGTCTATTTCTCTTACTAAATGTCCTTTTGAAGTTCCTCCTATATTAGGATTACATGGCATGTTTCCTATTGCTTCCAAGCTTATAGAAAATAATAATGTTTTAAATCCCATTCTTGCTGTAGCAAGTGCAGCCTCACATCCAGCATGTCCTCCTCCAATTACTGCTACATCATAATCTCCTGCAAAATAATTCATTTTAATTCTCCTTTTTTGTAATTTAAATTTGTTTCACGGATTTCTTCACGTTAAATATGAAACAAAAAGTTTTGTTCGTTTTTTAATGTTGCCTGACAAGCGACATTTTATGTTTTTATTATCTGCTTTTATGTTTAAACAAGATTTGTTCTTTTGGCTAGGCGCGCGAAGGAGATATTCCAGGAGGCGTGCTTTTTACACGTTGACTGGAAATCGACTGAGCAGCAACAACGCCAAAACACAAATATTGTTTAAACTACTTTCCTAAGCAGAATTTCTTAAAAATCTCATTAATAATATCTTCTGAAACGCTTTCTCCAGTTATCTTCCCCATTTCTCCTAAAATATCCGTTATATGTATTGTTACTACATCTATCGGCATCTGATTTTTTATCGCCTCTTCTGCTTTTTCTACACTTTTTATCATAGTTTCTATTGCTATTTTGTGTCTGTTGTTTGTTATTGTAATGCTATCATCTATTTCTATTTCATTAAATTTATACATATTTGAAATTGTCTCAAATAACTTCTCTATTCCTTCTTTATTCAAAGCTGAAATATCAAGAATTTCTTTGTTTGAAACTATTTTTAAAATATCTTCATGTGAAACCTTCACTTCTAAATCCATTTTATTGAGTAAAATAATTGCCTTTTTGTCTTTTATAAATTCTAATATTTCTACATCTTCCTTGTTTAATTCTTTACTAGAATCTATTATTGTAATAATCAAATCAGCTTCATTTGCAGCTTCTTTAGACTTTGTAATTCCAATTTGTTCTACAATATTTTTAGTCTCTCTTATTCCTGCAGTATCAATTATTTTTATAGGAATTCCATCTATTTGTATAAACTCTTCAATAGTGTCTCTTGTCGTTCCTTCTATTTCAGTAACAATAGCTCTATCTTCTTTCAAGATAGCATTTAATAATGAAGATTTTCCTGCATTTGGTCTTCCTATAATTGCTACTTTTATTCCATCTTTTATAAGTTTTCCATTATCAAAAGTTTTTCTTAAATTATTTAATTCCTCTTTTATTTCTTTCATCGAATTTGCTACTCTATTTTCTGTAACTTCTTCTATATCATACTCAGGATAATCTATTGAAGCTTCTATATCAACTAAAACATCCATAATTTTTCCTTTAATTTTATGTAGTCTATTTGACAAATATCCATTAAGTTGTTTCATAGAAGCTTTTGCTTCTTTTTCAGATTTAGCATTTATAATATCAACTATAGCTTCAGCTTGAGATAAATCAATTCTTCCATTCAAAAAAGCTCTTTTAGTAAACTCTCCAGGTTCAGCAAGTTCAGCTCCATTTTTTAGACACAAATCTAATATCTTATTCATAACAATTATTCCACCATGAGAATTTATCTCAACCATATTTTCCGTTGTAAACGATTTTGGAGATTTAAAAAAGGAAACTAATACTTCGTCAATTATCTCGTCTCCTGAGACAATATGGCCGTAATTTATTGTGTTTGGCTTTATGTCTACTTTTTTTGACTTAGTTTTGAATATTTTTTTTATAATATCAAAACTTTCCTCCCCACTCATTCTAATTATTCCAATACCACTATTTCCAATAGCAGTTGATATTGCAGCAATCGTACTCATACTATACTCCATTCAAAAAAGGTCAAAGCACGTATATACAACTATATCATTGTATATAAAAATCCGCGCTTTGACCTTAGATTTTATATTATATTATTAATTATTTTAGAGAAACAACAACTTTCCTATGTGTTCCCTCTCCTATGCTTACTGTCTTTACCTTTGGGTGTTCTTGTAATTTTGTGTGAATTATCTTTCTTTCATATGGTGTCATTGGTTCTAATGTTACAGATTTTCTATTTCTTACAACTGTCTTTGCTATTTTTTCTGCAAGTTCCTCTAGTGCTACTTTTCTTTTTTCTCTATATCCTAAAGCATCAACTTCAACTCTTACTTTTTCTCCAGCTTCTTTATCAGCAATAGCCGTAAGTAAAGTTTGAACTGCATTTAGAGTTTCTCCTCTATATCCAATCAAGAAATCTGCTTGTTCTTCTTTTATATTAACTTTTATAACATTTTCTTCAATGTTGCATGTATATTCTGCTTCTTTTCCAACAGTTGATGCTAAGAATTTTCCTAAAAAACCATTTACTGCATTTTTTGCGTTTTCTAATGCTTTTTCATCTATTTTATATTCTCTTTTCTTTTCAGGTATGCTTCTATTTTCTTCTCTATTTTCTTTTATAGTTAATTCAACCTTTACAACTCTTGGTGCAAGTATATCAAAAAAACTTCTTTTTTCTTCGTTTTCGATAACTTTTATATCTACATCATTTCTTGATACTCTTAATTCTTTTAATCCTTTTTCGATTGCTTCATTAGTAGTTTTTCCTTCAAATATTCTAGAATCAGGCATTTACCTCTTCCTCCTTATCTACTATAACCTTATTTAAAACTAATCTTTCAGCTATCATAAGAATATTATTTGTTAACCAATATAAAGCAAGACCAAGTGGTGCAATTAGTGAGATTGAAACAGCAATTATTGGCATCATATATGTCATATTCTTGCTTGTTTGTGCCATTACATCTACGTCTTCTTCCTTCTTTTCTCCATCCTTCGAAATATCCTTTTTCTCTTTTTCTTTTTTCTTCTGCATAGATGTTGTAAGTTTCATTGAAGCAAATGTAGTAATTACATATAACACTGGAATTACATATGTTTTCCAATCTGAGAAATCCTTTGATGGAATACTGCTTAAGTCAAGTCCTAAAAATTCCATGTTAATATATACTCTTTCATCTTCTGCTCCTTTTTCTCTAATTATTGAGATTTCAGGATAAGCATCTCTTGTTTCTGAATTTTCACTAATTTCAGTTGTATAGTCCTCTATTACTTGGCTATCAACTTTTTTCATATATGTTAATGGACATCTTACCATATAAAAGACTGCAAATAAAAGAATTATTTGCACAATTGAGCTTAAACATCCACTAAATGGATTCATCTTTTCCCTTTTATACAGTTCCATTGTTTCTCTTTGTAATGCTTCTGGATTGTTTTTATTTTTTACTTGTAGTACTTTTAACTCATCTTGAATTTTAGCTGTTTTTTTCATTGTTTTTTGTTGGCTAATTGAAATTGGTAATAAAATAATCTTAACTAGGATAGAAAACAAAATTATTGCTGCTCCATAGTTTCCAATTAAATTATATATAAAATTCAATAAATAGCCGAATAAACTAGCAAAGAACTCTAACATAAAAACCCCCATTTATTTTAATGGATCATATCCGCCTTTTGAAAACGGATTACACCTAAGTATTCTCCATATTCCCAAAAAGCTTCCCTTTAATGTTCCATACTTTTCAATTGCTTGTTTTGTGTACTCTGAGCAAGATGGATAATATTTGCAATTTTTTCCGAGCATTGGTGAAATATATTTTTGATATTTTTCAATTAAATATATAAATATTTTTCGCATTACACTTGTCCCATTTTTTCTATAATATCTATTATATCTTTTTCTACTTTATCAAAAGATATTTCATCAAAACTTGTTTTTTTCTTAACTAAAAAAACAATACTATTCCCTACTTCTAACTTTTCTTCGTTAATTCTGTATCCTTCTCGTATAAGTCTTTTTATATAATTTCTTTTAACAGCTTTTGCATATTTTGTACTTATTGCAATTCCTATTTTATTAATTTGCAAGTTATTCTTTATACAAAAAGCTTCTATGTATTTTCCTGAATAGTATTTTCCTTTTGTTAAAACATATTTAAATTCGTAATTTTTTTTAAGTGTTTCTGTTTTCTTCATACTACCACTTCTTTTGGCCTATTCAAAAAGGACCTATAGAATACTTACTTAGGTCCATTTTTTAGAAATTAAGCACTTAATTTTTTTCTTCCTTTTTGTCTTCTTGCTTTTAGTACATTTCTTCCAGATCTAGTCTTCATTCTTTTTAAGAAACCATGTTCTTTTGATCTTTGTAATTTTTTTGGTTGATATGTTCTTTTCATTTTGCACCTCCAAATCGATTTTGTTAAATAACATTAAAATTATACATTAAATACACCCAAATTGTCAAGCTTTTTTCAAATTTTTCTTAGGGAAATATGGAATTTTTCATAAAATATTCCTTTGCATTATAACATAGTCAATCTTTTCTTGTTTGACATAATGTTTTTTTTTTGATATAATATAAAAAGAGTAGATATACTCACATATTTTAGATGTATTACATCTATTAACAAGGAGGTTACTATGTCAGACTTATTAAAAAAAGGTGATCACATTCGGTTAACCAAAGGAATGAAAATCAGCGGTAAAATTCCCAACAAATTTCGGTATTCCAGTACAAATCGCATTTTTCTTGACTCGTCCTCGTCCTATCCTGTTTTCACTATTGGCGAAGTATTAAATTCACACACTATTTCAAAAGACGAATTGATTAAAGTTTTATATGAGCGGCTTGGAGATGCTATCATTGGTATCTCTTTCAGTCAATGTGAATCTTCTATCATTTCGTTAATTGATTCTCTTCAAATTAATTTTGAACCAGAAACTTTTGATACTTCAATTTTTATTGGAGAATATGTGGTGTATGATTGTAAATGGGACGGTGGCGAAGAAGATCGCTCTGCAGACCGCAGTTACGAAGACGGTTGGCATGTTTTCTGCAAAAAAGTTGAAAATCCTGAAATCTGTGTGGACTTTTACCAGACTGGTTGTTTCATTAATGTCATCAATATTATTTCTCCACTTTAATGAGTTCTAGTAACTAAATTGTCGCACCAATGGTGCGACAATTTCTATTTTTATCATTACCCTACCTTTCTCCATAAATTCTCTTTTGTTTCTTCATTTTTATATATT
>ODAI010233049.1_pt1 | contig 10237 bp, 11 predicted proteins | sample 1539321 | NCBI WGS metagenome assembly ODAI01 (sample SAMN02144231, study PRJEB22623) | gut metagenome | biome: sheep rumen | host: Ovis aries | place: New Zealand | reverse complement strand
TATCGGGCTATCTTTGTTTTAAATCAAACACTCCAACATTCTCACTTTGGAAAATTGCCCATGATGTAGGTCAAAACAAGCCCTCACATCTGGGCTTTTCATATTTTAAATCACTTTTACTAAGGAGAAACTTTATGAAAAACCTTTCAAAACTTGCCGCGTTAATGATGCTGGCATTTGGCATGATTTCTTGCAGTAATTCCGTTGTGATCAGTGGAAACGGCGGAAACGGAACTGAAAATCCATCTGTCACTTACATCGGAACAAAAGCACCAACCGAAGCAAAGGCTGTAGGCGACATCGTATTCAACGACGGCTCAGCAATGCCATATTCTGCTTTTGATGCTCTTAGCGATGAAGAAAAAAATGCAAAGAAAGCTTCTGCAATTGCGCTTATTTTCTACAAAGGAACAGGACTTAACAGCGGAGACGACACAACAACAAGCCACACTTTAGGCGTAGGCTTAAAGCACAACAGCAGCGAAGGCCTTGCATGGTGCTTGGAGTCTGCAAATGCTTACAGCAAGAAAATCACCATAATAGAGTGTTCTTCAAGCGGAATCGGCGATGCGACGACCTTTACAGGGGATAGAAATGGCAGCGACAATCTTGAGCAGATTGCAGCCTTTCTTTCTGCAGAAGGTAGCGAAACAACGGATGATACTACAGGGGAGGAAGCTAGTGATAGATACCCAGCCTTCTACTATGCAAAGAACTACAGCTCCACTGCAAGCAATCTGGGAGAAACTTACAAGGACGGCTGGTATCTTCCGAGTATTGCAGAACTCTTTCAAATTTATGCATGTCGTGCAGATACAAGTAACGGCTTCGACATAGATGCAGCGAGCCAGGCTCTTGGCGGAGACAAGTTCGACACAAGTGTCTACTGGTCGTCGTCCCAGTTCGTTTCCAACATTAGTGACTACGATAGTCTCGCATACGGCCTCAATTTTCAATTAGGCTGGTGCCCCAACTACTTCAAGAATAATAAGAATAATATCAAGATGTCCGTTTGTTGTATCCGGGCTTTCAACTAGCGGAATGTTTTTCCGCCTTGTATGCGATGGCTATGCAACAAGGAGCAAAATATGGAAGAAAAGAAGATCCCTTTGTGGCAGATAATCTGCACAATTTGTATAATTGTTTTCATAGTGGCACTGTCTGTCTTTTCTTTGATTTTTTCAAAGGAAAGATGGCAGTTAAGTGCGGAACTTGTCACTCTTATCAGTTTTATTGTGATTATCTGTGGGGGATTCTTCTTTGACTCCATTCAAATTGGTAAAATCTCGCTTCTAATTGTATATGATGCTCTCAAAGATTTTTTTACTGAATCAATACAAGAAAACAAATTATTCGCTGAGGCTTGTGCTTTTGCAAGACACAGGCAAAAACTCAAATGATTACGAGAACCAAATCTAACAAGATTTTTTCCCTGCATATAATTCAGGTTTGTTAAGAATTGAGCAAATTGCGGTATAGTATAACTGGTAATAACACATAACTTACACTGACAGTCCTAATTTCCCCCACCTACCTTAGTTCTTTGTCTCTTTTGTTTTTATCTGCTCTATGCTATACTTTTTGTATGAAAGTAAAACGCAGCATTCTTTTATTCCTCGGTCTGTCTCTTTGTATGCACTTACCTGCACTTGAATGGACAAACGGCAGCATGAATTACAGTATTGGAGAAGAGGTAAAATCTCCTGTCGAAGGCATAATAAAACAAATCGGCAATGGCGGACTTCCTGAATGTTTTTCAAAAGATACGGTCATCATCGAATTTTCAAAATCATATTATTACGATGGTCAAAAGCAGACGGGAACTTATCAACTTATTCTTTCTGGACTTCAGCTTTCTGTGCAGAATGGTTTGCGTGGTGCTCGTGTTGCAGAAAACGATGTGTTAGGAACTGCAGTTTCTTCTCCGTTAATGATAAATGTTCGTTCAAAAGATTTTGATGTCTACCTTGTAGATTCAGCTCAAAAGTATGCAGAAAAAGAAGACGGCTGGTACTACTTCGGAGTGGGCATGTTTCTTTCTAGTTCTCCCAAGTTTTTAGAATATCAACCAATTTCCTCTAAAACAGATGAGATTGAATTTTGGGATTGTCCCGATACGCTCGAGAATTTATATGTAAATCATCTTGAAGGTATGGATTCAGAAAATAAAAAAGTCTTTATGAGTTCCTTTCCCCAATTTCGAATTTGCATAAAGACACAACTTGATTCCTATTCTGTTTCTAAAACGCAAAGTTCAATAACAGAAGGTTTGCTGATTGATAAGTATTTTTCAAATTGTCCAACAATACTTCAGTTTTCATTTGATGAACTTCCCATGCGCTTGTATTTTCAAGATGGATTCGATACCTATCTTAAAGATGAATACACTTTGGGCAATGACATCTATTTGTATATGACTGTTGTTCTCTTAATGAACGGAGAGTATTACTGTTATGTTCGTGACTTCACACTGCTTTCGCCAGAAGAAAATGTTCAGGAACGTATACAAAAAATGAAACAGAGAATTGGTGAATAAAATGGAAGAAGCAACAAGATTTGATGGAATTATTCTCGATGTAGATGGAACTATTTGGAATACAACAGGTATCGTTGCTGTTGCATGGAATAAAGCAATTGATGCAAGTGGCTTTAATGCTCGCAAAGTAAATGCAGATATGTTGCAAAAAGAATTCGGAAAAACAATGGATGTAATTGCTAACGACTTGTGGCCAAATCTTTCGCTTGAACAAAGAGAACAACTTATGTCCTACTGTTGCACCGAAGAACAAATTGCCTTAAAAGAAAATCAGTTAGACATTATGTATCCTTCGGTAAAAGAAACAATTGCAGAACTTTCTACATCAATTGATTTTTTTATTGTTTCAAACTGTCAGTCTGGTTATATTGAACTTATGCTAGAAAAAACAGGTCTTGCTCCTTACGTAAGAGACTTTGAATGTTTTGGCAGAACAGGAAAAGGTAAAAGTGAAAACATACAGTTAGTGTGTATGCGTAACGGTTTGCGTGCTCCTCTGTATGTTGGTGACACCCAAGGCGACTGTGATGCCTGTAGACAAGCACATGTTCCTTTTGTGTGGGCGTCTTATGGATTCGGAACAGCAGATATGTTCATTGAAAAAATAACTTCATTCTCTCAAATAAAAGAAACCATAACCATTAAGTAGGAGTTTACATGTTGTACATCTTTGATATGGGTGGAGTCGTTACTACAACGGCAGTTATTATTCCTCGCATGTGTGAATTGTTTAACATTACTAAAGAACAATTTTCTTCCTTTTGCAAAAATGCTGATGGTTCAGATTTGTGCAGTCAACTGTCAGATGGCCTTATCAATACAAAAGAATTTTGGAACATTTTTTCAGAACGCTATGGAAAAAAAATTACTGTCGATTGGTGGCATTATCTTTTTCATCCTCAGCTAAACGAAGGAACTGTTCGTATCATTAAGGCACTTAAAGAAAAAGGTTTTCGACTTGTGTGTGGAACAAATACTATTGAGGGCCATTACGCAAACCATATTGAACGAGGAGACTATCTCTACTTTGATCAGACCTATGCTTCTTTTATGATGGGCGTTTCAAAACCAAATCCTGAATTTTGGAATATCATCTTAATTGCCGAACAGGTTGAAGCAAAAGATGCAGTCTTTATTGACGACAGAAAAGACAACTGCGATGCAGCCGCCAGTCTTGGTCTTCGTGCAATTCAGTTTACAAATGCGGACGACCTTGCGTCTTTGTTGGAGGTTCATATATGAAAATTACAATTGTATGCGATGTTTTGGGTGAACCAAATAATGGAACTACTGTTGCAACTTTAAATCTTATCCGTTTTCTAAAAGAGAAGTGTGGGCATTCTGTTAAAGTTGTTTCCAACGATTTTGAAAAATCTGGCATTCCAGAAGAAGAACGCTGTCTTTTGCCAACGCTTTCCCTTGGCCCTGTAGCGAACAAAATAATTGCAAATAACGGTGTGTCTCTTGCAAAGGCGGATCATGATATTTTAGTCAATGCAATGAAGGATGCAGATGTTGTTCACATTCAGCTTCCTCTTTTAATAGGTCAGACTGCAGTTCATATTGCAAAGGAATTGGGAAAACCCGTTACCGCAAGTTTTCACTGTCAGGCAGAAAATGTTTCCGCCCATGTGCATCTTCAGAATAACGAACTGGTTTCAAAGGCAATTTATAAGGAATTTTATTATGGTCTTTATCAGTACTGCGACTGCATTCACTATCCCACAAAATTTATCCGCGATGTGTTTGAAAAGGCTGTAAAACATAAGACGAATGCCGCAATCATTTCTAACGGTGTAAATCCAATTTATACAAACAATCATCTTTCTAGAAAAAATGAAAAATTTGTAATCGTATGTTCTGGTCGCTTTAGTAAGGAAAAGGCTCAGCAGCTTCTTATTAAGGCTGTTGGAAAATCTATTCATCGTGACGAAATAAAAATCTGTTTTGCAGGAGAAGGTCCATTACTTCATTCATATCAGAAACTTGCCTTGCATCTTGGTGTTGATGCAGATTTTACATTTTACTCCCGTACTGCACTGGTGGAACTTCTTAACAGGGCAAATCTTTATGTGCATACCGCCTTTATAGAAATTGAGGCGATTTCCTGCATAGAGGCAATCTGCTGTGGGCTTGTGCCAGTTATTAACAATGCAAAGCGAAGTGCAACAAAGGCTTTTGCTTTGGATCAAAGAAATCTTTTCCGCGAAAATAGCGTAAAGGACCTTACAAAAAAAATTGACTACTGGATTGAACATCCTGACGAACTGGAAAAAACTGTTGAAGAATATAAGAAAATGGCTCATCAGTTTGATCAGGAAGAATGTATGCGCATGATGGAAATTATGCTGTGTGATGCGGTGGAAATGCATGAAAAGCGAAATTAAAGCCCTTGTGTTTGACATGGACGGCCTTCTTGTTGACAGCGAAAGTGTCTACGAAGAAAGTTGGCGCCAGGCCGCACAAAAACTTTCCCTGCAAAACATAGATTCAATTCACAGACAGGTTTTGGGATTAAGCAGGGAAGATACGATTTTAAAACTTAAGGATTTTTACGGAAGCGGTTTTGACGGAGACTATTTTTGGAATCTAACTTCTCAACTTGCTTCTGAGTACCAGAAAGAAAATGGGGTTCCCGTAAAGCCTTTTATAAAGGACTGCCTTTCTTATCTAAAGAACGAAGGCTATCTACTTGCCCTTGCTTCTTCTTCTGCTCGTCCTGTAGTGGAGGAGGAACTTCTTCCTGTTGGACTTCTGGATTTTTTTACGGTAAGCGTCTGCGGTGACGAGGTTGTAAAGTCTAAGCCTGAGCCTGAAATTTATCTTCGTGCCTGCGAAAAAGCCGGAGTTAAGCCAGAATATGCGGTTGCGGTTGAAGACAGTCCTAATGGCATAGAAAGCGCGTGGCGTGCTGGCTTAAAGTGCATTATGATTCCCGACCGGATTCAGCCTGATGAACTTTGCAAGAGCCGTCTGTGGCATCTCTTTTCTTCTGCAAAAGAAATAATGAAAATTCTGTAAATTTATTTTTTTCTTTTTCTGTTGACAGAATATGAATATAAGTGTATGCTTATATAAGCAATTAGTTAAATATATTGCGGAGTGAATATGGCTGTAAAACAGGGAGTAAAAAGTCTTCCTCTTTTGGATGCAAAAAATAAGGAAAAAGTTCTTAACGAACTTGCGGAACTTTTTAAGAATTTTGGTGACTCTACAAGAGTGAAGATTTTGTATGCGCTTATTTCGTCAAGCATGAATGTTACGGATCTTGCCAGAATGCTTGAAATTTCTCAGCCGGCGGTAAGTCAGCAGCTTAGGGTTTTAAAGAAGAGTGGTTTGGTAAAAAGTGAGCGTGACGGTCAACTTCAGATTTATTCTTTGGCAGACAGTCATGTGCGTTCTATTATCAGCATTGGTCTTGAGCATGTAATGGAAGAAAAATAAGGAGGCAACATAGATGAGCGAAAAGGACGAAGAAATAGAGTTAGAAGAAAAAGAGCATGAACATGTCCATGAGCATGTTGAACACGAGGAGCATGAACATCACCATCATCACCATGACGAAGATGATGACGATGATGACTGTGGCTGTCACCATGACCACGATGATGACGACGATGACGAAGATGGGTGTGAGTGTTGCCATCATCACGAACATGAACATAGTTCAAAACTTTCGGCTTTATCAAAAATACTTATTTCTGCAGTCTTATTTGCACTTGCTCTTTTTGTGTCAAAGTTTACACCACTTTCTACCTGGTGCACTTCTGTCTTTGGAAACGACAATGGGCTTTTGTACATAAAGGCAGTAAGTCTTGTTTTGTATTTTGCCGCATATCTTTTAGTTGGCTTAAGTGTTCTTCGGGAAGCAGTAGAAAATTTGCTGCATGGAGAATTCTTTGGAGAAGAGTTTTTAATGTCTGTAGCAACTGTGGGTGCTGTTTGTATGGGCGAGTATCCAGAAGCTGTTGCGGTTATGATTTTGTTCCAGTTAGGAGAATATCTTGAAGGAAAAGCGGTTGGACGTTCAAAGCGTTCTATTCGTAAACTTATGGATGTTCGGCCCGACACTGCAAATGTTAAACGAAATGACACCTTTGTGTCTGTAGACCCACAGTCTGTAAATGTTGGTGAAATAATTTGTGTTGCTCCCGGAGAAAGAGTTGCTCTTGATGGCGTTGTAGTTACCGGTTCTTCTTTTGTAGATACATCTGCTCTTACGGGAGAGTCAGTTCCTCGCGAAGTGCTTGTTGGTTCAGAAATTTTTGCAGGTTCGGTAAACAAGAGTGGTGTTCTTGAAATTAAAGTAACAAAACCCTTCGCTCAAAGTACCGTTAGTCGTGTGCTTGATCTTGTGGAACATGCCCAAGAAAAAAAAGCAAAGGCTCAAAAATTTATTTCACGCTTTTCAAAAATCTACACACCAGTGGTTTGCTTGTTAGCACTTTTAGTTGCTCTTGTTCCGCCTCTTTTCTTCAAAGCAGAATGGAACACTTGGATTTACCGAGCGTTAATGTTCCTTGTTGTTTCTTGCCCCTGTGCATTAGTTATTTCTGTTCCGCTTACTTTCTTTGCAGGAATTGGTCTTGCTTCTCGTAATGGTGTTTTGGTAAAAGGTTCAACTTATCTTGAGTTGCTGTCAAAAATGTCTGTCGCTGTTTTTGATAAAACCGGAACTCTTACTAAAGGCGTTTTTGAAGTAACAGCAGTGCATCCTGTTAACCCAGAAAAAGTGAGTGCAGACGAACTGTTAGCCTATGCAACTCATGCAGAATACTATTCTAAACATCCAATTTCTCGTTCACTAAAAGTTGTACATCATTGCGCTTTTTGTGAAAATCTTCGCTTGGAAAATGCAGAAGAAATAAGTGGTCATGGTGTTCGAGCTGTTGTGGAAGGAAAGACAGTTATTGCAGGTTCACTTCGTTTTATGGAAAATTCGGGAGTGAGTGGAATAAAAGCTTGCCATGAAGACGACAGAGGAACGATTGTTCATGTTGCTGTTAACGGAGAATATGCGGGGCACATTATTATAAGCGATGTTGCAAAAGAAGATGCAGTACAAGCTGTTGCTTTGTTAAAAAAACAAGGTGTAAAAAAGACAGTGCTTTTAACTGGCGATACCGAAAGTGCAGCTTCCCTTGTTGCAGAAAGAATTGGTTTGGATGAAGTTCATGCGCAACTTTTACCACAAGATAAAGTTACTTGTATTGAAACCTTGCTTTCACAAAAGGCAACAAATTCTTCTGTTGCATTTGTGGGTGATGGTATAAATGACGCTCCTGTTTTAACACGTGCAGACATTGGTATTGCTATGGGCGGAATAGGAAGTGACGCTGCTATTGAAGCTGCCGATGTAGTCATTATGGATGACAAACCTTCTAAAGTTGCACTTGCTGTAAAACTGAGTAAAAAGACAATGCGCATTGTTTGGCAGAACATTGTGCTTGCTCTTGGTGTTAAAGTTGCAATCATGGTCTTAAGCATGTTGGGCATTACTAATATGATGCTTGCAATTTTTGGTGATGTTGGTGTAATGATGTTGTGTGTTGCAAATTCGCTCCGATTGAATCGTAAAAAATAATGTGATACACTCAAAGCATGATTGAACTGGTAGCGTTTTTAGGTAACTACGGACAGCAATATGCTGATACAAGACACAATGCAGGATGGCTCTTTGCAGATCAAATGCCTTTTGCAAAGAGTCTGTCTTGGATGTCAAAGTTTAAAGCAGAATATGCTTCTTGCGAAAATATATTGCCTGGAGTTGAGCGAAAAATTCATTTTATAAAACCGCTTACGTATATGAACTTAAGTGGAGAAGCGATTTCTGAAGCCGCTCATTTTTTTAAAATTACACCAGAGCAAGTTCTTGTTGTTCATGATGAAATTGAATTACCTCCGGGAACACTCAGCCTAAAGTTTGGCGGAGGTTTAGGAGGACACAATGGTCTTCGTTCCACAAAAGAAAAATTAGCAAGCGCTGACTTTTGGCGCATGAGGTTAGGCATTGGAAAATGCACTGATGGAAACGTTGCCTCTTATGTGCTAGGACATTTTACTTCAGACGAAAAAATAGTTTTGTCACAAATGTTTGTTTCTGCTAACGAACTGCTTACAAAAATTCTTTCTGCTAAAGACCCATCAAATCTTTTAAAAGAGTGGAGTAAAAAGAAAGTAATTCCTGAGGTTGCAAAATGAGTGAGACAAAAGAAGCTCTGTTTAGTTTGTACGAAATAGCAAAGCGTCTTATGCAAAAAGACGGCTGCCCTTGGGACAGAGAACAAACTCCTCTTACAATGCGGCAATATCTTATTGAAGAAACCTTTGAAGCTGTTGATGCAATAAGTCAAGAAGATGCTGTTCATGCAAAAGAAGAACTGGGCGATGTTTTGTACAATGTAATTTTCATGGCTTATTTGTATGAACTGCGTGGTGATTTTACCCTTGCTGAAGTTGCAGATGAAATGCACCAAAAGTTAGTACGCCGTCATCCCCATGTCTTTGGGGAACAGAGTAAACATTTAGACACAAAAGAGCAGGTTAAAGAACAGTGGGATCAAATAAAACATACCGTAGAAGGTCGTGAAAAAAAATCTGTCTTAGATGAAGTGCCTGCATCTTTTCCGCCACTTTTAAAAGCATTCAAATACATTAAAAAAGCTGCGTCTAAAGGTTTTGATTGGCCCACTGCCTTCGATGCACTTAAAAAAGTAAGTGAAGAAACGCAAGAAGTTAGACAAGCTCTTGAACAAAATGACCCTTCTGCTATTGAAGAAGAACTTGGTGATCTTTTGCTTTCGGTTGTTGCAGTTTGCAAAAAGTGTTCTGTTTCTCCTGATGCAGCATTGAGTCGTTCGCTAAAAAAATTTTACAATCGTTATACGCATGTAGAGGAAAATAATCCTACTTCACTTGAACAAATGCTTGCTTTGTGGAATGAAGCAAAAAATACTTCAATTGACAAAGGCTAGTCGTTTTGTTACACTTTACAAAACTATTTGTTTTAATAGAAGAAATTCATTTTAAGGAGCTTTTTATGATGAAAAACAAAAAATTCGCTCTTGTTTCAGTACTTATGTTGTCTGTTTTGTCTCTTCTTTTTACCGCATGTAACTTTGGTAAAGATGATTTTTACGGAACCTGGCAAACAGGAGAATTTGTTCGTTCTGATAATCAAAAAACTGTACGTGTTACTTTTTATTTTTCTGGTAAGGCAGAAAATTTGACAACTGGTGACAAAGCATATTTCTATGAATTATATGAAAATCTTACCGATAACCTCAAAACATTTTGGTGGGGAACATACGGTCTTGGACAGAATAGCGATGTTACAAATGGTAATTTAACCCTTCGCTATATGTACGGTGTCGGTTTTGAAAATGAAAATGATTTTGAGAAATTGATTGCTGATTCTCAGACTGTAAAAGTTAACAAAAAAAATGATACATCAATTACAGCTTTTGAAGATAAATATAAGAATTCTACTCGTTGGTTTGATCAGTTTGATGAAGGAAATTGTAAATGTTCCGATGTTGAAACATTCCGCTTTAAGCTTGATGGTGCTGTAGCTTTTGTTGGTTACACACAGATGGTTTGTACCGCAAAAGATATGTATCGGGAAGATGGAGTTGATACTCAAAAAATAACTACTGGTGCTCCTGATGGAAGTACTAAAAAGAATCCTGCTGAAGGAACATC
>ODAI011670457.1_pt1 | contig 10238 bp, 6 predicted proteins | sample 1539321 | NCBI WGS metagenome assembly ODAI01 (sample SAMN02144231, study PRJEB22623) | gut metagenome | biome: sheep rumen | host: Ovis aries | place: New Zealand | reverse complement strand
ATAAAAGTATTATAAATATGGCAGAAATTGATATAGAAGTAAAGCAGGGTGTTCTTGCAACTTATCGTCATTACCCTTATAAAGCTCCGCAAGTTTTTGCAGAGTTTATTGATAATGCTATACAGTCAGCAAAGAATAATAAAAATATTCTTCTTCGTAACAATCCTGACTATAAACTCAGAGTGGATATAACGATAGAATGGGTTACATCGAAGGATAATGAAATTCGTGCACGCAGAATTAAGATTACAGATAATGCAGCTGGAATGACAGAAAAAGAATTTGGCGATGCATTTAAATCTGCAGATATGACTGTAGTAAGGGAAGGCATGAATGAGTTCGGTATGGGAATGAAAGTTGCTGCATGCTGGTTGGGAAAGAAATGGAGCGTAGAAACAAAACCTTTAGTTGAAGATTATAAGCGATTTATAAACATTGACGTTGAAGATATTAGTAAAAATGATATCAAAAGCATCCGTTCTGCAAGTGAATATACGCCAAATACCCCTCACGGAACAATTATCAATATAGATGCATGGGATGATAGTCGTATAAAGAAAAGCGACGAAGAATATATAAAGGATGGTATTGCCAGCATATATAGAAATTTTATAAGAAATAATGAAATTCTTTTATATGTAAATGACACTTTGTTAAAGTTTGAAGATTATGAGATTCTAGAATCGCCTGCTTATAACAATCCTGATGGACCATCTATAAAATGGTATAAGGAAATTAATGCAGATCTTGACGGCACCGGGCGTTATCGTGCAACTGGCTTCATTGCACTTTTAAAGGAAATGAGTGATAGCAAACGAGGAGTCGTTATCATGCGTAGAGATAGGGTAGTAATGGGTTTTGATCCCCAAGACAGAACTATTGGAAAAGAGATAATGGGACAACCAGGTTCTAACAAATATCGAAGAGTATTCGGAGAATTGGAAGTGTCTGGATTTGATGTTGCGTTTGGAAAAAATCAGATACTTGCTGTTCCGCAACTGGAAGCTATACTGAAAATTGTTGCAGGTATGGCTAAAATTGACGGAGTAAGTTTACTCACGCATGCCGATAAATACAGGGCTAAGAAGAAGAAAACTACGCCAACACCAACACCAACGCCAATACCTACGCCGACACCAACACCAATACCCACGCCGACACCAATACCTACGCCGACGCCACAGCCACCAAAACCAGGAAATTCTACTATTCAATTACCTGTTGATTGCAACTTCAAGTTTGGAGGTGTTAAATGGACATTAATAATAGAAGAGTACAATGAAATGGAAGATTTATTCTCGGTTGATACTACAAAAAAGGATGAAAATATATTAATTTGTAAGTTAAAACTAAATCACCCAGTATTCCGTGAAACAGGTGATCTCAATAAGCAATCTTTAATGTTGATTAAGGCTTTATCCATTGCTTATTTCAAAGCTACTGAAGATGGGAAAGGTTCAGCTATTAAGATGTTTAATGAATTCTCTGAAGCAATATCTGAATTATAAAAAATAGGAAATGACAGAAATCGTTGTAAAAGGAGTTGAAAGTAAAGGAAAGATTTTACAGAATGTAAGTTCTGGTGAGTCATTTGAAAGATTCCTTCAATCGCAGAAAGCTACCCAGGAAAAGGAGGGGCTATCTGACATTGAGGCTTACAATTTGCGTGCTACAACTCTGGACATTTTGAACCATTGTAATCCACACGATGCAACAGATAATCGTGAAACTACACATCTTGTTGTGGGCTATGTGCAAAGTGGTAAAACGATGTCATTTACTGGAGTCTTGGCTATGGCCCATGATAATGGTTATAGAGTAGCTATTATTTTAACAGGTGTTACAAATAATCTCTTAGATCAGACATCAAAAAGGTTGGTTCTGGATTTAGGAGATAGAGATGCAAAAGATAATTTTTCATTCATTGAAAACCCATCTGATACTGATACAGATTGCGTCGTAAAGGCACTACGTCTATCAGATAAACCACTTATTATTATTCCTATTCTGAAACACACAAAATACATCAATAATATAGCAACAATTTTTCGTTGTGAGAAAGTTAAAAGAGTTCTCGGAAGTGAGACTGTTATTATTATTGATGATGAGGCAGATCAAACCTCTCTGAACGGTTATGGATATGAGAACAGCAAACAATATGAGGATAATGAAAAAGAACAGACTGCTACATACGCTGCCATATTAGATTTAAGATCTGCGTTGGCAGGCAATTCTTATATTCAATATACAGCTACACCACAAGCGAATATTTTAATTACAACGATGGACCTACTTTCTCCTAAAAGCCACACACTATTACAACCTGGAGAAAGTTATATTGGTGGTAAAAAGATGTTTGGTATGGATGAAGGTGGACAGTTATATAATGGAAAACTGGCCATAGAAATACCACCAGGAGAGGTATACCATAAGAAAAAGAACCCCTTGCGCGAAATGCCTAAATCACTAATAGATGCATTAATGATGCATGTTTGGGCTGTTGTTCTTGTTATTAAATGGTACAAACGTAAGGGTATTTCTCAACTCTCAATGATGGTGCATCCAACAGATATAATAGAAGGAAATAAAACCTTTGAGGGTTGGATACGTGAAGAAATAAACCTATGGAGTGATTGTTTTGATAAACCAGAATGGGAATTGTCGCATCAAAATTTGCTCAATCAATTTAAAGATTTATTTCCTAAAGCAATAGAGTTCTACCCAGAAGAAGGTAGACCTACCTTTGAAGAAGTAAAACGTTATCTTCCGGATATAATAAATGATTGTATGATTTATCGCATTACAGGAGATAGCGATGATGACTCTACTGACATCAAATGGAATGCCCATAGAATGAATGTTCTCGTTGGAGCTCAAATGCTCAATAGAGGTTTTACAGTAGAAAAACTCACAACCACCTATATGCCACGCTATACTACAGGTAAGGCGAATGCTGACACTATTGAACAAAGGTGTCGATTCTTTGGTTACAAAAAGAAATATATAGAGTCATGTCGTGTATTTTTACCCAAAGAGTCTATTCAAGACTATAAGGATTATGTACGTCATGAAGAAGAGTTGCGTGCCCTGCTGGCAAAGTGTGATACATTGAAGGAATACGAACGTTGTGTGATGCTTTCTCCACATTTACGACCTACCCGACAGAATGTTTTACCTAAGAGCATCGTCAAATCGCGTCTTGTAAACTGGAAAAGGTTTGAGAAAATTAGTGGCTCAAGAATGGCTGTTGAAAATAAGGCTCTACTAAACAACTTTGTTAGTGATCATCTTCATTCTGCCTGTGATTTCCAGTTCGACAATTACGACTCTTCAAAATACAAAGATGGAGAAATAAAAAAACATTCATTATTAGAAATGGATGTAAAAGAAGTCATAGCGTTATTAAGTGAGTATGTTACTGGGGATTATAGAGATACTGTTACTAAGATGATGTTAATTCGCTACTTAGGGTATCTTGAAGAAAGTAGTGGAATTGCTATTAAGGTTATATTCATGAGTAATAATAAAGTTAGGGAAAGAAGTTGCGATATAAATGAAGATGATTCGTGGAATGTCAACCAACTTTTCCAAGGTAGAAGCAATACAGGAGAAAGTGATAATTACATCGGCGATTTAAATCTGTATGATAATAACACTATAACGATTCAGATTCACCATCTAAGATTAAAGAATTTACAAATCAAAGATAGTGATAAAAGTGAAACTTATGCTTTAGCAATACATATTCCAGATAAAATAGCTACACAATATGTATCATCCTTAAACAAGTAGTATTATGACAAACGAATATAATAGTTTTGTAAGAATCTGTGAGGCAGCAGAAGTCGCTTCTGAGGAAAGATATCATGTATGTTCTTTGCAGGGGCAATTGCATAAATTGGGGGCATCAGGCGATGGATATCCAAAGTTCTTTGTTGTAGTCAGCGACCACAAAATGATGCAAAATATAAATGCAGAAATGCTTTCTGTGGAGTATAATATGTTGTGTAATATTATAGAAGAAGATGTTGTATTAGATAATCAATGTTTCACAATCATAACACTACGTTCTGATAATGATCAACTAAAAAAGATTTTTATTGAAATATTTACGATAATGCTCGCAACACTACCTCCTAAACCGACAAATATAATGTTGGCAATGAGAGTAGAGAGCCTTATTTCTATATTTGCTAAATTAAAAAAACGTCCTATTCATGAATTACAAGGTTTGTGGGCAGAGTTGCTACTTATTGATCAAAGCATAAATCCATTAACCGTTGCAAAAGCTTGGCATTCGGATCCAAAATCTAAATATGACTTTACTATGGGTAGTGACAAAGTTGAGGTAAAGAGCACTCGTAGTGAACAGAGAGTTCATCGTTTTTCTTTAGATCAGTTAAATCCTACGACTAGTTCAAAACTGTTAATCTGTTCTATAGTGGTAAGAGAGTCTGCAAAATCCGATGGAGGATTATCCGTGTTTGACCTTTATGAAAAGATATGTTTGCGTATAACCGATAGCGAAACAAGGATGCATCTATACAATGTCATTCTGGATACATTAGGTAATGAATTTTTCTCTGCGCAAAAGAAATTTTTTGATTACTATGAAGCATGTGATAGATTAGCATTTTATAATTATGAAGACGTTCCCAAAATAGAGTCCTCTATGGTTCCGGAACATGTTACAGGAATAAAATTTAATTCTGATTTATCGCATTTGAAAGATATTAAGGAAACAAATTTTACAATTGGTAATAGTGAATTATATAACGCTCTATTTAGAATAGTGTAATGAATACGTCTAAATATCCAAGTTCATCAAGTTTGAATTTTTCATTTCTTTACAATGTTAGGAAATATAATATTCGTGGTATAAGAGGTGTTAATCCGGCTCTTATAGATGTTGATGGGCAACAAATGTATGTCTACATAAAGAATTTATCACCTGCTCAGTTGTCAAATGACAATGATGATGTTTGGAGGATACAACTACCCAAACGCGATGAGTTTGACGTAATCAAACAAAGTGATAAAATGTTCCTGCTTTTAGGATACGATTATATCAATAAGGTTTATACTACATGGAATCCATATTGGTGTAAGCAACGTCTTAATGTTGCAGAGAGTTGCTCAATGTATTCCCGTTTATCATTACAAAAAAGAGTATTTAGAACTCAAAAGATAGAAAGATTGTCGCTTCAAAACGATGGTGATGTAGTATGCATTCCTCAGTCCTTGCTTGGTTTATATATCAAAAATATAAAAGAATACTACCCAGAAGAGAGCGTATATGTAGCTAAGAACTCAAGCATACAAAAACGTATGCAGGAAGAAAGGAGCCAATACTCCGATGAGGCAGAGGAACTTTTTTCACAATTCTTATGTCTTTTTAATATAGAAAAGTTTCGCAGATTCTTGGTGAATCGTGGCTTTCAACAGGGAACGGTATCAAATTACTCTACCCGAATGTGTTTTATTATGGAAGGTGGGTTTATACAGAATCATAAGGATTTATTTCTTGAATGTTCGAACTTGTATGACTATAAAAACGCAATAAAAAAATTCTGCAACTTACCAGATATACAAGTTTATGAAGAAAGATGGCATAATGCAATCCATGCATCCTTGGTTCAATATCTTCTATTTTTAAAGAATCAACTCTATGCTGGAAATGGTGATGAAAATGTAATGATACCTGTCAGAGATTCCAAACGGATTTCTACGATCAAAAAAGATGCACCGGCGTTTAAAATTGATGAGTTTGGGAAATTAATAAAGCTTGATAGTGTAATAGTAGACAAATTAGTTCCATTGGTTAGGGATGTTGACTATCCTGATTGGTTGGATATTATTAAGCAGGTGAAAGAGTCTTATCCAGAAGTTATTACAGACAAAATGACTCCTTTGGATTGGATGACATTGTTTGAAAATACAACTTGGAGAAGAAAAAGGGGTAGAAAACGAAAGAATGATAATGAAGAAATTATATCCAATCATGGTGGGTATTCTATAGATTATAGCCGTGACATACAAGAAACCTCTTATTTGGTTGCTGACGCTATTGAAACTGACACAGATTATCCCACTAAAGATAAAAAGTCTAATGGTAAGTCATTAGAGGAAACTCCAGTAAATATTGATGATAAAAAAGGAACGATAAACGTGAAGATGTTGAGTTCTGTATTTACGAATACCTTGACATCATATAAGTATTTCTGGTTTATGTCTATAATATCGTTGGCAAAAGAAAGAGAAGCACTACGCATTAGTACTAAGGATATTCTGGTAAGGATGGCAGCCCTTGCATGGCCTATAGTCTTCGAGGACAATATTAATCTTGGAGACCGTGATATGCTGAACAAATATCTTCATGAAATATGTCGCTCCACTTCGTTGAACAATAATTCGACTTGCAAATCTGTAGAGAATTTTTTGACACAAAATTATGTATCACATCGAATAGGTAATATTTTGGAACCGTTATTAGATAATGTGCCATACAGATTCCTTTCTCCATGGATACAGTTTACTTCTAATAGTGCTGTTGCACAGGCTACCCAGTTAGGTTCGTATAATGGCCTTTATTCTATATATCCCAAATACATTGAGCTAAGAAAAGAATGGTGGGATTATATAAGAGATAATTATGATAAAGTGTATAATTTCACGAAACGTTCATTCATTGCATTCACAAAAAAATATAATCCAGAATTTCAGATGTTGCGAATTATGACCTCTGATTGGCCTAAAATATAACAAAATGCCACAGAGACAGTCACCTGACAACTGATGGCTGTTGGCTGACGTAGGAGAGCAGTTTGTTTGAGATAATTTAAGAGAATAATCCATAAATAAAAACCTAAAATATGAAAGAAACATTGTATGATGTGGCAACTGCCATTAGTGAGGCTAAACCTAAATATAATAAAGAGCATATTCCTGTAGTTGCAAGAGTAAATGGCGTGTTTGATGGTTTTGAAAAAAAATATTGGTTCATTATGGGTGAACAAAATTATAGCATGTATACTTTGCAGCACTTAAAAAAATATGGGGTTTTGGTGCCAAGGAATTCACGTATTGCAACTGAAATCCTGAATAATGAAATTGGAACAGATATTGAATATTTGCAAACAAATAATCTTCAGAGACAACAAAATCATCATATTAAGGCTGAATCAAAGGCTGACCTTGAAAACTGTTTGATTACAATAAATGGAGACAACCAAAAGTATTATTATTCTGATATCAATACTTTTCTTGATGCTTTAAGAAATAATCAGGCAAAGATTGAGCAGAAGGACAAAGAAATTGCAGAAAGAAAACGTCAGATAGAGGAACTTCAGAAAAAAGAAAATACTGCTCATGAGCGTGGTGTCCTGACTAAGGGATTGAATAAGATGGAGGAAGAACGTCGAATCTTGACTATGCAGCAAGAGGAGATGAGTAATCTTACACGATATATACGCCAGCAAGGAAAATTACGTTTTAATCCTATACTTGACCCTGTACAGAATAGGATTAAAACTCAGAACTTGTATAATGGTGTAACTGTTGTGATTGATGGAGGACCAGGAACAGGAAAAACTACCACCATGATACAAAGACTCAAATATCTTACAGATTTGGGAGCAATAGAAGAGGATGTTGTTAATGAAACAAATCTGTATCGACTGACAGCATCTCAAAGAGATCATTTATATGGTGCTATTAAAGAACAAAGAGACTGGATGTTCTTCTCACCATCAGAACTTTTGAAAGAGTATCTAGCTGATGCGATGAATCGTGAAGGGCTTACAAATACTAATGCAAAGGTGTGGAGTTGGGCACAATATATGAACAAGGTGGTTCGTGAAAATTATATGCTGATAGACCCATCAAATGAAAATGCTCCATTTAAGGCGAGTCGTAGTAATGATGTCCTTTTTCTGGATGATTTAAGTATCGTAAATAGTTTCTCTACTTTTTTCCTCGAAAATTTCAAGCAAATTAAAAATAGGTTCCCCAAGATTAAAGATAGTGAGAAGCAATACCTATGGATGAGTATTGCAACTGCCATTCAGAAAAGATTTGAGGACAGTGCAGACTTCTCTATATTGCAGTTTATTCAACTGTTTAATTCTTTGGAACAATTATATAGCAAAGATTGTAGAGAGTTATTAGCAGAAAATAGAAGTGTCATAAAGCGTGTGTCTGATGAAATATATCTGTTGAGTAAAGACAATGCCAACATTTATGAAGAGTTAGTTTCTTTGGCTAATGTCCAAGTCGTAGAACAAACTGAAGATATAGATGAGGATCAAGAGAGTGTAGAAGAAGCAGAAATAAGCGAAGAAGAATTTGATAATAAAATTATTCTGATGATTAGAACATGGCTTAAGCGTGTTTGTTATGCAAAGAAAAATACAGATATTCGCTTAACACCAAGACAAGAACGTCTTAGTGAACTGCTTAATCCTATTCTCACAGAAGAGCATCAAAGTTATGTAGATAGGATAGGGGAACTAGCCCTGTTTGAGCAATATGCAAAATATACTCGTGGAATCAGAAGTTGCTTATTTGGAGGTTTTGCTGCCAAGTATAAGCGATTTCGTCGCCAGGCATTAGTAAACAAAGACAAAAACTGGAACCTGCAGGTATTAGATGCTCTACTAAAACGCAGAGAAGGAAAGGAACTACACCCTCAGGAACAAGCTTTGTTGATAGGATTTATTAATAATTTAGTAAAGACTGTTCTCAAAGTTTCTAAAGATTATAAGAGTCACCCCTTCATAACTGCTTATAATGAGTTGGCTCGCCCTATAATTGGTGTTGATGAGGCTACAGACTTTTGTGAAAGTGATATATATGCGATGCAGTCTTTACTGTACAATGATTATAATTCATTTACATTAAGTGGAGATTTGATGCAAAGATTGACATCAAAAGGCCTAAAGTCGTGGAGTACAATTGAATCGATTGTAGGTGAGATGAAACTTCTAGAAATGAAGACATCATATCGTCAAAGTAAAAGCCTATTGAAAGTGGCACAGGATTTATATATTGATACAATTAAAGAGTCTCCTAATTATAGGGCATACATGAAGTCAACAAAGGTTCCAGAACCATTGAGTTATATTTCAAATGATGAATCTGCAAAAATCAACTGGATTGAAAAGCGTATTAATGAAGTATATATTGCATATGGAAAGAAACTGCCCTCTATTGCTATTTTTATGAATAATAAAAATGAAATAAGAGGTTTCGTTGATAAGTTGAGAGATACAGATTTTATCTATGATGCAGGTATTGATGTCGTAGATGGAAGTGATGGAAATGTTCTTGCAAGTAGTAATCAGATTAGAGTCTATCCTATAGATGTTGTAAAAGGTATGGAATTTGATGTGGTTTTCTTCCATAATATAGATAATGCGGATGTTGATGACGACCTAATTAAGCGTTACATATATGTGGGTGTATCAAGAGCTGCATTCTTCTTGGGAATAACCCTAAATTCTGATAAAAATGATATAACAAAATATTTTCAATCAGATTTGAATTGGTCGAAAATATAAAATTATATGCCAGTAGTTAGCAAGCATAATCCACATACACCTCTGGAAAGACTATATTGGAGTTTTTGGAAAGGATTTAACTCATATACTGAACTTGAATTCAAACTCTCAGGAGAGTTTACACCACAACAACGGCATTAATGGATGACATTAAGATAAGATAAGATGCTAATAGATATAATAGATATTAAGGATTATTATGTTTCCAAGGAGGAATTTGTAATTAATAAATACAACTTCGGTTTGCCCTTTGAGGATTTGGTTCATAATAGTGAGCCTTATGTTCATTTTCAGATTTTGAGATCTGAAAGCAAAGAACAGAGGGAAAAGGCATTAGCACATTTCAATGAGATGAAGAAGTTGTTTATTACTTCACAAAACACTCCTGAAATCTTGCTTTACATTGGTTGCACAGAGAATATCTACATAAAATCTACTATAGCTGATGTGAAAGAGGAAGACTTAAAGACCCTTTTGCGCAAAGCGCTGCAGTGGTTTAGAGTATATGGTAATAAAGCCACACCCACAGACAACTGACACAATATCGCTCACCCTTCATTGGGTGGGCTTTTTACTGAAAAGAAAAATAATTATAAAACCATTATGAAACTAGCAGAGATAGAAGAACTGAAAGATATATTCAAACTGTTAGAGGAGAGAGGATGGGACCCTATGCTGTGT
>ODAI011422054.1_pt1 | contig 10238 bp, 7 predicted proteins | sample 1539321 | NCBI WGS metagenome assembly ODAI01 (sample SAMN02144231, study PRJEB22623) | gut metagenome | biome: sheep rumen | host: Ovis aries | place: New Zealand | reverse complement strand
TCTGAAAAAGTTCCCATTTTGCATAGATTGAACGTGAAGGGGGGCATCCCTTCGCCCTTCCCCCTTCACAATCCCCCCATGCGTGTCCAAGCTCTGCCGTATAGGTTTGTCTACAGTCTGAAAGAGACGGATCATTCCGTCTCTTTTTTTGTGACTGCAGAACAGTAAAACGATAGACTATTGAAAAATATGTATACATATGATAAAATCGGTATAGACAAAAAATGACAGGTTGAGGCGGCAGGACAAGGCGGACTGTTCCAGGAGAGGACGGCCCTGAAGGCGCTTCGGATCGAACGGAAACAGAAGGAGAGGGAAGGGGGAAAAGTCATGCGCGAGATCGACGATCGCTACCCGGAATATGCGCGCCCCTTTGAGCCCCTGCGGAGAAGAACGATCCGCGCCCGTCTGACCGGCAATGAGGCGGCCCTGTACCAGCGCCGCCTCTCCCGCATGAATCAGATGCGCAAGTATTTTACTACCAGCGTCGTCACCCTCATCACCATCCTCATCCTAATCAATCTTCCGGAGCCTCCGGTGATCGACCCGCTTCCTCCTCCGGAGGAGACGCCGATAGTCCTCCCCACGCCTACCCCGGCTCCGCCGCCAAGCCCCTTACCCAGCCCGGTGCCAAGCACAACGCCGGTAGAGTCTCCCACTCCGGCGCCGAGCCCCTTGCCCAGCCCGGACCCGACGCCAACCACCACCCCGACGCCGCCGCCTGCGCCGACGCTGACGCCTACGCCTGTCCCTACGCAAAAGCCCCCGGCGCCGCCGGCACCCACCCCTACGCCCACGCCGAAGCCCCCTGCGCCTACCCCGACTCCGACACCAACGCCGACACCAACGCCAACGCCGACACCAACGCCAACCCCCACCCCGACGCCCGCTCCGCTGGTGAAGCCCCTGTTCACAGAACTGGACATCGAGCACAGGGAGGAGTTCGGCTTGGACGGCATAGGTGGGTATGATATCTTTGCCGTGTCCTTCTCGCTGGATCTGCATGACGCTGATCCCGCCAAACCCATTACGGCGCGCCTTCAGGCAGGCAGCTCTGCCGGGGGCGCATGGGAAGATGCTCCGCCCGGCGGCAATGGGATCCCCACGCTGAGCTACAGCGGCTCCGGCGGCGTCTGGAGCGGCGAGCTTGCCTATGATGCGCAGCTTGTGGAGATCGACTGGGATCATGGCGAGACCGGATTTCTCAAACAGCTGCGGATCGCCTGCGACTATACGCTGACGGACGGCACCGCCGGCACCGCCTATTCCACCGATATCCGTGATCTCTATGCCTACGGCGGCAATTACCTGTCTGATAACCCGGATGCGGAGGGCTTTTCCGGAACGCTCTCCTGCAAGGGTCTTTCCGTCAGCTTCCGGCTGCAGAAAGAGTTGATCCTGGATGCTGACAAGCTGGAAAAAACAAGAGTCGTCCTGTATGTGGGTGAGACCTGGATCGAGATGGAGCCGGAAAAGCTGACCCTGTCCTCCATGGCGGAGGATGGAAGCATTCAGCTGAGCTGCCCGCTTTCCGCCATCCTTCAACCCGGGGAGAGCCTCCAGGCCGGCGGCTATGACGAGGTGCTGCTCGTCCTCGACTACAAGGACGAGGACAAGCGCATCGATTGGAGTGACGGCACTTGGGCACGGATCCGCGTACGCAATACCCCGACAGTGGAAGTAAATCCCAAATTGATCGGACCCTATGCCGAGGAAGCCTGGTATCCGACGATGCAATTCCTCATGACGCTCCGGGATCTGAAGGGCGGCTCGGCCACAGCAACGCCCTATGTGGATACCGGGGACGGCTTCCACCCGGCCGTGCCTCCCGATGCGGGAGAGTGGGGCCCGGTCTATGACCCGGCGGAGGAGCCCGGGGACGAATGGTCGGGCTACGCTGCGGTCTACCTGCCGGAGCCCGATACAGGCGGGATCCGGGGTATGGCGAAGATCGTCTTCGATCTCGTCTATCCCGACGGGGAGACCGAGCGCATCGAGACGGAGCCGATGCCCGTCTATATGGGCTTCTTTGCCCGGATCGACGAAAGCTACGGAGGACAGGGCCGGGTGGAAGGCCAGCGCCTTGATCCCGATTCCGGCGAGACCCTATACACCATGAGCTTTGACCTGATCCTGGACACCGCTTTGATCGATCCGGCCAGGGTGACGGACAAGGGCGGAAGCCTCTGGTACACCGACCCCGGTTGGACCGTCTACTCGGACCCGGAAACCGAGATCCTGACCGACGGGAGCGGGATCACCCATATGCGCTACACCTTTGTCTCCGCCTCGCCTTTCCCGGAGGGCAGATACACGGTCTTTCCGGAGACTGTGGGCTGGGTGGACAACTACAATCTCTGGGAGGCCTGGAGCCTCTCTATGACCTTCTACAAATAGGATATGAGCCGCCTGCGCAGTTCCCCGGAAGGGGAGGCGCCGTCCGGCGGCATGGATGCGGCATTTGTTCTGAGACGACAGACCCATGGAAGGAGATTGAAACATGAAAAACAAGAATGCCAAAACCTATGTTGGCATCGTACTCGTGGCGATCCTGGCCCTGCTGTTGGCAAATCCTGGCTGGCTCCCGCTGTCCGGAGAGATGAAGAGGGCCATCGCCGAGACAGAGAGGAACAATCTGCTCTTCCAGAGCGACGCCCACACCACCGTTGCCCAGCTTGTCACCCTGGTGCTGGCCATCGCCCTGGTCTGGCTGCTCTACCAGATCCTGAGGCTGATCCTGCACGCCGTCGGCAAGCGGGGCGGGCGGGCGCTGACCGTCACCAACCTGATCGCGGGGCTTCTGAAATACCTGGCGGTGATCGTCGCCGTGGTCTGGGGCCTGGGCATCCTGGGTGTGAACACCACCGCGGTGCTGGCAGGCGTTGGCATCGTGGGCCTGATCCTGGGCTTCGGCGCCCAGAGCCTGATCGAGGATATCATCACCGGCGCCTTCATCATCTTTGAAAACCAGTACAGCGTGGGGGACATCATCATCCTGGATGACTTCCGCGGTACCGTGCGGAGCATCGGCGTGCGCACCACCGTGATCGAGGACGCCGGCGGCAATCTGAAGGTGGTGAACAACTCCGACATCCGCAATTTCCAGAACCGATCCCGGAACAATTCCGTGGCTTTGGTGCTGGTGGCCGTCTCCTATGCCACCGATCTGCGGAAGCTGGAGAAGCTATTGAAGGAAAAGCTGGGCGATCTGCAGAAGGAGCACCCGGAGCTCTACCTCAGCGCGCCTCGGTATCTGGGCGTGGACGCCCTGGCGGACAGCGGCGTCAACCTGAAATTCGCCGTGGATGTAAAGGAGCAGGACGTTTTTGCCGGACAGCGAATGCTGGCAAGGGATCTGAAGATCCTCTTCGACGACAACGGCGTGGAGATCCCCTTCCCCCAGGTGGTGGTCCACAAAGGGGATTAAACTTCCCGACATACAAACAAGCAGCCGGCGGGCTCTGTGCCCCGCCGGCTGCTTGTTTGTGAAAACTCTTACATAAACTTGTCTATGGCCTCGTTGAGGGCCTGCAGATCTGCGTCATGGCTGTCAGCCACACAGTGCTCCAGGTGGTCCTTCAAAATCACCTTGGCGGTGCTGCTGAGAGCGGAGCGAACCGCGGCCAGCTGGACCAGCACCTCGGTGCAGTCCCGCCCGTCCTCCACCATCCGCTTCACCGATTCCAGGTGGCCGATGGCCCGGGACAGCCGGTTCAGCACGGCCTTGGTCTCGGTGTGGACGTGGCCGTGGGCGTGGCTGTGCTCCTGTTCATGGTCAACGGGATGACTGTGAACGTGGCCGTCTCCGTGGTCATGATAATAAACTTCTTCTTTTTCGTGTTCGTGCATGGCATTCACGCTTTCTTTGGATTCTTCAAAACTATACACGATTCTGCCGCGTTTTACAAGCCCCCCGGGGGGATAGGGGAGGGAAGAAGGAATAGTGAATAGTGAAAAGTGAAGAGAGAAGAGGGAAGAGGAAATAGTGAATAGTAAATAGCGAAGAGAAAATGGAAAAGGGAAGATTTGAGTCAGATCAGGCGGATGGGGACTTCCTGCCGAAGGACGAGGCTATCCGGCCTGACGCTGCTGTCCATCGCCAGCAGCCGGACGCCGGCATCATTTGTTTCCCGCAGGGCGTCGGCAAAGGCGGGATGAGTGGCCCGGTTCGGCTCAAAATGGTCCACATCGGCCATCTGGATCACAAACACGGCCCAGGCCTCATAGCCCTCGGCAACTGCCGCGGCCAGCCCCCGCAGGTGCTTCACGCCGCGCTCGGTGGGCGCGTCGGGGAAGCGGACCACGCCTTTTTCTTCCAGGGTGACGCCCTTGACCTCCGCAAAGATGCGCCTGCTCCCGTGCTCCAGGTAAAAGTCAAAACGGGAGTCCCCGTGAACGCTCTCGGGCTTCAGCAGGTCCGGAACAAAACCGGCACCGCCCTTGCGCAGCCACTCGCCGAAGACCGCGTTGGGAGCCGCGGCGTCCATGTTGATAAGCCGCTCTCCCTTTTGAACGGCGATCAGGTCCCAGGCTGTCTTGCGCAGGGGATTGGCTGCCTTCTGGACGTAGACCCGCGCCCCGGGGACCAGAAGTTCCCGGCAGCGTCCCGTGTTTTTCACGTGGCAGACCGTCTCCCTTCCGTCCAGTTCCGCTATGGCGATGAAGCGATTGGGACGCCGGAGGAACACAGCCTCCCGGATATTCTGGTAGATCATCCTGCGTATTCCTCTGCCCACTGCTCCAGCGAGCGGAGCGCTTTTCTGCGGTGCAGTCCGGAAAGCTCTACGATGAGGCTATCCGGATCCGCCTGCAGGACTTTCCAGAGCTGGGCGATGTTCGCCTGCACCCGCTCGCCAAGACCCAGACGGCGGCAGAGGGCCTCTGACTCTTTCCGTGCCATCAGCACGCAAAGCAGAGGCTGATCCGAGGAAAGGGTATCTGCCAGCGCCGCGCGAAATTGGGGGATCAGCAGCTCAAAGCCGCCGATGGCGTCCAGAATCGAGAAGGGATACCAGGCCCCTTCCTGCAGCAGACGCACACCCTCGCTGCGAAACACCTCGTTATCATGCAGCGGCGTCGACCCGCGGAGATCCAGGTAGGCAAGCGCATCAAAGCCCTCGGCCCCGCCTGCTGCTGCCGCCGGGAGGAGCAGGGAGCGCTGCAGCTTTCCATCTTTTCCCCGCTCGTGCTCAGTCACAAAACCGCCTGCGCTCAGAAGGGCGGGACCCAACGTATGGCGGATCGCCTCGCTTTTGCCGCAGCCGGCGGGGCCGGTGAGAAACAGGTGTTTTTGCATCGGCAGCGCTCCTCCTTTTCAATCGTTGCCCCGATTATACCTGCCCTTCGGACATTTGTAAAGGCAAGGCAGGGCCCGAGATTCTTGAAAAGAATCCCCTCGGGTCTTTCCAAATGGGAAAAAGACTGATATAATACTACTTTGTAAATTCATGAAGAAAAGGAGCGGTGCGGATGCCAAAGCTCATCTCGGATCTTGCGATCATGCTGCTCACCGCCGGCGTGGTGGCGGTCCTCTTCAAACGCTTCAAGCTGCCCCTGGTGCTGGGCTATATCTTGGCGGGCTTCCTGGTGGGACCTTATATGCCATGGTTCTTCACCGTGGCGGACGAGAGCTCCATCGAGACCTGGAGCGAGATCGGCATCATCGTGCTGATGTTCGGCCTCGGGCTGGAGTTCAATCTCCATAAGCTCGCCTCCGTGGGCGGTACCGCCATCATCACGGCGCTGACCGAGGTCTTCGGCATGCTGGTGCTGGGCTACCTGGTGGGCCAGGCCATGGGCTGGGGCATGATGGACAGTATCTTTCTGGGCGGCATGCTCTCCATGAGCTCCACCACCATCATCATCAAGGCCTTTGACGAGCTGGGGGTGCGGAAGGAGTCCTTTGCCCAGCTGGTCTTCGGCACCCTGGTCATTGAGGATATCGCCGGCATCTTTATGATGATCATCCTCTCCACCGTATCTGTCAGCAAAAACATCTCCGGCGTGGACCTGGCGCTGCAGCTTGGCATGCTGGTCCTTTATCTGGCCTTGTGGCTGATCCTGGGCATTTACATCCTCCCGACCCTGCTGCGCAAGGCGGAGCGCTATATGAACGACGAGTCCCTGCTCCTTGCTTCTCTGGGCGTCTGCTTTGGCATGGTGCTGCTGGCGGACGCGCTGGGCTTCTCCTCTGCTCTTGGCGCTTTCCTGGCAGGCTCTCTGCTGGCCGGTACCATCCACGCCGAGCGGGTGGAGCATCTCACCTCCGGGGTCAAGGACCTCTTCGGCTCGGTGTTCTTCCTGTCTGTGGGCATGATGCTGGACCCGGCCATGATCGTGAAGTACATCGTCCCTATCCTGATCGTGACCCTGGTGACCATCTTCGGAAAGCTGATTATCTCGGGTCTGGGCGTCCTGCTCTCCGGACAGAGCCTTTCCAAGGCGGTCCACTGCGGCTGTTCTCTGGCCCAGATCGGTGAGTTCGCCTTCATCATCGCCTCCCTCGGCATGAGTCTGGGCGTCATCGAGGATAAGGTCTATCCCATCGTGGTGGCGGTTTCCATCCTCACTACCCTGACCACGCCCTTCTTTATCAAGAGCGCGGACAAGATCTACGGCGCCCTCACCAGGATCCTGCCGAAGAAGCTGATCGACAAGCTGGAGCGTTACACCGGCGAGGATACGACCACCCGGGAGCAGGACAGCGACTGGGGCCGCTTCCTGCGCCGCTTCGTAAAGGTCACCGCGCTCTATGGCGTGCTGATGGCGGGTGTTACCCTGCTGGGGCAGTTCGTGCTCTTCCCGCTGCTGCAGCGGACCCTGCCGGACCAGCGCCTGGCCGGCCCTATTTCCGTGGCCTTCTGTGTTCTGGGCATCGCGCTTTTCGTGCGGCCCATGCTGGACCTGCACTCCACCGAGTATACCACTCTCTGGGTGAAGAACCGCTATTTCCGCCTGCCGCTCATCACCCTCACCGCGCTGCGCTATCTCATCATCGTGCTCATCGCCTTCTTCCCACTGCAGACCCTGCTGGGCGTGAGCGGGATCTGGCTGCTGCCCGTCATCGCCGTGGCGGTGGCGCTCATTTCCCGGTCCGGCTGGCTCTCCTCCGCCTATATCTCCGCCGAGACCCAGTTCATGACCAACTTCAACGAACGCAACCTCCAGCGGAACGACGACAATACCGAGTGGCTGGATGAGAAGCTCTTTGTGGACAAGATGTACTGCCCGGCGGAGGTTTCCGGCAAGACCCTCAAACAGCTTGATTGGGGCCGCCGCTTCAGCGTGAATGTGTTTCGCATCCTGCGGGGCAAGAAGCATCTGAACATGCCCTCCGGCAACGCGGAGCTGCGGGAAGGGGACAAGATCCTGCTCATCGGGCGGAAGGAGGACCTCCGGGCCCTGCGCCTGAGCCTGAACATGGAGGAGTCGGATCCTCCCACCCTGCGGGCCTTTACCGAGAAGTACGAGGAGGACGCCAACCACATGTATGCCACGGTCATCCCCGTGGAGAAGGCCTCCGAGCTTCAGGGCAAAACCATCCGCACCAGCGGCCTCAGGGAGAAGTACGACTGCATGATCCTGGGCCTGCAGCGCAACCGCCTGCCCATCCTGCAGCCGGATGTGAACATGACCATCCAGAAGGACGATCTGGTCTGGGTGCTGGGTACCCGGAAGATGGCGGCCAAGCTCCTGGCCGGAGGCTTCAGTGACGACGACTGATCGACCAGAAACAGAAAACGCAAAAGCCGCTTCTCCCTTGCGGAGGGGCGGCTTTTGTGGTACGATTTTTTGCAAGAATACGATTGCGAGGACAGCACCATGGATCTGAATCGATTGAACGCAGCCCAGCGGGAGGCTGTGACCACCACGGAGGGCTATGTGCGGGTGATCGCCGGGGCCGGCTCCGGCAAGACCCGGGCCCTGAGCCACCGCTTTGCCTATCTGGTGAATGTCATGGGGATCCTGCCGGGGAACATCCTCTGCGTCACCTTCACCAACAAGGCCGCCAACGAGATGCGTCAGCGCATCCACAATCTCACCGGGGACAACGACACCGGCTATATCAACACCTTCCACGGCTTCTGTGTCTCCGTTCTCCAGGAGGACAGCTACGCCGTCCAGTATCCCCGCAGCTTTCTCGTGCTGGATAATTCGGATATCGACGCCATGCTCCAGATCATCTATGACGAGCGGGGCCTGAGCCTCCGGGACAAGACTTTCGCCCAGGCTCGGGACATGATCGAGATCCAGAAGGGCATCCAAAAGCCTGACTACTATAAGGACCTGATCGACATGTCCCTTGAAGAGCTGCGAAGGAAATACGAGCAGGCCAAAACTGTGGACGATATCATCTTCTACGGCTATCTGTATCAGGAGAAAAAGTGTTTCGGCCTGGATTACAACGATCTCATTTTTGTGACCCTTTCTATCTTCGAGCAGAATGAGGAGATCCGCCAAAAATGGCAGCAGCGCCTGGAATACATCATGATCGATGAGTTTCAGGACATCGACCCTCCCCAGTACCGGCTCATGAAGGTCCTCTGCGGCTATCATAAAAACCTTTTTATCGTGGGAGATCCGGACCAGACCATCTACACCTGGCGGGGAGCCGACGTCCGCTTTTTGCTGGACTTTGATCAGGAATTCCCCGGAACGAAAACCATTATGATGATGGAAAACTACCGTTCCACGCCCCAGATCCTGGCGGCGGCCAACTCTCTCATCGAAAAGAACCGGACGAGGATCAAGAAGGATCTGATCCCCACTCTTCCCGACGGCCCGCTGCCCCTCTGCCACCACGCGCCTAACGCGGAGGCCGAGGCGGAGCAGATCGCCTTTCAGATGTGGGAGCTGCACGACAAAGAGGTGCCCTTCCGGGAGATGACGGTGCTCTACCGGGCCCACTATCTCACCAACAAGCTGGAAGAGGTGCTGCGCAAACGGAAGATCCCCTATGTGCTCTACAGCGGCGTACCCTTCTTCGGCCGCAGGGAGATCAAGGACGCGCTGAGCTATCTGCGCATGGTAGCTTATAAGGACGACCTCTCCTTCGCCCGCATCGCCAACGTCCCCAGGCGGAACCTGGGCCAGCGGCGGATGCAGGCTCTCCGGGAGCGGGCGGAGCGGGAGAGCTGCAGCCTCTATCAGGCTCTCTGCCGCAGCACGGAGGAGGAGCTTTTCAAAGGCACCGGCGCCATCAAGTTCATCTCCCTCATCGAGGGCTTTGCCCAGAGCTATGCCGACCGGCCCATCTCCGAGCTTTTGAGCGACCTTATGGACAAAAGCGGCTATGAGCGGATGCTGCGCACCGAGGGCAGCCAGGAGAGGCTGGACAACCTGGCGGAGCTGAAGCAGTCCGTCTATGAATACGAGACCGGCTGCGGTGAGGAGGCTGCCCTGGAGCATTATCTCAGCCATGTGGCCCTCTTCACCAATGCCGATGCCGAGGACGGGGGAGACAAGGTCAAGCTCATGACGGTCCATGCCGCCAAGGGCCTGGAGTTTCCCTATGTGTTCCTCTGCGGCATGAACGAGGGCATCTTCCCCTCCGGCCGCACCAGCACCCTTCCCGGCATGGAGGAGGAGCGGCGTCTTGCCTTTGTGGCCCTTACCCGGGCGGAAAAGGAGCTCTACCTCTCTGAGGCGGAGGGAAGGAACCTGGACGCGTCTCCCCGCTATCCCTCCCGCTTTCTGCTGGATATCGATCCGGAGCTGATGGCCTATACCGCACCGCCCAAGGAGAGCCTGATCCGGGACGCCCGGGACTACATCGCCGCCAGCGAGAAGTTCCTGCCCGAGGCAAAGCCGGAGGAAGGCTTCCCTGTGGGAGCGCGGATCCGCCATGAGATCCTGGGGGAGGGGACCGTCCTGGAGATCGACCGGGACAAGGAGGCCTACGTCCTGCAGTTTGACGGGATGAAGACGCCCCGCCGCATCAGCTTTCGGGTAAAGCTGGAGAGCGCGGAGTAGAATACCCGCACAGGGTTCAGGGCGGAAAGCCTGCCGGATCCCTTTGCACGAGCCGGAAACGGCATGATGTGTTCATCATGCCGTTTCCGGTTTTCCTTTGCCGAAAAGGAAGGGAACAACTCTTTGACGGAGAGAAAAAGAATGTTGACACGGTGTCAGAATGATGCTATAGTGTGTTCTGACAAGATGTCAATATAATGCCTGAAAGGAAGCGTTTTTATGAAAAAGAATACGGGAGCGCAGCTGGCGCTGTATCCTTCTCCGGT
>ODAI012837887.1_pt1 | contig 10240 bp, 4 predicted proteins | sample 1539321 | NCBI WGS metagenome assembly ODAI01 (sample SAMN02144231, study PRJEB22623) | gut metagenome | biome: sheep rumen | host: Ovis aries | place: New Zealand | reverse complement strand
TCGTGCTGCTGGTGATTCTCGCCATTTCTCTCAACTTCTTGCAGTTGGGATTCGTTCCGATTGATCGGACGGGGACCTTCGACGTATATGCCATCCTGCTTCTTGCGCCATCCTCCCTTGCCGCATTGCTTCTTGGCACGATTGCCGGTCTCGTACTGGGGGCGTTTACGGGGACGGTGCTGTGCATTCACTCAATCGTGATGCCGCTTGACTTCCAGGAGCTGAAGCTCGTTACGCCGATTACCTCGATGGGCATGTTTAGCGTATATGGCCTCATCATCGGCGTGATGTTTGCGCTGCTGATGCCTCGCATGCGCTCGTGCGTGAGCATCGTCTTGGCGTGTTTTTTGGTCGCGCTTGCGGGCAGCGTGGCGCTCGAGCTCATCAGCTTCTATGACCCCACGGGGATTGAGACGCTGCTACAGGTCGTTGTCGACACTGCCATCACGGCTATTCCTTGTCTCTTTGCTCACAAACTAACGCAGGTGGTGCGGGAGAGAGCGGATGACATCGGCGTGCGCGAGGCATTTAGGACGACGATCTTCGTCGTTGTGCTCCTGGCCTTCTTGGTCACGATCACCATCAGTTACGTGACGGTTACCTCGGAGGAGCTGGAGAGCGCAGATGCCGCCATCAAGAGCGAGGTCAACTACATCTGTCTGCAACTTAAGTCCACGAAGCAGCGTGCCGCTGCCTTCGAGGTAATCGGGGCGGCAACTGGCCATAGCTTGGACGAGGTAAAGACGCTGGCGCCAGATGCCTATGAAATACTGGATGACTCGGTGGGCTCCGTCCTCGAAGGTTACACGATGGAGCAGACGGGCACGGTGGCGATTATTGACGACGAATGCATCATCGTGACGGATGATTCGCGACTTCCGGCGGGAAGCGATGTGCGTGAGCTGCTGGGCGACGAGATCTGGAAGGCAATCGAGCAAAGCGTTCAAAGCGGAGAAGTGCAGCGCATCGTATATGGTGGGGTTCTGACGTCTGGGGACGATCCCGGCGGGTACGACAACACCATGCAGTTGGGCTATCTTCTCGCGGGTCAACAGGGCGACCACATCGTCATGATTATCGAGCCATCAAGCATGGTGTTTAGGGACCGGCTTGGCGTCATGGGACGCGAAACCGTAATCACGCTCATCCTGCTCAGCGTTGTCTTCGTTGTCGTGACGCGTCTGCTGAGTACCATGGTTGCACGCCGCATAGACCAGACGAACGAGGCGTTGGCGTGCATTACGTCAGGGGATTTGGACGTGCGGTGCGAGGTTGCAGGCACACGTGAGTTCAAGTCTCTCTCGGAGGGCATCAACAAGACGGTGGATGCACTCAAGCGGCTCATTGCCGAGGCAGAACACCGCATAGAGGCAGACCTTGCGACGGGCCGGGCTATTCAGGAGGGATCGTTGCCGAAGCAGTTCCCGGCCTTTCCCGACGTGGAGGCGCTTGACCTCTTCGCCTCAATGGACGCCGCCAAGGAAGTGGGCGGCGACTTCTACGACTTCTTCTCCATAGATGCCAGTACCGTTGCCTTCCTCGTTGCCGATGTCAGTGGGAAGGGCATACCAGGAGCACTTTTCATGATGGCAGCCAAAGCGGAGATTCAGAGTTGCCTTTCTTCGGGAATGGGCATGGATGATGCCCTGACCTCTGCAAACAAATATTTGTGCACGCATAACGATGCCGGCATGTTTGTGACGGTGTGGGCGGCAGTTCTAGACTGGCATACGGGACAACTCACGTACGTTAACGCCGGTCATAACTATCCGCTGCTACGGCATGGTCGTGGCGGCTCATGGGAGTGGCTCAAGGAGAGGAGCGGCCCGTTCATGGGTGGCTTCGATATGGCGACGTACCGACCCAAGAGTCTTGTGCTCGAGCCCGGCGACGAGCTCCTGCTCTATACCGATGGCGTCAACGAAGCCTTCAACACGGACGACGAGGAGTATGGCAACCAACGGCTCGAACGGTTCCTCTCGGAGCATATCGATGAGCGTCCCCACGAAGTTGTGCAGGGGCTACGGGAAGACGTTGCGGCTTGGGCCGAAGGGGCCGAACAATCTGATGACATTACCATTCTCGCGTTGGAATATAAGGGGTGGAACGATGCGCCGCAAATCTCGGAACAACTTCCCGTCAAGACGAGTGCGCTGCATATACGATTGAAGTAAATGGTGATCACAATGCGAGGAGAACGTGAACATCATGCGAGTACGAAAGGGAGGGCTGGTCCTCTTGCCCTGTGCGCTTGTTGCCGTGCTGGTCATGGCCATCGCTGCGCCGTCCGTTGCTTGGGCGGAGGGGAAAGACGCGCAGACCGACACCTCGAGTGATGCGGCGTCCACGGAGTTTACTTCTGTAGATCAGCTCTACGATAAGAAGCTCGCCATGATCAATGGCTCCTCGTTCGACACCATACTCTTGCATAGCTACGACGAGATACACCAAGATAACTTCCTGTACTACAACAGCAACGCCGAGTCGATAGCTGCCGTGAAGGCACGCAAGGCAGATGCCATGATTACGGACCTGCCAGTGGCACAGCTCGCCGTGAGCAGGAATGATGGCATCGGCATTATGCCCGAACGGCTTCGAGGATCACTACGCGGTCGTCCTCGCGAAGGGAAGTCCCTACACCGAGCTCATCAACGAGCGCATCCGGGCGTATCGCGAGGACGGTACACTCGAGGCGCTCTACAAGAAGTGGACGGGTGCGGACGAATCCGCGAAGACTATGCCGAATCAGGATTGGGAGGCCGCAAAAGGGACTCTCACCGTCGCTGCGAGCGCAGACTCTGAGCCCATGGCGTACCAAGTGGGCTCGAAAGCCTGTGGGATGGGCGTGGAAATGCTCTATCTCGTTGCCCGTGACCTCGGGTATGGGATTAGGGTCCGCTCGATGGCGCCCGGCTCGCTCATCAATGAGGTTCAGTCGGGAAAGGCGGACATCGCGACGTCGTGTTTCTCCATCACGGAAGAACGCAAGAAGATGGTGGACATGACCGAGGCGTTCTACGACGGCGGCATCGTGGCAGTCACGCGCACAAATGCCGTCGCCGCCGCGGGAGAAGGCGATGACTTCTTCACCGGTCTTGGCAAGAGTTTCGAGCGCACCTTCATAACCGAGAACCGTTGGCAGCTCATCCTCTCGGGACTTGGCGTTACCCTAATCATCTCGGTCGTCTCGGGTGCCTTGGGACTCGCCCTCGGGTTCCTCTTCGTGATGCTTCGCCGCAAGAAGGAGGGTGGCGTCGCCGAGAAGGTTATCGGCGCGTTGGAAGGGCTGCTGGGCGGGCTGCCGGTGGTTGTGGTGCTCATGGTCTTCTACTATGTGGTGTTCGGCGCAATTGACGTTCCGGGCATGGTGGTGGCCATGCTCGTCTTTACCCTGTTGTTTGGTACCACGTCGGGATCCATCATGTGGAATGCCATCCGTGCCATCGACATTGGGCAGACCGAGGCCGGTCGCGCCCTTGGCTTCGGCGATCGCGATACGTTCTTCCTTGTGGTGTTGCCACAGGCCGCGCGTCAGTTCGCGCCACTCTTGCGCAGCCAGTTCGTGAGCCTCATAAAGGACACCTCGGTTGTGGGCTACATCGCGGTGCAGGACCTTACGCGCGTCGGCGACCTCATTCGTGCCCGCACCATGGAGGCGTTCTTCCCTCTCATCGCCACGGCCATCATTTACTTCGTCATATGTCGTCTGTTCACGTGGCTGCTTGGCATGTGGATCAAGAAGCTGGAGCCTAAGGAAGGCCCACGAACCATTGAGGGGGTCGAGCTGTAATGAGCCTCATCGAAGTCAAACATCTGCGCAAGGAATACCCCAACATCACGCCGCTCAAGGACGTGAACGCTTACGTGGACCGAGGCGAGGTCATTTCCATCATTGGCCCGCCGGGAACAGGCAAGTCAACGTTCCTCCGCTGCCTCAACCGACTCGAGACGCCCACGAGCGGCCAGATTCTGGTCGACGGACAAGACATGTGCGCGCCCGACGTAAATCTGGACCTCATGCGTCGCAAGATGGGCATGGTGTTCCAAAGCTTCAATCTGTTCGACCACCTGCTCGTTGCCGAGAACATTATGCTCGGACCCACGCGGCTTCTGGGAATGGGAAAGCAGGAGGCGTACGAACTGTCACTCAAGCTTCTCAAGCAGGTCGGCCTCAAGGACAAGGCGCTCAATTACCCACGCGAGCTCTCTGGTGGACAAAAGCAGCGCGTGGCGATAGCCCGTGGACTTGCGATGAGTCCGGATATTCTGCTCTTCGACGAGCCTACGAGCGCTCTCGACCCCACGATGGTGTCGGAGGTCCTCTCGGTCATGAAGAACCTCGCCGAGCGGGGACTCACCATGCTAGTGGTCACCCACGAGATGCGCTTTGCGCGCGACGCAAGCACGCGCGTCTTCTACATGGACCGTGGAGAGCTCTGGGAGGCTGGGCCGCCAGAGCAGATCTTTGAACATCCATTGCGGCAGGAGACATATGACTTCATCTTCCGGGTGCGTAGCTGGAAGTGGGAGATACACGACGTGGATTTTGACTACCACGCTATGATGGCATCGCTCGAGGGTTTTTGCTTGCGGCAGTTCCTTGCGCGTCGTATCACCAACGCATGTCAGGTTGTGGTAGAGGAGGTCGTCTCGCAATACCTCGTGCCCATCGCACAAGAGAGAGGCATCGTGGATCCCAATGTCGAGCTCACACTTTCCATCGGCGAGGGTGGTGAGCGTGCCTCTCTCAAGCTTGACTTCCGCACGCTCGTGAACGCCGGCATGACCATGGAAGATGTGAAGACACGTGCGGATGCGCTGTCGAAAGGGCTGTTATTCGGCTTTACCGAGGAGCCGGAGATGATCGAACCAGGTGTGTTGGTCTGTACGGTTGGATAAGGACGTCGAGGGGCGGGCCACTTGTCATGCGATAAGTGGCCCGCCTCCTCGCCATCACTGGTAAATCGGATGTCCGTTAGTGTGCTATTATCAGGAGATTAGTGATTAATTCTAGAAAGCGATGGCGAGGCGTGAGACGAATCAAGCAGGTAATGGCCATTTTCTTCTCGTTCGTGCTTGTCCTCGGAATGTGTGGATGCTCGACGTTTGGGGCACCGGCGACTACGGAAGAACTGCTCGTGCGCTATGTGGCCAACGAGAATGTTGACAACTTCAGCGCCAGGGTGGATGTGGGCTTAAACGTCAACACGTTGGGGGTGCGTGCGATCATCCCCATTACCGCGAGCCTGCGTACGGCGGACAATACGGCGCATGGAACGATAAAGGTTGACCTCTCGTCACTCGACACGCGCGACTACGAGGTCGAATTCTATGCCGAGCTCCTCGACGATGTGCTTAACTGCTACATCGGCACGCCTCAGGGAGAGCAGACCACATGGAAGCTGTGGACCGTCGACATGACGTCCAAGATAGACATCTTCACCATCACCGACCTGCTTTCCGCCTCTGAGCTCACGCTCATCTCGAAGGATTCCGATCCGCTGGTGCGTTATGAGCTCTCCGTGCCCGCAGAGAAGATTCTGCAGACGGTCTTCGACGTGACGGCCGGGTCTGCGGAGGTCGGTGGCATGGACGAGCAAGGCATGCTCGAGGCAGTCGAAAGCGACAAGGTGCGCACTGGCTTCACCGAGGAATGCCTCATGCGGTCGCTGGATAAGGCGGTTCTGCTCACGGTCACGGGTGCGGAGGCCAACAAACGGGGGGGGCCGGTCATCGACCACCCTTCGACGGTCGCCGTCTCTGGCAGGGTCGAGCCGGCGGACGTTGCCACACCCGACGAGGTGCGCGAAGCGGCCGTCCCCACTGACGAGCCCGTCGACGTGACTGAGGTCATTGGTGCCGACAGCCCCCTTGCCGGAGCCGTCAAGAAATAAGACAGAAGATGTCGTGGCTGTTGAAACAGGGTGATTTCGCTTGAAAACGTCAGTTGCCATATTCAAGCGCGACCTGCTCAGGTTGCTCCGTAACCCCATCGCGCTTGCTATCGCGCTGGGTGTAAGTATCGTTCCATGCTTGTATGCGTGGCTCAACATCGCATCGAACTGGGACCCGTACGCAAACACGAGCACCATGCCGGTCGCCGTCGTGAGCGAGGACAAGCCGGTCGAGATGAGCGATATGGGCGAGATTTGCGTCGGCGACATGATGATCGAGAAGCTCGCGGAGAACGACAAGATAGGCTGGACGTTCCCAGAAACCGAGGAGGAGGCGCTCGACAAGGTCAAGACGGGCACGTATTATGCCACCATCGTGATTCCCGAGGACTTTACGTCGAGTCTCACGGGTGTCTTGGACGGCAAAACAAGCAAGGCACACCTCAAGTACTACGTCAACGAAAAGGCCAATGCCATTGCTCCCAAGGTGACCGATACGGGGGCGTCTACCGTGGAGACCACCATCGACGAGCAATTCGTTGCCGTTGCGGGTGAGGTGATAGCCACAAAGCTCGGTGGTCTTGCAGACAAGCTGACCAAGGGCGTCGACAAGGCGGCAGACAATGTTGCCTCCTCACTTGCGGAGGCTCGCACTGCGCTCGAGAAAGTGGACGGCAAACTCGGCGGTCTCTCGGAGAGCCTTCTGGGGGCGCAGACGTCGCTCACGGATGCGGCAAACCGTCTCGGGGGTTTGCAGGGTAGGGGTACCGAGGCGGCCAACTCCATCAATGACGCGCTCGCCAACTTTGACCAGACGCGCGCCAATGCGAGCAACCTCATGTTTGACATCTCGAACACCTTGGGTGCTGGTGCATCCACCATATCGTCTCTCTCGTCCCAGGCAAGCTACGACGTCTCGTTGCTTGCTGGCGACATTGCGTATGCGAAGGCACAGGTCGATGGTGCAATCGGGCAATTGGAGAGCGACCTTACGGACAACGAGGCCCTGACTACCAAGGTGTCTGAGTCGCTCGCCGTGGTGCAGAGCCTGGACCCCCAAGACGATGCGGGTGCGGCAGAGGCCAAGACGCTCCTGGAGCAGCAGCTCAGCGACGAGCAAAGCGTCCTCGTCAATCTCTCTTCCTCGCAAACCGCCAAAATCGATGAGCTGAGGAGTATAGGGGCCAGGCTGGATGGTGCCGCCGAAGAAGTGAGAGGTCTCTCCCGCGGCGTGGACAGCAGGGTGCAGAACGCGCTGACTTCGCTGCAGAATGCACAGACAGAGGCCGTGGGCAACGACCTCAACGAGGTGAACGCGGCGCTTGACTCGTTCGTCGGAGTGGCAAGGCAGTTGGAGGCGGCCGCACGGCTGGTCGACCCAACGGTGGAGCAGACGGTGAACGTGGCGAATCAGCTTGCGGAGACGCTCGGTCAGACCAACGATGCGGTTGCCTCTACCCGCACGTCACTCGGAGAGCTCATCGGCTCGGTCGACAGCCTCATGCAGGAGTTGGAAGTAATACGCGCCTCGGACACATGGGCGCTCCTCAAAGTGATGGCTTCCACCAATCCCGCGGGCGTGAAGGAATTCCTCTCGGCGCCCGTCACGGTGAGCGAGAACCGTCTGTATCCCGTAGATAACTACGGTAGTGGCGTTGCTCCGTTCTTCACAAGCGTCGCCCTTTGGGTGGGAGGCATCGCACTCGTTGCCGTCTTCAAGCTCGAGGTGGACGAGGAAGAGGTCGGCCGCGTGCGTCCATGGCAGGCTTACTTTGGTCGTTGGATGCTCTTCGTCTTGCTTGGTACGCTCTGCGCAATCGTTTGCTGCACGGGAGATCTGCTTCTGGGCATCCAGTGCGAGTATCCCGTCGCGTTCTTCTTGAGCGCCATCGTGGCCGCGTTTGCCTTTGTCAACGTGATCTATTCGCTCTCGGTGGCCTTCAAGCATCTGGGCAAGGCCCTTGCCTTCCTGCTCATCATCCTGCAGGTACCGGGTTCTGCCGGCATGTATCCCATCGAGATGATGCCGCCGTTCTTCCAGGCCATTGGTCCCTGGCTTCCCTTCACGTACTCGAACAACGCCATGCGTGAGGCCATCGCGGGCTTCTATGACGGCAACTTGGTCTACAACCTGCTGATGCTGCTCTTGTTTGTGGTGCCCTCCATTCTGGTGGGTGTGACTGCGCGGAGCCATTTGGTGAACATCAACGCGCTCTTTGATCGCCGTCTGCGTGAGACCGACCACCTCATGGTGAGCGAGCCCGTGGCCATAGAAGACGACCGCTTACGCCTCGCGACGCTGGTCAAGGCTATGCGCGATCCGAAGGAGTACCGCGAGGTATTCGACGAACGAAGCGCGTCCTTCGAGGCCTCCTACACCAAGCTTGTGGCCCGTGGCGTCGTGGCCCTCTTTGTCGTACCGTTGACCCTCTTTGTGCTGGCCCTCGCGCTGGACACCAAGCTGCCGTTCATCGGAGGCTTGGTCGTGGCGCTTGCGGTGATCTACAGCTATCTCATTGTGGTGGAGTACTTCCACGACCGCATCGTGCGCAAGCGGGCGCTCACCGACCTCTCGAGCGAGGAGCTCGACGAGGCCCTTACTAATACGCTGCGCGACGAGCTCATGCCCTATGCCCCCATCGATGCCATCATCGAGCGGCGTAACCGTCGCCGAGAGAAGAGCATCATCGGCAAGGTGCACAAGCGCGTGGCGGAGCGACGCGATCAGGCGGAGGCGCTCGACGAAACCGATGCGGATGCTTCGAAGGGGGGCGATGAGTAATGAAGAAGATACTTGCGATCCTCAAGCGCGACATGCAGCATGTGCGCGGCAACGCCATCGCACTACTCGTCATCATGGGCTTAGCCATCATGCCCTCGTTCTATGCGTGGTTCAACATCGCGGGCGGCTGGGATCCCTACGGCAACTCTGGTCAGATCAAGGTTGCCCTCGCCAACTCTGACGAGGGAGTCAAGGGAAGCATCATCCCCTTCCGCGTGAACGTGGGCGAGCGCGTGGTGACCTCGCTTACGGGGAGCGAGAAGATCGGGTACGTCATCACCGACGAAGACGATGCCGTTGATGGCGTGCGTTCGGGCGAGTACTACGCCGCCGTGGTTATCCCCAAGAACTTCTCGACCAACCTCCTGAGCGTGCTCACCAAGAACCCCAAGCACCCACAGCTTGACTACTACGTCAACGAAAAGCGCAACGCCATTGCCTCGATTGTGACGGGCAAGGCGTCGGGTTCCGTGCAGACCATGGTCGACGAGGGGTTCACCAAGGCGATCACCGATGTCGCGATCGAGCTCTTCGACGAGGTTGCGAGCATGCGGGACAACGAGGACGTGGCTGCCGTGGGATCCAATCTGAGTGGCGCCCTCGACAGTACGCTCTCTGCCCTCGAGCGCTCCTCGTCCGACATTGCGGCTTACAAAGAGGTCGTTGCCTCGATTCGCGGCGTCATGAACTCTTCGGCGTCGATACTGGGCAACAACTCCGAGTCGCTCAACGTTGCTGGCTCCCTGGCAGATGCGGCCAATGGCGTGCGCACGCTTGATGCGGTCGCCGCACGCGCCAAGGACGCGGCCGACTCTGCGATCGATGCGGGAAAGAACTCCGTGGATGACGTGAGGCAGGCACTCGATGACGCGTTTGCGGTGGCGGGGGACAAGACCGACCAGCTCGCTGATGCCCTCACGAGGGCCAACGACGCCGCGAGGTCCCGCCGGGACGAACTGGTGGCCTTCCGCGACAAGCTCGCGAACCTCAGTGGACAAGTCTTGACGCGCCAGGCGAGCTTCGGCGACCTCTCGGCGGTGCTCAGGGTGGAGGCCGATATCTCCGACCTCATCGAACGGGTGGACAATGCCACCGATTATCTCAACGAGCTGATAAGCGCAGTGGAACGGACCGTGGCAGATGTCCAAACCACCAAGTCCAATGCGGAATCGTCCCGCGCGCAGTTGGTAGGCCTTGCCACCAACGCGGAAGACGCCATCGAGGGCATGCGCGCGAGCTTTGAGGACAGGCTCAGCGGTTCGCTTGATGGCCTCGCTGCCACTATCGATGACGCCGCAGTCAAGTCGGCGGAGATTTCCGATGCCTTGCGGTCGGAATCCGACAAGCTCTCCTCCTCCATCACCGAGGCGAGCAACAACCTCCAGGATTTGGAAGATGCGCTCGGGAATGCGTCGACGAAGCTCGGTGAGGTCGCGGACAAGCTCAAGGGCTTGCGCGAGAAGCTCACCGAAGCACTCTCGTCGGGGAACATGGACCTCGTACGTACCATCATGGGTGGCGACACGGCTTCGCTCGTGAACTTCCTCGCTGCGCCGGTGCAACT
>ODAI012763755.1_pt1 | contig 10240 bp, 8 predicted proteins | sample 1539321 | NCBI WGS metagenome assembly ODAI01 (sample SAMN02144231, study PRJEB22623) | gut metagenome | biome: sheep rumen | host: Ovis aries | place: New Zealand | reverse complement strand
GCAGGTGCAGAACCGGAAGTGGTATACTCCTTAATGTTCGGATTCAGCGTATCAAAATATGCCAGACCATCATCTTCGCCAAGGAGCGTAACCATGCCATTGTAATAGCTGTATCCAGTGCCGGAAGACAGTGGACTGGGCATAGAGATGAGTTCTGCATACTCAGGTTTTAGCATATCTTCGTATGTTTCGGGCACCGACAGCCCCTCATCTTCCAGCATTTTGGTGTTCACCAGGAACGCACCGGCGGTTTTGCCGTTAACCGCGTACTGATGGTGCCTGTCAGTATAACCCGTAACAGAAGAATCATAAATGCCGAAATCATAGGAAGAAAGGTCAGCGAACATATCAGGATTAGCATTCAGAATGATTTCCGCATTCACGACTTCCAGATCATAGAAGATATCGCAATCACTGTTCTTCCCCTCCGCCTGGAGCTTGGAAAGCAGCTGGCCAGTGCCAAGGGACTGGAACACGATCTCATAGTCAGGGAACTGCCTGTCGAGCTCTTCCTGCAGATAGGCGATACGCTCATCCTCCGCAGCAGTATAAATCACAACACGGTTATCATCCGCAAAGGCAGCACACGCAAACACGATGCAGCAAATGAATGCCAGAATTGAAACCAACCTCTTCATGTTGAATCTCCTTTACTCTAATCTCTTGCAGCCCAATTTTCACAGCATCACATAGATGCCAAAGAACAGGTTTATGGCTGTTCCTGTTTCTGCAAGGCACTTTCAGTTCAATTCAGGGGAATGCCCATCCTCAAACTGAACACGAGTATATCAGCTGAGATTAGTTTCTGTCAAGATCTTTTTGTTCAGTTTTTTCCTTCATGTCTTTCGATTTGAACGTCAATTTTTTTCAAATCCATTTCACTATCATCAGTCATTAACTCTTTATCGATGTCAATCTCGACTAATAGTGTTCAGGCCACTACCAAACTGCTACCTGATATGAACCTGAGAACACATGTAAAGGCACCTGCTCCTGAACAATTTCTTATCATATCCGATTAGGACTGCCTATATGCTTCAGGATTGAATCTTACGATCAAATCTCTTCTTGTGAGCACAATTGCTTTCCGAGTTTGTTTCAATCGTTGTTACGCTGTTTCAGTCCATTGTTATCCCTGTTTTCTTCCTCGCCCGTTCTTCTGAACAGCTCATTACTCTGCCGTAAAGAACTTGCGCTCTCTGAAGTAGAAGATCAGACCAAGGACAATCCAGACAACGAGCAGAATATAGCTCTCATTTCCGAAATGGACACCAGAAAGCCCTGGAATCGGAACCAACTGAAGAATCATAAAAGCAACGCTGAAAACCACACCTGTGATTGCCATGGCCTTGAGGAACGGAGTGCCATCACTATCACGCTTTATGGATACTAACGTAGACGCAGAGGTAAAGAAGTAGCCAATGGAGGCTCCGATAGCACACATATCCACGAACCAGCCCAACGCTTCACGTCCAAGAATAGGACCAGACAGACTCACAATAACGCAAAAGATCATGGCGTTCTGAGGCGTTCCGTACTTTGGATTGATCACGCCGAACCACTTTGGCAGATAGCCTTCGCGGGCCATAGAGTACATGAGCCGAGAAGACGCGAGATAAAAACCCATGATGCCGGACAGAACTGCACAACTGACGCCAACACCGATAAGAACCTTGCCAAAGTCACCGAGCAATTCCTCCGCCGCTACCAGCACAACCCACTCACCTGCCATCACGCGATCCGGCCAGTTCGCAAGAGCAGCAGCCGCAACCGTATTGTTGGAAGTGTATACAAAGCAGCCAAAGATGATCGCAATCATCATGATGAAGGAAACCTTCTTGAAACTGAAGTTAAACTCCTCCGCTGCCTGCGGGATAGCATCGAAGCCAACATAAGCCCAGGGTGCAATAGCGAATGTAGCAAGGATGGCACTCATAATTCCGGCAGTTCCGCTGTGTGCATACTCTCCGATCTCAGCAGTCGTCGCTCCAGCTGCCATTGCCGCACTCTTATCAAAGCCCCAGATCGGCTGCATGTTGATGCCGGTTGCCTTGGCACTGACAAGACCTGTGATACAGAGCGTAAATGCACAAATAACAAGAAGGGAGGATAGGATCGTCTGAACTATGGCTGCCTTCTGCACGCCAATGATATTCAGCCAGCCGAAGAGGATCAGGATTCCCATGGCAAGGACCATCTCGCCCATCCACACATCGAATCCAGCGATTGTGTAGTGGAACCCGAATTTCAGAATATCTGCTGATCCATCGATGCCATCAACAATCAGACCAACGGCAGTACTGTTCATCGGAACATTGGTGAGGTAGGCTGCTACCAGGAACCAACCACAAAGGAATGCGGCATTCTTTCCAAAGCACATCTTGGTAAATGTAAACTCGCCGCCGGCTTTCGGATACTTCGGCACCATATAGGCATAGCTGAAGGCTATGATGATCATTACCAGCGCACCAAGAATCATGGCAATCGCGGTGCCGGCCACACCGGAATTCGGCAGAAACTTCTTTCCTGGATTTACAAAACTGCCCCAACCTATAACACAGCCAAAGGCAATAGCCCAGACATGCATGGGATTTAGAGAACGTTGAAGCGTCCCGCCGTTGTTTTGATCTTTATTCATCTTCTTTCTCCAATATGCCCACTATATTTATTTCACACATCATAGGTCTTATCAATGGCCTTCAGCTCTTTAAAGGTGTCGATTTCAACGATATCTTCGTCATGACACTCCCGGACTTCTACTGCATAGTGCTCTTTCCGATAAACAAGCGGTACTTGCTCCCAGTAACGCTCTTTTCCTCCCGGGGATGAATAGACATCCTGGATATCCTGGCTCAGTTTATGCCCATCTACTTCATTCCAATAGGATATTCCAACCATCTGCCAGATATCTTCACCCTCTCCGCCGACCTTCTCCTCGATTATTACGCCATCCTTAACCTTGAAGCACCAGTCATCAGAGCGATCCTTTTTAATTGCGAGGAAGTCCGAAGTGTAGTGGTATTTCTTGATGATCGCAGGGTTAGAAATCAAGAGATCAGCTTCAAATACATATGCATTGGAGAGCATATAGCGCGCAACGAGGGAAGAACTGATGTTATTCGCTTCATTGTATACTGGGTTCTCCAGAAACTTGATCATCGGGTATTTATAGAGAAGCTGATCAAACAACTCTCCAAGATAACCACGGACAATATAGATTTCATTGATTCCGGCTTGCAAACAGGCATCAATGAGTCTATCGATAATACGAACACCATGAACACGGACAAGCGGCTTAGGTGTGTTAAAGGTTATGGGAACCAGCCGGGTACCGAAACCGGCAGCAATAAAGATAGCACGTTTTGCACGATAAGGTTCCAGGGCATCTATTCCGGAGTTTGTTATAGCGCTGTTCTCCACATAACCCATATCTACCAATTCCTTCAGAACACGGTTGATGGTTCCAAGGCTGTAGCCCGTTTGTTTTTCCAATTCCCTTTGTGTGAGCGATTCATTAGCAGTAGCTAAAACTTCTAACACGTCAAACTGTTTTCTTGATAGTGACATTATATCCTCCCTGATCGCTCAAGCCGATTTGTATAATACAATTCTATCAACAGTGCACAAAACTAGATTCACAAGAATCTGAATTAATGGTTCCCCACGGTTGATACTCTTTTCCTTCAAGTATATCTGCTATTCTTACACAGGCACGGCCATCACCATATGGGTTACACGCCTTACTCATTTTTTCATATTCTTCTGGCTTCTCCAGCAATTCTTTAAACGCACGATAAATCGTTTCTTCATCTGTACCAACCAGTTTCAGTGTCCCTGCGTCAACACCCTCGGGACGCTCTGTTGTATCACGCATAACCAGCACCGGAACACCGTAACTCGGGCACTCCTCCTGGATTCCACCGGAATCGGTCAAACAGAGGAAAGAACGTGCTTCAAAGTTGTGACAATCGAATACCTCAATCGGTTCGATGATGTGAATCTGATCACAGTCACCAAGCTCTTCCTTTGCAGTTTGCCTTACCACTGGGTTCATATGGATCGGATAGACTGCAAGGCAATCAGGGTGTTCGTCTAACACTCTTCTAATCGCACGGAACATATGGTGCATCGGCTCACCGAGGTTTTCACGCCTGTGCGCGGTTATAAAAATCAATTTGTTGTCGCCGACCCATTCTAGCTCCGGATGAGTATAATCCTCCCTCACCGTATGTTGCATTGCATCAATAACAGTGTTACCAGTCACAAAAATACTTTCTGCTTTCTTTCCCTCGCGAAGCAGATTGGATTGTGATAATGGAGTCGGGGCAAAATTGTACGCAGATATGATGCCCACAGCTTCCCGGTTGAATTCTTCGGGATATGGGCTGTATATATTATACGTTCTCAGTCCTGCTTCCACGTGCCCCACTGGGATCTGCAGATAGAAGCAAGCCAGAGCAGTGACAAATGTGGTTGAAGTATCTCCGTGAACGAGCACCACATCCGGCTTTTCCTTCGCCAGCACAGTTTTTTATTTTATTTAGTGTCTGCTCAACAACTCTGGAGGTGTTGAAAGCAAAGGCATAGGGGACGGTTTTGGCGAACAAATTATTCATTCCTGCATTTGTACTTCATCCTAATGAACGTACTCTGCTTAATTGGACAATTCAATGATTTAAATCGCTAAAGTCATACATCATACGTCTTGTCAATGGCCTTCAGTTCATTGAACGTATCAATCTCCACAATATCCTCATCATGGCATTCTCTGACTTCCACAGCATAATGCTCATTTTTATACACTAACGGAACCTGTTCCCAATAGCGTTCCTTACCACCCGGAGAAGAATATACGTCTTGAATATCCTGACTCAGCTTGTAACCGTCCTCTTGATTCCAATAGCTGATTCCAACCATCTGCCAGATATCGTCGCCCTCACCACCAACTTTTTCATCAACAACAACACCATCTCTCACCCGAAAACACCAATCATCCGTGCGATCTTTCTTGATAGCAAGAAAATCCGAAGTATAATGATAGGGTTTTATGATAGTCGGATTGGAGATCAATAAATCCGCTTCAAACACATACGCATTGGATAATAAATAGCGAGCTACAAGAGCAGAACTAATATTATTAGCTTCATTGTAAACTGGGTTTTCCAAGAACTTGATCATTGGATACTTATAAAGTAGCTGATCAAATAATTCCGATAAATATCCACGAACTACATAGATTTCATTAATTCCAACAGCAAGACACGCGTCAATAAGTCTATCGATAATTCGGATACCATGAACACGGACAAGTGGCTTTGGTGTATTAAACGTAATTGGTACAAGGCGCGTACCGAACCCAGCTGCTATAAAGATAGCTCGCTTCACTTTGTATGGCTCAAGAGCAGTAAGACCCGCCGGTGTAATTAATCCATCCAATACTAGTTTTTTCTCCGCCAGCTCCTTCAGAATACGATTTACTGTCCCCAAAGAATGTGAAGTCAAATCAGCAACTTCCCGTTGGGTCAGTGTTGAACAACGAGTTGCTAACACTTCCAATACTTCGAATTGTTTTCTAGATAGTTCCATTTCTAACCCCTTTACTTCATCTGACTATACTGAATCAGTCGTTCGCAACTCTTACCATCCTGATATTGATTAATTATCTTGTTTACTCTCATTCGTTCATTAGAATACTCGTCTTTTTCAGAGGCAATGTCTTCAATAAACTTGAACAATTGTTCCTTCGTCTTTATTTGAGGCCCCGGCATATAATCTTCTACTGGTTCAAACCAGAACCCTCTTTTTTTACGATAATCTGCAATATCAGGAATTGCAAAACCTACAGGCTTATCCAAAGGCAAGTATTGTAAATAAACCGAAGAATAATCTGCAATCATAAAGTCAGACTGCTTCATTAGATCGTATAGTTTATATCCCTTTGCATTAAAGTCCGTACTTGAATATAGCAGAAGATTAGAATATTCAACATTTTTATATTGCCCCAAATCCTGCATGTCATGCAATTTTGCCACAATCTTAATATCGTTTTTTTTCAGCAACTCATTAAACTGTTCATAATCTTCTGTTTTAAGAGTTGGAAGTAAATCTTCTTCTGTCGAATCATCATAACCAAGATAATCTGATTTCCTAAATGTTGGTGCCCATATGCCCAGTTTACAATAATCACCAAAATCATATACTTCTGTTTGCCCATAAAGAACATCTGTTACAGGTTCACTGTTAATTACAATGTTCTGATCTGAACATCGAAAGGCTTTTTTTATTATTTCCCTATATGCTTCAGAAGGCGCACAATACAAGGTAAAATAATTCACATCACCGCTAAATCGTTTTTTTAGGTATCCCTCCGTTTTTATTGCAGTTGCTCCATGATCCATTTGAATTACTATTTGATCCCTTGATGGTTTTATTGGGATCTGGCCCGTTGTATAAAAAACATGTCTAGATTTCAAAAAAAGTTTTATTCCCGTTCCTTGAGTAACATATTCCAAACCGTCATTTTCAAAAAACTCAGCGGAAGAAACACAGCATATGATGCGATAATTCGTATTATATTTATGCTCGAGCATGTAATCTCTAAGAGGTTTTAAGTTGTGCTCAATCCCACGATTTGGTGAATAAAGAAGGACAAGATGATCATCTTTCGGTATTATTTTATTAACACATGTAAGTATTGGAAAGACTGATTTTTTTAGAATTCTTTTTATTCTATCATTCTTAAACATATCAATACAATCCGTTCCCTTTTTATATTATTCTCAACAGTATGATTATGTTTATTCAAGAATGTAGGATTATGTTTATTCAAGAAATGGTTGTATTAGCTCTTGATACTTTGGTAGTATATTTTCTTTGCTAAAACGGTTTGCTGACATTTGAATCTGCTCATAATTCCACTTTTTATCTATTGCCATATCTAGACATCTCGTCATATCATCAACGTCCAAATACTTGACCAAATATCCATTCGTTCCATTAAGGATAATATCTTCTGGTCCACTTGGCAGATTATAAGCTACTACAGGTGTTCCACATGCAATAGACTCAGTCAATACATTTGGGAAGCCTTCAAACAGAGATGTAAGAGCCGTACAAATGGCATTTTCATAATAATAATCAATATCTGTCGTAAAATCGATAAACTTTATTCGATCTGAGACTTTTAGTTCTTTACTCAGATATTCAAGCTCATTTCTTCTACTTCCTTTACCAACCAAATATAATTCAATATCTTTTCTCTTTATATTCGCAAAAGCAGTGATTAACATTTCCAAACCCTTTTGTTTTTCGAATCTTCCAACATATAATATATATTCCCCTTTGTTCTTTCTGACTTTTTCTCTATTTTCATATTTTGCTGCCAGCGGATTATTAATGGTCGTGACTTGTGTTGTTCTAAACCCGTAATTATCTATCAAATCTTTCTTCATGTTCTCTGATTGAGCAACCACATGGTCGATTTTTCGATAATACCTTTTAACAAGTCTGCCAGTTACAAAGCGCCTAAAAGGCTCATCTGCATATTTGTACTCATATGATAACGTGTTAATGCATCTGGCTAATATTATGAAATTCTGATGTAAAATTTTCTTGCAAAAGTACAGATTTATTGCGATCTCCGGGCTAAATGCAAACGCTACTTCTATCTGATTGTGTCTCAAATAGTTATATGTTTTCGGCAATGACTTTTTTGCGGATTTTGCTCCCAATTCTATTATTTCTATTCTTTTGTCAAGTTTTGAACTATGCACATCATTTTCAAGATCATCTACAACAACCTTAACATCATATCCAAGTTTTATATAATAGTTCATCACTGTAACAAATACACCTTGCGCTCCTCCGCCTCCAAGCGATCCAATAAACGATGTTATGCTCTTCATCTATATCCCTTCATTGGTCATATATTTTTTCAAGTTCAGTCGAGTTTTTATAAGAATCATAATTTGCTTCTTTAATAATTTGGATGCATTCCTCGGATGTCTTATCTCTATCAATTTCATCAAGTTTTTCTATTCTTATTGCCCATTCTTGCGCATCTTGTTCAAGGCTCATTGATGTAATATAATTCGTGATACATACATCTTTATCAATAGCATCCGAGACAATACACTGTAGCCCTGACGCCTGGGCCTCTATAACTGACAACGGCATGCCTTCCCACAATGAAGGAAATATAAATACATCAATTGCCGACAAGAATTCTTCAACCTTGGATTGCATTCCTGCAAAAACCACACTATCACTTAATCCCTTTTCTTTGACTAATTGTTCGATTTCTCCTTTCATTTCACCATCGCCAACGATAAGCAATGCAGAATCAGGAGTCATAGAATGAAATGCCTCAAAAACGCTGATTAGGAAACGGTGATTTTTGGGTTTGTAGATTTTTCCAATATGACCCAACACTATAGTGTTTTCTCTAATATGATACTTTTCCCTTATGGTCTGCCTTTTTATTACATTATAACGATACCGTTCAGAATCAATGCTATTGTTTAGCACTATATAATTCCCTACAGGAAACAACCATTCCCCAGCCTTTTTTGACACTGCTATTGCATCTGTATATGTCCTTCTAAAAATAGGATATAATATTGCATGAGCTCGTTTGTGATCACATTCACTAGTGTGATTATGAACGATTCTTTTTGAGACTTTACATTGCTTCGCTATCATAAGTTCTATAGCTGCTGTTGCACTGTTTGAATTGATATGAACAATATCATAATTGTTCTTTCGTAATAATTTCCTAAGGTTGTTAATATAGAACCACAAATGCCTTTTTCTATCACCCAAGTAGTAATACTTAGATCCATTTCTTTGTAGTTCATCAAGCAAACCTTCATCCACATCACTATTTGTTGATGCAAAATCAATAGAGTATTTTGATTTGTTTAGTGCTTTATAATAATTCATCATTACAGTTGTTAATCCGCCATATGGAACAAAGTCCGTTGTAATAATGATTAGTATCCTTTTTTTCATCATTTCACCATCTTATTATTTGTCAATGGGTAATTTAATCCAGCTTCCAAGTAACAGATCATTCTGAGGATCATCATAAGCAACAAACCCAGAGCCATCAAAAAAAGTCAGTTCTCCAAAGTATAGTTTGCCATTAATGACGTACCAATCGACACGAATATGATGAATACCTTCGGCTAGCTTCTTAGACAATTGTAACATCTCATCTAAGCATTCTGGCTTGGGTATTTTAATATCTGACATTCCATAGTCTTTATCATTTCCTTGTGAAATAGTAGTCTTTTCCCAATTCGTATCATAAAAGTCCTGTGTTTGATGGTTTGTAAAACGCCCCATGTGCAATTCAATTAGCTTTGGTTCTCCTTCAAAACACATTACTTTATAATCCTTTAGTTCATCTCCGGATTCATCAACCATCAATCTTTCTCCAAGTATCTTGGGATGAACCATTCTATAAGGCCACTCACGTCCAATCAAATAATACTTTTCTTTTAGTCCTTTACGTAGTTGTTTTTTGACGTAATCAAAATCCAGCTCTTTTTTGTTTTTGCAAATGCACATTCCTTTGCCTGAATTGTGATTACATTTGAGCACAAATTGTTCTGGTAAAGAATCAAATTGAATCTCCTCTTCTGAATTCCAAACACCAATCGATGGAATAAGATATTCTTCTCCAATACGGTCCTTAATGTATGATCTTACTGCTACCTTATCCACCATAATTGAGTACTGTTCATTTCTTTCGTTTAGCTTTATCCATTGAAGTTTTTCATTATAGCTTCTAGGATTATCCAGGTCCAACTTATGACTAAACGAAGCATAATACAATAACTTAATGTACGGTTTATCTGGGAGCCAATTAAGCCAGCCATGATAGCAGAGATATTTTATACCGCTTAAGATTATACTCATTGCTTTCCTCTCAAAAATAATATAGTTTATGTAAAATACTACAACAATTCATAGCTGGTCTCTGCTTTTGTTTTATAAATCATCTTTCCCTTTGGTTGATTTAAATGGACATACCTTAATGCACTTTTTACATCCAATGCACTTCCCCGTATCAATAACGGGGTATTCGAATCCTTCCTCATCTGGACACATTGAAATCGCTTCTCTTGGGCAAATAGCGCAGCATGCAGCACATCCACAACACTTTTCTTTTGTTCCAAATAATACAGGTATATCTTTATTCATGTTTTCAACTACACTCCATCAGTCATATTCGCTT
>ODAI012936306.1_pt1 | contig 10241 bp, 8 predicted proteins | sample 1539321 | NCBI WGS metagenome assembly ODAI01 (sample SAMN02144231, study PRJEB22623) | gut metagenome | biome: sheep rumen | host: Ovis aries | place: New Zealand | reverse complement strand
TGACACGGCCGCCGCGGATCAGCACGACACTGTGCTCCTGCAAATTGTGACCGATACCCGGAATGTAGGCAGTGACCTCATATCCGTTGGTCAGACGCACTCTGGCGATCTTACGCATTGCGGAGTTCGGCTTTTTCGGGGTGGCAGTCTTGACGGCAGTGCAGACGCCGCGCTTCTGCGGAGAGCTGAGGTCGATCTGGGACTTCTTCTGTGCGTTATAGCCCTTCTGAAGTGCCGGAGCGGTAGACTTCTCCGTCAGACTTTTTCTGCCCTTGCGAACGAGCTGATTAAAAGTTGGCATGATTTTCCTCCTTCTTTATAAAATAGAATATGAGCGTGCAGACATACCGCGCGCTCATATCATTATATACCGAATTTTGTCTTTTGTCAAGTGAAATTCATTTTTCTCTGATTCTCACAAATTTGCACACATTTGCGGCATTTGTTTTCGGCAATCAGGCGGACTTTTTCTCCTTTTTGCCGAACGGCAGCTCAACCAGCTTCCAGAACAGCGAGAAGATCTGACTTGCGGCAAAGGCGGAGGCCGTGACAGCGGCGAAAATCACGAGATTCACGCCGGCATTCGTCCAGCCGCGTGCGAAAAGCTTCGGCATCAGCCAGCCCGCGAGCCATTCCTGCACGCAGTAGAATTCCAGCGAGAATGTGCCGAAGAATGCGAAGATCTTAAATACAGCTTTGCCGAAGCCGCCGGTCTTCTGCTCCAACAGTGAGAAGCCCTTTGCCAGCAGGAACGGGAAGCTGATCGCGATCAGACAGTTCGGGAAGCAGCAGTTCGAGACCGGCACGATCAGCGGGAAGCCGCGGAAATTCGCGAGGAATCCGAGATAGAAGCCGAGCAGCGCCGTGAATGTGATATGCAGCCATGTCTGTGCCGTGAAGACGATCTCCTTGCGGTTCTGCGTCATCCAGCCGAACAGAATGCCGATCAGGAAAACCGGAATGCGGTTCGTGAAGCCGAACAGGTCGCCGCGGAGCGAATCGCGGTAATAAAGTGTCAGCATCAGCCAGACGATGATCGCGCCGACCGTGAACATGATTTTGTCCTTTGCGCGGAGAAAGAGCTTGTAATACAGCGGGAACACCAGATAGAATGTGCAGATCGCCGGAACGAACCAGAGGAAGGAATACATCGAGACCGTGTAGAATTTCCAGCCGGTCACATTGCCGATGAAGTTCTGCCAGCCCCAGTGTTCCAGAAAGCAGCGGATCACCGCAATCGTCAGGAACGGCAGGATGATGCGCCGCAGACGCCGGTAATAGAATTTGCCGAGCGAATCCTTTTTGATCGCAAAGGTCAGGCCGATGCCGGAGAGCATCAGAAAGATGTCCACGCCGCAGAAGCCGATCGCCTTGATGTAGCGCTCCAGCATATTGATGATATGGTGGCTGCCGTCCTCCGGCGTTACCGTGAGCTGGAGCCATTCGTGAAAGATCAGGATCCAGATCGCCGCGATGCCCATGATCGCGCCGCGGTATTTCGAGAGCAGCAGAAAGCCGTTTTTCTCATTCTGCACCTGCGTTTTCGCGGCGGGCTTTCCGGCAGACGCTTCCGGCTTTTCGGACTTCTCATTCTGCTTCTCTGCCTCCGGATGCTTCACTGCTTCCGCAGTCTCCTGTACTGCGTCCTGCACCGCTTCTGCCGCTGTCTCCGCGGCCGTCTCCGTCACTTCCGCAGCGGCCGGCTGAATGATTGCTTCTGCATCCGACGGAACAGCAGGCAGCTCCGTCGTCTGCTCCAGTGCCGCAGCAATGTTCTTTTTCCTTTTGTCTTTCTTACTCATTTTCGGTTTCCTCGTTTTCGTAGAATATTCTGATAATTCCGGCGTATTCCGGATGCGTCTCCGACAGATGCCGCAGCGATGCCCTGCGGTACTGCATGAGCTGTGCATACAGTGCCGGATCGGACTCCCGCAGGGCATCCTCCTGCGCACGGTTATATGCCCGGATGCGCTCCGCCGCTTTCGGATTGCGCTGCATCAGCCGGAGCGCCAGCTTCATGCGCCGCGCCTCAATCGCTTCCTCGACTGCGGATTCCTTCATATGCAGCCGGTCGGAAAGCTCACGGATATGCGCCTGCAAATGCGTGAGCAGCTCCTCCTGATCGGAATCGCTGACATCGCGCCAGATGCCCTTCGCCTTCAGGATCGCGGCGAGCTGCACCTCCGGCGGCGTCTCACTGCCCCCATCAATGCTTTGCAGCAGCGATTCGGCATACTGCTCGATCTCCGCCGATGCATCCGCACCGAATGCCCATTCAAATTCCAGCCGCGCCGGATTGCCCGCAGACCGTTCGCCGCCCGTGCCGGATGCGGTCACATAGGGCGGTGCAAAGCCCGCGTTCCGGAGCGCCGCGGGGATCGTCCGGCGGACATAGCCGTGCTCGATCCAGCCGCGCAGTCCGAGCTGCCGGAAGCGGTCATTCAGCGAACCGATATGCGATGCAAAATACAGCGAGATCCCGCGCTCATTCAGCGATTTCCGGAACGCCTCGATCCGGTCTGCCGCCGTGACATCCAGATTGCAGACCGCGCCGGAATCGACCACGATGCATTTCGTATCCGGCCGGATCGCCGCCTCCAGATCGCCTATGAACAGATGCACATTCGCAAAATAGAGATTGCTCGAAAAGCGGTAGAGGATCACATTTTCGATCGGCTCCGCATAGGTATTGCGCTCCAGCGAATGAAATCCCTCATGACCGGGGATCACACCGAGAAAGGAGCGCTTCGGATTCGCAGTCTGCAAGGTCAGCTCGACAAAGGACAGGATCACGCCGATCACCACGCCCGCGACCGTCCCGAAGAACAGCACGCCTGCGAATGCGCCGAGGAAGATCAGCAGCTCGCGTTTATCCTGTTTCAGCAGCCGGTGCGCCAGATCAAATTCCACTGCGCCGAGCAGCGCGGAAATGACGATCGCCGTCAGCACCGGCACGGGCAGATACCCGATAAACCCCGTGCAGAACAGCAGAATCCCCGCCATTGTGACGGATGCCGTCAGCGACATAACCTGCGATTTTCCGCCGTACTGCTCGCCCATTGCCGTGCGGGAGACAGAGCCGTTGACCGGACAGCAGCCGGTCAGACAGGCGGAGAGATTGCAGAGCCCGTAGATCAGGATCTCGCGGTTATCCTCCACGCTGTAGCCGTTTTTGTTGGCAAAGCTGTGCGTTGCCAGCAGCGTTTCGGTCATGATGACTGCCGCGACCGCAAGGCTGGATGTCAGGATATCGCCGAGACCGTCCGCCGTCACCGCAGGCAGATGCCATGCCGGAAGACCGGCGGGTGCCGCCTCCAGCATCCGGATCCCGTATCGTTCCGCAAGGCCGCTCATGCCGAGCGCCGCGCCTGCCGCCATGACAAAGACCGCCATCGGCAGCTTCGGCGCGAGCTTTTTTCCGAGCAGCAGCACTGCGAGCGCAATGCCGCCCGCCAGCAGCGACATCGGATGAAATTCCGTCCTGCATACCGCAATGATATGCCGTATCAGCTCCGGCAGCTCACCGGTCCCGCTGCCGCCGCCGAGCAGCTTCGGGATCTGCATGAGAATGATCGTCGTGCAGATGCCGCTGATAAAGCCGCCCATGACCGGCGTGGAGATATATGCCGCCAGCCTGCCGGCTTTCAGTACCGCAAAGAGGATCAGCCACAGCCCCGTGAACAGCGTGATGACCGGAACGACCGTCACCGCCTCCGCAGAGCCGGCCGCGATCCCGTGCGCCGCGAGATAGCTCCCGACCAGCGCCGCCGGTGCCGCATCGACACCGAAAATAAACTGCGGGGATTTCGAGCCGAGCGCAAAGATCAGGATCGGGAAGATCGAGCCGTAAAGCCCGCAGACGGCGGGCAGTCCGGCAATCTGCGCATAGCCCATCGAGATCGGAATGGAGACAAGCGCAATGATGATGCCCGTGAAGATATCACGCGGCAGTGCCTTTCGGGATGCACCCGCAAGCATTCGCAGGCCTCCTTTCCGTATGATCAGTATGTATCACCCGACGGATCATGAACGGCATATCTGCCGCCGGACGGGAAGAACACACCGATCGCGCTGCCGCCCTGCTGAATGTATTTGAATTCCATGTAGATCGGGCAGACAAACTGATTGCCCATGACATCGGTCAGCAGATAGGGCGGTCTGCCCTCCGCGCCGGACTTCGTTGCGACATGGATCCGCTCGCAGGTGTAATTGCGGTTCTTGAGCTGGGAATGCGGACAGTTGCTGCCGAATTTCTTCTGATAGCCGGTGATGAGCAGAACGACTGCCATGACGACGCAAAGCAGCCAGAGAACGCCCGCAGCGCTCACATAGAATCCGCCGCCTCTGCCGGTCACGACCATGATGCCGGGGATCAGCAGCAGAATCGAGCCGCCGACACTGAAATACAGCAGATTCATGAATTTGCTGCGCTCCTCGTCCAGTGCTTCCAGCAGATGCTGGTACTGGGACTCTGTCAGATTGACCTGTGTGTTCATAAGATGTACCTTCTTTCTGATAAAAAAATTTTTATGCTTTACCGGTCAGTGCCGGATTTTGCCGTTTTTTCGCGGTACGCCAGCGAATCGCCCGGATCGCTGACTGCGCGGTAGCCCGCAGACCGGATGCGCTGTGCAAGACAGCCGCTGCACTGCGCCGCCGCCTCGCCCGTGCAGATCTTGTTCTCATAGAGATCATAGAGCTTCCGCACCGCGGTCGGCGAGAGATTCGGCATCATGACATTCGCGCCCGCCCGCAGCGCTTTTTCGCGTCCCTGCGGATGCAGCGAGCCGAATGCCGTTGTCGCGGGGATCAGTGCCTTCGGGAACAGCAGCCGCAGCATCGCAATGATCTTCAGGCTGAAATGCAGATCGCCGGACGGCATCTCCGCAAAGGGCGTTTCCCTGTGCGTGATATACGGCCCGACACCGATCATATCCGGCTGTAAGCGCTGCAAAAACCGGATGTCCGCCACGATGCATTCATGTGTCTGATACGGTGAGCCGATCATGAAGCCGCTGCCGACCTGATAGCCGATCCCGCGGAGATCAAAGAGACAGCGCTGCCGGTTTTCGAGCGACATGGAGTCCGGATGCAGCTTCCGGTAATGGGCGGGATCTGCCGTTTCATGCCGGAGCAGATAGCGCCGCGCACCGGCATCATAATACCGCTGATAGCTCTCGCGGGATTTCTCGCCGATCGAGAGCGTGATGCGGCAGTCCGGATGCTGCGCCGCGATCGCAGAGACCAGCGCACAGATCCGGTCATCGGTGTAATACGGATCCTCGCCGCCCTGCAAAACGAATGTCCGATAGCCGAGCGCATAGCCCTCTTTGCAGCAGGCAAGGATCTCGTCATCGGTCAGGCGGTAGCGCTCCGCATGGGGATTGCCTGCGCGGATGCCGCAGTAATAGCAGTTATTTTTGCAGTAATTCGTAAATTCGATCAGGCCGCGCAGATAGACCGCATCGCCGTACTGTCTTCGGCGCTCGGCATCCGCTGCGGCAAAGAGCAGATCCTCCGGCTGCGGACTGCCGAGAAATTCCAGCAGCTCCGCATCCGTCAGGTCATGTGTCGATTTTAATTTTTCGATCAGGCCGGACAAACAGATTCCTCCTAATTTAGAATAATTCCGGTTTGCAAAATCAGACGCGATCCGGCTCGAAGGATTCGCGCTGCGGCATCATCAGAAAGATCATGATACAGACGACCAGAACGATCGTCGCTGCCACGCCGCCCTCCAGTCCGAATGCGCCGCCGTTGAGCAGCTCCTTTTCCGCGGTCTGCTCAAAATGCAGCACCGTATTCGGTGAGGTTTTCATGCCGCTGACCGAAAGGCCGTAGAAATTGCCCTGCGCCCAGTTCCAGACGCTGTGGAGCGCGCCTGCACACCAGATGCTCCGCTTCCGCAGGATCAGCAATGCCGCTGCCATGCCGTACAGCGTCAGATTGACAAATGCCAGAATGCTGATGCCGTCATTGCCGAGATGCGCCGCCGCAAACAGCACCGAGCTGAGCAGCACCGCCGTCCACGGCTTGTGATATGTACCGGCGGATGTCATGATCCAGCCGCGGAACATGAATTCCTCCGAAAAGCCCTGAATCAGCCAGCCGAAGCAGAGCAGCGTATAGGTCAGCGGCGAAAGAGACGGCGATTCCGCGATCCGGTTCAGGCCGCCGCCGAACCATGCGATCAGCACGACACCGGAGAACATTGCAAAGCCGATCAGCAGGCCGCTCATATAATCCGGAATCATCTTCCGCTTCTCGATCATGCCCGTCCGCAGCGGACGGTTTTCGACAAGGCGGATAAATATCGCTGTCAGAATGATACAAACGGAGGTCAGAAACAGCATGACAACCGTTCCTTCTTCGGAGCCCTCCTTGATCGGCTGCCCGGCAAGCGCCGAACCCGCTCCGACAACGACCGATGCCATCATTGTCACAATACCGTCCAGAAGATAAAATCCGAATGCGGCCAGTACCAGCAGGATCAGATTTTTGATGATGCGCTTTCCTTCAATGTGGCGGATTCTGTCAAAGATCGGTTCTGTCTTTTTGAGTGAAAAATCAAAGATCATTTTTTGGTTCCTTCTTTCATCAATATTTGCAGCATTTCCTCCCGGAGCGGCGCCGTCAGCGTGACAGGCTCCCCCGTCTCCGGATCTGTGAATGTCATATAGCCGCAGTGCAGCGCGTGTGCCTGCATCCGTGCGCAGTCGCCGCCGTAAAGCGCATCGCCCAGCAGCGGAAAGCCGAGATATGCCATGTGTACGCGGATCTGATGTGTCCGGCCGGTCTCCGGTGTCAGCTCCAGCAGTGCAGCCTGCGGCAGCTCCCGCAAGACGCGGTAATGCGTCACGGCGCGCCTGCCGTCCGCCCGCACACAGCGCGTGATGACGGATTCGCGTTCTCTCGCGATCGGCGCATCGACCGTCCCGCTGCCGTGCAGTCCCGCCGGCACCAGCGCATAATAGCGCTTTTGCAGATCGCGGACACGATGCGCAGCGTAGACCGTCTTCGCGATCAGGCAAAGTCCGGAGGTGTTTCTGTCAAGCCGGTTCATCAGGTGAAAGCCGCTTTCCGGACGGTATGCGGCAAACCAGTTCGCGAGGGTGTCGTCACGGTGAAGCATGGAGGGATGCGCGGGCATTCCGGCGGGCTTATTGACTGCGAGCAGCTGCGCGGTCTCATAGATCACCGGAACGGTCAGCGCCGGATTCGGTGTCTGGCTGCTGCGCTCCGGCAGATGCAGCCGGATGCAGTCGCCGTCGCGCACCGGATCGACCGTCCGGATGTGGACGCCGCCGCGTGTCATGCCGTCCGGCACGGCTTTGAGCCGCTTGACCGTCTGCGCGGAGATCCCGGCATAATTCCGCAGATATGCGCCGAGCGGCATCTCACCGCTGCACCGGACTGTGATCTCCGTGATGCTCATATCTCGATGCAGGAGACCGCGCAGTTCGCTTCGGCTTCTCCGAAGCGGAGATGCAGAATGCCGCGGAAGCCGTGAACCGGCAGCGCAAGGATCAGCTCCAAACCGATGCCCGCTGCCGCGTCGTTCAGATGCAGCTCCGTTTCCGGCAGGATCGTCCGTCCGGCGCTGTCTTCAATGCCGTAAACCAGCGGCAGTCCGCTTTCGCGCACGGCATCATCCGTCAGCAGCTGCACGCGGATCACGCTCCCCGCCGGCACATAGAGCAGCGGCGGAACCCGCAGAACCGGCGTATCCTCCTGCATTTGCAGCACGAATTCCGGCAGGCAGGCGTAGCGGTCGCGGAACATCGTGCGGTAGGCGGCTGTCACGGCATTCTGCGCGGACTGCTTTTGCAGCTCTGCGCTCCAGCGGCAGATCTTCTCCGCGCTCACGCCGACAGCAGTCTCCGCGCTGTATTCAGACGGCAGCCCCGCAAAGATGCCGCCCGCCGCATAGGATTCCGCATAGTAATTCTCGAAGATCAGCTGCTGCGGCTGATACATGATCTCCCAGTCCGTCACGGCACCGGGGAATGTCAGTGTGCAGTACCGCTGCGCTGCGAACATCCGCGGATGCCGCGCAATGCCGAAATTGAAATAGCTGCTCCATTCGTCAAGCCCCTGCGTTTCGATGCCGGGGAATGCACCGAGCATTTCGAGATAGATCCGCCGGTCGATGATCTGCGGCTGATGCGCGGAATACTGCAATGCCGGCAGACCGTTTTCCGCGAGGAAATCCCGCGTCCGGAACATACTCCGGTCATAGGCGCTGTAATCGCCCTGCGTTCCCTTCCAGCGGCGGAGATCATAGCAGTAATACGCCTGATATCTGCCGTCCTTCAGGAAGAATGACGGCTGCACCGGCACGACCGGCCGGTAATCGTCATCGGTCATGATGAACACATCGTCGAGCGGCGCTTTCTGCATCATCCGGCAGCGCAGAAGAAAATTGCGCTCGGTGTGATCCGCGGGAAGCGGCGCACCGCCGAGCAGCTGCTCCTCCGGACAGAATTCCGGCCGGATCCGCCCCTGCCAGCCCTCACGCAGCGCGGGAATATTCCGCTCCGGACAGACCACGAGCATCCGCATGATGAACGGCATATTCGCATCCAGATACGGCAGCGTCCGCAGCAGATCGTCATTCCGCGCCGTCAGCACGGCGATCTGCGAGACTTCAGTCTGCGGCGGAACATCGCCCTGCACGCTGCCGCAGCACCGGAGTGCCGCCGCCATTTCCTGCGCAGCGCAGTCCCATGTCCGCGGGCGGTATGCCGCGATCGCTTTGCGCTTCGCCTGATATGCGGCATCATCCGCGAGCAGGCGGTCAACCGCCGCTGTCAGCGAGTCAACGCTCGTATTGTCAAAATAATCGGCCATATCGCCGCCGACCTCGCGCAGCACCGGAATATCCGATGCCAGCACCGGCGTTCCGTGCAGAAACGCCTCGACAATCGGCAGGCCGAAGCCCTCGTTTTTCGTCGGGAACGCGACCGCAAGCGCATTCTGATACAGCCTGCGGACTGCGGCATCCGAGGGCGCCTTCACAAAGAAAAAGCTCCGCCCGTTTTCCGGATGCTTCTTCATTTCCTTTGCAAATTCGTCCATATTCCAGCCGATGCGCCCTGCAAAGACAACTTTGACACCGCGCGACGCGAGTGCGGGAACGGCATCCAGCAGCAGCCGGTGATTCTTGCGCGGCTCGATCGTGCCGACGGCCAGCAGATAGCGGTACTGCGGCAGCTCCGGCAGCTCATCGGGTCCGGGGGCATCATCGGCAGCTTTCCTTGCAAAATCCGCACCGAGCGGCACGACCGTGCAGTCCGGCGCCTGCATCTCCAGTGTATCGCAGAGCGTATGGAGCGCTGCCTTTGTCGCCTCGGCATTGCAGATGATGTGATCGGCATATTGCAGCACCGCCGTGATCCACGAAAGAAACTGCCGCATGGTCTGCTGATGGAAATACTGCGGCTCCGTCACGGGGATCAGGTCATAGAGATGCGAAACGACCGTCACGCCGCGCTGCTTCAGCTTCGGGAACAGCCAGCCGCGCTGCATCGGCATATTCCATGCGCTGTCGATATCGAAAAAGACCGCGTCCGAGGGGATATCCTCCGGTGTCATGATCTGCGGTGCCGCATCTCCGAAGGGCGAGCCGGTGTGCTCCGTATAATACTCCGTGAATGCATCCTGCGGCAGAATGCGCCATGCGGTCTGCGAGGGGAGCGCTGAGAGCAGCGTCACGGAAAGCGATTCATCGCGCAGCATCCGCAGCACGATCTCCTTCGCAACGCGCTGGATGCCGGTCGTAAACGGTGTGAGGCAGAGCCGTGAAAGATCAATGTATACGCGTGTCTCCGGCATCGTCTCACTCCTTTCCGGCGAGCTTCTTCGCCAGCTTCTGCACCGGCCGCGGCATCTTCTGATAGAGCCGGACAAGCCGCTCCGGCATCGCCTGCGCCGCGATCAGCAGATTCTGTCCGTCCTCCTGCATCAGCGGCAGCGGACAGCCGGTCAGCGGCACAGGATTGCGCTGATACTCCGCCGAGCGCAGGATCGTCGTCAGCACATTCGTCCGGAAGACCGTCTCCGGCAGTCCGAACTGCGCCTGCCATGACGCTCTCGCGGGCGCATCGACCTCCCGCCCCAGCAGCAGGATATACGCCGCATCCAGAAAATCCGGATTGCGCAGAGCCGCCATTGCGGAATAGTCCGCAGCATCCGGCGCCGCCGCCGAGATCACGGCGAACGCTTCCGCAGTGCAGGGCATT